>Ga0114999_10003553_pt1 | contig 19457 bp, 19 predicted proteins | sample ArcticOcean_MG_C_3_FD_89820 | JGI IMG/M metagenome (GOLD analysis project Ga0114999, IMG submission 89820) | Marine microbial communities from western Arctic Ocean - ArcticOcean_MG_CB8_126 | ecosystem: Environmental > Aquatic > Marine > Oceanic | place: Arctic Ocean: Canada Basin | collected...
TCTCCGAGGAAGCGTTCGCGCTGCTAATGCCGCCGGAGTACGGAGCTGGCGTCGACCTGGTCGCGGTGCTGGCGCTCTACTATGCGCTTCTCTTCCTCGGGAAGGTCGCGAGCACGCAACTGATCTTCGCTAAGCGGGCCCTCTGGACCTCCGGCATATCGGTTGTAGCCGTTGTGCTGAATGTGGCATTCAACGTGCCCCTGATCTCCGCCTTCGGCGCGATGGGTGCCGCCGTGGCAACCCTTGCCGCAGGCTGCGTGAGCCAGGCAGCGTTGGCGACTGCCGCACGGCGGTGTGCGCGTATCGATTGGAGAGTGGGCAGGGTTGCCTCCATGTACGGGGTGTTACTTCTGAGCTCGCTCGCCGTGCTGTCGTCTCGCTCACTCATTTACGACGCGTGGCAACTGCGGCTCTTGATGAGACTCGCGCTCCTTGCCGGCTATCTGTGGTTGGGTCGATCCATAGGACTGGTTACGTGGGCGCGTCTCCGCGGACTCTGGACCTCGTCTACCGAGGCAATGCGGGACCAGGTATCTGTGCGGCGGTGACGGTCCTGCCGTGGCGACGGGTGGTATCGAGCCGGACGGTTGCCCGCGGGGCAACGCTGTGGGAACTTCTCGACGCTGTGAATGGGTCGCGACGCCACGCGCGTCAATCGAAACTGTCTCCACCGGGCATGAAGAAATGAGCAGATTCAGGATCGGCGACTGTTGGATCGGGGAGACTGACCCGGTCTACTTCGTGGCCGACATCGCGGCCAACCATGACGGGGACCTCGAGCGCGCCAAACGTCTGATAGCGCTGGCTCACGAAGCTGGAGCGAACGCGGCCAAGTTCCAGAACTTCCGCGCCGCGAAGATCGTCTCGGAGTACGGATTCGGAGCGCTAGGCGGCCAGCTCTCGCATCAGGCCAAGTGGACGAAGTCGGTGACTGAGGTCTATGAAGACGCGGCCATTCCCTTCGAATGGACACCTGTCCTCAAGAAGGAGTGCGATCGTATTGGCATCGAGTACTTCTCCGCCCCGTATGACCTCGAGGCGGCAGACATGCTGGATGCACACGTCAACGCGTACAAGATAGGCTCCGGCGACATCGACTGGTTGGAATCGATCCGGCACATCGCTGGCAAGGGCAAACCCGTCCTGCTCGCGACGGGCGCCGCCACACTCGAGGATGTGACGCGCGCGGTAGACACGATTCTCGCCGTTAATCCGGACCTCGTCCTGATGCAGTGCAACACCAACTACACAGCTAGTCTCGAGAATTTCAGGCACGTGCATCTGAACGTCTTGCGAACCTACTCGACGCTCTATCCTGACCTCGTGCTTGGACTATCCGATCACACGCCAGGACACGCAACTGTCCTCGGATCGATAGCGCTGGGAGCGCGGGTGATCGAGAAGCACTTCACGGAGGATCCCACCAGAGACGGCCCCGACCACGCCTTCTCGATGGACCCGGAATCCTGGGCGGAGATGGTAGGGCGAGCGCGCGAGCTAGAACTCGCTCTTGGCGATCCCGTGAAACGAGTCGCGGAGAACGAGGAGGATGCCGCAATGGTCCAACGCCGCTGTCTGCGAGCCGCATGCGGGCTCGAGGCGAAGCATGCCCTGACCCGCGAGATGATCGATGTGCTCCGGCCTGCAACGGCGAATGCGATCACCCCCGACCGGATCGGCGATGTGCTCGGGATGCAAACAAGACGAGCAATGACTGCAGGGGAAGCTCTGTGTTGGACGGACCTAGAGAAGGTCAACTAGGGTCGAGCGATGCGCCTACTTTATTTCAGCCGCGGATACACAGTCCATGATCGGCGATTCCTGGCCCGGGGAGTTGAGGCCGGCTGTACGACCTGGTTCCTCCGGCTCGGACCGCATGGGCTGTCCGTCGACGACGTTCCCTTGCCTAAAGGCGTGCAGGAGGTCGAGTGCCCGGAGATGAATCGCGACGTGGACGATCTCGACCACATCGAGAGTCTCGTACCCGTGCTGCGTCAGGTGATCGACCGGATCGCGCCGGACATCATCCACGCCGGACCGATCCAGACATGTGGCTACATGGCATCTCTCGCAGGCAGGCGACCCCTGGTGTTGATGTCATGGGGTTCGGACATGCTTGTCGACGCAGCGCGCAATGACCGCTGGACCGCCGCCACGCGCACTGCTCTGGCGGGATCGGACATGCTCATCTGTGATGCGGAGTCGGTAGAGCAACGCGTTCTGGAGATCAGCGACTACGACGCTTCGTGCATCCTCAGGTTTCCGTGGGGAATCGACCTGGAGCAGTTCGCTTCGTCCGGCCCAGCCGTCGATTTCCGGTCGCGGCACGGCTGGGAAGACTCGAAGGTCGTGATCTCGACACGTTCCTGGGAGGCGATCTATGGCACTTCGGTCGTGCTGGCAGCGTTCCAGGAGGCCCACCAAATCAGGCCGGAGTTGCGTCTGGTCCTCGCTGGCACCGGGTCGGAACTGGAGTCGATTCAGCGCGAGATTCGGGACCGCAAGCTGACCGGAGTTGTGACGTGCCCGGGGCGCGTGCCGAACGAGGAACTGGCGACGTATTTTCGCGGGGCGGACGCCTATCTCTCGTGCGCGATCTCAGATGGCACGTCTATCTCCCTACTAGAAGCACTCGCGATCGGCCTGCCGGTCGTCGTGACGGACCTCCCGAGCAATCGCGAGTGGGTATCTGAATCGTGCGGCGCCTGGTTTGCCCCGGCCGGGGACTCGCAGGGGTTCGCGGCGGGCCTTCTGAGCGCAACGACCTTGGCTCCGGACGAGATCGACCGCGTTCGTGCCCAACATCGCCAGACGGTCGAGTGTCGAGCAGACTGGAATCTCAATTCCAGCATGCTGTTGGATGGGTACCGTCGATTGCTGACAGCGCCCTCTCCGAGTTGACGGCCGGTGCCCACGAACGGCGAGCATCGCGGAGTCGCGGCCAACTCAGCGCCCGCTGTGAACCTCGTGGTCGGCACGTCCACTCGGTCGGTCCGCAGAGCACTCGACGACCTCGGCGCGCCTGCTGGTACCCAGTTTGTCCTTGCCGACCCGCTGGCTGAGCATCTCGCCAGCATCGCAGAACGGAAGGGGTTCGTTCGTCGCGAAGTACCACCGCTGGCCACGGGCGAGCGCGAAGACCTTCTGCGGGAGTACGTCGAATCCATGGCCCGCCTCGCAGCCGCCAATCGCCAACGCAGCGCGGTTTGGTGGCTAACCGACATCGCGTCGAAGAACAGGTTCCGCTCGCCGCTACCCACGCACCTGACAATACTCGTGCGCACGATTGCCGCGTGTTCAATGGTGCGACCGGTGGATCGGGAACTATGCGTCCTGGGGATCAGTTGGCCGGTTGCCGCCGCGCTGCGCAATCTCGGCCCGGACTGCGTGCTGCGCGAACCTCCTGTTGGCGGTGGCAAGCGTCTCGCCCGTCGAGTAGGCGCCATGACTCGAGAGGCCTTGGGACTCGCTCGGGGCGCGTTCGCATCCACGCGGAGGATCCTCGAGGCTCGCCGCCGTGATTCGGAGCCGGCGCGTACCGTACCGCGCCGGGAAGCCTGGATCCTGCAGACGTTCGCCTATCCGAGCTCGTTCACGAGTGACGGGGAGTTTCAGGACCCGTTCATGGGGCGACTTGCCGAGTTCCTACGAGCCAGGCTGCCTGCAGGCACGGCCTTGCAGCTGGTTGCCCTCGGGCTAGGCGATCGGCGCGAGTGCTCTCGCCAGATGGCTCGGACGGGCTCGCCCGCACCGCTCGAGAGGTTCATGAGGCCATCCGACCCTTGGAGGTGCCTCGTCACACTTGCGGTGGGTAGGCTGCGGGGATTCGCGATACCGAGCGGGCTCACATTCGCTGGCACGGATATCGCACCATTGGTGCGGGAGCTCTTGCGACAGGGAGGCGGTCACGTGCCGCTGTTCCAGGCTCTGTATGAGGTCGCCGGCCGACGGATCGCGACTCGTTACGACGTGGTCGGGTGCACGATGACATACGAGGGGAACCCCTGGGAGCGAGCTCTTACCCGCGGAATCCGTGAACGGTGCGACCGCGCTGTCGTGATCGGCTATCAGCACTCGGTCGTTCCCCAGGCGGCGGCGGGCGTCTTCACTGGCAATGATGAGGGCGGGACGTTGGAGGAGCCGGACCTAGTGCTCACGACTGGAATTGAAGCGACGAAGATCCTTCAGCGGTACAGACAGTCCGGCCCGGGCGTACAGACGGCGGGCGCGCTCCGATACTCCTACCTGCGACGCGTCTCGCGACCCCCGAGCCACGATGGGCGGCCGGTGGCAAGAATCCTGGTCGCCCTCGAAGGTGTCCCGGAGGTCGTCTCGCTGGTCAAGTACGCCATCGAGCAGGCCACGATGAATCCCGGGGTTGAGTTCCGCATACGAGCACACCCTGTTTTCCCGCTGGACAGACTGTTGTCACTCATCCACCTCCGAGCGAGCCAATTGCCGTCAAATGTGGTCGAATCGACCGGAGGCCCTGTGGTTGCGGACGTGGACGAGAGCGATCTCGTTCTCTATTGGGGCACTACGGTGGCGGTTGAGGCCGTCCACCGAGGAGTGCCGGTTGTCCACTACGACCGCGGGGACTTCCTGAGCTACGATCCTCTCTTCGACCTGACCGCGCTGAAATGGGATGCGTCACGGGGTATTGATCTCGTCACCATCCTCGGGCAAGTCGATTCACTGCCACCGGACGAGCGCCGGAATCGCGAAGCGCTCGCGCGGCAGTACGTTGATCGATATTTTTGTGCGGATGATGATGAGGCCCTTGCCGGGTTCCTGCCGAGAAGCATGGATGATCCGCCGGGCGCAGAGAGCCGGTTACAGAAACCGAAGTGACGTGATGATGGAGATTCTTCGGTGCGGAGTGGTCGGCTACGGGTATATGGGAGAGATCCGTCGAGCTGTGATCGAGCGGTCACCCCGCCTCAGGCTCGTGGGTATCTGCGAACCGAACGCCGATACGCGAAACCGTGTTATCGGGTGTGAGACGTTCGAGACCGCCAACGAGCTCCTGGCGACTGGTCTCGATATTCTGTTCGTCTGCGTTCCGAACGCCCTCGCGCCGGATCTCTGTATCGAGGCCATGCGCGGTGACGTGCACGTGTTCTGCGAGAAGCCGCCCGGGCGAACGCTGGAAGATATCGAGCGGATACGGGCCGCCGAAACGCCCGCCGTCAAGTTGATGTTCGGGTTCAACCATCGATTTCATCCTTCTGTTCAACGTGCCAAGGTGATCGTTGACTCCGGACGGCTCGGCGGGATCATCGGCGTTCGCGGCGTCTACGGTAAGTCCGGTGGAAGCGGCTTTCGCCAGTCTTGGCGCAACGACCGCACGCTGTCAGGGGGCGGAATCCTCCTTGACCAGGGCATTCATATGCTCGATCTGTTCCGCTTCTTCTGCGGCGACTTCGAGCGCGTGAAGTGCTTCACCAACGACTCCTACTGGAACCTGGCGGTTGAGGACAACGCCTATGTAATCCTAGCCAATGACCAGGGGCAGAATGCGTTCTTCCACTCGTCCGCGACTCTGTGGAAGCACACCTTCCAGGTGCATGTCCTGCTCGAGGAAGGCTACCTAACCGTCGCTGGACTCCTGTCGAGAAGCGGTAGCTACGGGCGAGAGACTCTCACGGTCGGCAAGCGTCAGTTCGAAGGCGAGACCGAGGCCGTCGGCAATCCAGCGGAAGAGCTCACCTACTTCGACCGCGATGATTCCTGGGACCTCGAGGTAGCCGAGTTCGTGAGGTGCATCGACGAGAGCGTCCCTGTCTGCATCAGTTCATCGCAAGATGCATGGGAGGTCATGAAGATCATCGACAGCGCCTACAAGGACGCTGGTCGGCCACCGGAGAACGCGTCATGAGACACATGGTCTTCTACGAGGAAATTGACGAAAGCGAGGTCAGACCGGCTGGCCTTCTCGAGGAATACGCGGCGCTCAGCCGCTCGGAGGTCGAACGCCTCATACTCGGCGGCGAGCTCGAGGACGTTACGTGCCCCGCATGTGGCAGCCATAAGCGCGAAACCGCGTTTGACAGGTTCGGTCTCACCTACCGGCAGTGCAGGGACTGCCTGAGCCTCTATGCCTCACCGCGCCCGCCCGAGTCAACGATCTACGACTACTACCGGAACTCGGCGGCAGAGTTGTTCTGGCACAAGGCGATGTTCCCGGCTACCCGTGAGGCCCGCCTCGATCGCATCGCATCCGCGCGTGCCACCTGGGTCTGCGAGTCGGCCCGCGAGTTGCTGCCGAACGCTCGGCGATTCCTGGACATCGGCTGTCACCAAGACGGATTTCTGCGGGAAGTCGCGCGAACCGGGTTCTTCGAAGATATCGTCACGGTCAACCCGCTCGTCGAGGTCGCAGACGAACTTCCCGTCTCGGTCGTCGCGGACCGAGGCTGCGTAGAGCCTCTGCCGCGGGCCGACGTGGTCTCCCTGCTCGAATCCGTAGATCGCGCCGCAGATGTCGGGCGGCTGATCCAAGGGGTGGTCAACGCACTTCCTGCTGGTGGTCTCTGTTTCGTGACCACGACCCTGGGCTCCGGCTTCGACATCCAGGCGCTATGGGGTGACTCGCCGATCATCTTCCCGCCTGACCGTCTGAATCTGCTGACAGTTGAAGGCTGGGAGGCCTTGGCTTCGGGTGCGGGCCTGGAGATCATCGAATTCAGCACGCCCGGGTTGTTTGACGTCGAGATCGTCCGCCGTCATCGCGAGGCAGTCCGGGGCGGACTGCCTCGGTTCCTTGACTACCTCGTGGGAGGTCGCGATCGGCAAGTGCGCGGCGAGTTTCAGCAGTTTCTGCAGAAATCGCGGCTCAGCTCTCATGGCCGGATTCTTCTGCGGCGACGTTAATCTACACTTGCGCGGTAGCTTGGAAACACTGCTCGGAGAATCACCTCGCATGCACGTACAGCGGTATCTCGACGATGCCAAGACCATTCTCGACCGAATCGACGCGGACGCTATCGAAGCCGTCATTGAGGCTCTGGTGAAGGTTCGCGAGGAAGGCGGACGCCTCTTCTTCCTCGGGGTCGGTGGTAGCGCCGCCAACTGCAGCCACGCCGTGAATGACTTTCGCAAACTCGTTGGCATGGAGGCCTACACGCCGGTCGACAACGTGGCCGAGTTGACTGCCCGCACGAACGATGAAGGCTGGGACACCGTCTTCGCGGCGTGGCTGGAAGGGTCGCGGCTTCAGTCGCGAGATGCGATCTTCGTTTTCTCGGTGGGAGGCGGGGACCGCGAGCGGAACGTGAGTGCGAACATCGTGCACGCGCTGGAGTACGCGAAGGGCGTCGGCGCGTCGATCTTCGGCGTCGTGGGACGTGACGGTGGTTTCACGGCTCAGAACGCCGACGTTTGCGTTGTCGTGCCGACGGTAAACGACGACATGATCACTCCCCATGCGGAGTCGTTCCAGGCAGTAGTCTGGCACCTGATTGCCTGCGATCCGAGGCTGATGACCCAGGCAAACAAGTGGGAATCGATCTCAAACTAGTTCTCAGTACGCAACGGAGCGCATAGTCAATGGCTGTATTTCTCGACACGGGAGACATCGAGACCATCCGTCGATATCACGAGATGGGTATCATACGCGGGGTCACAACGAATCCGACGATTCTGTTGCAGGCCGGGGTCTCGGGAGGCCTGGACGGAATCAGGGGTCGAACGATCCAGATCGCGAATCTGATCGCACCACTCCCGCTGTCTGTGGAGGTCACATCGAACGACCCGGACGAGATGCTGGCACAGGCCCAAGAGTTCGCGGGGTGGGCGGACAACATCAACGTCAAGATCACGATCCACGGCCCGTACGGTGAGACCGAGAACCTGCAGGTCGTGCACAAGCTGGAGAATGAGCACGGGATCCGGGTCAATGTCACCGCAATGATGAGCGCGCAGCAGTGCCTGTTGGCGGCTATGGCAGGCGCCACGTACGTGTCGCTCTTTGGCGGGCGTGTCAACAACATGGGCTACAACGCGTGTGATGAGATCATCAAGCTGCGTAGCGTGCTAGATGACCTCGACCTTCCGGCCCAGATCATCATTGGCTCGACGCGCGAGGTGTTGAACGTGATCGAGTGGATCGGCGCCGGCGCCCACATCGTTACCGTTACGCCGAAGCTCCTCGAGGGAATGATCGTGCATCCCTACAGCAAGGAAACGGTCCAGATGTTCCTTCGGGACGCAGCCACGATCTACGCGGAAGAATGACGGGTACGGAAGCCCGCCGGGCGCTCAAGGCGCGCCTGCGCGGAAGACAGCGCCTGTTCGCCGCCTGGACGTCATTTGGACACCCTGGGATCGCCGAGATTTTCTCGATGGGGCCGTTCGATTTCGTTGGGATCGACCTGGAGCACAGCACGATCAACCAGTCCGAAAGCCAGCGGATCATCGCCGCGACACAGGCGGAGGGTGTCTGCTGTTTGCCCCGCGTCGCGACCCACGACGCCGAGATGATCAAGCGTTGCCTGGACTCGGGAGCCGATGGGATCATTGCCCCGATGGTCTCCAGCGCTGCAGAGGCTGAGCGACTCGCAGGCCTGGTCAAGTACTCACCAGCCGGCAACAGGAGTTTTGGGGTCGCCCGAGCCCAGCGCTACGGTGCTGCGTTCGAAGAGTACGTCACCGACTGGAACGACTCGTCGATCTTTGTTCCGCAGATCGAAAGCGTCGAGGCTGTCGAGAGCATCAGCACCATTCTGGACAACGAACACGTAGATGCGGTCATGATCGGACCGTATGACCTGTCCGGATCGTTGGGAGTTCCCGGCCAACTCCACCACCCGACGGTCAAGCAAGCGATCGACACCGTAGTTGAGGCATGCCAGCGCCACAAGAAAGGCTGCGGTACGCAACTTGTCGAACCCGATCGCGCCACGGTCGAGGATGCTTTCGCCGCAGGCTTCAGTTTCGTCGTGCTCGCCTCGGATGTGTTCCTGCTGTGGAAATGGGTCGAGAGCATGGGAGACATGATCGACAGCTGTGGCAAGGCGGACTGAGCGTGCCCTCTCGACATCCTGGCGACACCGGCCGCGGATCCGCCCCGCGTGCAGGGCGGGGAGCGGAGGATGTGGTCGCCACGCTCTATGAGGAGTACTTTCTCGACGCGGCTGGACCCCGCCCCGAGGTCTCCTCGCACTGGCAGGCTCTGCTCGGCCAATCGCGGATCGGGGTCAAAGCCGGCGAGGTAGCGGAACTCGCAGGTGCTGGCTTTGGGACGATGAGCCACCTCTCAGTCTTGGACAAGCTGAGTTCGATGATGACGATCGCCGGCTACCTGGTCGCCCTCCCTAGGCGGGCCGAACTGGCCCGGCAAATCCCTGCGGGTCGGGCCGTAGCCCGGCGTATGGGCTTGTGGTTCTCGTACGACTGCTTCCGGCAACTCTGCACCCTCTCATGCCTCCGAGAATACGGCCTCCCGGAGAAGCCCAACGTCCTGATCATTGGCGATGGCTATGGGTATCTCGCCGGGCTGATCAAGGCCTCGGTGCCAGGATCTCGCGTGTGTTTGGTGGACCTCGGTGAGACGCTTCTATTTCAGGCAGCACACTTGGCGCGCGCTTTTCCACGTCTCACCCACCAACTGGTGCGGGGCAACACCCCGGCCGGAGACTTCATGTTCTGTCCAGCCGACGAACTCGACCGCCTTTCCTCGCATCGCTTCGACGTGGCGGTGAACGTTGCGTCGATGCAGGAAATGCACCCCGATGTGATCGCCAGCTACTTCCGGCTGCTGCGAACGACCTTGAGACCACGGAATCTATTCTATTGCTGCAATCGGCTCGAAAAGAGGATGCCCGGAGGCGAGGTTGCGAGGTTCTTCGAGTACCCGTGGTCCGAAGACGATGAGATTCACCTGGACGAGCTGTGCCCCTGGCATCGGTTCTTTGTGGCCGCACGGCCAACCAAGAGGGGGCCACGCCTTGCCGGGGTCCGTGTGCCGCTCATCAATTTCTTCGACGGCGAGCACCACCATAGGCTGCTCACGTTGAGCGGTTAGCCCCGGCGGCATGCGCACCAGGGGTGTTGCACTCGACTTTGATGGCGTAGTCGTCGAATCGGTAGGAATCAAGGACGCCGCCTTCGGGGAGATTTTCTCTCACTACCCGGAGTGGCCGCAGATCCTCGAATACCATCTCGCCCACAACGCGACCCTGCGCTTCGAGAAGTTCCGCCACATCTATGTCTCGATCCTGGGCCGCGAGTACTCCGCCGACATCGAGTCGACTCTGACCGCCCGATTCTCCGAACTCGTGTGCGAGGCGATCGTCCGCTGTCCTGCGGTACCGGGGGCGACCCGACTTCTTGCCGAACTCGGCGGCAAGTTGCCTGTCTTCCTAGTATCCAAGAGTCCTGACGACGAGCTCGCTCACATCCTGCTAGAGCGACATCTCGCGCAGTACTTCGACCGTGTTTACGCCGGCTCGTGGAACAAGCCGGAGGCGCTGATGGATATCTGCGGGCAACTTGCAACCGAACCGAGCCAACTTGTTTTCGTCGGCGACACGTACGAGGATGCGATGGCGGCCGAACAAGCCGGCGTGCGCTTCATCGGAAGGAATAGCGGCAAGAGCTTCCGTGGGCTCGAAGTTACAGTCGTCAAGAACTTGCACGATGTTCTGGAGATCGTGAAATCGTGATCCGAAGGTTGTCCAAGATGCGATATCCAGCTCGGTGCCGACATCAACTCGGTACGTGTAGGCCACTGAGGGACATGTACGTCTCAGCCGTCGGTGAATCGTGGTGAGCTACGTGGAGCGGCTGTTCTCGCTGGCCGGCCAGACCGCAGTGATCACGGGGGCTGCTGGCCACCTATGCGGTTGCATGGCGGCGGGAATCGCACAGGCGGGCGCCAATGTCGTGCTATTCGACAGGGACGCCGACGCCGTATCGCGGGGTGTTGCCGCGATCCAGTCGAACGGCGGGAGGGCCATTGGGGCCGTCGGTGACGTCCGCGACCGCACGGTTCATGAGCGCGCGCTCGCCGAAGCGCTGGCCAAGTTCGGCAGTGTGGATACTCTCATCAATGGTGCGGGCATCAATGCTCCAACGCCGTTCCTGGAGATCACCGAAGACGAGTGGAACAAGATCATTGGCGTCCACCTGACCGGGACGTTGCTCGGTTGCCAGGTATTCGGAGCTCAGATGCTCCAGCAAGGTCGGGGTTCAATCATGAACATGTCCTCGGCATCCTCAGGACCGCCGCTTTCCCGGGCATTCACCTACTCGGTAGCCAAGTCGGGAGTCAAAAACTTGACCCAGAATCTAGCCCGCGAATGGGCCCATCAGGGCGTGCGGGTCAACGCGCTCAGGCCGGGGTTCTTCCCGACGGAGTGGAGCCGCGAACACTTCATCGATGAGGATCGCGGGCGGGCGATTCTAGGCCACACTCCGATGGGTAGATATGGTGAACCCGAGGAACTGCTGGGTGCGGTGATCTGGCTGGCGTCGCCTGCTGCGAGCTTCGTGACAGGGGCCGAGATCCAAGTAGACGGCGGGTTCACATGCATGACGATCTGAGCCAACGTCGCGCCGTTGTCGTGACCGGCGGCACTCGTGGCATCGGAGCTGAGATCGTGCAGAGCTTCGCCGCCGCCGGTTGGAAGGTGTACGCAGCAGCGCGAACCGTCCCGAAGGAGCCGGCCACAGCGGTCGAGTTCGTGGCGATGGATGCAACTGAAGAGTCGGGACATCGTGCCGCAGTAGAGCGGTGTATGGACGGTGCCGGAAGACTGGACGCCTACGTCAACTGTGCCGGATTGTCCGCGTGGCGCCCTCTTCGCAAAATAGACTCGGGCTTCGTCGAGCGCATGCTCGCAGTGAATCTGAAGAGCGTGATCTGGGGGTGCAAGACTGCCGCGACTGTCATGCAGCGTGGCGCAGCGATCGTCAACGTGTCCAGCCTCGCCGGCAAACGTGGGAGCGCGAACAACACCATGTACTGCGCCGCCAAGTTCGGTGTAAACGGGGTCACTCAGTCTCTCGCAAAGGAACTGGGGCCGCTTGGGATCCGTGTCAATGCTATGTGCCCTGTCTATGTACAGACTCCGGGTCTGCTGGAAGCGCTCGAACAACCCGACTCCCCCGCCGGAGGCAGGGACGTGGCGACCTACCTGGGCGAATTCACGGCTTTGCAGGCAGCCCTCGGAGTGTTACCGACAGGTTCAGACGTTGCCGCCCTGTGTCGGTTCCTGTGTTCGGATTCAGCGGCCGCGATAACCGGACAGTGCATCAACATCGACTGTGGAGTCCTCCCGCAATGAACGAGGATGGGGCCGGTCGAGTCGTGGCCTTCATCCCGGCAAGGATGGGTGCGTCCCGCTTCCCGGGCAAGCCGCTTGAACCCATCCTCGGCCTGCCCCTGGTCGAGCATGTGCGCCGGCGATCTGCACTCGCCGAGACGGTCGACGAGGTGATCGTTGCCACCTGTGATACGGAAATCCAAGGGGTCGTCGAGGGCCACGGCGGTAGGGTCATAATGACGGCCTCGACTCACGAGCGGTGCACCGATCGTATTGCGGAGGCAGCGCTGGGGGTCGAGTGCGAGATCGCCCTGATCGTGCAGGGGGATGAACCGTTGTTCGAGCCGCGATTGCTCGACTCCATCGTCGCGGCACTACGAAATGATGATGAACTTGTCTGTGCCAACCTGCTGTCTGTGATCGAGAGTGACGAAGAGCGTCGGCACCAAGACAACGTCAAAGCTGTGCTCGACGAACGCGGCCGGCTGCTCTACCTGTCGCGTGCGCCGATACCATTTGTGCGCAACGACGCCGGGCATCGATGCTATCGACAAACTGGGCTCTCGGGGTTTCGCCGCGATTTCCTGTTCACTTTCGAGCAACTGGCGCCCACCATCCTCGAGGAAGTCGAATCCGTCGATTTCCTTCGAATCCTGGGCCACGGGTTTCCGATCGCAGGAATCCCGTTCGAAGGACAACTGATCGGAGTTGATCGACCCGAGGACGTCGTGCGCGTGGAACAAGTGCTGCAGAACGATCGTCAACAAGCCGCTCACTTCTCCGCGATCCAGGAGCTAGCCGGACAGTGATCTACGTTGCTCTATCCACATTCGCTGAATACGACGATTCCGCCGTCGAATTGCTGCGCTCCGCGAAAATCCCCTTCACCACGAACAGGTTGGGGCGGCGACTGAAACGCGAAGAGGTGGTCGAGTTCGGGGCCGGATTCGCGGGAATCGTCGCCGGCGTCGAACCTTACGACGCCGGCGTCCTCGAAGCGCTGCCGGGACTGCGGTGCATCAGCCGTTGCGGTGTGGGCGTCGACAACATCGATCTAGTGGCGGCGAGGCGAACCGCTGTCGCGGTCCGCAATACGCCCGCCGCCGTGATCCAGCCGACGGCCGAGCTAGCGTTGGCGATGATCCTGGGACTCGCCCGTAACCTGGCGTTCCATACCGACTCGATTCGTGGCGGTGGATGGAGCAAGCGCGTGGGTGTGCTGTTGGGCGGACGTACCGCTGGCATCATCGGCACCGGCCGAATAGGCCGGCGCGTGGCTGAGATGCTCTGCGCGCTCGACGTCGCTGTGCTTGGCGCCGATCTGCGACCAGACCTCGATTGGGCCGCCAGGCATGGGGTCTCGATGGTCACGACCGAGGAACTCCTGGCACGCTCGGACATCGTCACGCTGCACGTGGCCGATGTGCCCGGCCAGCCATTCCGAATGGGCCCCGAGGCCTTTCGCGCGATGAAAGACGGTGCATTCCTCGTGAACGTCGCGCGTGGTCAGTTCCTAGACGAGGCTGCGCTCCTCGAAGCGCTAGATTCGCAGAAGCTCGCGGGGGCGGCGCTCGACGTCTACTCGGATGAACCGTACAGGGGTCCCCTAGCGGGTCTCGACAACGTCATTCTGACACCGCACGTCGCAACGTTGACACGAGAATCCAGAGCGAGAATGGAACTCGAAGCAGTACGCAACGTGCTCTCTGCGCTCAGCGAGGGCTAAGAGGGGAATGTTCTATCCCCGGCGTCGCTGGCCAGATCCAGTCGGCGATCGACCCACACAACTCTCGACGTTCGCCGTGTATCATGAGACCCAGCCTGTGTGCATCGGGGCGCTTGGGTACGCTCGGAGACAAGTCCGAGTTTTCAGCCGCCGGCGAGACGGGGCCGCGCAAGCCCGTGAGAGCGAGTAGGTGAAGTCTTCTCTTGGCTCCTGCCCAGTTTGCGACGAGCCGTTCGAGCAGGCCCAAGCGGTCGCGTACCCGAGCACGGCAGGCGCCCCGGCCTCGTGCCCACAAGAGATCCTCGTCTGTCCGAGGTGCGAATTGGGTGTTGCCAACCCCATGCTCACAGAGGACGAACTGGGGCGCCTCTATGAAGGCCAACAGTACTGGGATTCGGACGAAACGAGGGCTGTCACGCCGCGCCAGCGGCCGTTGCCGTTCGCGTTGGCCAGAGCTCGCTGGGAGATGATCCGGAGCGAACTCGATTCGCGCGGCAAACGCCGCGTTTCAGTCCTCGATATCGGCGCGGGGCCCGGCTATCTAGGCCTCACCATCGCACGTGTGTCACCGGACAGATTGGCCGTATACGGAGCCGTCGAGCCAGACCCCATGGTGGTCCACCAACTCGAGAATGGCTGGCGCGACCTAGCCCCCGCGGCCCGCCTGCGCGTGCGAGAGTCACTGGATCAGACGGGAACCTTGTGGGACGTAGTCGTACTGTCACATGTCCTGGAACATGTGATCGACCCTGCGGAGTTTTTGGCCGCAGCGGCCCGCCCCCTGGCACCTGACGGGATTCTGATGATCGATGTTCCGCACGCCGACTATCGACATAAGACTGACGCGTTCCCTCACCTCCACTTCTTCAACCAGGGCAATCTGGATCTTCTGATTCGCAAGGTGGGCCTGGTACCTGTGTCTTCAGGCCTCTGGGGCCGCACGGGCAGCTGGGCCCCCATGGTAGGAGACCGTTCTGCGCGGGCATTCCGGGCAGCCAGATTCATCACGGGGATAGCCGATCGAGCCGTCAGCCTGGCCTGGCCGGCTCGATTGCCTGATCTCTATGGCTGGTTCTACGGGGCGGCCCACCGTTCCGCGGACGGGCCTTGGCTACGAGTTATCGCAACAAGGCCAAGCGCGGCGGACCCTGAGTGTAGGCCTTGAGGCGCGAACTTTCGACTTGGTTGGAAGGCGTCTTGCGCTGGATGCCCGGCGCAGTGGGTGCCCGCAGCAGGCGGCTGTACTACTCCCGGCGCCTGGAGGCCTGCGGTGGGCTCCTGGGTGTCCCGACTGGAGTGTGGAGGGGTACCGCGAACATCTCGCTGGGTGATGCCGTCAGCCTGGGGATCGGTACGCAGCTGTACGCTGGATTAGCAGAGAGGGACGCGAGGCTCCACATCGGCGACCGTACGGCTCTCAACACGAACGTGATGATCAACGCAGACCTGGGAGGCGACATCAGCGTCGGTACCGACGTGCTGATCGGGCCGAATGTGGTAATCAGGGCCACTAACCACAGATTCGATCGAGGCGACATCCCGATCAATCAGCAGGGGCATTCGGGCGGCATGATTGTTGTCGGTGATGATGTCTGGATAGGGGCCAACTGCGTGATCTTGACCAATGTCCGAATTGGCAATGGCGCGGTGATCGCTGCGGGGGCGGTCGTGACGAAGGACGTGCCTTCCGACGCGATCGCCGGCGGCGTGCCGGCGAAGGTCATTGGTCATCGGCCCGGAGCTGCGACGAACACACCCGGGCCTCGTTAACAATGGCTGCACTGACTGGCGGCCCCGCGCGCATCGCGGTCGTCGTTCCGACGAAGGACCGGCCGCACAAGATGAGGAAGCTGCTCCATAGCCTTGGCGAGCAAGAAGTGGAGTGCGCGCAGGTCGTCGTTGTCGATTCGGGTGACAGCATCGAGGGCCTGATCAGCGAGTATGCGACCAGACTTCCGATTGAGTACCACCGTTCCAAGCCAGGGCAAATACTGCAGAGGAATCTCGGGCTTCGCCAAATACGGCCTGATGTCGAGCTTGTCGCACTGCTTGATGATGACATCGTTTTCGAGAAGGGCGCCCTCGAAGCGATGTTGAGCGCATGGCGGACTCTCCCGCCCGAGACCGCCGGGGTGGCGTTCAACATCGTCAATAATCCCGCGATTCGAAGATCATACCTGGGTGAGTTTCTCGGCCTCTCGCACCGCCAGCCTGGGCAGGTCCTTCGCTCCGGACTTACAACACCCAACAGCCCCGTTGATCGCGACATCCGTTGCCAGTGGTTGTGCGGCGGAGCCACGGTCTGGCGGCGCGAGGTGCTCATGGAGCGGAGACACCAGGAGATTCCGTCGCGCTGGGCGATCGCTGAGGACCTGATCTTTAGCTATCCGATCGGTAAGCGGCGTCCGCTGTTCGTATGCGCCGCTAGTCGCGTGCGGCATGAGCATGAAGCCGTGCCGACAACCGAGAACCTGCATCGCTTCCACGGCCGGACCCAGACCAAATGGACCTACTACTTCGTGGAGTCCAACGAAGACCTTTCCCGGCTTGCGTTCTTCTGGACGCTTGCGTTGAGAGCGGTCGGGCGTTGTGGCCGCAGTCTTTGGCGCCGCAACAACGACGGGTTCATGTTCGCGCTCGGTCAACTCGAAGGCGGCCTCGCTGCGCTCGCCGCCACGGTTCAAGGCCGCGATGTAGTGGAGATCATTCGTGATGAGGCGGGGCCGTGACCGACCGTCGCTATCGACGCAGGGTTCTTTCGTGAACGGTGCAACGCAGTCCATGCGGCAAGAGCAACCGATGGCGACGACCCGTGGGGCGAGCTTGTTGCTATTCCCCTGCATGATCGCCGGAACGGTTCTCAATCAGCAGGCGTGGTCGATGACGTTGAGTCATGCTGGCCAGGCGATCTTCTGGGGATGCGTCGCGTGCGCGGTTGTCGTGATCGCATCTGTGTTAAAGATGCCGCGGCTGGGCTTGTTTCTGGGCGCGGCGCTCGTCGCTGCCCGAATCCTGCGTATCATCGCACCAGGTGCATGGTGGCCCCTCTTCGCCTACACCGTCGTCCTATCGGGCACTTTCCTGCTGGCTGGGCTCGCTCTCGTTCTCTACCAGCGCCGGATGATCCGCGGCCAGGTCATGGCCTTAGTGCTCCTCTCCCTCCCGTTGATGTTCCTCCAGACCTCTGGGGCAGACCCGATCTTCCAGTCCCTGAGAACCGACGCGCACAGTGCCAACGGCTACACCCAGCACGCGACGCTCTTCGTGGACAGCGATAACGTCGTCATCACGACCCTCCAGGCGCGACCGGCCGGGTTCGTCCACGCCAACAACTTCCTCTCGGTAGTACTGCTCTCCGTGCTCCTGCTCCAACTCCGCGGCTCGCGCGTCAGCTATCTGACTGTCGCGGACCTCGGACTCACGTGCGCAATGGTCCTGTCGTTCGCCAAGATTGTGTGGCTTGGGTTCGCGATGCTGATCCTATGGATGATGGTCCGTTGTGGAGCAAGGGGACGGAGGAAAGCGATCAAGTTGGTGGCGCTTGCCAGTATCTTGCTCCTCGCCTATGCCATCATTTGGCCGGGGCTATTCGCATACAACGCCTCGCCGCACAGCGCGTACGTGAACTTCCAGCTGCGCCTGGCCGACTTGGTTGCATCCATCCAAGGGGAACGGCTGGCTGGCGTTCTCATCCCCGACCTGGATGGCAAGATGGCATGGCACCCGCTAGGAGGCGCCGAGTCCGGATACGCGAGGATCGCGCCCGCCTTGCCAGCGCTGGGCGTTGCGGTACTGCTGCTGAGTCCGTTTTACGTTCGGTCCCTACGGCGGCTGAAGGGAGCAAGAGGAACCCGGGACCTCGCGGAGGCGGGGTTGATCGTTCTGTTCGTGATGCCCATCATGGCTCAGTTCATTGACAGTCCCTCGTTCTGGTTCGTCCTGGGCCCGGCGGCGATTCCGCTGTTCCTCGCTTGGGCAGGTCCGCGCGACGCGCGGACACCTCTGACATGACGCCACGGCCTACCAGGGTCCTTGTGTACGAGCCGTACCCGTTCGGCAGCGAGGGCGGGAACCTGCGGACCCTCAAGTACTTGATCGAGAGGGCCGATCCGGAACACACGGAGTTCCTCCTCGTAGTTCCCTTCGAGACCCCGTTCACCGAGAGAGTGCGGGACCTGAACGTGACATGTCTCGTCGTTGCCCCGCCAGATCGAGTTAACCGCTATGGGGGTGGGGCGCTCCGTGACACTGCCTTTCGCCGTCTACAGACCGCGTGGGATCTCCTGCGTCACAACCTGGATCTGCGCAAGGTCATTCGACACGAGCGGGTGGACGTCGTCTATGCCAACTGCATCCGCGCCGTCTTGTGCACGATGCTGGGATCATTGCTGACACGCACGCCGGTCCTCTGGTACGTGAAGGGCGACCTCGGCAACCCGTTCCTCGACACGCTGGGCTTCGTGGCCGCTTCGAAGATCCTCTTCTTCTGCGGGACAAACCGAGACGATCGCTACCCATTTCTGGTTCGAGTGTTCGCACGGAAGACAGGAGTGCTGAAAATCGGGATCGACCTCGACGCGATCACCGAGATTCGGCATGGGGACCATGGCGCGCTGCGTCGTGAGTTGGGCATCCGACCAGACGAGGTCAACCTGATCATCTTGGGTCAGCTCTACCGACCGAAGGGAGTCCACTTTCTCCTGGAGGCGCTTGCCCGTGTGGTCGAACGTCAGCCGAGCGTGAGGCTGTTCATCGTCGGCGACCACGTGATCGACGAGTATCAGCCATACAAGGAGGAACTGGTCGCAGTCATCCGCGAGCGCGGCCTCGAAGATCATGTTGTGTTTACCGGCTGGCGCGCGGATGCGATGGAGATCCTGTCGCTGATGGATGCTCTGGTCCACCCATCCCTCTCGGAGGGATTCGGCCGCGCCGTATTAGAGGCGATGGCGATGGCAAAGCCGGTCTGCGCTTCGCGCGTGGGAGGGCTTCGCGAGACTGTTCGCGACGGAGAGAACGGGTTCTCCTTTCCACCCGGGGATGTGGATGGACTCACTGAGCGCCTGTTCAAGCTGATCGACGACAAGGACCTCCGGGCTCGGTTCGGTGCCGCGGCGCGCCAGACAGTCGAGACCGACTACCTTATCGACGACAAAGTGCAGCAGTTTGAGGGCTTCGTCGCCCGACTCGCCAGCGGCCGGGACGCGCCGACAAGTGGGGGCCATGATGCGCCGTAGTCTGGGGTCGTTCTTGTCATGGCGGGCCCTAAGGCAGCTGCCGCTGCTTCCGAAGGCAGCTCGAGCGTTTGAGAACTGGATCGAGTTGTTGTTCGCAGTCACCGGGCTGAGCGATGGAGGGCGCGAGTTCCGCCTTCGTGCGGGCGGCGTAGTCCGAACACACGAGGGTGTCGATTCCGTAAGCGTGGCGGTCGTATGGCTCAAGAGAGACGACGGTCCGCCGCCTCA
>Ga0114999_10003557_pt1 | contig 19449 bp, 18 predicted proteins | sample ArcticOcean_MG_C_3_FD_89820 | JGI IMG/M metagenome (GOLD analysis project Ga0114999, IMG submission 89820) | Marine microbial communities from western Arctic Ocean - ArcticOcean_MG_CB8_126 | ecosystem: Environmental > Aquatic > Marine > Oceanic | place: Arctic Ocean: Canada Basin | collected...
TCTCCAGTCGATTACGGCATGCGCTGCCCTCGCCTAAAGGAGCTTCATTTGGGCCTTCCCGGCATGGTGTGGCGTTGTAGGACATCCCGTCCAGGCAGTGAATACAACACGGTCTAATAACCGCCATAGTAAGGGCGAAAAGCGCCTCATTTAGTACCTGAAATCAGCCCTGTTGGTACTCTGTATGCGTCGCCCATGGATACTTCCGTGATATCAGGCGCAGCATTTCACGAATCTCGTTTCCCGTTGCGGCTCCCGTTGGCTCCGTGCTACCATCAAGGTGTAGGTATTCGTTAGCGAGAGGTACCAGGAAACGTGACCATGACCGAATTCGCTGAGCTAGTTGGGGTCATCAGGGACGTAATCCTGATGGTCGCATTCCTGCTATTTACCTTCCTACTCCTCGCCTCGTTCTTTTTGTTCAGGAAAGTGTCGCGACTTGTCGACTCCGCAAAGCGCACGGTGGCGAGCGCGGAGCAGGTAGCGGATGCTATATCAAGTAAACTATCGGGGCCGACAGGCACCGGTTCCGGCGTCGTATTCGGACTCGGTAAGGCGGTGGCCTTCTTAGGCGGCCTCAGGCGCGACAAGAGAGGCAAAGGAGATCAAGAAGATGGCAAATAATGATGATGGTGGAACTTTTGTGGTTGGGTTCCTGCTCGGAGGGATCATCGGCGCAATCGTGGGCATACTGCTTGCCCCGAAGGCCGGGTCCGAGACCCGCGCCGAACTCGCAGGGCAAAGCGAGGTATGGCGTGATCGTGCTGAGGAGATAGCAGCCAGGGTTCGGGAGCGTGTAGGCCCAGCAGTAGTGGGTGTTCGAGAGCGAGTAGCCCCGGATGGCGACATTATGCGGGAGCGGGTCGCTCCAGAAGCAGATCCTATTAACTCTCGTTTGGGCAGCAGTACCGCGGTACCGGCAGTGGATGGCGGTCTGACGATGGACGGCGGGGTGGTTGACGACATCAATGTCGATGAGTCGGAGACCCCAACTCCTGAGAAGCCCGCGTAAGCAGTTTCTATTGGACGGGCAGGTTGTAGAACCTGTCCGTCCACCTCTTCCTCGAGATCCCCGCTCCTGGCTGATACCCCTCGCTAATGTGGACTTCGTCCTGCTCGATGCGGCTTCCCATCAGTGAAATGTTTCGGGCGAGCGCCCGTGCACTCGTTAGATTCCGAGGGTGAGTGTGGGTGAAACGTCACCAATCCACCGGCTCAGTTCAGAGTGTTTCCCACACTAGGAGGAGCGGGGATAGGAGCCGAAGACCTTGAAGAGGGTCGAAATTTCGCGAAGGCCACTCAGCGCACTTTTCACGTCTTCGTCTTCTCTGTGTCCTTGTAGGTCGACCAGGAAAATATACTCGCCCAGGGCCGCTCTTGTAGGTCTGGACTCGATCTTGGTCAGATTGATGTTCCTCGAGGCAAGCTCCCCCAAAGCGGAATGCAGTACCCCTGGATTATCCCCGCCGAATGTGAAACATATAGAGGTCTTGTCGTCACCAGTAGAGGGATGGTCCTCCGATGCTAGCACGACGAACCTAGTCGTGTTGTTGGCGTAGTCTGCGATTCCACTTGCGAGAACCTCGGCGTCGTATAGCTCGGCGGCCCTCTCTGTGGCTATGGCTGCCGCACGGCCTTCACCTTGAAACATGTCCTCGACCGCCGCAGCTGTGCTCATCGAGGCCGCCTCGCGGACGCCGTCGAAATGCTCTGCCATGTAGCGTCTGCACTGCTCCAGGGCTTGGGGGTGGGAATATATGACTTCGATATCTTCGAGGCGTGTGCCGGGCCGACCAACCAGAAAATGTTTGATGGGAAGGAATATCTCCTGGCGGATGAGAAGCGACGACTCGTGGATGAGCAGGTCCAGCGTTACGCTTACTGAGCCGCCGACGCTGTTTTCTATGGGCACGACGCCCTCGTCTGCTTCGCCCGACTCTACAGCTGATGCCACGAGGGGGATGGTGCGGTATGGAAGCAGAACTGCCGCAGCGTCGTAGTTTACGCTTGCCTGCTCTGTATAGGTTCCTGGGGGGCCTAGGAACGCGAGCTGTTTTGGCATGCCTACTCTTCCGAACCCGGGCTCAGAAGGGCCCGGAGTTCTTCCTCAGCCTCTGCGGTTGTAACTGCGATCACTTCGTCGCCAGCTCTGATGACGGCCTCTGGTGTGGGTACCGTGGTGCTGCCGTCCCTGGAAATTACCAGGGATAGTAGAACACCATTGGGCAGGGGCAGGTCTCGGATGCGGCGCTCCTCTGGAACCGAATCGGCGGGGATTCTAATGTTCACCAGGGCTTTACTATCTGGGCCTGGCACAGGCATCAGGTGGGCGAACCCAACGGGAGACAGGCCATGCTGCATCCGTCCGAGTACCAACTCTGTAACGTCGATGTTGACATCGATTCCGGCCATGTCGAAAAGCTCAGTGCGTTCGCGAACGTTCACAACGGAGACGGTTCGTGGGACGGCGAAATGGTGCTTGGCTAGTTGACAGGCAACGAGGTTGATGTCATCGGAACGGGTTGTTGCGACAACGACGTCGGCCCTGTTCGTCCCGGCCTTCGACAATACGGCCGAGTCGGTGGCGTCGCCGACGACGGACACACTACCGAGCGACTCGTCAAGCTTGTTGCACAGGACGCGGTCCTGTTCGACAACCGTGACCTCATGGCCCGCAGATAGCAGCCATCTGGCCAATGCCGCACCTGTATGTCCTGCGCCGACTACAACAATATGCATCGGTTCTACCCGGTGGCCGCTTTGACAGCATTTTCGGCCACCAGCGTTGTCGCACCGAGTGTCACGATGCCCAGCCCTGCATAGACCTTTTGCATGATCGGATCCTCTACCCTGCAGATCACAGTGGGTACCCGAAATATATTGCTCGCGACCTGCGCGGCCAGTGCGTTTCTCGTGTCTGAATCCGAAAGGGCCATGAACACGTCCGCGTCTTCGACGGACGCCTTCAGCAAGTCTTGCTGGAGGGTCCCGTCGCCCACGATGGGAACGATCTCACCGGACTGTGTCTTACCGGGCGGCAAGCGGTTGAATGAGTCGATTTTTAGATCAAGGATGTGGATGCCGTATCCCTGGTCCGACAGGGTGATGGCTACGGAGGCGGCCATGCCGCCGCAACCCATTATCGTGACCTTCCGGTCGCCTACGGTGGTCCTGTTTGTCTGGAGCATAATGCTGGCCCTTGTCCTTGCTGTCGCTTAGGACCGACCGCTGACGACCTGTGGGTGAGGCACGGCATCGCGCCACAACAGCACCTTGCAAGGCGCGTTCTCAAGCACATAAGGGACAGTGTCGCCCAAGGAGAATGAGCCAAATTCGTGGCGGTAAGTCGTGCCGAGGACCACGGCATCCACCCCTTTGTCCACGGCCTCCTGGACAACTGCGAGGCCCGCCTTCCGTGACTGGAGCAGCTCGGCCTTGATGGCGCACCGGTAGGGTTTCGCCACCTCCTCCATCTCCTTGAGCACCTCTTCGCCCTTGGCGGTGGCTGGCACTATCTCGGCGTCGAGAGGCATGCCTCTTTCGACCTCGATGATGTAGACGATGAACAGGTCGCCCTTCTGAGGCACCAGTAGATCGCATGCCAGTTTTACTGCTTCCTCATCGGACTTGCGGCCTTCAACTGCCACGAGTATCGATGAGAACGCTTCGTCTTTGGGTCGTTTCGTAGATGCCAATTCCATGGACCCCGTTTGTGTCGTTAGTGTTTTGCTGGGTGAGCGGTCAGGAAGGGAGACGCTCAAGCAGCTCGTCGCGACCTGCCAGTATCAGCATATCGCCGGATCTCAGCCTATCGTCGATGTCCGGGTTCAGGGTGACATCCTTGCCACGCCTGATGACAAGGACAGCCAGCCCGTACTTGTCGCGGGGGCTGGAAAAGCCCAGCTCCTTCAATGACTTGTCGACGAACTGCGGCGGGACCTTCATCCTGCTCAGACCGAAGTTCGGACCCATCTCCAGGTACTCCTGAAGGTTCGGGTTGAACAGGTTGTGGGCCAGTCTGACACCCATCTCCGACTCAGGGTGGATAACCTTGTCGACGCCGATTCTCTCCAATGTGATCCCGTGGAGCTCGTTTGTGGCCCTAGCCACGATGTAGGGAATATCCATCGTCTTGAGAAGCACGCATGCCATAACGCTGCCCGGGATGTCTGAGCCCACGGCCACGACGGCTGCATCGTAGTCCGGGACGCCCAGCTCTTTCAGCACGGTCTCGTTGGTCGCGTTTCCTGAGACAGGGTACGTCACCTGCCCCATCATGTTCTGGACCCGGTCTTCGTTCACGTCCATCGCCAGGACGTCATGGCCGAGGTTGTAGAGAGACCTGGCTACACCAGAGCCGAACCTTCCCAGACCGATTACGACGACTTGTTTCTTAGCCATGTGATTGTCCTGTCTGTTCTTCCCGAGCCGGACGACGCAACAAATTGTCGTTGGGGTCGGCCCGTGTCATAGAGGACTTGACCCAAACCAGGTCATTCGTCCAGTGCTCTATCGAGTAAACCGCGTCAACTCTAACAATCGCGAGATAGTCTCGCGAGTATTCGTCGATTATACAAGAATCCTGGTTTGCCAAACCAGGGGACGGGAAGCTGTCGGGACCATCCATTGAGTGGTATACAACTCAGGCGATGGTCACTCGCTCTTGTGCGTAACGGTAGAGGTCGTTCTCGCCGCGTTCAACCATCATCAAGCCAAGGGTGAATGTGCCGACCCTGCCCAGGAACATGGCGACTATCAGTATGAGATGGCCTGCCTGGGACAGATCGGGAGTCAAGCCGGTGCTGAGTCCTACAGTCCCGAAGGCGGACACGGCCTCGAAAAGCAGGTCGATGAACGCGAATCCTGGCTCAGAGAATGTCAGCACCAGGGCAAATAGGAAGACCACGATCAGCGCCATGACCGCAATTGCCGAAGCTCGCTGGACGTGGACGTGCGGAATCTCCCGCCCAAACGCCCTCGTATGGGCCCGTCCTCCGAGGGTGGATAGCACGGCGATGAGCACGACCCCCAGGGTGTTTATCTTGATCCCCCCGGCGACCGACGCCGACGCCCCACCAATGAACATCAGCGCGGTGAAGAAGAAGTTCGTGTGCTGCGCTGTCTCGTCGTAGCTCACGGTCGAGAAGCCGGCGGTCCTGCCGCTGGTTGACTCGAAGACCGAAACCATGATTTTGTCGCCGACGCTGAGATCTCCGATAGTGTTTGGGTTGTCGGTCTCGGATGTGAAGAAGACCAGGGCGCCTGACAGGGTCAGCACCGCTGTCAATATAAGGACAATCTTGGTATTCAGGGAGAATAGGGAAAAGCGCTTGAAGCTTGATACGTCCACCATCACCCAGTAGCTGATGGCGCCCATAAAGATGAGCAGTCCCATTATTCCCATGACCACCTTGTCGGCGCGAAACACTGAAAGGCTCTCACTCTGGGGGAGATTTGTGAAGCCAGCACCGTTAAATGCGGAGACCGCCTGGAACAGCGCCTGCCATATCGGCTGGCCCTCGAAATCAGACGTGAGGGAAAAGCGAATCGCCAGCGCGATGAATCCGGCGAGCTGGATGACGGTGGCCACCACGACGATTCGTATGGTGAGGTGGGCCAGACCGCCCAGCTGATTGACCTGGTAGCTGTCCCGAGCCAGCATGCGCTGGGAGAGGCTCAGGCGGCGACCGGTCAGGATCAAAAGGAACGTGGCGATGGTCATGAACGATAGGCCGCCGATGAATATCAGGGCCAGAATGATCCCCTGGCCGGCCGGGGTCCAGTAGTCAGAGGTGTTCACAGTAGTCAGCCCGGTCACCGTCACCGCAGAGGTCGATGTGAACAGGGCATCTACGATAGGGGTGAATCCGCCGCCGTGGTGGGTGAAGGGCAGCAGCAGCAATAAAGCGCCCGCCAGTATCAATCCTATGAAGGTATAGAGTAGGACAATGGGAGATGCCAGGGCCCGGGATTGGGCTCTGGGCGTGGTGATTTCAAAGCGGACCGGGCTGATCTGCTCTTCGCGCGGGTGGCGAACGATGCGGTCGCCCGGCTTTGGCTTCCAAGAGCCCCCCTGCATTATCGCCCCTTTCGGTCCTCGACGGGAGTAATTCCACTGCCCGCGTACCTCTCGCAGAACGCGTTGAGGCTACGCCTACACATACGGCTAAGCGCCACACTTTGTGTATGCCTTGCCGGTCCAAGCGATGATAGGTGTCGGCAAGTTGCGGTGTCAATTGACGCAACGGTGTACTTGTTTCCACTGTACATCGGCACCCGCGTTGGATTCTAATCGTAGTCACTAGTCATGGAGATCTCGCACCACAGGGCTGGAGGTGGGTGCCGATGATGCCTGTTGTAAGACGATTTGGACCGCTGTTCGATCCCAATCTTAGAGGCAGAGCAGGCAATTACGCTGCCCAGTCCGCAATGGCGACTCTGGCCATGATGGCTATTCTGCTCCTTGTGGACGTGGTCCTTAGGGCTGCTATCGTGGTGGCAATGGCCTCGACGGTCTTCACAATCTTCGTCGTCCCCAACAGTGTCGCGGCAACCCCGCGGAGGTAATCGGAGGGCACATCGTTGGAGTGGCAGCGGGCTCCCTGATCGCAGTCGTAATGGCCCTTCCTGCTTTGTCTCCAGCATTGGAGGACTCTCGCCTACTGTTCGACTCCTTGGCGGCCCTAACGGTGGGACTGAGTATTGCTGTGATGGTGGTCGCGGATGCCGAGCACCCCCCGGCGGCCGGAGCCGCTCTCGGGCTCGTGGTGCAGGGGTGGACCCTTTCCTCCGTCGGCGTCATTCTGATCGGGGCGGTAACGCTCTCACTGATACGAGTGGCCCTGCGGCCCAGGTTGGTGAATCTGCTGTAGCAGGCCGCCGGAGTGGGGTCGCCTGCCCCCTGGATACCGTTGGAAGCGTGCCTCACCCCCGGGCATATCGTGCCCCGCCCCCTAAGCGTGCGCAGCACCTTGTGGTGGTGGTGCCGTGCCGTTTATATTGGTCGTGATGCGTTTGCGACAGTAACACGCGGGAGACCCGATGGACGAGCAGGTCCGCGCCCAAGTAGAGCGACTTCACGCAACACCCCTGATGGCAGTGGTGGCGGTGACCGGTGGCGGGTTTCAGGCGATAGCCTGGCTGCTCGGGGTCGCCGGCGCATCGGGTACGGTCATCGAGGCGATTGTGCCGTACAGCGAAGGGGCACTTCGTGATCTGCTGGGCTACAGCCCTGAAAAGCATGTGTCTCCTGAAACGGCAATACACATGGCCAGAGCCGCCTACGAGCGGGCTCGTAAGCACGGGCCTCCGGATCGTCCTGTGGTTGGCATCGGCTGTTCTGCGTCTATCCGCACCGATCGTGAAAAGCGAGGTGACCATGGATGCTACGTGTCAGCCTGGTCCGAGCGTGGCACTACAACCTACTCAGTAACTCTGACCAAGGGGCTACGAGAACGGGACGCCGAAGAAGAGATCGTCTCCAGGCTCGTACTTAGAGCGCTCGTGGAGGCGGACGGCCCTGAGCCTGAAATGCACCTACCTCACAACATCTCTCTCGGGGAGACGGAAGTCATCGCGCGAAATCATGTTGACCCACTGGGGCAGTTTTTCCTGGGCGAGATTGACGCCTTGACAGTTCGGAGTGATGGGAGCATCACCTCAGGTGTTGACCACGTTGGCGGTGTGCTGTCCGGATCATTCGATCCACTGCACATAGGCCACGAGGGGCTGGCCAGGGTTGCAGCCGGGATGCTGGACACCGAGGTCGTCTTTGAACTGGCCGTGGCCAACGTGGACAAAAAACCTCTTGAGGAACAGGTAATACGGGAGAGGCTGGCTCAGTTCCACGGCCGAGGGACAGTCGTTGTCACCCGAGAGCCTCGATTTGACGGCAAGGCGGCTCTGCTGCCCGGCTGTACGTTCGTTACAGGGTGGGACACGGCGGCGAGGCTGTTTGCCACGAGGTATTACGGGGACGACGAGGGGCGCATGATGGCTGCCATGTCTGAGGTGCGGGACCAAGGCTGTGCATTCTTGGTGGCGGGACGCGTCGTGGACGGCGAGTTCAAGTCTCTGGATGGTCTTGAGATCCCTGCGGAATTCTCTGATATGCTCACAGCTATACCTGAGGGTGTCTTCAGGCAAGACCTTTCCTCTACCGATCTGCGGCTGGCCTCCGGCGAAAACCGCGAAAGGAACATGTGATGCTGAGGCCCTACCTCTTATGAAGTTTAAGGACCTTCGCGAGTTCATTGCCTTCTTGGAAGACAAGGGAGAGCTGCGGCGAATCTCCACCACCGTTAGCCGAGATCTGGAGATCACCGAACTGGCGGACCGTATGGTGAAGTCGGGCGGACCAGCCCTACTCTTTGAAAACGTCGAGGGCTCTGCCGTTCCTGTTGTGATAGGCCTTTTTGGCACCCATCAGCGGGCCGCGTGGGCTCTGGGCGTCGACAATGTTGAAACCATAACGGATCGTGTCCGCAAGCTGCTGGGCATTGCCCAGGGTCCCCCTCCGGGGTTAATTGGAAAGCTGCGTACCGCGGGCGATCTGATTGGACTGGCGAGGTCGCAGCCGAAAATCGTGGGTAGTGGCCCGTGCCAGGAGGTCGTTTTGGAGGGGGACGATGTGGACCTGGATCTGCTTCCCTCCCTCAAGTGCTGGCCAGAGGACGGAGGCCGGTTCATCACGCTGCCGTTGGTAATCAGCCGAGACCCCGACACGGGAACTCGCAACGTTGGCATTTACCGAATGCAGGTCTACGACAAGCGTACGACCGGGATGCACTGGCAGACACACAAGGTCGGAGCCCACCACCTGAGGGCAGGGGAGAGCGGCGGACTCGAACGACTGGAGGTCGCGGTCGCCATCGGAGGTGACCCCGCCACGATGTGGTCCGGGTCGATGCCGTTGCCTCCGGGGATAGACGAGATGGCAGTCGCCGGCGTGATTCGGGAGGAGTCGGTAGAACTTGTGCGCTGCAAGACCGTGGACCTCGAGGTCCCGGTCCAGGCCGAGTTCGTGTTGGAGGGCTACGTCGTGCCGGGCGAAACCCGTGAAGAGGGCCCATTCGGCGACCACACAGGCTACTACTCACCGGCCGAAGACTACCCCGTGTTCCACGTCACGGCACTCACGCACCGACGCGATCCGATATACCCGACGACCGTTGTCGGCAGGCCGCCCTCTGAAGACTTCTTCATGGGCAAGGCCAGCGAGCGTATCATGCTGCCGGCGCTGCAGACGGCGGTCCCAGAGGTCGTCGACATGAACATGCCTGCTGAGGGGATATTCACGAATTATGTGCTGGTGTCTATTCGCAAGGAGTACCCGGGACACGCCCGGAAGGTGATGTACGCCCTGTGGGGCATCGGCCAGATGATGCTGGTGAAGGGCATTGTTGTGTTCGACGGCCACGTAGATGTGCAGGATCTCTCCGAGGTTGCCTGGCGCGTCGGCGCTAATGTCGATCCATCTCGTGACCTGGTAATCGTAGAGGGGGCCATCGACGACCTGGATCACGCCTCGGCGACCTCGAAATTTGGCAGCAAGATTGGTATCGACGCGACGGCCAAGAGTCGAAGTGAGGGGATGGACAGGGACTGGCCCCCCGAGATCGTGATGAGCGAAGAGATCAAGAATCTGGTCGACGGACGGTGGAAGGAGTACGGTCTTTGACCGCCGACGCCGCTCCGGGCTTTCTGAATCGACTTCAGCTATTTTCCGGTGAGATCAGGGTTCAGGAGAGTGTCTTTGCCCTGCCCTTTGCCTACACGGGAATGGTGTTGGCGGCGGACGGCGGGCCGACGTGGAGCCAGTTCGTTTGGGTCACCGTGGCGATGGTGAGCGCTCGTACGCTGGGCATGTCTGCCAACCGTATCGTGGACAGGCACATCGATTCGCGCAATCCTCGTACAGTGGGCCGCCACCTGGCCTCGGGTCGTCTGCGGACACCGGAGGTGGTGGCGCTCTCTGCAATCGCTGCGGTGGTGTTTTTCGTAGCCGCAGCGATGCTGAACACGCTTGCCCTGGCTTTGGCTCCGGTGGCGGCAGCATACCTTGTGATATACCCATTCGCGAAGCGATACACCTGGGCTGCTAGCTTCCTGCTCGGCTGGGCGCTGGCTATTGCGCCCTCGGCGGCATGGATTGGCGTGCGGGGGAGCCTAAGCTGGGAACCTGTGCTGCTCTCGACGGCTGTGGCGCTGTGGGCAGCCAGCTTCGACATTCTTTATCACGCCCAGGACTTCGACTTCTACACTAAGAGCGGGCTCCACTCCGTGGCCAAAAAGTTTGGTGTTCGATCCGCGTTCCGGATCGCACGGACTCTGGATGTGCTGGCTATCGCCTGCCTGGCGGGGGTAGGAGTAGGGCTCAGCCTGGCATGGCCCTACTATATAGGCTGTGCAGTGGCGGCTGCCGTGCTAATGTACAAGCACAGCATGGTGTCGCCGGACGACCTGTCGCGGATGGGCGCGGCGTTCTTTCGCATCAATGCGTATGTGTCTCTGACGGTGTTCGTGGCGACTATGGTTGCAGTATTTATAGTCTAGGTCTGGGAGTAGAGTGTGTCTGATAACGGTACGCCTCCGGTGGTGGTAGGCATCTCAGGAGCCAGCGGTTCGGTCATGGCGCGGGGCGTCATCGAGCGGCTGCTGGAAATGGGGCGGCCCGTGATTGCGACGGCCTCACCCGCTGCCCGGATGGTTTGGCGGGACGAGATGGACGAGTCTTTTGGCGACGCGCTGGAGCGCTGGGGTGACTCCGGACTCTTCACCCATTACGCGATCGGCGATATGACTTCGCCCATCGCCAGCGGCACATTTTCTGTAGCCAGCATGGCGGTGGTGCCGTGCAGCATGGCGACGATTGCGGCGATAGCCGTCGGTCTATCCGACAACCTGCTACGGCGGGCTGCCGACGTGTGTATCAAGGAGCGTCGTCGGCTGGTTCTGGTGCCCCGTGACACACCTCTCAATGCAATCCACCTGGAGAACATGGCGAACCTGTCCAGGCTGGGTGCGACTATCTTGCCACCCGCGCCGGCCTTCTACCTGAAGCCGCAATCTGTCTCAGACATCGTAGATTTCATGGTCGAGCGGACGCTGTATGCCCTGGGCGAGACGGAGGCGCTTCCCGATGCGATGCGATACAAGGGGAGCCACGACGCGGGGTCGTGACCTAGCGCCAGAGGCCTGATGTCGGCGCAGTAGACCGCTGGAGCGGGCTCTGGGAAGGGCCGATCTGGGAAATCTGTCCCATGGTGTTCCATTCTGTTCCGCTCCGTAGCTGGGGCGACAGAACGAATGGGACTTCTTGGATCATTTTGGTCCATGAATGGGACCTTGATGGAACGCCAGTGAGACAAAAAGGGACGAACCTCACGCGGGCGCTCCTCACTAGACAATAATAGTACTAATGTTCGTTTGCAACAACGGGATCTGGTTCTGGGAGCTGTCGGTTGATGCCCAGCAGGAGGTCCGAGACATCGTCGCCATTGTTGGATTCAATATCTGATTAGGATAAGAATTACATGATTCCGGCTTTTGATGCGGTGAAGGCGATTCATGGGTTGCGGGGTGAGGCTGTGGTGGTTGGGACTATGACTCCCAACCGTTATTGGGAGCTTCTTTCGGAACGGCCTGAGCTGGACTTGCCGATATTTGGTGGGATGGGTAAGGCGTCGTCGGTGGCGCTGGGTGTGGCATTGGCTAGGCCGGACCGGCGGGTTGTTGTGCTGGATGGGGATGGCGGGCTGCTTATGAACCTGGGCTCGTTGGTCACCATTGCAGGCCAGCAGCCTAAGAATTTGATCCATATTGTTTTCGAGGACGGCAAGTATCATACGACGGGCGGCCAGCCGGTGCCTGGCGCGGGTAGGTTCGACCTGGCGGGTATGGCTCGCAGCGCAGGGATTCAGGCTAGCTACGAGTTCGATGACCTAGAGGAGTTTGTTAACGAGTTGCCGGGGCTGCTGGAGATGGAGGGTCCTGTGTTCGTTAACCTGAAGGTCTATCACGCGGAGGAGCCGCCGCCTCTCTACGTCGGCAGCACCGGAGACGCGATGCGCCGAGTCGCCAAGGAGCTGCGGGGAGACTAGGTCGCCCCACACAAGGGCTCGCCCCTGATTTTGCTCCCCGCTCCGGTGGCCCGATGGGCTTTGGACAAGAAGCGCCTCTTTGGGCGATCTGCCCTTCGACTAGCTCAGGGTGAGCGGTAAATCCGAAGTTTCGTTCGCGGTGAGCTTGTCGTGCCACAAGTAGCGGATCGCAGTTTTAGTGCAAAGCTTGTCCGATGCGATGAGCGGCCCGCGGCTATTTTGAAGTGTTATCATTCCCGCGAGGTGACGATCATATGAGATTTGGCGTTGCGATCAAAAGCTCGTTTATTGCTGGTGAGCCCCTGGAGGCGCGGGGGCAGCAGCTACGACGGATGGCGATGGGGGCAGAGGCGCTTGGCTACGAGTCGATCTGGGTGCCGGACCGCACGGTCTTTCCGGAGGACATCGCCGCGCGATATCCGCAATTCGGCTCTGTGGGAGAGATACCGGACAGTCAGCAGGTTTTAGAGCCCCTTACCTCAATGAGCTTCCTAGCGGGTTCTACCGGGACGATCAAGCTGGGATTCAACGTGGTTATCCTGCCTTTTAGGAACCCGGTGCTCAACGCGAAGATGATCGCTACGCTGGATGTTTTGTCCGGCGGCAGGGTCATATTCGGCGTGGGCGTCGGCTGGATGCCCGAGGAGTTTGAGGCGATGGGCGCGTCGTGGGAGGACCGCGGGACGGTCACTGACGAGCACATCGAGATGTTCAAAGCCCTATGCGCCGACGGTGTGGCCGAGTACCAGGGCAAGCACTTCCAAACCTCTGGCAAGATTTTTTACCCGAAGCCGCTGCAGCGGCCTCATCCGCCCATCTGGGTCGGCGGCAAGTCGCGGATAGCGCTGCGGCGGGTGGCGCGGCTGGGCCAAGGCTGGCTGCCAATAGGCAACACCCCGGCGGAAATTGCTGCCGGCGGAAAATACCTGTGGGAGCAGTGCGAGGTGCTGGGACGGGACCCGGATACGGTGGAGCTCGGCCTGAACATTTCGCCGACCTTTGGAGAGCCGCAGACGTCGCCGGAGGGGGAGCACATTCCCTTGACCGGTAGCGTGGAGCAGGTGAGGGAGGACGTGCGCCGCTATCGTGAGGCTGGCCTGGACTTCATGCTGCTATCTACGACGCGAATGGACGCCGGACCGGCTATCGAGGCTTTGAGGATATTTGCCGAAGAGGTTGCGCCGGAATTTTCCGAGTAAGAATCTAACCGCGTCCTCTGCGGTAAGCTCGTATTGAGGGTGAGATGTACGACTTTCATACACATACGTTTCTGAGTGATGGGGTGTTGGCACCGGTGGAGCTTATTCGCCGGGCTGTGGTCGTGGGCTATCGCGTGATGGCGATCACGGATCATGTTGGCCCGGGCAATCTTGAACAGGTACTTAAGGTCTTGATTGCTGACTGCGCGGCGGCGAGCAAGCGCTGGGATATCCTGGCGTTGCCTGGCGTTGAGCTGACACATGTCCCTAAAGAGGACGTGGACGCCCTGGCAAAGGAAGCTAAGGCATTTGGCGCGAGGGTGGTGAACGTGCATGGAGAGACGGTGTCGGAGCCGGTGGAGCCTGGCACTAACCTGGCGGCGGTGTCTTCGGCGCATGTCGACGTGCTGGCCCACCCCGGACTGATTGTGGCCGAGGAGGCCGCGATCGCTGCCGAAAACGGCGTGTTCCTGGAGGTGTCGGCGCGCAAGAGCCACGCCTTTGCCAACGGCCATGTGGTCCGTACGGCACGGCAGGCGGGCGCGAGGATGGTGCTGGATTCCGATGCCCACGAACCGAGCGATCTACTCACCCGTGAGTTTGCGATGAAGGTGGCCTTGGGAGCGGGGCTGGACGAGGCGGACGCGGTCGCCCTCCTAGATGATGCGCCGCGAGATCTGATGGCGCGGCTCAGGGTTGATCACAAGTAATGACGGGACCACGCAGCAAGCTGGTCGGGTTGCTGCTGGACGCCTGGGTGGACCTGGACAGGGTGGTGGATGGACTGACACCCGAAGTGGCGGTTGAGGCTCTCGACGGAGGCAGCTCTTTTGCCTGGACCGTCGCTCACGTTACGAACGTTCTGGACGCCACTACCAACGTCAGATTCCGGAGGGTCGCGCCTCACCCGTACATTGGCAAGGACGAGTTCCGTTTCGGAGGCACCGGGGCGGCTGACGACTGGGACGCGGTGTTGAAAGGTATGCGAGAGGTCCATGAATCGACCCGCGACTATTTGTCAGGGTTGGACGACGACGACCTCGATAGGGCCGTTCCCTATGACGGGTCTCTCCCTCACCTCGTTGGGAAGAACATCAGCTTGCAGCACTCGATCTTCCGCTCGATAGCCCACCACTACTTCCACATCGGCGAGATTGCGTCCAAGCGGGACCGGCTGGGCCACTCAGTTGGGGACTACCCTGGCAGGTTGGAAGCTAGCTGGTAGGTCAGGTCACCCAGAGTGACTAGGCCCGAAGTCCTCCTCGCAGATACTCCATCGCCCTGCTCAGGGCATCGTCTTCGCCGAAACCACCGGCCTTGGCTATGACGGGCGTTGAGTTGGCATCGCCACCTACGACGGCGCCGACCGAGATGCCGGGCATGACCTCTGATCGCATCGATATGCCATGGGCCCCGAACCCGGTCAGCACGGCCTGGGTGGTGTCGCCGCCGACCAGTACGAGTCCTCCGATATTATGCACGCCAGCCCCAACGCGTTTCATGAGGCTCGATAGCGCCATGTTTAGCTGACGGCTACGCTGGCGGTGATCGGGCGCGGCTTTCTTGGGGTTCGGTCCTACCCACGTCAGGAAAGGATTCAGTCCGCTGGCGAACGTCGTTTGCAGTTCGGACAGGATTCGGTCCAGGGCCAGGTCTGTTCCTTCAGGCGAGTCGAGTAGAGGGCCTGTGTCCATCGGGATCATCTTGACTTCAGGGCGTGCCGTCAGGTGGTTGCCCTGCCTGACGGAAACGGCGTTCAGGCTACCTGACACGACGATGATCGGCTTTGAAGTAGGCGTAGGCGTCGGAGCTGGTTGCGCCGATGCCCCTCCAATCCTGTGGGCGATTGCCGAGGCGAGGCCTGCGGAGCCGACGGGCAGCCCTGTCGGGAACTGGCTGGCGATCACCGAATCGATGCGCCGCAAGTGCTCGGTTGTGACGGCGTCTATAGCGAGGGCTGAGCATCCGTCGGCCAGGAGGACCTCGATGCGTGTGGCGATGGCTGTTTCACCGTTCTCGACATCGGCGAGGGGCACGAGGCCGCATTGGAGGGAAGCTTGCCTCTGTAGTAGCTCTACTACAGAGGATGTCGCTGCGTGGCCCATCTTGTCCTGGCCCTCTGTGGCATGGGCCAGCGGTGTGCCGTCCACGTAGAGTATGCCGTCGCGCTGGGTTCGACCCGTTGCAGGGAAGGCTGGTGCTACGAACGCGAAGGGTGCATTCGAGGCTTCCAGTATGGCTGCGGTCTCGGCGGCGACATTGCCACGAAGGGTCGAGTCGACCTTCTTGTAGAGTCGCGAGCGGCCTGCAGATAGGAGGGCGTTTGTTTCTTCGCGGACGCGTTTCGAAGCCTCGATCGCAGGGACGGATCTGGTACCGGTGTCGACGCAAAGAATATCGAAGTCGGAGTAGCGGGGTCGTGTTGAGGTGGAAAGCGACACGTGGGCGGCCAAACCCGCCGAGGCGAACACGCCTGCGGTGTCGATCGCCCCGGTCCGGTCGTCTGCCACTATCGCCAGATGTTCGATCACTATCGCTGCTTCCTGATCTTCGCGTGTGGCAGTCTAACACGGCGGGCAGGGTGTGAGTGGAAGTCGGGGCGAGACCGTTGGCAGGGCCGGTTGCGTCGGCGGACGGAGTTGCGCGAATGCCGAATTTTGGTGCTCCAGACTATTGACGGGCACTATGGCATCTCGTATACTTACGACACGGTTGATGTATACCTATGCGCGATCAGATTGACTGACATATAGGTACGAGGCGATTCCTTAGCAACGGCTAGGGCGGAGCCCCAGCCGTCTTTTTTTGCACTTTAACAACTGAATCCTGCGCGAAAATGAAAGATTAAAAGAATTACAAGATCCTTAATGTGGGTCAAGTTAGTAAGGGTTTACGGTGGATGCCTTGGGACCAAGGGCCGATGAAGGGCGTAGCAAGGCTACGAAAAGCCTCGGTGAGCTGTCTAGCAAGCTTAGCCGGGGATACCCGAATGGAGAAAACCGGTCCGGGTAATGCCGGATCATCCCGATTCGTCGGGAGGGTAAGCAGGGGAACTGAAACATCTAAGTACCCTGAGGATAATAAATCAACAGAGATTCCCCTAGTAGTGGCGAACGAACGGGGAACAGCCTAAACCTTGGCGGCTTAACGGACTGAGGTCCTATGCCGTCAGGGGGTTGTAACACACAACTGCCTCGACCTCAGTACGAGGAAAGAAGTAAAAAACCTTCACTCTAGTCGAACACACCTGGAAGGGATGACCATAGAGGGTGATAGTCCCGTAGACGAAAGGGTGAGGGCTTCTTTGTTGTGTTGTTGAGTACCACGGGACACGTGAAATCTTGTGGGAAGCTGGGGGGACCACCCTCCAAGGCTAAATACCCTTGGTCACCGATAGTGAACTAGTACCGTGAGGGAAAGGTGAAAAGTACCCCGAGAGGGGAGTGAAATAGACCTGAAACCGTAAACCTACAAGCCGTGGGAGCCTCGAGCTAGTCTTGGGGTGACCGCGTGCCTATTGAAGAATGAGCCGGCGAGTTAATTTAGGCAGCTAGGTTAAGGAATAAAAGTTCCGGAGCCGAAGCGAAAGCGAGTCCTAATAGGGCGCGACCTGGATGGAGATGAACCCAAAGGTTGAAGATCCGTTGTGCGCTGAATCCCGCTTCGGTGGGTGAAGGCAATCGATGAGTTGGACGCCGGAGATGAAGTTTCCGTTATGTCCGGGGTGTTGTCTGGATTAGACCCGAAACCGAGTGAGCTACCCATGGCCAGGTTGAAGCCCCGATAATATCGGGGTGGAGGACCGAACCCGTGTATGTTGCAAAATGCTGGGATGAGCTGTGGGTAGAGGTGAAATGCCAATCGAACTCGGAGATAGCTGGTTCTCCCCGAAATGTATTTAGGTACAGCCTCAGTGTAAAGTCTTGGGGAGGTAGGGCTCTGGATGGGTAAGGGACCGTGAGGTTACCAAACTCAACCAAACCACAAATGCCCCAAGATGTTCGCTGGGAGTGAGACAGTGGGGGATAAGCTCCATTGTCGAAAGGGAAACAGCCCAGACCGCAGGCTAAGGTCCCGAAGTGTGGACTAAGTGTGAAAGGAAGTGGGGTCACTAAAACAGCTAGGAGGTTGGCTTAGAAGCAGCCATCCTTTAAAGAGTGCGTAACAGCTCACTAGTCGAGGGGCCCCGCGCCGAAAATGTAACGGGGCTAAAGTCCACCACCGAAGCCGCGGCTTTCCGATCTAGTATCGGGAAGGGTAGGGGAGCGTTGTCAGTGCATTGAAGCCCGAGCGTAAGCGAAGGTGGAGCGCTGAGAAGTGAGAATGCCGGCATGAGTAGCGACAATCCTGGTGAGAATCCAGGACACCGAAAGCCCAAGGTTTCCTACGCAACGCTGATCGACGTAGGGTAAGTCGGGCCTAAGCCGTAGCGAATAGCAAAGGCGATGGACAACGGGTCAATATTCCCGTACCACCGTTATATCGTTATAAAGTAAAGGGGGGACACGGAAAGGTAGGCGATGCGCACCCATTGGACATGGTGCGTTTGCCCCTGTAGGCCATGCCAGGATAGGCAAATCCGTTCTGGCGTTACGAGCTGAGGGGGGTGAAAACTTTAGGGCTAAAGCCCTGGGGGATTTCGTTGACCCTATACCGTCAAGAAAAGCCTCGTTACAAGATATAGTGGTGCCCGTACCGCAAACCGACACAGGTGGGCAGGGGTAAAAGTCCCCAGGTGAACGAGCGAACCTTCGTTAAGGAATTCGACAATCTAGCCCTGTAACTTTGGGATAAAGGGTGCCCGCTGGGTGACGTCCGCTAGCCGGACTGAGCTTTGGCGGGCCGCAGTGAAGTGGCTCAGGCGACTGTTTAACAAAAACACAGGTCTCTGCTAAGCCGAAAGGCGATGTATAGGGGCTGACGCCTGCCCAGTGCCGGAAGGTTAAAGGAATTTGTTCGCCCACTTCGGTGGGCAAAGCATTGAACTGAAGCCCCGGTGAACGGCGGCCGTAACTATAACGGTCCTAAGGTAGCGAAATCCCTTGTCGGGTAAGTTCCGACCCGCACGAATGGCGTAACGACCTGAGCGTTGTCTCAACGAAGGGCTCGGTGAAATTGCATGGCCAGTGAAGATGCTGGCTACCCGCGACAGGACAAAAAGACCCCGTGGAGCTTTACTATAGCTTGGCAGTGGACTGGGGGCACAGATGTGTAGGATAAGCGGGAGACTTTGAAGTCCCAACGCCAGTTGGGATGGAGTCATCCTTGAAATACCGCTCTTCTGTGTTCTCGGCCCTAACCCCATCAAAAATGGGGGACCCTGCCTGGTGGGTAGTTTGACTGGGGCGGTCGCCTCCTAAAAGGTAACGGAGGCGCCCAAAGGTTTTCTCAAGGTGGATGGAAATCACCTGTAGAGTGCATTGGCATAAGAGAGCCTGACTGTGAGACCTACAAGTCGAGCAGAGACGAAAGTCGGGCAAAGTGATCCCACGGTACCGAGTGGAAGGGCCGTGGCTTAACGGATAAAAGCTACCCCGGGGATAACAGGCTAATCTCGCCCAAGAGTTCACATCGACGGCGAGGTTTGGCACCTCGATGTCGGCTCGCCGCATCCTGGGGGCGAAGCAACTCCCAAGGGTCCGTCTGTTCGCCGGTGAAAGCGGTACGCGAGCTGGGTTCAGAACGTCGTGAGACAGTTCGGTCTCTATCCGTCGTGGGCGCAGGAGATTTGAGGGGAGCTTTCCCTAGTACGAGAGGACCGGGAAGGACGGACCTCTGGTGTACCGGTTGTCCCGCCAGGGGCATCGCCGGGTAGCCAAGTCTGGATGAGATAAGCGCTGAAAGCATCTAAGCACGAAGCCAACCCCAAGATTAGATCTCCCATCTTCCGATTCGTCGGAAGAGTAAGGTCTCCCGTAGACTACGGGGTTGATAGGCCGCAGGTGTAAGCCCCGCAAGGGGTTCAGCTGAGCGGTACTAATCGACCGAGGACTTGACCCACATTTAGGTTCTTGTAATTAATCATAGTGTTCCACATTGTGGAAGACAGCAGGATTCAGTTGTGAAGTAAATGTCGCGGGGTGGAGCAGCGGCAGCTCGTTGGGCTCATAACCCAAAGGTCGGCGGTTCGAGTCCGCCCCCCGCAACCA
>Ga0114999_10003560_pt1 | contig 19439 bp, 19 predicted proteins | sample ArcticOcean_MG_C_3_FD_89820 | JGI IMG/M metagenome (GOLD analysis project Ga0114999, IMG submission 89820) | Marine microbial communities from western Arctic Ocean - ArcticOcean_MG_CB8_126 | ecosystem: Environmental > Aquatic > Marine > Oceanic | place: Arctic Ocean: Canada Basin | collected...
AGCACGTCCATGAGCGGCGTGCCCGTCCATTGGGCGATGGCCGACCAACCCTGTTCACATATATGCATTGTGGTCTGGCTGCGGCGCGGCATCCGTTTAAGCGCTTGTAACGTAAGCTCAGTGGGTCGATTGACCAGTCCGGTCACCGCCAGCCGCCAATCTGTAAAGCCACCGGCCTTAAGGCGCTGGTAGTCCTCGTCCTCCGGGTTGGCCTGGTTCCAAACAGGAAAGTTCTTCGTGATCTCACGCGTGTCATGTTCCTGCACCAGTTGTTGGCCGGACAGCAGAAAGCGTTGGGATGCCATGGTCAAAACGTCGGCCACGCCCATCGGACCATCGCGAATGACCGGAGGTCGATAGAACTCTGTGTCGCAACCTGACAATAGCAATCCACCGAGTGCGCTGGTTGCAAATTTTCGCCTAGATAGTGTACGTCCCAAATACACCGTTTTGGGCGGCGACTTCGAGGGTAGGATGCCCGGACTAGTTAGTGTCTGTCTAAAAAGTGAAGCTATTTTCGTCAGACACTTCAAGGGCAGGAAGCTCGAGGCATTTTCCGTAGGGAAACCATTGGGAAGAAATGGCAGGGATGCCGTTTCCGGACAAGAACTCGATAGTGCTTCGTACGTTTTCACGCTGACCCCTCATTTACCCTGCTTGGGTGTTTTCACGCCTTCGAATTTCCCAGTAATCATAGAGCGGATACGGGGCACTGCTCCGACTAATGCGATCTCCAGCAGGTGTACTGCCACGAAGAGCAACATCAAAACAGTGCATATGACATGCAATGTACGCGCTGTTTGTCGGCCACCGAACATATCGATGAGTTCCGGTGCGATCGCGGTGAAGGCCGGCATCTGTGCCAATCCGCTGATAATCATGAATGGGAACATCACAAATAGGACAAGGAGGTAAGAAATCTTCTGCAGCACGTTGTACTTGTCCGTTGCCGTCGTCCCGGGCCTGCGGAAAGCGAGTTTGTTGCGGATTTCACCCGTTAAATGGTCGCTCGTCAGTTGCTCTCGGCTCGGCAACATTTTGCTCTGATATTTCTTCTGCCAAAGGTTCCAGGCGAGATACACCAGCCCGTTCAACACAAACACCCAGGCGAACAGGTAGTGGTAGCTTCTGCCCCAACGCCGATCGCCTAACTCCTCGGCTCGTTCCCAAGAAATGCCCCAGTCTTCCAATCTGAAGATAGCTGGGTAGCCCTGAAAACCTACTTTGCCCCAGTACAATTCTGGGAAATGGAGGAAGATCATGACCCCGCTATAGACGAGATAGAAGAACGAAATGACGCTCACCCAATGACAAATGCGCGCATTTAATGAGTGGCGGTGGACCCAGGTTTTTGCTTCGGTGGACACTTGGCCCAATTATGTTCGAGCCCCGGCGAGGAGTCCATGCGCGGGTGGCCGCCCATTGAGCCGCTTCGCCACCGCGTTCAGTTCACTCTGCGAGTATACCGAGATGTCCGTTCCCTTCGGAAAGTGCTGCCATTGCTCGCCTAGCAATTGTTCAGAGCATGCCCTTAGCGTTACTCGGGGGGTTCGGGCTGGCAATGTTTCTTCGGCGCGCACCCATGGCAAGCGTCGCATTGATGAGCGCCTGTCCAGAAATGTTGACCAGAAATGTTGTGGTTCGCAACTGCCCTGCCGGTGCTCCTGCCCGCGCAATGGTCACTATGGGCGTTCGTTGCCTTCCCGGCTTTCATGGCGGGCACATCTTTGGTCGGCGGCGTTGTTGGCACCGCATTGCGCTTCTATCTTCTCCATAGGGTCACAATCCTATTCGGCAAATAGCACCAAGCAATTGGGCGCATGCTGCTCGAACAACCGTCAGCGCGCCGCAATCCGCCGCGTCATCAGCTCGCGCCAGGTCGTCAGGACGATCGCTTCCTCCACAATTACCGCTTTGAGCTCAGGGTCGAGCATCGCCTGCAGGTCGCCAAGGCGGCTCGGACCCGAATCAGAAATGTACTCGAAGACCGGAGTCGGCTGCGTACAATGCATGATCATCATCGTAACCCCCGGCTGAAGCTCTCTAATGGCGGCTGCATACCGCTCGGATTTCTCTGCGCGCGGCCAGCCGTAACTGTAATTGTGCAGGTCGTCCAAGACGGGGAGACCGCCAGCCCACACACGCTCACCTGTCCCTGCAAGCTGAGCGGCGCGAGCCGGTTGTTGCTGTGGGCGATGAAATAGTTGTGGCCGCCGGGAAACATGACGGGGATGCCTTCTTCGATGCCAACTTTGAAATAGCGCTCGAGAAAGCTAGTTTCGGCGAACAACGTGCCCATGTGTGAGTCGAGGTGGGTCGGTTCAAAACCCATACCGCGAGCTCGAGAAAGCTGCGCGCGAATCTCGCGCTCGACCTCGTCCGCACTGGCATGCTGCAGCACATCGGCAACATTAGCCCACATTGCGCCTTCTGGGTCGATGAGCCCTGCGGCATCGATGCCACTGAGTGGCGGCCATCGATAGTCGCGCCATTCCGAGGTCAGCGTGAGGTGTAACCCGGCATCGTGTTCGGGCGAACGATTGATCCAGCGCACGATCTGGGGCACCCAGGGCGTCGGCATCATGACACTGAGCGATGTTGCGACCCCTTCCTCGATCGCACGCATCGTGCCCCGATTCGAGTCGAGGGACATACCGGCATCGTCGACATGCAGAATAAGGGCTCGTGTACCCTCCGGCCAGCCAAGCCGCTCGGCATAGGTCTCAGCACTCGCTGAGATCTCAGTCTCGGCGAACGCCGAGACTACAACAAGCCCCAAGCTCAGCGTCAAAAGTGTCGCGACGATCCTCATCTCATTGCCCCTCCGTACCGGGTTCACACAGTATACGGCGGTAGACTCGACATTTAACGATCCCGGCTATAGCAGCGTTGGATTTGGGTTGAAGAAGTGACGTGTGCCTTCCATGTCGATGACCACATCGAGTAGCGCTTCGAAGTGGTGGTCGTTGTTGGCAAAATCGATTTCAGACGCATTGACGATTAACAATGGTCCGTCATCGTAATAATGGAAAAACTCGGTATAGCAATCTGCAAGGTCGCGTAGGTACTCCGGCTCGATGTGTTGTTCAAAGTCGATACCGCGCCCGTGAATTCGCTGTTGCAGGATTTCGGCGGGTGCTTGCAGGTAGATCACTAGATCAGGAGTGGGCGGCTCGATGTTCAGATTCTTGTGGATTTGTTCATATAGGTGGAACTCTTCGTCATCTAGAGTGAGCTTGGCGAATAGCCTATCTTTTTCCATGATGAAATCGGCCACGAGCGTTGGACCGAGCAGGTCGTTTTTCGGCACGTCGGCAATTTGCCCCGCGCGGTGCAAAAGAAAAAACAGTTGTGTGGGTAGGGCGTGGCTGTGCCGGTCGAGATAGAAGCGGTTAAGAAAAGGGTTTTCCGTTGCCGGTTCGAGCAAGAGGGGGTATCGAAGCGCGGTCGCCAAGCGCCGAGCGAGCGTGGTCTTGCCAACGCCAATGGGCCCCTCGACCGCTATATGCCGGGGCAGCGATTGCCGCTCTTGCGCAAGCGCGATTTTGCGGGTGATGTGGCCGGGTATTTGCGAACCTGGCGGATCATTGCTTTCGAGGCTTGGATTCACAGTTCAATTTGTTGGTTGTGTTCGATGCAAATCATGGACAACGAGGCCTGCGTATTCAACTGTTAGGCTGCTGTTTTTTCTTCGACCTTCGGCGGCCCTGGCCTGGCGGCTTCGGTAACGCGCTTACAAGGTCGGTTTGCTCTTCGGGGGAGGCGTCCTGCAATTGACTCCACCACTCGGCGGCCTCGTGCTCGTCGGGTTCCGTCTGGCCACGTAACTGCAGGAAATCGAAACCTGCGCGAAACCGTTTGTGATGCAACAGTCGCATCACCGTTCTCGGGTTGCGGGCGGTGAGCCGGTCCTGCAATGCCCACACATCGCGCGCAAATTGTCCGAAGCGGCGCGGGATTGCGATGTTGATTTGTTGATCGGCGAGTGTTTTGAACGCAATGTCCTGCAAACCGTGTGCCCGCTCTTTCGGCGCAAGCTCGGCGACTCGTGCTTGGAAGTCGTCCCACAACAATACCGCGATTAGAAAACCTGGCGTGACGGGTTGGTCGTTTGCGATGCGATTATCGGTGTTACGCATTGCCGCTGAGACAAGCTCGCTTGCTGGGTTACATGTTGGAAAGAGGGCGCCGCGCAGTGCCGTGGTTTTCATAAGATCCCACACGGGTGAGGCATATCCGCTCAGGAATAACTTTAGAAATTCGTCGAAAATGCGGGCTTTGGGGATGGATTCCAAACGAATGGCAACGTCATCTGCCTGGTGCAATATTTCATCGTCAATCTTGAATCCAAGCTTGGCGGAAAATCGCAAGGCGCGAAGCATGCGCACGGGGTCTTCTGCAAGGCGGGATTCTGTGTCGCCAATAAAACGCAGGCGTTGCGCCTCGATGTCGGCGACGCCGCCGACATAGTCAATTAGTTCGTTGCTGTGCGGGTCGTAATACAAGGCATTAATGGTAAAGTCGCGACGGAATGCATCTTCGGCAATCGTGCCAAATGCATGGTCGCGAATGATCATGCCTTGAGCGTCGGTTTCGATGTCGTCGTGCTGGGATTGGCGGAAGGTGGATACCTCGATGATGTCCCGACCGAAGCGCACATGAGCGATGGGAAAGCGTCGACCGACCAAACGTGCACGGCGGAATGTTCGTTTGATCTCGTCAGGGGTCGCGTTGGTCGCGACGTCAAAGTCCTTTGGGGCCACGCCGCATAGAGAATCGCGTACGCATCCACCGACTAAGAATGCGTCGAAACCGGCCTTTGAAAGGCCGTCGATTACGTCCAGTGCGCTCTGATCGACCTCATTTGGGTTGACGCCGTGGCGTTTAGTTATTTGCGGAACGGGCCCACTCACGATTAGCTAGTTCCTGTCCCAAAATGGTCGTCCTGACCATACTGCTTTCGCCGCAGGCGCTTTCGCGACGACGGTTTGCCTCCTTGTGGGAAGAAACCCCCCCTCTTCTTAAAACAAGAGGCCTCCGGAATTGACTTGGCCGCGACTCCTGTCGCGACTCTGCCCCTCGAAGTGCGCGCCGCCAAATACTGCGTATTTGCGACGCACACTAGTTAGACTCCCGGCGCGGTCCGCGCTTCTTAGTCTTGGTCCGTGGAATATTCAGTCGCTGTCGCCGCTCCCAGAGACTCTTGCGACTGATGCCGAGTTTTTTGGCAAGTTCGGTCTCTGTCATATGATCCTGATTCTCGTTCACGAATCGTACGAAATAGTATTCGAGCGATGTTTGGTCGCCATCGGTCGGCAGTTCGAACGTGTCGGGTCTGTGCTTCGGGTCGATGGCAAGCAAAGTCTGGGTGATTTGCGAATGATCGTTACTCAGAATGACGGCGCGCTCGATAGCATTTTCTAGTTCACGGACGTTGCCCGGCCAGTGGTAGCGGAGCATTGCCTGCTGTGCTTCGGGCGCAAGTTCGAGCCCTTCCTTGTTTAGCCGTTGGCTGGTTGTTGCGAGTAGCCAATTGGCGATCTCGAGGATGTCATCGATTCGTTCTCGCAATAGCGGCAACAGAAAGGTAACCACGTTGAGACGATAGAAGAGATCTTCTCGAAATTGGTTCGCTTCCGTGAGCTGCTGGAGATTGCGATGAGTGGCCGCGATGATCCGAACATCGACTTGCTCTGGCGTTGAGCTTCCGACTTTTCTGTTCTGCCCGTGCATGACCTGCAACAAACGTGCTTGTGCGGTGGCTGGCAGTTCCGCGATTTCATCGAGGAAGAGTGTGCCTCGGTGTGCCGCTTCGACCAAGCCGCTCGAGGTGCCGGGGTTGCCGTCGTATTGGGTCAGGCCGAACAGTTCAGCTTCGAGCAAATTGTCTGGAATCGTCGCGCAGTTGAGCGAAATCATAGGCGCGTTCGCACGCTTGCTGCTAGCATGCAATGCCCGCGCAACGAGCTCTTTGCCGGTTCCGGACTGGCCTAGAATGAGTACGCTCGAGTCGGTAGGCGCTACTTTGCTGATCTGCGCCTTAATGAGTTGCATTGCGCTGGATGATCCGATCATCGGAAATTGCTCGAGTGTGCCGCTATTTTTTGGGTTCCCCGAAGCAGTGGCGCGTTCGATGGCCGCAATCAACTGAGCCGGTGCCAAAGGCAATACGAGGTAGTCGCGCGCGCCGCGGTGAACGCTGGACACCGCTGCAGGTATGCTGCCAGCTTGCGTCGTGACGATGACGGCGATCTCAGTGGCGGTTGCTGTCAATTCAGCGTCGATGAGCTCATCCATTGCGATGAGGCAGTCGAATCGACTTAGCGTCTGTTCATCGAGGTTAGCTGCATTTGATACTGCCATACCCTGATCGCGGAGGATTTCTGCCAGAACGCGGGCGCGTTCCTCAATCTGATCCAAAAGCAGCACATCTATCATTGCGTGATCTTACCAAATTCTAGGGCAATCATTGGCAGTCTTACTCGACCTTGTATATTGGGAGTCGCTTCGGCACATCGCTGAGCGACCAGTGCGAAAGTCCCCAGGTGATGCATTGGTCGACGGTCAATTGGTCGCTTGGGTCCGGCATACCAAGATAGTACAACGCAGCCCTGAGGTTCGCGTCTGCGTTGGCGTCCACGAGCGGTGGCGCGCCAGTCTGTTTCGATAGTTTAGTGCCATCGGCGTACGTGAGCAGTGGTATATGAGCATAATCCGGCGGAGTGAGCCCCAGTTCGTGCATGAGGTAGCGTTGTGGCGCCGTGACATGCAGCAAGTCCTGGCCGCGTAGCACACTCGTTATGCTGTCGGCTCCATCGTCGACTGCAGTGGCGAGATTGTAAGCCATCAACCCGTCACGGCGTCGGATGATGAAATCGCCGTAATCTTCCGCTACGTTGCAACTTTGTGTACCAACCACCCGGTCGTTGAACGACAAGTCCTTGTCGCGCACGTGAATGCGGATTGCCGCGTCTTCGCGTTGTGACGTTTGCAGGCGACAAGTGCCAGGATATACCGCAAGCCTTGCGAGGCTCTTGCGTGAGCAGTTGCAATAAAATGAGGCCGGTGCCAGCTGCTCGAGGGCAGCGTGATAGGCGGCCGTGTGGCCACTTTGCCAGTCGACATTGCGATCAGGGCGCAGCCCATGAGCGGCCAGAGCGTCAAGAATCTGTTGTTTTGCACCGGCTACTTCGCGCGGTGGGTCTAGGTCGTCCATCCGTATGAACCACAGGCCTTTGTTTTTTTTGACGTCCAGGAAGCTCGCTAACGCCGTGACCAATGACCCCATATGCAATGGGCCGGTGGGCGAAGGCGCAAAGCGCCCTATAGGTTGAGACGTGGAGCGCCCGAAGAGCTGAGATCCGTGTTCCTCGGAGCTGCCCGATACATGCCAGGCAGGTTCCGTCGGATTAGCCGTGGGTCTGCTTCTCGCGGATTTCGTCTAGTGCTTTGCAATCGACACATTGGGTCGCCGTTGGGCGTGCTTCGAGGCGTCGAAGACCGATTTCGATGCCGCAACTGTCGCAAAACCCGTATTCGTTTTGGTCGAGGTTATCGAGCGTTTGGTCGATTTTCTTAATGAGTTTGCGTTCTCTGTCGCGAGTTCTCAGTTCGATGCTGAATTCTTCTTCCTGGGTTGCTCGATCAGCCGGATCAGGAAAATTCGCCGCCTCATCTTGCATGTGGTGTACTGTTCGGTCGACCTCTTCCATCAACTCTGTCCGCCAATTCATGAGAATGGCGCGAAAGTGCACCGCCTGCTTCTCACTCATGTATTCTTCTTTTTTGGCAGATTCGTAAGGCGTGTAGTTGCGAAACTGGGAGTCGGCGTTAATTTTCGACTTTTTAGCCGATCGCCTCCCAGTTGTTTTTTTGGTTGCTGTCGTTGCGTTTGCTTTAGCCGCCATAAAACTTCCTATACGTACGGGCGTAAATGCCCCGGATTGCGAAGGGCGCGTAAAATACCAGAACGATATGCGGAAAACCATACGAAAATGCTGAAATTGCTGAAGTTTCAAATGGAATTTACTCAAACGTGAAAAATAACCAGTTTGCAGAGCGGGTGGACGCGATAAAACCGTTTCGCGTCATGCAATTGCTCGAACGCGCCGCGGAATTCGAAGAAGAAGGCAAGCGAGTTGTTCACTTTGAGGTTGGCGAGCCAGACTTCGCGACCGCAGATTGCGTGGTGGATGCGGGGATCGCCGCACTAAGAGATGGTCGAACTAAATATACCCAGGCGTTGGGCATCCCGGCATTGAGACAAGCCGTCGGCGACTACTACATGAGCTTAGGCGTCAAGGTTGATCCGGCACGGGTGGTCATCACGAGCGGCGCGAGCGGGGGTTTGACGCTGTTAGCCGGGCTGCTGCTGAATCCAAGCGATGAATTGCTCATTACCGACCCGGGATATCCGTGTAATGAGGTATTTGCGCACCTGGTCGGGGCCGTGCCGCGGGCGCTTGCGGTCTCGGCGAATGAACGCTTTCAGCCAGGCGCGGCTGCCATCGCTGCGCAGTGGGGCGAGCACACTCGGGGTGTACTGCTTGCCTCGCCCGCCAATCCGACTGGCACGATGCTGCCCGCGCGAGAAATATTCGACATAGCTCAAACCGTCGCGGAGAAACATGGGTTTTTTATCCTTGACGAGATTTACCAGGGCATTACCGGCGCCGATTGCGAGTACGCCACGGGGCTGAGCATTCGGGAGGATCTCTACGTGCTGAATAGTTTCTCCAAATTTTTTGGCATGACCGGCTGGCGTCTCGGCTGGTTGGTGGTGCCTGAACCGGCCGTGGATGGGTTAGCGAAACTCGCGCAGAACCTGGTCATTTCGCCAAACTCGATAGCCCAATACGCAGCGCTCGCTGCGCTCGGCGAGCAGGCGATGGCGATACATCGAGCGCGGGCCGTGACCTATCTCGAGCGCGCCGATCTCTTAGCGCGCGGTTTGCGGGATCTCGGTTTTGTCATTCCGGTATTTCCAGACGGCGCGTTTTACCTTTACGTCGATGTGACCCACACTGGGATGAATAGTCATGAATTCTGTTGGCGACTGATCGAAGAGTACCAAGTGGCAGCGACGCCGGGAGAGGATTTTGGCGAGCATCTCAAAGAGTGTTATGTGCGATTTGCCTACACCACGGATGAGGAATCGATTCAACTCGGTCTTGACCGGATCGGCGAGGCGTTAAGGAAGTGGGGTGCGCTTACCTGAACTCGTAGAGGTCCTGCTCGTTCGCCGCTACAAACGTTTCCTAGCCGACATCCAGGCAATTGCGGGACCCGAAGCGGGCCGCACGATTACCGTACATTGCCCCAACACAGGGGCGATGACTGGTTGTGCAGATCCCGGGAGTAGGGCGTGGATATCAACCTCGCAGAACCCGAAGCGCAAATACCCACAGACGCTCGAAATGGTACAGACACCGGCTGGCGTGGTCAGTGTCAACACCCTGCGTGCAAACGCTCTAGTAAGGGAGGCTATCGAAAACGGCGTAATTGACCGCTTGCGCGACGTTGCAGATATACAGGCCGAAGCCAAGATCCCAGACAATGGCGGCCGCTTTGATCTGGCGATGACCTGTGCGGCGCAGCGGGTTTTTGTTGAGGTCAAGAGCGCCACACTGTACCTGCAAGATGGCTTGGGTGCCTTTCCAGATGCTGTTAGCGAGCGCGCTGTGAAGCATGTTGTGGCGCTAGCCAGGCAAGTCCAAGCGGGGCATCGTGGTGTGCTGATTTTTTGTTCCCAGCATTGCGCGATCGAACGTGTTCGTCCGGCCTATGAGATTCATCCGGATTACGCCGACGCGCTTGCGACTGCCATCGACGCGGGTGTCGAGGTCTATGCGTTGGGCTGCCGGACGGACCTCAAGGAATTCATCGCTGACCGGCAGATCGAGTTTTTGCTCAGGTAAATTGTTTGCCTAAGGCGGCGTAGGCCGCTGGCGATGGTAAGCGTGCGCCGTATTGTCCCACCAGTACCGCCGCGCATCGGTTGGCAAACCGTGCCGCATCGAGTGGGGATGCACTGTGGCATCGCGCCGCAAGACATGCGCCGGCAAGATGTCGCCTGCGCCGGTTGTATCGATTGCGTGAGCGGGCTCACCCTGCGCGGTCTGGTGACCGTGCTTGCTAACAGCCACCGAACCTTGCGCACCGAGGGTGACATACAATTCCGGGGCGATGTCCTTGAGTTCGCTAATTGCAACATCGAGGCGATCGGTGCGCGCCCACGCCATGGCTTCTTCCGCATTGCAAAAGACCTGGTCCACGCCGTTGCCGAGGATGGTCTTGAGCGAATCGCGGCAGAACTCCACCATGGATGGGTCAGAGAGGGAAACCGATACGGCGACATTGGCATCTTGCGCGATTTCGCGACACGCGATCGCAGCTTCCGTGCTGGCCGGGGAGGAGCTGAGGTAGCCTTCTACGTAAAAGTAGCGCGACTGGCGCAGGGCGTCTTGTTGGATGTCTGAAGTACTAAGCTCGCTCGAGATTCCCAAATCCGTTGTCATACTGCGTTCAGCGTCGGGACTGACCATCACCAGACAACGCCCGGACGTACCCTCGTCGCTCTTGGCGCTACGATTGATCTGCACGCCCGATGCGGCGAGATCGTCGATAAAGAATCTTCCAGTTTCGTCGTCCGCGACTTTGCATACATAGCATGTCTCATGGCCGAAGGATTGGACCGCATAAACGGTATTGGCAGCTGACCCACCGCTGGCGCGCCGTTGCGGCAATTCGCCCAACGCATCCAGCAATTGCTGCATGCGAGCTGAATCAATGAGGGTCATGTGGCCCTTGGTGATTTGCTCACGACTCAAGAAGGTGTCATCGACCTCGACTTCGATGTCGACCAGGGCATTGCCCAAACCGTAAACGGCGTACGTCATGTTTGTCCTTGTTTAGTATGTATGAGTGCTATTTGCCGACGAGCTCGAAGGCGCGGTCGGCAGCATCCAAAGTGGCTTGCACCACTTTGTCATCGTGGGCGCTGCCGACAAAGCCGGTTTCGAATGCTGAGGGGGCAAGGTATATGCCTTGATCCAACATCGCGTGGAAAAACCGATTGAACTTGTCGACGTTCGAATTTGCGACATGGTCGAAATGTTCGACCAGCTCTACATCGAAAAACAGACTGAACATCCCGCAGACGTGATTGCTCGCTACGGTTAATCCGTGAGACGTTGCGCGTTCAACCAAGCCGCTCACGAGCCGGTCAGTTGTCGCTTCGATTGAGCTATAGAGGTCGGGGGTCAAATTGTTGAGCATCGCAAGGCCGGCACTGACCGCCAGGGGATTGCCGGACAATGTGCCGGCTTGGTACACCGGCCCATCAGGCGCGATGTGATCCATGATATCCGCTCGCCCGCCGAAGGCACCGACGGGCAAACCGCCGCCAACGATTTTGCCGAGCGTTGTGAGGTCGGCGTTGACGTCGTAGCGTGCCTGGGCGCCACCTAATGCCACGCGAAAACCGGTCATTACCTCGTCAAAGATCAACACTGCCCCATGGTCCTGGGTGATCTCGCGCAGACCTTGCAGATAGTGCGGCCTGGGTGGAATGCAGCCCATGTTGCCCGCGACGGGTTCAAGGATGATGCACGCAATCTGGTCAGCGTATTCGTCGAATGCTGCAGCGACTGCCTCGAGGTCGTTGAACGGCAATGTCAGGGTGCTCTGGGCGATGGATTCCGGTACGCCGGCTGAATTCGGAATGCCCAACGTCAACATCCCGCTGCCGGCTTTGACGAGAAGCGAGTCCGAATGGCCGTGGTAGCAACCGTTGAATTTGATGATGAGGTCGCGGCCGGTATAACCGCGCGCCAAGCGAATTGCCGACATAGTCGCTTCGGTGCCGGAATTCACCATCCTCACCTTCTCGATGCTCGGCACCAGTTCGATCACCTTTTCCGCAAGCTCGATTTCGCCTTCGGTAGGTGCGCCAAAGCCTAATGATTTTTGCGCCTGCGCAACAACAGCATCGATAGTTGGTCGATGCGCGTGCCCTAGGATCATTGGACCCCACGACGCGACATAGTCGATGTATTCATTGTCGTCGACGTCATACAAACGCGCGCCGTCGCCACGCACGAAAAACACGGGGTCGCCGCCCACTCCCTTGAATGCGCGGACGGGTGAGTTGACGCCGCCCGGAATTGACTGCGTGGCGCGTTTGATGAGTGCTGAGGATGTGCTGCGGTCCATGGTCGAATGTCCTGGTCTAGAACGGTTTGATGACGGCGAGGATCACGATCGCGATCAGCGCCAAGACTGGCATTTCGTTGAAAATACGATAGAAACGCTCGCCGTGGAGCTCGCGATCGTCGGCAAAGGCCTTGATAATCTTGAGGCAGTAATGATGGTAGCCGACTAACAAGATGACCAACGTGAGTTTGAGCCATATCCAGAACTGGCCGGAAAACGCCTGCCAGCTCTCGATCAACATCCAGAATCCGAATACCAAAGTCACGATCATCGATGGGTTCATGATAAATCGGTACAGTTTGGATTCCATGACCTTAAAACGTTGCTTGCTCGGCTCGTCGATCGCGCCCGAGTGGTAAACAAAGAGGCGTGGCAGGTAGAAGATACCCGCAAACCAACAGATCAAGCCGATTAGGTGGAAGGTCTTTAGCCACAGATATCCGGTCATGTCGGGCAACCGGGTCTTGTGTGTGTCGGGTGGCTAATTTGTATTCCTATAGTTGTCGATGTGACTTTTAGTTATTACGCCGATGACCGGCGAGATCATAGGCGCGGTGGTTTTTGTTACGCAACACGCTTCGGTGTCGGTATCGGTAATTGCCTGCTGGACTTGCATAACGGTTGCGCGAGAGTCGATCTGCGTCACATCCATGCGCTGACCTGGCAGCTGTAACAAGCCGATTTCCTGTTCCTCGCTGCGTGCCTCGAGGAACGCTGCCAAATCGGCCGGATTCAATACCGCGCGCAGTCTACCCTCATTGTCGTCAACTACAATCCAATTTGGGGTCGCAAGTAATACCTCTTCGGCTTGGCTGCGACTGATCGTTTCCGTTAATCGTTTGAAGGATCGATCCATGATCGCCGTCGCACCCACACGCTGTAAATGCAGAGCGACCGGATCGGGCGGGTACTGCAAGCCCAGCGTATTCAATGTGGCAATATACACGGAGCGTTGTTTGAACACCTGACTGACTACCATGGTCGCAACGACGATGATCAACATCGCGGGAAGGATGATGTTTGTGTTTGCGGTCATTTCTACTACCGTCATCAGGGCGGCCAGTGGTGCTTGCAGCACGGCGCCCATCATCGCGCTCATCCCGAGCATCACATATAGCCCCGCCGAGATGTCGGCGCCTTGCGAGCTCACCAAGCTTGCAAAGATCCCTCCGACGGTGGCACCCATGAGCAGCGTTGGTCCGATCAAGCCAACCGGCATGCCGAGGCCAACGCTCGCGGCGCTCGTGACCGCTTTTGCAACCAGCACCAAGAGCATAAGCCCAAGCGTAGTCTGTGCCAGCATGATCTCATTGACGCTGTCGTAACCCACCCCCATCACCTGCGGTACAAATGCTGCGACACTCGCGGTAATTGCCCCGGCGATCATCATGCGAAACCAAAATGTTAGGTTCGATAAACGCGCGAATGCCTGAATCATCTGGATATAAGCCGCTGCAATGCAGCCGATGATTACACCGCCGAGAATGAGATAAGGGATCTCTAGGTAGGAGTTCATCTGCAACGCCGTGACCGTAAACGCGGGTTCATTGCCGTAGAAATATTGGGTTATGAAGGTCGAGGTAACCGCGGCGACGATAACGGGGATGAAGCTTGCAATCGTATACTCCATCATCACGACTTCCATCGCGAAGATGACGCCGGCAATCGGCGTATCGAAGCTGCTAGCGATCGCGGCGGCCGTACCGCACGCCACCAGGGTGCGCATGCTGTTATTTGGTAGTTTTGCTTTCTGGCCGAGCAAGCTCGCCGCTGTAGCACCAAGATGGATCGCGGGTCCCTCACGGCCACCTGATTGGCCCGAGATCAGCGCAATCGCGCCGCCGAAGAATTGGATAGCCGCCGTTTTGAACGGCAAATAGCCTTGGTGCAGACTAAGCCGTTCCATCACATGAACGACACCGACCCGACGCACGGAAGGCCCGTAGCGGTGCAAGAGCAGCGCAAGCAGACCGGCGCCAAGCATGATGCTCGCGATACGCGCGGCGATACTCAAGCCCTCGAAGTTTTCTACATCGCCGTCCAGGAAGTAGGCGAGCGACGCATCTATGGTGTAACGGAAGCTCAAGATAACCACGGCAGTAATCAACCCTGTCAAGACGCCTAGGAAGGCCAATTGAGGCAATGCATTCACAGTGGCCAAGCGGCCGCGAAACCACTCTAGAATCATTCGAGGTCGTACATTCAGCTGCGTTCTTAACGTTTCGAAAGTCGGTGTAAGTATACGGCCTACCCACTGGGGTTCCACAGGTAAGACAAACCGCCACCGACGTAAAACCCATCGGCCGCGACGTTCAACAACCGTGGCCTAATTAGACACCACAAGCCGGTGGGTTCCGGCGCCGAGCAACGTTAGAATGCGCGGCCTATGGGTCCATCAAAAACAACGGCGTACAAGGTGATCGAGCATAGCCCGATGAAGCGGTTGCTGGCATTGGGTACGGTCGCGGTAGCGACGGTCGGCGCCTTGGTTCTAGGATTTGCGTTGGGCCAGAACCAAACTGTGTCTGATCGCAAGGCGATTACAGCATTGCGCGCAGAGTTGCAGCAGTCGCAAGCGCACATCGCCGAACTCGAGGCGGCTGTGGTGGATGCCGAGCTCGGCGTTAGCGTGCAGACGACGGCGGCGCACGCCTTACGGCAGAACCTTACGGACATGCACGATAAGAATGCCGTAGTGATCGAAGAGCTTACCTTCTACAAAAGCTTGATGGCGCCAGGCAGTTTGCCGCAAGGTTTGCAGATATCGGAATTGGTCATCGAATCGACGGCGGTCGAGAATAGCTTTCGGTTTCAGCTGCTATTGACGCAAGCCGCCAAGCGGCGAAGTTACATTTCCGGCGAAGTAAGTATCGATGTCATCGGCCATTTTGTTGGGGCGCAAGATGTCGAGGGGGTGCTCTCGCTCACAGAACTGGCAGAAGCTGCAATCTATCCTCTGCGGTTCAAGTTCCGCTATTTTCAAGACATTGCGGGCTTGCTGGAGATCCCCTCGAGCTATACCCCGCAGCGCGTTCTAGTGACCGCTACGCGGGAAGGTGAGCAACCATTGCAATCATCGTTCGAGTGGCAAGTCGAGCCCCGGCGAGAGTAATCCCCTACGTGTGCTAGAGTGACAGGACTATGGCAAAAAAACAGACTGACAAAGGCGTGACGCTAATTGCCTCGGATACCGAAGTAGTCGGCGACGTTCGATTTACCAATCAATTGTTCGTAAACGGTAGGGTGAGCGGCAACGTCATTGCGGACAATCCCAAGGCAACGCTGGTTATCAGTGAAGAGGGCTACGTTAGCGGCGAGATCAACGTCCCCAACGTAGTGATCAACGGCACGGTCGAAGGCAATGTTTACGCCGGGCATCGCGTCGAATTGGCCGCGCGTGCGAAGATCATAGGCAATCTCTATTACCAGCTGATAGAAATGCACCTTGGCGCGTTGGTTGACGGTCAACTGGTGCATGAGGAAAAGGCCGAGGCCGAGGACAGAAATGTGCACACCCTGCCGCTTGAAGGGCGCGAGAGTATCGAATAGGTATAATCTGGACCCATGCAAACCTCAATTACTTTTTCTGATCGCGCCGCTGATAAGGTCAAAGCGCTAATGGTCGCCGAAGGCGATGCGCAGTTGAATCTGCGTGTGTTCGTAACGGGCGGGGGCTGCAATGGCTTTTCCTACGGTTTCACCTTCGATGACGATGTGCAGGAAGATGATGCCGTGGTCGACAACGGCGGAGTCACGATGTTGGTCGACGCGATGAGCTACCCTTATCTGGACGGGTCAGAAGTGGACTATGTCGAAGACCTTAGTGGTTCGCAGTTTGTGGTCACCAATCCCAATGCATCCTCTACGTGTGGTTGCGGCAATTCCTTCGCTGTCTAGCACTTATTGCGCTGCGCTCCGCACTCGCACATCCATGTACTTTCTACTCCCGGCACGCTGAGGGCTCTTTGCCTCAAAATCAACCACCTACAGTGGTCCAGTGGTCGATTTTGCTTGGCCATCCTCCTGGTCGTAAGGAGGCCAGAACTCAGAGGCTATTTTACAACAGTCTCTTCAGAAGCTGTCGCAAAATACTCTCTTAAGCCCCGTAGATTGCGCCCAATATTCGTTCGCCGGCAGCGCCTGTTACCAGCGGGGCATTGCCCGAGAGGCCATTAAACGTTCGCGCGGCGAGCCAAGCAAAAGCCGCCGCCTCCAGACTATCGCCATCGACGTTCCAGTGTTCGCTTGCAGTGACCGGACAGCTGACGTGATGTTCGATTCGCTGCATCAAAAACCCGTTCAAACGACCACCGCCGCAAACGATGAGGTTGCTGATGTTGGGGGCCCATCTAGCAGATGCATGCGCAATCGAACTTGCGGTTAGCTCCGCTAATGTCGCTTGGACGTCGTTCGGCCTCAGCTCGGGCATTGGGCCAAAGCCCGCCAGCCAGTCGAGGTTGAAATACTCCCGCCCCGTGCTCTTGGGTGGCTCGGTTTGAAAAAAGGGGTCATTTTCCATGGCCCGCAGAAGATCATGACCGCATGTGCCGGATCGGGCCCAAGTCCCGGCTTCGTCATAGGCTTTATGCAGGTGTTGGCTGCACCACGCATCCATGAGTGCGTTGCCAGGTCCTGTATCGAAGCCGCGTAGGTCCCCGCCAAGAATCGATACGTTGCTGATACCCCCAATGTTCACAACGACCGGAGATTCACCAGTGCTTGCGAACAACGCTTGGTGAAATGGCGGCACAAGCGGCGCACCCTGGCCGCCCGCAGCCATATCACGGCGTCGAAAGTCGGCTGCCGTGCTGATTCCGGTGGTCTCGACGATCTGGTTTGGATCGCCAATCTGCACGGTAAACGGTGCAGATTGAGTGGCGTGTGGCGGCCGGTGGCGGATCGTTTGCCCGTGCGATCCGATCGCTTTGACTTGGCTTTTGTTGATACCGTGCTCGTCTATGAAGCGCAGCAACGTATCACCGATGAAACGCCCAAGACGTAGGTCTGCGGTTCCAACCTCGTCGATACCGTCGCCGCCTGGGGTGTGCAGCTTCAGCAATGCTGTCCGCAGTTCATCAGGCAATGAGTAGGTTTTGCCATGGAGGATGGCGATCGTATGCGAATCGACCGTAATCGCTGCAACATCCAATCCGTCGACGCTAGTGCCGCTGATACAGCCCAAAAAAATGTTGCCGGACCCAGCCATTGGTTATCGTGCTAGAGCGACTGTGACTTGATTCTTATAGTCGTCGAGCAGAACCGCATATTGGTTTACGTGGTCTTTGAACCGGTTCATTTCGCTGCTTGCAATCGGTTCCGCATCGGGCAGCGACACTGTTCGCGGATTTCTGTGTACTTGGTTCTTCAGGAATTCGTAGTGCAGATGTGGCGCCGTCGCCCAGCCGGTTGCACCAACCAAGCCAATTACCTGGCCCTGGCTGACCTTGGCTCCACGTTTTACTCCACGGCCGAATTTCGATAGATGCAAGTACTTGGTCACGAACTGTTCGCCATGCTGGATGACGATGTAGTTGCCATTGGCTTGGGTTTTCGATGCCGTGGCTATGCGTCCGTCGCCTGCTGCCAAGATTGGCGTTCCCCGGGGCGCGGCGTAGTCAATTCCGCGATGCGGTTGCACGGTTTTGAAGAGTGGATGGACGCGCCGCAGGTTGAAATTCGAGCTGATGCGGGAAAACTCAACCGGGGTGCGCAAGAATGCTTTGCGCATGCTTGCCCCCGAGGGAGCGTAGTAATCTTTTGTGCCAATGGTGTCGACATACTGCATTGCCCTGTAGTCGTCCCCTTGGTTGACGAACTCCGCCGCTAGAATGTCGCCGTAGCCGATAAACTCGTCATTGTAGTAAAGGTCTTCATATAGCACGAAGAAAGCGTCACCTGGCCTGATGTCGAGTACGAAGTCGACATCCCATTGGAATATCTGTGCTAACCGCATGGTCATGCCGTCAGACAAACCGGCTCGCTGGCTGGCCACAAACAGCGAATGGTTAATGGTGCCGTGCTTGTATGCGAGGACCCGCTCCGGTTCATTGCTAACCAACCGGCCGGTAAAGCCGGCGTCGGTGCGATGGTACTCGAGTGTGTCCAGGGGTCCTGTTGAATAGTTCAAGCGCTGGAGCGTGCCTTGTGCATCGACAAAGAATGTGAGTTCTTGACCCGGGAAAATGCTGCGTAAGCGTGAACCAATCGGCTTACTGTTGCTGACCGCATGCACGTCCTGCGCGCTCAGTCCATTGCGTATTAAGATCACCGCGAGGCTGTCGCCTGATTTAACCGTTGCACGTATTTCACGCCAGTGTTTTGCGGGTTTTGCAGCGAGCGGGACGACGTCAGGTGCCAGACTAGGCAACGTCAAGTCTTGCTGCACTGGTGGGAGGTCTAATAGCACTGAGTCGGTCGTGAAGCGGTGCTCGTCGGGATCGTCGCTGAATTCCGCAACCACGAAAGACAACATACTGAACGCCAATATGCCGATCAAACTCAGATGTGCTCGTGGAAATTGCAATTTAGCCCTACCGTCCGTTGTATGGCACCCGCGTATTCAATCGCGGTTTGACCTATGCTCACAAAAATACCGTTCTAAAACCGTGGCTTACGACACGTTTTTAGAATCTACCCCTTCTCGCAAGTATACGTAAAACTGAGGGTTTGGAAAGGCATGACGCTGGAGCCGATAACCACGCTTGCCGGTCCACAGGGGTCTCAAGCGGCGGTGCGTAAGCGTCGCGTTGCAACGGGTAGTCCGTCGTAACGGTGCCAACCAGGTAGAGATTGCATCTTGAGCGCCGCTGGATCCACTGCGAACCGAAGGTCAGGGAACCGTTCGAGAAGATTGATCAGGGCAAGTCTTGCTTCTGCACGGGCCAGGTGTGCGCCCAAGCAGAAGTGGATACCGTGGCCAAAGCCTAGGTGCCTGTTCGGCGTGCGTGCGATGTCGAATTCTTGCGGGGCGTCGAATGCGCGCGGATCATGATTCGCAGCGCCGAACAACGGCATGATCGGCTTACCCTTCGGAATGGTGACGCCATGCTGGGTGATATCTTCGGCCGCAAAGCCCGGTTTGGTGCTCTGTTTGGTGCTCTGAATGGGGCCACGATGACGCAGGATCTCCTCGGCTGCGGTGTTGATGAGACCCGGGTCGTCGCGTAAGCGTTCCAACTGGTCGGGATGCTGCAACAACGTCAAGACGCCGTTTGTGATTAGATGCA
>Ga0114999_10003562_pt1 | contig 19434 bp, 23 predicted proteins | sample ArcticOcean_MG_C_3_FD_89820 | JGI IMG/M metagenome (GOLD analysis project Ga0114999, IMG submission 89820) | Marine microbial communities from western Arctic Ocean - ArcticOcean_MG_CB8_126 | ecosystem: Environmental > Aquatic > Marine > Oceanic | place: Arctic Ocean: Canada Basin | collected...
TAAAAGTTGCGTGACCCGTCCCGAAATCATCAACGGAAAATCTTACGCCGCGCGCGCTCAATTCCTGGATTGCTTCCGCGGCCGAAGCGTCATCGCGTATGACTGCGCTCTCCGTCAGCTCAAGCGTCAGATCTTCGGGAGCAATGCCGTTGTCACGGTTCGCGCGTGAGACCGTTTCCGTGAATCCTCTCCGGGCGACCTGGTGAGCGGACACGTTGACGGCCATGGTTCCGGGGGAAAGACCTTCTTCCTGCCAATAACGTAATTGGCGGCACGCCGTGAACAGCACCCAATCACCGAGTTGATTGATCAGCCCGTTCTGCTCTGCGATGGGGATGAATTCGTCCGGTTCAATTCGTCCGAATCTGGGATGATACCAGCGGACCAATGCTTCCATTCCCGAAACGCGCCCCGTAGTCGTCGAGACCTTCGGTTAGTAGTTAAGATCGATCTCGTTCTGCGACAGAGCGCGACCCAAATCAGCAGCTAATCTGTAGGTGTTGTCTGCAGGTGAGCTGCGCGAACCACTCCATACCCTGACCCGGTTGGAAGACTTGTCGTGAGCAGTTGTGAGAGCGATCGTTGCCCGACGGGCAAGTACCGAAAGGTCAGTTCCCGCATCGGGATAGATCGCGATACCAAAGCGGGGGCTGAGTGGTGTAGGAAGGGCATCCTCGATATCACCCAACATCCGGTTGGTCATATCTGCCAAGTCGCCTGCCGAATCGAAATTACCGACCAGAGCCAGGAACAAGTCGACGCCAATACGTTCGATGTAGCTGCCGAAGGGGAGGATCTCTTCCAGATGTTTGGGCAGCCGGTCGGACGCGGCACCGGAGCTGGCCTCGACGGCAGCTTGGATCAAAGAGACGTGATCAAATTCAATGATCAGGACGGCAAGGCGCTCGTCACGGTGAGAGGTGACCCGTTCGGTGAACCAGCTAGCTGCATCAACATTAATTTTTCGGCTCGATGCATCGCCAAGTATGGCCGTGAGCCCTTGAAGAACTGGAGGGGCCGAGGCCTGGCTGCGGGTCACAAATGATTGAGCGGATGCGGGGGGCATTTCAGTCGATCAATATGGGGTCTGAAAATGGCATAAAGACCATCGCGCCATTGTGAACGCTGGAGGTTAAGAGAACGTGAGCATCGCGAGGTTGTTTTCACGAATCTGCGGGTGCGATGCAGCCCGGCATATACGCCGTGAATTCAGCGGAATTCCCTCTATTTCTGCCATTTTTGCACTCATCTTCGTTGCCGTATGGTTCACCGGGTGTACGCCACGGGTCCAGAGCGTTGGCCCCAGCGTGTTGATTCCTGAGGTTTCGGACCAAGTGATCGTGGTGTCAGACGGTCACCGGCTACCCGTACGCGTTTGGCGTGCCACCGGGAAGGAAACGCACGTCATAGTGGCTCTGCACGGCTTCAACGACTATTCCAATGCGTTTTCCATGCCTGCCGAATGGTGGGCTGGACGGGGCGTCACGACTTACGCATACGATCAGCGTGGATTTGGGGAAACAACCGACCGGGGGATCTGGCCTGGCACGCAGAATCTCGTCAGCGATCTGTTCGACGTGATCAGGGCCGTACGCGCACGGCATGGTGAAACCTCAATATTTATTGCGGGCTCGAGCATGGGCGGCGCGGTCATATTGGCTGCCTACGGGTCCTCATTAAATTCACCGGGTGTGTCCGATGTGCCTGCGATGGAACGTATCAAACATGCCCCTCCTCAAATTTCGGGCGTCATTCTCGCGGCCCCGGCTGTTTGGGGTCGGGCAACCATGAGCCCAATCTATCGAGCCGTGCTTTGGCTGATGGTGCACGTCGCGCCGAGAGTGCACGTTTCGGGCAAGGATTTGCGCATTACGCCATCCGACAACATAGAGATGCTGCGGGCGCTGAGCCGGGATCCACTGGTGATCAAGGAAACCCGGACGGATGCTGTCTACGGCCTTGTGAATTTGATGGATGTTGCCCTCAAGGCTGCGGGACACTTGTCGATTCCGGCATTGGTCCTCTATGGCGAAAAGGACGAAATTATCCCTCGCGGCGCCACCGGGCTGATGATTGATAGGCTCGATTCCCGCCATCGCATCGCGCTCTATCCCGATGGCTATCATATGTTGTTCCGTGATCATCAAGCTGAAGTAGTTTGGCGGGACGTCTTGACATGGATTGAGGACATCGACGCGCCATTGCCATCCGGAAGAACTTTCGAGCAAAATCGGCTGTCAGCGGGAAACTAGGCCGCCAGGCTTCCAAATTTTCTGAAAGTCAGACTCCCAAAATTTCAGAAAGATTGGCTTTTTCAGCAATCCGATTTTGGTTTGGCGGTCCGCGAGAGTCGTTCCTCGATTGTCGGACGTTCAGATGCCTAGTATTCTGTCTTGGGATTAGGTGCTGGCCGCAATTGCGTCAGCGAACAGGGGAGATAGATGGAACCGGCACTCCGGACCATACTCATGCCGTTGGGCGGCCTGGTGGGCGCGAGCGTGGCCCTCGATGCGGCCATGCGAGTTGCCAAGCGATTCGAGGCCCAAGTCGAGGTACTGCATGTTTATGAAATTCCTCGGCGCTACTCGGCGGGCTGGGATGAGCGGCCGACCGCGGCATTCGTGGATGAAGTGGCGGCAGCGCAGCGGGCAGCCAATGATCGTATGGCGGCGGCCCGCGCACAATTTGATGAAGCCTGTGCCGCGCATGGTGTCCCGATCGTCGAACAGTCGCAGACTTCAGGCTGTGCGGCCCATTTCTCCATCATTACAGGACAGGAGAAGGAAGTCTCGGCGACATTCGGCCGGCTTTCTGACCTGATCGTCGCGGCGACACCGGAAGACAGCGATGACCCGAGTCATCATGAGACTGTCCAGGCCCTCTTGATGGAAACGGGGCGGCCTGTCCTGATCGTTCCTCACGGCGGCGTGGCATCCATCGGAAGCTCCATCGCCATTGCCTGGAACGGACGTACCGAGTCCTCCCGCGTGATCCACTTTGCCTTGCCTTTCCTGTGGACCGCGAAGCGTGTCGTGGTTCTGGAAGTTGAAGGGGCCGGCCGGAAGCGAGGCCTGGGCTCAGACGCCGTGGTCCGGTACCTCGCTCAGCATGGCGTCGAGGCGCTATCGGAAAACGTGGAGCGCAATGGTCGGACTATCGGCGAGAGCTTGCTTGCCGCCGAAAATTCGATGGAAACCGACCTCTTGATCATGGGCGGCAACGCACAAACCCGGTTGCGGCATCTGATTTTCGGAACTGTCACCAAAGATGTTCTGACGGGTGCGACGTTCCCGGTCTTGTTAGCCCACTGACTCGGTCTCCGGCAAAGAGCTAGCGGCATAACGCCCCTCAAGCGGCGTACCCGAGAGCAATGTAACCAGATGGGCCAACATCAGGATAACCACCACCAGGCCGACGAATTGCAGGGCGGTCCAGGGGACGAGGCTCGGATTTCCCGGGATCACCGGCCGGCGAGACATGTAGTTGGCACCGGCGAACACGGCAATCCCCGCCACGAGCAGTATGAGGGTCACGGTGAGGGACATAATTCCGCTGGTCTAAACAGAAATTTGCACGATTGGTCGGCGATCCGGTCGCATGGAATCGGCAAAATTTTCTGTCGAGGATGGTTCAGGCCGCAAGGCCTCTCTGCTCAACGAGCCTCGCGAAGGCTGTCTCGTCAGCCATTTCCAGGATGGTGCGGTTGCCATTGAGGTAATAGGGCGTCACGACATCAGGCCTCTTGGTTTCCATCGTGGCGGGCATGTTGTCGACGCTATTGTATACGAGATACATGATGCGCCGATCTCGAGATGAAACGTTGTCCGTCGAAGAGTGCACTGTTTTGGCGGTGAAGAAGACAACGGTTCCCGCCGGACCCGTGCATTCGACCACGGGTCGTTTCTGGGTCATACGGTCGATGTGCTCGTCCAGAGTCGTGTGCACGGGATAGGCTGTCGTCTCGAAATCGTAGTGCCAGTCGAGAACACCACCTTCTTGCGCTCCTTCCGCCAAGTGAGAGCCGGGAACGAATCGCACCGGCCCGTTCTCGGGAGTTGTGTCGTCGAGCATCACCATGATCGAGATCATGTCTTGAACGTCGCCTCGTGCCGCACCATCCATGTGCCAGCTCGTAAAATCCTGGTGCCACTGCCACTGCTCGCCGACATGTGCGAGCTTGAAGATGATACGGGAATGCCAAAGATAAACCTGCTCGCCGAGAAGCTGGTGCACAGGCTCTAGAAATTTCGGTAGCCGATAGGCAAGCTCCCACGCCTCCGAGTCCTGCTCGGAGGCGTAGGATTGACGGATCCTGCCAGTCTTCTTTTCGTAGACGTTGGCGCCCGGGGTCCCTCGTTGCGGCGTGCCGAGCATGGCCGCTTCGTCGCGCAAGAGTGCGATTTCCGGCTTGGAAAACAGATTGCCGACGACCAGGAAACCGTCCTGTTGGTATTGCCTGATCTGTGCGTCCGCCAATTTCATACGGGCATCCCAGTGGCGTTTCGAATTAGGTTGCTTCTTCGTCCGGAGTCAGATCAAGGGCAATCGAGTTCATGCAGTAACGCAGGCCGGTCGGCTGAGGTCCGTCCTCGAACACGTGGCCGAGGTGGGCCTCGCACTGGCTGCAGACGGCTTCCGTGCGGATCATTCCATGCGAGAAATCACGCTCCACGGAGACACGACTCTCATCGATAGGTTGCCAGAAGCTGGGCCAGCCGCTCCCGGAATCGAATTTCGTTTGGGAACTAAACAGGTCCTGACCACAACAGACACAGGCGTAGGTTCCTGGGGTCTTTTCGCCATCGTATGTACCGCTGAACGCGGGCTCGGTGCCCTTTTGACGGCACATGTGATATTGCTGCGGTGTCAATTGTTCGAGCCATTCGGCGTCCGATTTAACGACTTTTTCGCTCATTTTAAGCTACATCCTTTTCGTATCGCACTCATCACGTCTTTTCGTACTGCTGAACTATAATGGGATGCAATTGCCGCGGGTTCAATGACAGGCACATGCCACGATTTAACGATAGGCGCGTGAAAGCTGGAACCGGATACAGGATCAGTGTCGCGGGATTGCTCGCCATCTTAATGCTGATCCTTTCGGGTTGCGAAATCCTGACCATCCACGCAACGGGCGGAAATCAGGGCGTTGAAGGAGCGGCGGTAGGGATGAAGTTCTAGGGCAAAATCGCCACGACGGAAGCCGGGTGGTCTTTGGCGCTTCGAGGCTCGTAGTGGTACAGTTGCGCGATGCTCCCCGTGTCGATCATTACCGGATTCCTCGGGAGCGGCAAAACGACGCTGCTCAATCACCTTTTGCGGCAACCATCCTTCGAAAACAGCCTGGTAATCGTCAACGAATTTGGCGAAATCGGCATCGATCATCTACTGATTTCAGCGCCGACCGAGAACACCAGGCTTCTCTCCAATGGCTGCCTGTGTTGCGAAATACGGGGTGAACTATTCGAGACTCTGTCTGATGTCATGCGCAGCAGGGGTGTCGGTGACACGCCGTCATTCGACCGGATCCTTATCGAGACCACGGGCCTCGCCGATCCAGTTCCCATCCTGCAGACGATTATTACCGACAACGACCTGAAATCGCTCCTTCGCCTGGACCGAGTGATCAGCGTGGTCGACGCCGTTCATGCTTTGGCACAACTGAGCGAGCAAGACGAAGCCCGTAAGCAGATCGCTGTCGCCGATGTACTGTTGCTCTCCAAGACCGATTTAGTCGACGCGATTTCGTACGACGAGGTCGTGAACGCGATTAAGGCGATCAACGCGGGCGCGGAATTGATTGCCGTGCATCACGGCGAAGTCGATCCGGGGAAACTGTTCCACAAGTCACCGCTCGATAGTCATGATCTGGCACGCTGGATCACCGACGAGGCCCACGTGCACACGCACCACACAGCCGGAATCGGCACCATCTCGCTCGATTACGACGGACCGGTCACTGAATCAGGACTTGCCGCCTGGCTCAGCATGATCACGGCTTTTCAAGGTTCACAGTTGTTGCGGGTGAAGGGAATAGTGAACGTGAGTGGAAATCCCTTCGTCATTCACGTTGTCCAAACGGTGGTGCATCCTCCCGTCCCACTGGATGCATGGCCAACCCCTGACGAACGCACGCGAATCGTATTCATCGGACGGTGCCTGGAGCAAGCTGTGTTCGAGAGGTCGTTCGACGTCTTCGCCCTGGCCGAGTCGTTGGGCGATACGTTTGAAATCGATCCGGCGATTTATGCCCGCTTCCGCGAAGTGGTACAGCAACTGGTATAACGATCCGCTTCGGCGGACCGACGGTCCACCTGAAAAGGAGAAGCCGAAATGAGCGACATCCGCGTGATCAAGGCCGCCAAGCTCATCGATGGGACCGGCGAAACCGTCGCCCAGCCGCACGTCGTCATCCAAGACAACCGCATTGAGGAGGTCGGACCTGCTGACGCCGTCGCAGTGCCGTCCGGCGCTGAGGTCATCGACGTCGGTGACTGCACGATCATGCCGGGACTCATCGACACGCACGTGCATCTCGGTGCCCTCAATTGTACGAGCTTCGGTACGGCGCGCATTGCACGCTTTGAGATCACCCCTCAATTGCAGTCTTTTTACGCCCTGTTCCACGCGCAAATCTGCTTCGAGATGGGCTTCACCACAATGCGCGATGCTGGTCGGGGCACGCCGCGCGGTGATTTTGCCGAAGAGATGTGTGCGGTGCGGGACGCGATCAACAATGGGATCATCGCCGGGCCGCGGCTGTTGATTCTGGCTGAGTGCGTGATTACCGGCGCGCACCTCGAAATTCTGACGATGCCGCGGGCGATGCGGCGGCCTGAAGGTATGACCGCTGACGGCCCGTGGGAGTTGCGCAAGAAGGTGCGTGAACTCATCCGCGGCGGTGCGGATGGCATCAAGACGAGCGTTACGGGTGGAGTCTCATTGGGAACCGATCCGAGTGTTCGCAACATGACGCAGGAAGAACTCGACGCCATCGTGGATGAAGCGCACGCATTCAATAAACCTGTGGCCGTGCATTGCTTCACGCCAGAAGGACTGCACATGTGCGTGGATGCAGGTGTCGATACGATCGAACACATGGTCTACAGCGACGATGAGTCCATCGCCCGCGTCGGTGAATCGGGAATTTGGGTGGTCCCGACCCTGCTCAATCGCATTGACTATGCGATCGACCAGAATGTCCTTCAGGGAATGCCGCCAAAGTTGATCGAAACCCAACGGGCCATGAAGCCTTACTGCTTTGACACTTTCCGGCGCATGAAGGCTGCAGGCGTACGAATCGCCATGGGCACGGACATCCACAACGTGCCGGAGATGGGTTGCGCGGCCCGCGAGCTGGAGATCTATGTGGACGAGGGAATGACCCCGATGGAATCGATCCAGACGGCGACCCGGGACGCGGCGGTAGCCATCGGTCTTGGAGACTCCGTCGGCACAATTGAGCCGGGCAAGTCCGCCGATATCATCGCCGTGCGAGGCGACCCGCTCGATGACGTTCGCGTGCTCCAGGAGGCCAACAACATCGGGATGGTGATGAAGGAGGGCGGTGTGTACGTCGACCGTCTGGCCGATTCCCAGAAGTTCGTGCGGCATCCCGAGCCGGGAAGTTGGCGGAAGATCGACTGCGAGTGATCCGCTCTAGATAACCCGGATCAGGCCGCCGTCAACTTCGATGCAACTTCCGGTCATGAAGCTGGCGCGACCGGACGCAAGAAACGCCACGAGTGCTCCGACTTCCCGGGGCTCGCCAAAGCGTTTCAACAGGGTTTCCGAGACAAGCTCGCTGCGGGCCGCTTCTATTGAGATGCCCTCTATTTTCGCCTTGGATTCGCACATGTATCGCATCCGCTCCGTTTCGATGGGCCCCGGATTGATCGCATTGACGAGAACGTTAGCCGGTGCACCTTCCTCGGCGAGCGCTTTGGTAAGGCTTAGCAGCGCGGAATTGACGATGCCCGCGGTAACGGCGAAGGCGTGAGCGTGTCGCGCATGGGTACCGGCGATATTGATAATCCGTCCCCCGCCACGTGACACCATCTTTTGGAACACAGCGCGGGCCTGACGTATCTGGGCCATGAGCTTTACGTCGATGGCGCGCTGCCAATCCTCGTCGCTGATCTCGCTGAACCGTGCCGCTGCGGGACCCAGACTATTGTTCACCAGGATATCGATCGGTCCCAATTCTGCTTCTGTCCGTTCCACCAATCTCTCTATGGCGGTGAGGTCCGTATTGTCGGCGGCGATCGGTGTCACGGAGCCACCAGTATCGGCCGCCATCGATTCTGCAGCCGGCTTTAGCGTGTCCATGCTGCGGGCCGATATCACGACGCGCGCGCCCTCTGCCGCAAGTTCGTGGGCGGCCGCGGCACCGATTCCGCGACTCGCCGCAGTCACGAGTGCAACCTTGTCTTTCAATCCGAGATCCATGGAATCGTCCCTCTAAGAATTGACGTGCTCGTTTTTGCTTGCCATGCCCACCACAATCCGAGGCGGGATCGATCAGGGCACCAAAACATACACTATCGAGGGGTGCACATTGACCGCAGGCATACACCTGAGCGCGTTAATTGCAATTCCAGATTGGCTTGCCAACTTGCCAGTCCATACACGGTTCCAATAGGCTCACATCTATGCTGTTAGTGGACAGCCTGCACTTCCAGGGCATCGCTGCCTTGCGTCAAAAAAAAGGCGCAAAGAGGTAATGTGAACAAGGAGTAGCCGCTGCATGGCGGAAGAGTCGGTTTCGATCAAAGACCCGGTTGACCCGAACGAAGTTCTTGCCGTTGCTTCGTACGCGGCTGCCAAGCAATCGCAGAAGCTAACGACATATGCTTTGCGGAGCGGCTCATTGCTCGCAGGCTTGGTGGTGTGGGCATTGATAGCGGCGTCAGAGGTATTTCATCCCGCCATATTTCCCCCGCCATGGGAAGTTGCCGCCACCCTGTTCTTAATGATCGCTGACGGGACGTTGATCCGCCATATTGTGGTGAGTCTCAGCCGCGTCTTTCTTGGATTCGGGATCGCGGCTGCCATCGCCATTCCACTGGGTATTGGCATGGGGTTGTCCCGTCGGTTCCTCCTATTCGTGGAGCCCGTGGTCGAATTCCTCCGCCCGGTTCCTCCGCTTGCGCTTATTCCGCTGGCAGTCGTATGGTTCGGGATCGGCTGGACCTCGAAGGTTTTCCTTATTGCCTACGGTTGCTTCTTCGCCATCGTCGTGAACACCGTTGCCGGCATGCGGGCCGTGGAGCCGGTTCACGTCCGCGCTGCGCGGGCGTTGGGCGCAAGCCGCTGGCAGATTTTGATTCACGTCATTTTGCGTTCCGCGATTCCGGATATTGTTGTCGGGCTGCGACTGGCGGTTGGTCTCGCCTTTCTCTTGATTGTCGGCTCGGAGCTCATCGCGGCCAGTGAGGGTCTCGGCTGGCTGATTTGGGACGCGCGTTTCCATTTCATGGGCGACAAGATAATAGTGGGAATGATCGCGATCGGATTCGTGGGTTTCTGTCTGAATCGCCTTTTGGTCCTGGTCGAACGCTACTTGCTTCGTTGGAAGAATGATGAAGCAGGGGAGGGCCGGGTCGCTGGATTGGATTGAGTAAATTTGTATTGCGAATTTAGAGATTAATCACCCAAGGGAGAAAAAAGATGAGTACGCTTCGAAAAAAGACAGGTTGGTTGGTTGGCAGCGTAAGCGTCGCACTACTGGCGGGTTCTGTGATGGTTGCAGATGCCGCCCGTGCCGAGGAGATGAGCTTTACAATCGGCACATCCCGTGATCTCCAGCTTGGAGCGCAGATCGGGATAGCGAAACACAAGGGTTTCTTCAAGGCGGAAGGCCTCGACATCAAGGTCGCCTACTTCGAATCAGGTGCGGAAGAGACCTCTGCCTTGGCGGCAGGCAAACTTCATATTGGGAGCTTCGGTGACTTCCCCACCATAAGTATGGTGTCGAGCAATCTTCCCGTGAAGATCCTCACGTCCGTAGCCGAAATTTCGGGTACGCAGCAGGTCGTCGCCCGAAAAGGCATCAACAAGCCTGAGGACCTCAAGGGCAAGAAGATCGGATTGCTTGTGGGCAGCTCCTCGGAATCGCTGTTCAACACCACGTTGGGCCACTTCGGAGTTCCGCTGGAATCGGTCGAGATCCTCAACATGCGTCCGCCGGAACAGATTGCGGCCCTCGCTCGTGGTGATATTGACGCTCTTACCGTCTGGCAGCCGTTCGTGCTCCGGGCCAAGAACAAGGCCGGTGGACATGCCATGGTGTCGGCGCTCCAGTCTTTCATTCCCGGAATGGAAGGTCCTTTGAGCTACTACGCCGCGTATTCGGTTCTCGTAGTTCGGAACGAATTCCTGCAGGAAAATCCGAACTCGATCAAGTCGGTTCTTCGTGCTTTGAAAAAGGCTGAGGACTACATCAATGGCAATAAGGACGACGCTGCCAAGACGATGGAGAAGGACATGAGGGCTCCGGCAAAGGATCTCAGGGTCTTCCTTGACGAGAATGTCTACAAGATGGGCTTGGACGCCAAGTTCGTGAAGACCTTGAACAACACGGTTAACTTCATGCACTCGGTCGGCAAGGTTAAGTCGAAGGCCAAAGTCGAGAACTTCATCGACGACTCTTTCTTGAAGAGCGTCCATCCGGAACTCGTAACTTATAAATAAACTTCTCGTTTGGAGCTGCTGGACCGGGCGGGATTAATTCCTGCCCGGTCTTTTCTTTGCGCGGCGCCTTAGGCTTCCGTGAGCTCTGCCTGCGAATTCGCCATCTCTTTGCGCAAGATGGCGTCCAACTCTCGGTAAAGGTCGAAATATTCCGTACTTGAGCGGTCGCGCAGGCGCGGGAGGGTCACCTCGACGATTTCTTTCACCCGCCCAGGATGGGCCCCGAGAATGACGATTCGATCGGCTAAGTACACCGCCTCAGCGATGCTGTGGGTCACGAATACGCAGGTTTTCTTGTCCAGTTCCCAGATATTCAGAAGCTCTTCCTGCATGGTCTCGCGCGTCATCGCGTCCAGGGCACCGAATGGCTCGTCCATGAGTAGAATATCCGGCCCGTTCGCCAGCGATCGGGCGATGCTGACCCGTTGCTTCATGCCGCCGGACAGTTCACCCGGGTAGTGGTGCTCGAACCCCTTCAGATGGACGAGATCCACGTAGTGGCGCACGACCTCTTCCTGTTCTTGCTTTGATGCGCCCCGCATGCGCGGGCCGAAGGCGATATTCTGAGCGACGGTGAACCACGGGAAAATACCGTATTCCTGGAACACCACACCCCGATCCGGCCCGGGACCGGAAACAGCGACGCCATTGGTCAGAACCGATCCCGACGTAGGCTGCAAAAATCCCGCGATTAAATTGAGAAGTGTCGTTTTACCGCATCCGCTCGGTCCGAGCAGACAAATGAACTCACCCGTAGCAATGGAGAGATCGATATTCTCAAGCGCCGTGACCTGCCGCTCCAGACGGTCGCTCACGTAGGTCATATTCAGGCCGCTGATGAGAATTTTCTCACTCATGAAAATTTCGCCTTAAGTGTGTTGTTCAAACTGCAGGTAGTAGGGCGGGATTCAGCCATCTTCTTCGACAGTCTCCCGGTAGGGAATCCATTTGCTTTCCAGCCACAGAAGGATCTTGTTGATCAGATAACCCAGGACGCCGATGGTCACGATGCCGACCATGATCTGCTCCGTCCTGAGCTGATTGCGCCCGTCTTGGATCAGAAATCCCAAGCCAAATTCCGCCAGAATAAGTTCGGCCGCGACCAGCACGATGAATGCCATGCCGGCGCCCAGGCGTAACCCAACCACCACGCGGGGCAGGGCACTCCGCAATATCACGTGCCAGAAAATTTGCCGCGGACTGACCCCAAGGGTCAGGGCTGCCCAAACGTGTACCCGGTCGACGCCGCGCAGACCACTGACGGTGTTGAGGAAGATCGGGAAAAACGCCCCATACATGATAATGGCGACTTTCGACTCTTCATCGAGCCCCAGCCAAAGGATGGCCATCGGAATCCAGGCGATGGGTGGAATCGGTCGAATCAATTCGATCCAGGGATCGACCAGATGGAACATGGGGCGCCACAGACCGATCATCATGCCCAGTGGTATGGCCACCGCCACCGCGAGCAGGAAACCGGCCACGACGCGGGCAAGACTGACTCCGATGTGCATGAACAAGCTGCCGTCGGCAATCATTTCCACCAGCAGGTTGAAAACGAGCTTGGGTCCCGGCAGAAAGAACTCGCTGATGAAGTTTGCGCTGACGGCAAGCTGCCAAGCAATAAGACAGCCGACAATGGAGATAACGCCGTAGAGGGAGTCGGTCCGCCCGCGTTTAGACGGAGACTTCTCCCTCGCGACTTTGCCTTGCTGGGGTGTATCGTCCGTAGCCAACGGAGCCCTCTTCATTCAACCGGTAAACACGGGACTGAGCGTAGGTTTCAGCCTATCCCCTGTCAATCGAGGCGGAATTTCTGGCTAGATCGGTATGTGGGTTCCGGATGCAAGGCGCCGCGTATCGAGTACGACCTCTCGGCTCGCCAGCAGTGGTCCGTCTCCGTCCGTCGTAATTTCGTCCTTGTAGGTTCCGACAACGAACAGGCGCGTGTCGCCATCGTACCAGGTGTGATAGACGGTGAGAGTACTGCGGACCGGCACGATACCATTACTCGCCTCACCCACCCGGATCATGCTCGCGACGCGACGAAGATGCGCGATCGCAACTTCATGGGTCTCCACGGTATTCAACAATGCGTGGAGATCGTCTCGGGTTTGATACATCCACTCCATCGGCTTGCGAAGCTCTTCGCTGTACGCGGTGATGCGATAAGTAAATTCCGGCGTACACAGCGCGATGTAGTCGTCGAACCGCTCCAGCCGGGATCTCGTCGAGAACCGTTTGCATCTGGTCGAGCCACAATTGATAGTCGAAGTAGGGCGCCGACTCTTTCCGTCCCGAAAGTCCGAACCCGATCATGTCCGTGGCATAGACGTGATAGCGCTCGGCGAGCGGATCGCGGACCTTGCCAAAATTCGCCATGGCCGATGTGCCGGGACCCGCCCCATGCATCATGAGAACGGGATAGCCATCGCCGCCGTGCCACAGATGGGCCGTGGTCCCGCCGACAGGAATATCGTTGGTCTCGAAATTCATCCTTGGGAATCCTGTTTCATCCTGCGGCAAAGAACTCTCGCAGATGGCGCGTCACGGCCCTTGGTTTCTCGCTAGCGAGCCAATGCCAGGCCGTTGGGAAGTAAAAGACTTCCATGTCGTCGACCCACTCGGCTGCGATGTCGTTGACGACTGGATCCAGGGCCACATCCCGCCGACCCCAGAGCACGCGGACAGGGCAGGTGATCCGGACGGGCTGCCGGTGACGTCGCTCTGGGATCTCCTTCACGAGTTCGCGGTAGTAATTGATTCCCGCAGTGGCAACGTCCGGCTTCTCGAAGGCTTCGCGGTACACCGCCACATCTTCCGGTGACATCACGCGCGCGAGCCTGATCGTGCCGTTTCGGAACTGGGCTTTGTAGTTCTCTTCCGGGAACTCGGGCAGCAGATTGAAGAAAACATACCAGCTCTTGCGCTGCTGTTCGGCGTGGGTCAGCCAGCCCCGGATCCAGGCGTCTGGATGCGGCGCATTAAGGATGGCAAGTTTCCTGACTCTGTCTGGCCAATCCGACGTCAGTTGATAGGCGACGATGCCGCCCCAGTCGTGCCCGGTGACATAGGCGGGGCCGCCCAGATGGTCAATGAAATCTCGGATGTCGGTGGCGAGTGTGGCTGTGTCGTAGCCCGTCGCCGGTTTCTCCGATTCGTTGAAGCCGCGCATATCGACGGCGACAACGCGAAAATCGCGCGATAGGGGATCGATTTGGTGGCGCCACGACCACCAGAATTCGGGAAATCCGTGGAGTAAGACAAGGAGCGGTCCCGAGCCTTTCTCAACCCAGTGCAGCTCGACGCCATTCACACGCGCCTTGTGGTGCGTGACACCGTCAATTGTGACAGTCATGATGAAGGTCTCACTTCGTTGGGATGGCGTCAGTCGATCGGCGGCGCGTGGTAGTAGGCATCCACGATGGCGCGCGCGAAAGCGGTGTTGTCGGGGTTCCGGTCCTTGAGCAGTCCGCGGCGCAGCAGGTCGTCAGTCAGACGTTCGGTGATGAACTCGATACTTAGGTCATCAGAATGTCTTGACCATGCTTCCCGTTCAGCCTCATCGCGGAAAGCATAGGCCTTCCAGGATACCGTGAAGCGGACTTTATCCCAGTTATACGTCCCGACAGTTGCTCCGTCGCGGCCAACCACACGCCACATGCGGTCATCATCGAACTGCAGGACCTGACCGCGCTCGAGCGGCGCGGGCAGACTATCGGAATCATGAACAGGTCTGACCTCGTGAAAAATGCTGTCGGTATCCATGAGCAGGGCGGTGTTGGGCCGCTGGGGTGCGGTCACGGGCGCTCCTTTCGGGCCGTCCGGATAGAACCGAAATTCCCCGCCCTCGCACACATTGAAGAAACAGACAGCCGTAGCGATCGGTAGTCGCCACTCATCGAACAGCCGTGAATGGTGCATGCAGATGAGCAGCCATTGCGGTGTTGTGCTCCGGTTCACCCCACGGAACTCGGTGATGTCCGTATGCGGGCCAAGCCATTGACCGGCGACGTATAAATTGGAGAGCAGGGCGACCGGCACGATTACAGGCCGATCGAGAAGCTTTTGGGCGCCGGAGATGAAGGCCTTGTGATGCAGCAGCGGATGGGCCTCGGGATATTCGGAATCTCGACGCCCGATGAATCCAAGATCGGCATAGGTCTCGCGGAACTGACAAGTGATGGCTTGTTCGAAGTCAAGCCAATCCACGTGAGTCGTGTCGTACGGCGTGTCGTTCTCGTGGCCACGCTGTCTGGCTAAATCGTAAAAGCACTCGAACCGTTCGGGCAATCCGACGCCGATATCGGTCGACGTCATCTCGACTCCCGCCATGCGGTGAGTGCCGACCCGCTCGCATAAGTCGATGATTCCGTTCAAGTCCCGTTCGTCGAGAACGGGTTCGATCAGGTGGTGCGTTCCGCACTCCTTTGATGGACCACCTTGAAGACCTTGGCTTACTTCCACCTGTGCGGACATTGGGACTTAACCTCCTTCGCCGCCGTGATCGGGCATCCTTCGGAACGGGATATCGCGGTGCTGGGACACGAGCTCATCCGCCAGCATCTTGATCCGCCGTGGCGCCCGCTTCATGGCATCCTGCGCGAACTTTGCCTTGCTGGGCAATAGTCCGGGTTTGTCCAAGAGCAGAGCCAGCTCCAGTGGAGTCCTGGGATCCATCTTTTCAAAGAGATGTTCAATTTCACTGATCGGATAATCGTTGGATTTGGCGTCCTCGCTTTGTCGCCAGCATTGCCTGAGTGTAGCATCACGCCACGCCTGCTGAGGACAGGAAGCCGCCCCTTGTTGTTCGTGGGTCGTCGACGGCTTCGGGTGCGCCATAGGGCTGAACGAAAGACCATTCATGCCGGCAACGGCAACAAGACAGAACGGCGATGCGCGGGGGCTTCCCAAAACGATTCTTGTCGGGGCCTCGATCATTCTGATTTCCGAGGCGTTGCTCGTCCTCGACGTGATGTTTCGCGGTGGCGGGGTCGTACCCTATGAACCCATCGTGGCCCCTGAAGGCTTCTGGCCGACCATCGCACGCGCGGTTGCGATCTTTCTGACTCCGCTGTGCTGGACGGGACTTCTGTTCCTGCTGGATGGCATTCTCCACCGCCCCAATCGCCGGGAAGGAGCCGCCTGGCATTCCCCCATCCGTTCCAGGCCATGGCGGTTCGCCGCAATCTATCTTCTCAGCATTCCCGTCTGGCTGGTGTTCGACTGGGTGAACTTCTGGTTCATCGACGCATGGCGTTATCACGGTCTTCCCGAAGACTTTTTTATCCGCTACGCCGGCTATTTCCTTGCATTCGGCGCGATTTGCCCCGGGATGTTCCTGGTTGCGGATATCGTGCAACGCAAAGGTCTGGCGCATCTACGTGGTCGTCCTTTCGACCCGGGTCCCGCCGTCTGCGTCACCTTGGTACTGATCGGCGGCGCGATGGCGCTGTATCCGTTCCTTGTTCGTGATCCCGTCGGCAGCCTTACGCTCTGGTTGGGTTGGTTCTTTCTCCTCGATCCGATCAATGAGCGGCTGGGTGTGCCGAGCATTTTGGGGGATTGGCGCCGGGGCCGCTACGGGCGGACCGCCTCTCTGATGATTGGTGGCGCCGTGTGCGGATTGATGTGGGAATTCTGGAACTATTGGGCGATGGCCAAGTGGACCTACAACCTGCCGTTCCTCGGATCGCTTGAGAGTATCTCGTACTTTGAGATGCCGGCGATCGGCTTTCTCGGATTCCTGCCGTTTGCACTGGAGTGTTGGGCGATGGTCCAGAGTATTCTATGGATGGCGCATAAATTGGGCCTCCGCCGGATTGAGCCCTTGCCATCAGTCGAGTCGGTGACCTAGAGCAGCTCGGAAGGCCGCGGGCACTACTCGGCGGCTTCGGAAACGGGACCTGTCAATTTCTGCGATTGTTCCTTTAGGGCGCCGAACTCTCTGATGCGCGCCGCACTCTGCTGCCGACGTCTAATGAGACCTTGTGCTGCCGACGTTCACGGAAACCAAGCCAGACGCGCGGCCGACGTTGAAATTATTTCTTTTGCTGATGTCTTGGCCGCGCATGAGATGCAGTTGACGGCCGGTACGGTCCTCGGCACCGGGCTGGCCAGCGTGAAGCGTGGCAAGATCGTAGTCGAAGTAGGATGTCGTCGGCATGAAGCGCATGGCAATTGCGCGGCGGGGCAAAACGGACAGGTTCGCGCTCCGCCCATGAACCGAATACACGTCACGGAGACAGAACTGCGCCGGACTCAGCGCGACGTCCCGACCGCTGGCCTCTGCCTGTGCCTGATCACGAATCGCTCGGGCATCCCCTAAGTCCTCCAAATTTTCTGCAACAGTAGGAAGAGCTTGCTGATTCAAATTCGATCCGGGCACGACCCGCAAACCGCCGCTTTCGCCCGTGCTGGCTTCAAGGGCGATCCAGGCGGTGCAGTTCGTCAGCGGGCGGATCGGCCAAAACTCCCCGTCTTGCTGCCATGGGGTCGAGTCGCTTGTCTGTGCCGCTTTCGTGAGTAGTGCGACCTCTCAGAGAAGAAAATCCGGACCTATGAGCTGCTCCACGGCATCGAGCAGTTGTGGTTGCCGGGCAATCGATATCCAGCTCATGTCCATTTCGAGCAACCCTCCGATGTAGTTGGGAGAGAGTTCGGAATTGTCGCTCAGGAATCTGCCCAGTCGGCGTTCGATCAGCTTCATGGGTTTTTCCTGCAACCTGACAGCCGGAACAACATATACCTGCTCTCGGTAGTGGGTGACCTCCGCCTCCGTCAATCTGTTCATGGATTTCCATCTCCGCTCAAGAATCCGTTGCGTACTTTTACGCGATCATGGCGGCGACACCAATGATCAGCAGTAGTGCAAGAGCAACACGCCGATAGGTGGTGTCTGCGCTTTTGCCGAATAGTTTCGCGCCAGCCCAGATGCCCAGGGCGTTGGGGAAAAATATGACGATCGAGCGAATGACCGTTTCCAACTGTATGTCACCGCTGGCAGCGAGTGCGGCAACGGTGAATACGGAAACCGTAGTCGTGACGACGAGAATGCCGCCCCGCATCGATCGGGCACCAGCTTCGGACGACAGAATATACGTCGTGAAAATGGGGCCACCCATGCTTGTGCTGCCGCCGAGGAACCCGCCCAGGAGGCCGACGCTCAGTCCGGCACCGATGCTGCTCCGGGCACGCCTGCGAAAGCCGAACAGCAGTACAAGCCCCAATGCAAATACGAGGGCACCCATCGAACGCTGCATTATCTGAGGATCGATAACCACCAGCAGGTGAGTCCCCGCGATTACAGCGAACGGCGTGGGGATCAATATGGGCCAGATGAGACGCCGGTCCATGATGCGGACAGCGCCCGGGATAAGCTGTGCCGTTGCCGCGATGGAAGCGATGCCGGCGATCGCGACGGCTTCCACCGGACCGAGCAGGATGGCCAGACTCGGTACCAGCACCAAGCCAACGCCGAATCCGGCAAAGCCATGAATGAGGCCCGCCACCACCGCCACCGCGGATGCAATGGCGAGGTTGGCGTCAATGACGCTGATGATGTCTGCAATCACGCAGACTAACTGGCTGATGCCTCGGCCAGGACCCAGTCGCGAAAAGCGACAATAGGGGGCTGCATGGCGGCATCCTCCTGACACAAAAGGTAGTAGGCAATATCCGCTTCGATCGCGAGGTCAAAGGGCCGGACCAGACGCCCGGCATAAAGGTCGTCCGTGACGAGGACGCTGCTGGCCAGGGCGACTCCATGCCCTTCAACAGCTGCCTGCACCTGGAGGCCCAGTTGATTGAAGCGTGGCCCCTTGGTCGCGTCGATATCATCGACACCGGCGGCCTTTAGCCATGTGCTCCACTCCGGGAAATAGAACTCATCGGATTCGATGTGGAGCAGCGTGTGATTTCGGAGATCGTCGGGCTTAACCAAAGGTGCGATCTCTTTCAACAAGCGCGGACTGCATACCGGGAACGCCTGTTCATCCATGAGCTTGACGACGTGCAGGTCGGGATAATTGCCGCGCCCGAGGCGAATGCAAACATCAACGCCATCCCGCACCAAGTCGACTGCTCGCATCGTCGCGTCAATCCGCACATCGATGTCCGTATGGTCTTGATAGAAGCGATCGAGCCGCGAAAGGAGCCACTTTGCGGCGAAGAACGGCAGAACGCTGACTATCAGGATCCCGCCCGTGCTGAGTGTACCCAGCCTGTCGGCCGCTTCAGACAGTTTATCGAATCCTTGGCGCAGGAGCGGCAGGGCGGACTGGCCTGTCTCCGTGAGGACCACGGCACGCGTTAATCTGCGGAAAAGGCGGGCGCCATACTGCTCTTCGAGCACCTTGATTTGATTGCTGATGGCTGCAGGTGTGACACCCAGTTCTTCTGCTGCCTTAGCGAAGCTGAGATGGCGTGCTGCCGCCTCAAAGGCGCGCAATGCGGTTAAAGAAATATGTTGTCGTGTCATGGCAATCCATGAATCAGAATTTCTGAATCATAAGGCAACAGATAGTCGTTTGTCGAAGGTTTGTGTTGCTCGTAACATTCGTAGTGATGGAGGCGGACAAAACAGCAGTGGTATGTACTCAGCTTAAAGGAAGGTAAGAAAAATTCCACGCAGCACAAGGTGATCTTTGGACGAGGATCACCAATGGCGGCCCTCAATACTTTTGTTGACGTTTGTTTGGGCTTCAAAGCTACGCGTAGTGGCGAAATTTATAAATATTCCAA
>Ga0114999_10003563_pt1 | contig 19425 bp, 14 predicted proteins | sample ArcticOcean_MG_C_3_FD_89820 | JGI IMG/M metagenome (GOLD analysis project Ga0114999, IMG submission 89820) | Marine microbial communities from western Arctic Ocean - ArcticOcean_MG_CB8_126 | ecosystem: Environmental > Aquatic > Marine > Oceanic | place: Arctic Ocean: Canada Basin | collected...
GAACGTTGCCCCTTGATATGGGCGACAAAACCAATGCCGCAGGCATCACGCTCGTTGCGCGGGTGATAGAGTCCCTGGGGCTTGGGAAATGCTGCGGGATACTTCATCGTCGCTCCGTGCTTGCCAGGGGATGCCGGGAATTTCCGCTGTAATGACTCGTTGGCAGCCATGTCCTTGGATCAAGGTCCCGGGTCCGCCACCCTGTAAAAGGGCCGTCGGCGGACTGTATCGTCACGGGTGAACTCAGACGTCAGCGCGGTAGCGCTGTCGAGATACCTGGGGGGGCCGGCTGTGCCGGGCATCCACCCCTGGCTGGCGCGAGGAATGGTGCGGTATCATGGTCCGTCCAATGACGAGATGTGAGAATATAGCCGGCCGGCGAACATTGTCAAACTCGATCTTGCCAAATCATTGGCTAGGGATGATTATATAAGGCATGTGGATCGTAAAGTTTCGCCGAATCAGTACGATTTATGCCCATGAAAGGTACCAAATAATCCAATGAGCGCTCTCGATACCCAGGAGCGGGCCATCGCCCGCGCCCTGATTCGCCATCCTCGCCGGTCGGACAATAGCATCGCCGCCGACACGGGTGTGCCCGTGCGAACGGTGCGACGCAAAAGGATGCGGCTAGAATCTTCAGGACGACTCAGGTATTACACGGCGCTGGACACAAGAGACACACAGTCGGCGACGCAGCATATGATCATCCTCAAATTCCGCCTCGGGGTGACGCGGGGTCAGGTAGAAGAGGAGATTCGCTCGGAGCCCAATGTGGCCAATGTCTTCGCTGAATTGATCAGAGACAGCTACCTGGCAGAGCTGGATGGCCACGTATCGCTGGTGATGGTGCTCGAGGGCGAGTCCGATGCGGACGTGATCGACAGTCTTCAGGGCAAGATCATTCCATCGCTGAAGAAGAACCATGGCGAAGAATCAATCCTCGAACTGCGCACCATGCGGGTGCTGGGCGCCATTCGACGCGAGCACAACTATGTCCCGAATGTGAACATGGACGGTGCCTATCTAACCGAAGGTTGGCCAGATGAAGCGATCTATGTGGGCGAGGAACCGGCTTGAAAAGCCGCTTTCAGCCGAAAGGGCCCGTTCAGCTACTCTTCGACGATGCGGATCTTCAGCGTCGTGTCCAAATCCCGAAACAGGGCGTGCACATCGGCCTGACGCCCCTCGACGGGTCGCGGGCCGAGAGCGAAGGAGACCCACTGGGTGTAGGTCGTAGTAACTCCGGTGCTGAGACTGTCATCGCGTCCGAGGAGGATGAAATCAAGGCGACTAGGGAAAACATTCCCTTGATTGGTGATGAAGTTGATTGTGCCCGCAGTGGTCTCTGCAAGTTGACCCGCAAGACTCTTCACTGTCACCAGGATCGGCAGAGCCTCACCGGGTTTTAAGTGATTCTTTGCCGCCTTCAGCGTCACCTCGAACTGATCATCGTCCGTTGAGCGTGTGACAGACGAGTTCGGCTCCGAACAACCGAGGCCGAAGGCGATCAACAGCCCCCATGCAAACCAGCGAATCTTCATCGTACACCTCGCAGTCTCTTCTCGACTTCGTGCACCTTGCGGTTGAAGACCCGCTCGAAGGCGGGGTAATACTGACTTGAAGAAGTCTCGTAAAAGTATTGGGCAACATCACTGTCAATCAGGTGGTAGCGATTTGCCATGTCCTCCCTGCTGGGGAACAGAATCTGCAAGCCTGGCTGAAATGCCTCCAGCGTCAATGGAAGTTTGTTATTCAGATCGAGAATGCTTTTGAGAATCAGGACATCGCGCAGATGATTCACATCTGCTTCCGTCGCCAGGGAGATCGTCCATTTCCGTGGCAATCCATCATCGCCTACAGGATTTGCTGCCCGCAGAAAGTCGACCCGATCCTGCTCATCGACGGGTATCGGTTCCTCTGAGATTGTGGCGAAGGGATAGGTGAAATACGAGCCGTCATCACGGGCCTCGGCGGCCGCATCGTAGCCAAGTAGGATCGCCTGTCCCGCGTCTTGCAACGTGGCGCCCAGCGCATCGTTGAATCCGCGATCAACCAGGTTGTTGCCATCTGTGGCCTCGAAAAAGAAAACCTTTCCCAGATCGACTTCAGCACCATAGTCGAGATTGCGGATGATGTCGGTCAGCATCGTCCGCACAAGCACTTCCTCACCCGGGATCCGCCCCGCCAGGAAACTGGCAAAGGGCTCCTGACGCAGCATCGTCACATCCTGTTGTCCATGCTGTGAAATCCGATCGACGATGCTCTCCAGCACGGGACTCGCCTGGATGAAACGCAGATCCCACACCTCATCATCACGCACGCGATAGGCATTACGGAACAAGGTGTAGTCGAAGCGGTCGAAAATATCTGAATCTTTGGGGATCAGATAGCTGAAGCTGCGTGCATCCTTCGGCACGATATGCGGCGTCAGCACGACGATGACTTCCCGGTGTTGGCGCTCGGTTCGCTCGCGGGAGAACAGGCGCCCGATGAAGGGAATCTGAGACACATAGGGCAGACTGATGCGGGTTTCCTGTTCCTCCGTCGACAGCAGACCTCCGATAATGAAGGGGGTGCCATCAGCGACACGCACGTACGTCTCGACCTGGCGATTGTCGACGATTGGGGAGAACGTGATATCACCTGAGCTCTGTTCTAGTTTGGCCGCCGATTCTGGTGAGATCGAGCTGATGATGGTTTCGATCTGCATGGTCACTTCCGAACGTTCCCGATCAATTCGCGGCCGCAAATTCAGCACAATGCCAATGGGAAAGTATTCTACACCTTTGGTGACAGCTGATGTCGTGGCCGTTGTCCGTGATACAGGAATCTGACGACCCACCTGAATTCGTGCCTGCCGATCATTGAGGACCAGCACGGAAGGACTCGACAGGATTTCAGCATCCCCGGACTCCTGCAGAGCTTCCAGGGAAGCGGAGAAGGCGCCAAAATCAGTGAAGGTGTCACGTGAAAAAATGAACGTTCCCTGTCGCGGACCCAGCGTACCCGAACGTTCGAATGCGCCACTGACCGACCCGGTGGAGCCGCTGAACTCGAGTCCGAGATCGTCCACACTGTTTGTATTGACTTCAATGACAAGCGCCTCAATCACGATCTGCTGCGCCGGGACGTCGATATGCGTCTGCAGAAGATTGACAATCTGCTCAAGCTCTTCAGGCTTGGACCGATCGTAGACGATCATCAATCGCTCTTGTGGCGAGCCTTCCGTCGCCGAGTGCAAATGAGATCCACCCAGTTGGGGAGCACCCACTAGCCCACCCTTAGACGAACTCGAGCGGGGCGCGGTAGATTTTGTCCCCGGCTGTGCCTGCATGAGGCTGGTCTTGGAAGCGCTGGAAACCCTCACGATCCATGGGAGGGGGGGGTTTTGAGAAGACCGAACAATATCAAAAATCTGATCCGAGCCTTGTGACTTGGTCTTGAATTCGATCGTGTTGAGACCGAGAGCTTTCAGCAGGGCGAGGGCACGGTCAGCCTCTATGTGCCCCAACCGCATCATCTCATAGCCCTTGTCCACGGGCGCCCGACTCGCTGCCTGCGTTGTTGAGCGCACGAGTGCTGAAATTTTCGTTGTGATCGAGCCAAGTTTTGAGGAACGCGAAAGGGCGATATCGTAGCCTTTTGTGCCATTGACAATGGCTACCTCGATCGGCGCTTCGTATGCGTGACCGTAGACACGAACCTCCTGCACTCCCGGTCGACGGGAGAGTGTTGCCGACGCCTCCAAGGAGGGGGCCCTCTCGAATCCAGCCGGCAGCATTACCCGCAGGTCGATCTGATCGAGGAGTGTTTTCGCGCGTCCGAGAGAGGTCTGTGAAGCGATAAACTTCACTTCCGCCTCGACGGCGCACACGATGCTCAGTATCAGAAGAGCACTACAAGTGAATTGGTGAATCCGTCGCAAGAGCAATACCTGGGATCGAGGTTGGCCAGAGGCTGGCCCGGCCGTTTAGAAAGGCGACCCATTCGCCATTTGTCAAGGCCAACCTTGCGTGTGCACCACTGAAGAGCCACGGACCCAACGGCACGCCATGATCAAGACACAGCGATTGGACATGTCCAGAACGTCCGGCGTGAAATTTCGCGCCAGATAGTTCGTGCCTGACACGGACCAGGTAGCCAGTAGCCCGCGTTCCAGTGCAGAGGAACTTGGCGGACAGCTGCACCCTGTCGGGTCGACCCAAGACTACAAGCGAGTTCTGGTCACGTTGTTGGATCTGCACGGCTCAGCACGAGGCAGCCGAAGAGATGCAACAGGCTGTGCGCATGGCGCCAACTTTGCCAAAATCGCCCTCCACGCCAGTACGAGTCACGAGATTCGAACCCCGATCCATGCGATCATGGGGATGGCTCAGGCTCTGCAGGAAGAAGGCCTGACTGTCGCGGCCCGCGAAGTCGGTGCAACTCAATTGGGTCTTAGCGCCCAGACCTTGGAGGCTCGCTTGAAGGCCGGGGATATCTCCAATTGCCGGCAGAGTCTGGAAGAGCTGGAGAAAATGCTCAGCCATGTTGCTGAGGCGCTTACCGCGATGGCCAGTGGAGACACTGAAAAGGGGTAGTTCAGCTTTCGGCTGAACCACCCTTTTCGTTCTCAGTTGACGACAGATTCTCTTAGATCGAACGCTCCTCCAACGGAACGTAGCACATCTCGGTGGGACCCGTGTAGACCTGCCTGGGTCGCTGAATCTTCCCGTGTGTGATGAATCGATCTTCATACCACTGAGCGATCCACCCCGGCATCCGACCAATGGCGAACATTACCGTGAACATTCGCGTCGGGATACCCAGCGCCCGCAAAATGACGCCTGAATAGAAGTCGACGTTAGGATACAGCTTGCGCTCGATGAAGTACTCATCCTCCAGCGCGACACCTTCCAACTCTTCCGCCAGTCCCAATAGTGGATCCTTGATATCCATCTGCGCCAGAACGTTCTCTGCCTGCTTCTTGATGATTCTCGCACGTGGGTCAAAATTCTTGTAGACGCGATGGCCGAATCCCATCAGACGAATCCCCGCCTTCTTGTCCTTCACCTGCTGCACGTAGTCCTTTACGGAGAGGCCCTGCGCCTGGATCGTCTCAAGCATATCAACGACGGCCACATTCGCTCCCCCATGCAGCGGCCCCCAGAGGGCGCTTACGCCGGCAGCGACAGAGGTAAACAGGTTGGCGCCGGAACTGCCCACCATGCGCACAGTAGACGTCGAGCAATTCTGCTCGTGATCGGCGTGCAGCAGAAGCAGCACATCGAGAGCACGCACCAGGACCGGATTTGGTTCAGCATCCTTATATGGTTCGGAGAACATCATGTGGAAAAAATTCTCGCCGAAGTTCTTCTCTGGGTGCGGATAGACCAGATAGTGACCCATGTCATGCTTATAGGAGTACGCAGCAATCGTACGAACCTTGGAGATAATGCGCGCCGCTGCTTCTTCGAAGACATCGACATTTTCTGTATCTAGCAATTCGGGGTAGAAGCAGGCCAGAGAATTGAGCGCTGCAGACAACACCGCCATCGGCGGCGAACCTGGCGGAAAAACTTCAAAATGATGGCGGATCTGTTCACGCAGGAAGGAATGCTTCGTCATCAACTCGCTGAATGTATCCAACTGATTCTTGGTAGGTAGAGATCCCCAGATCAGCAGATAGGCGACTTCGATAAAGGTGCTGTGTTCGGCGAGGGTTTCGATCGAAATCCCACGATAGCGAAGGATGCCCTTTTCACCGTCGATGTACGTGATCGCACTCTTGCAGGCACCCGTGTTGCTATATCCCTCGTCGAGGGTGATATAGCCAGATTGGGCGCGCAATTTGCTGATGTCGATGGCGTGTTCATTCTCGCTGCCAACGACGATCGGCAAGTCGTAGGTCTTATCACCCAGTTGAAGACGGGCCCTGTCGGACATTGGATCCTCCGGGTCGCTTAGAGCGGCGAGTGGCGATGGAAAACGCGGGGTTGGATTTTACCGTTCCCGGTGCTGCATGTCAATCAAGGGGGGTTGTTACGGGCATTAAATTCAACAGTTGGGAGACGGGTTCAGCCAACCATTTCGCAACAAGCGGATGCGCGGCGTCGGTGAAATGGCCAAAGCCGTGACGATAGACGCCCGAACCATCAAGGTTCGCCTCAACGAAGCGCTCCCGGAGCCAGGTGGAAGTGACCCCCTTGCGCTTCAGCACATGCTCTACCATCGCTTCTGTCGCGAAGCGTTCATCATTTGTTGCGACCGTGCCGATCCCGCGCTGCTGCTGGGCCAGATCATGGACAAGGAAGGGATCTGGAATGACAAGAACATGCAAATGCAGAGATTGCTTCTGCAGATCGTCGATCAGACGCTCGAGTAGTCTCGCGCCCACCTCGAGCATATGCCTGTGCTGACCGGCTGCGTGGCGCGCCAGATCTGGTGTGCTGACCATCCCGGCGGCCCGTGCGATCGCCATGGCAGAGCCACTCGATTTGATCACCCGCAACCAGATCCAGCGGCCCAGACTCGAGCGCGCAAGAACCTCGTCACGCAGCCATACACGCAGCCCCCGCGCGGGCACGGGCGACTCGACGAGGGATCCCTGGATGATGGCAAATCGAGGAACGGCAGGCGAGGCGATGGGGGCAAAGTTGTCATGCAGATCGTTGCCGAGAAACAGACACAGCACCACCCCGTCTGCGTGCCAGGCAGCCAATCTCTGGCTGGCCTGAAGAGCGTATACGCCCAGTCCATAACCGTGCACACCGAGGTTGACGGCCTCAATGTTGCCCACCTGTGTGTTGCCCTCTTGTGATTCATCGGAGAGGCGCCGTGCAAGTCGTTGGGCAAAACTGCTGTCGACTTCTACCTGATACGCCTCCAGGAAGGAGTCACCGAGAAAGACGAGACGTTTTGTCCCTGGCGTCGGTTGACCATCGCGTGGATGATCATGGAACCCGGCCTCATTCAGGGTCACCATCCGCGGGTGTCCGAACATTTCACGATGCCAGATGGTTTGCGCACTGCTGCGGCCCCGAAAACCAAGCAAGGGATCGTGGACGAGGGTGACCTTCTCCGTCGACCACGTCCAGCGAAGGACACCCTCCGCGGCCAGCAAGGTTATTCCCACTGCGACAATGGCAATCAGCAGATTCGGCCACCATGAATTGCGTGTGAGCCTCGGCATCAGCGGACCAGGGCGATCCGACGAAACACGGCCTCGTCACCAGCTTGGAGACGCAGCAGATAGACACCTGATGCAACGGGTCGTCCATCATCGTCCGTCGCATCCCATGACCGCTGGGCTTCGACACCCGGGCCGAACTCCTGCAATGTCCGAACAGGTCGTCCCAGCAGATCGAACACAGTCAGTTGCGCCGGGTGATTCCCGCCGACGTGGACGCCCACATGGATCTCGCCATTAAATGGATTCGGGTAGGCCGCTGACAACGCCAGCGAATTAGGCTGGGGCACGATCGAAGCTTCGACCACAGTCGGTGGCCGCAGGGGCAGGATCCACGTGTCGGCGAGGTGGCCGGTATCTCCTGTTCCACCAAAAAGAACAAGTCGCCCCCGGGCCTCATCATGGATGAGAACGGCCCGATCTCGCGGCGGCGGCCCATCTGAGTCACCACTCAACAGATGCCATTCGGATCCCTGGGTGGAAAGAGCCCACAGATCTGAGTAGCGCCTGCCATCTTTCTCGCCACCAAACGTGAGAAAGCGCTCCCCTTCTGAATCGAAACTTGCCGCCGGAAATCGTCGTCCACCGGCAGGCATGGCAGGCAGGGCGTCCCAGCGATTCGTGGCCAGATTCAAGGACCACACATCGTCAAGTGCGGCGGGCCCACGTTGGCCACCAAAAATGATCATCCGTTCGCGAACCGAGTCATACGCACCCGTATGCAAACACCGCGCGCCGGGGCGAATCGGCGAAGAGACATCCCGCCACTGGCCGCTGGCAGGATGCAGTCGCCACGTGTCATCGAATCGTCCTGCGTCGGTGAAACCGGCAAAGTTCACCAGTTCGCCAGCGGCAACATCGAAAATCGCCGCCGTGCCATAGCGGGCGTTGGGAACACTGCGGGCGGCAATGATCTCGTGCCACGCCATCGTCGCCAGATCCAGACGCCACACATCGTTGCACAATGTAGAGCCCTCTGCGGTGATGGAACGCCCCGACCAGATCAGCATTTGGTGAGATCCAGGGTCGTAGACGGCATTGTGTGTATGCCGCGCAGCAGGCGTTGTCTCTGTCGTGGTGAGTTGTTGCCACTGTAGAGTGGACAGGTCCAGCGCCCACGTGTCATTCAGATCACCGCTGGAACCGCGCCCCCCCATCAGAACGACACGATCTGCCACCGGATCGTAGATCGCCGCCGCATTCTGTCGCGCCGACGGCGGGCCGGACATCGCTTCGACTGGCTGCTGCCAGACTTGGGCAGACACACTGGCTGTTACCAGCAAACAAAGGATGACCGCCCGACTCACAGGTTTCATGATTCTTCTCACTGCTTGGGTCAGTCGCACCTGGGTTGCAGTATCCATCTAACACGTCCTCTACTGAATCGTGGCAGCACAGCGAAAGCCAAGTGTATAGTCGTCGCGCTGATCGAGGGGATATCCGAGCCGGTTGGTGCTGCGATGAATTCGCGGATTTTGATCACGCCATCGAGCCACCTCGCAGGACCTTGAGTCCCTCTCCCTCCGTGTCGTTGAAAGGATTTACATCCACACCACGACCATAGAAATCTCGCCAATACCAGTCTGCCGTCCACTCCCGCAGGTTCCCCCCGGCCGTCTATTGCCCCATGGATACTCGTGACCCTAAAGCGCCGCGGGCGGATTCCTCCCACTGCACCCCGTCGGTGGAGATCACCCTGCCCAGCTACAAAAGGCCTGAGCGTCATACCAGGAGATGCAGTTGACGAGATGAGTTGAACCTGAACATGGACGACAGGGCATGAGTCGACATCTAGAATGAGCGTGCCCGTGACCACCGCCGACTATGCCGATGCAACCAGCAGAAGTCCCAGGAGAATGCTGGCGCCCCTCTCACTCTTGCCTCGCTGCGGGAACCTGAGAGAAGGAATCGGCAGACAGCATGGAGCGCCACCAGCCTAGTCCGGCCAGCAGGCACAGGACGGGCATGACGGGATGACGGAAGCGGCTCAGTGACATGGGTCCGCCGGCGGCCACCAACAGAATCAGCACAGCGGCGACCAGAACAAGGGCCAGGATAGGGCGCGTCCTCGCCAATTGCAGCGCTCCTCGGCCCGCGGCAACATAGAGCGCCAGGAGAAATAGACCGAAGATTCCCTCCACGACGATGAGTTCCGGTCGCTCCCGAACAAGGTGTTGTCCTGTTGCGAGGAGTCCGTCGTCGAGGATCCTTCCCAAGAGACCGCCAGTCGTCGGATAGGCTCCCAGCAGGCGTAGTACCTCGACGCCGCCGGGGTCAAACAGAACGCGGATCACGCCACGCAGATGGATACCAGCGTAGACGAGTGGATGGGCGGCGACCGTCTTGGCCCCCTCGGCACCCAAGCGCTGTAGCCGTGGCCCCTGAGGCAGAACCGCCAGATCAGGTCGCATGTCGTTGAAAATCCCTACATCATGGTAGCCCAGTTCATTCTGAACCTCGTAGAAGGAACGGCCCTGGAGTCGTGCCTGGACGGCGGCCCCCTGGTAGAAATAGAGATTGATATCCGTAATCGCCGACAAGCCACGATAGTCGGCGACGGCAAGATTTCTTGCCTGCCAGGCGGCGGAGGGAACCAGCATCAGACCCATCGTCGTGGCGAGCCAGCTGGCGCGCAGGATGCTCCTGGCCTGCAGAGGCCGAAAGCGTCGATAGGTGAAAAAGACCAGGGCAAGTACGGTGAAGACAAGGACGAGACCGTAGCCAATGGGACGAACCAGGGCAGAAGCACCAAGACAGGCGGCCCCAAATGCCCAGCGGCGCGGATCGTCATCGAGATACCCCCTCACCAAACCCCAGAGGCTGGCCACCAATAGTGTCGCAAAGCAGGTCTCACTCAGCAGTTTGACCGAGTAGATGACGGTGAGGGGCTCGAAGGTCAACAGGAGAGCTGCCGTGGTTGCCGCAGGCTGGCCGCCCAACCGATAGGCAAGGTCGTAGACGAGGAGAATCGTCACCAGATTCAACACGCATTGTAGTGCGATCCCCCAACCGACCGTGCCTCCCAGCCAGACTCCCGGAACCAGCAACAGCGGATACCCAGGTGTGCGTACGATATCGGGCTTCCCAGCGTGGGTGAAGGTCCCCGTTGTCGCCAGAGAAGTCGCCGTATCTACATAGGAGTCGGAATCAGGTGCCAGGAAGGGCTCGGCACTGCCTTGAGCAAGCGACCAGGCACTGAGCGCGAGCCCCACGCGCAGGGTCAGAGCCAGCAGGAGAATCCTCGTTCGCTGATTGATACGTGGGCTCATCGATCCTGTCACGGTGAGTAAGTGGTTGCGGGACGGAAACCATCTTGTGGCATTATGCGTCTGATGTATAGCTGGACCACCTTCGTGCCCCCTCCGTACTTTCTCATGGTCGGTCGGCCCCTGCTGCCCGGCGCCAAGGTATGATCTCTCTTCCTCCGGCACCAAACCGACGCCATTGTCCAATCATCGCATCTTCCTGACAACGCTGGCACTTCTCTGTCTCCAGGTGGGCTCTGCCCACAGTGACAGTCGGGTACAAGTCGTGACGGCTGACGAGACGGGCTTGGTCATCGACATCCACACAACCTATTCGAGCCAACGGGCAGTGGCTCACGTTCGTGGCGAGACCGGCGTGGCCCTGCCCATGGTCGCCGAACTGCTCGCCGTGCCACCGGGAGCTCGCGTTGATATCGAACCGCAGATCCTGTCTACACAAATCATCGGCTCCGTCGATCTGCCCATGGCCGACGAGTCTGCTTCTGTAGACCCAGGTGTGGTGGCTCAAATGATTCCTCTTGGTATACTTCGAGGCGTCGAAGCCTACGCGCTGCAGGTGTTTCCTACGCTCTATGACACCGAGACTCGAACGCTACGGCTCCACGACCATCTACGACTTCGTATTCGCTTTCTCGGGGGCGCCGCCAACCGACCTGCAGCCGCTGAATCAGCCGCCGCCCCCCTCTATCGAGCCTTTCTCAATCCGCCGACTGCTGGTTGGGCACTGCCGACGCCGGCAGCGCGACCTGTTGCCGGCGCGTTAGCCAATGACTGGTACGACTCCTCTCTGCCGTGGGTGAAGATCTTCGTCGACACAGACGGCATTTATCGCATCACCCCCGCCCGGCTGCGCTTCTTCAGCATCGATCCCGATGACGTCGATGTGACCCGGCTGCGCCTCGTTCTGGGTGGTGTCGATCAACCTTTGCACGTGACCGGCGATGAGGATGGTCACTTTGGTGGCGACGATGAGATTCTGTTTTCGGGTCGCTACCGGCGAGCGCCAGGACCCGATGGCGAAAGGGATCATGAGAGTGAGTATGGGGCCAGACAGACCTATTGGCTGACTTGGGGAGGCGACCAGATCAGTCCGCGATTTACTCAGGTCAGAGGTGAACCAGTTGCAGATTACCCCCCCGTTGATTGGTACATTCACCGGCAGCACTTCGAACTCGATCAGACCTTCGATCAGCTCGAGGAGGCGCCAGACACGTTGAGCGATCGCTGGTTCTGGCAGAATAGTAGACCCCTCATTGCTAGAGACCCCGTCTCCCGTGGCAGCCAGACATTCGTTGGGGATATTTCGGGATTCTATGAGGACGGTGACCCCTACGATGTGCGCTTGCGGGTCGCCGCTACGGGTAAGACACCGTCTGTCGTCGGCGATCATCACGCCTTCTTAACCTTCAACAACCAATTCCTTGCGGAAGCGATTTGGGCAGGTCAGACGTCTTTCGTATTCGACGAGATCGTGCCCTCGACACTTCTGGCTGAGCGCAATCGGATCCTGTTCCAAGCCCTTGCAGATCTGTCCCGCATCGATCAAATCTGGTTCAACTGGTTCGAACTGACCTTCCGAAGAAAGTTTCATGCGTACCCCGGTCTTCTCAGCTTCGGCACCGATCCGGCCCCAGAAGGGCATCGGATTACCGTCGAAGGATTCCGGCACCCCGTCGTTACCCTCCTCGATGTCGACGGCCGTCGCATCATCTCAGGATTGCAGGTGACGGCAAAGGGTACGCTCTATGACGCCACCTTCGAGGACGTCTCTGACGGTGTCCCTGGATATGTGATCGCCGACAGGCTGTCGATTCTGCTACCAGTGCTTGAGATGGATGAGCCGTCGGACCTCCGAAGCCATGACGGGGGTGCCGAGGCGATCATCATTCACCACGCCGACTTTCATGACGCTGCCCAGCGCCTGGCGGCGCATCGCGCCAAGACGAATGGCGTGAGTGTGCGCACCGTATCGGCGCAGGATATCTTTGACGAATACAGCGAGGGTCGCTTTGCTCGCGAGCCCCTCGCGGAGTTCATCGAGGACATCTACTGGCGCTGGACACCACATCCCGTCTACATCACGCTCATGGGTGACGCCACCTGGGACTATCGTGGCATCCGCACGGGGCGACGAAATCAAACGTTGGTTCCAAGTTTGTACTACAATGCCCGTGGCCGCGGCTATTCGCCGTCCGATCACTTACTGGCCATGATCAGTGGAGATGACTTTCTAGCGGATGTCATCATCGGTCGACTTCCCGTGGACTCAGCGAGAGAAGCAGATCTCGTCGTCGACAAAATCATCGCTTATGACGAAGAACCCGCCGAAGGAGACTGGCGCAGCAGGGTCATTCTCGCCGCCAACTGGCATCCGCTCAATATTTTCTCTGCTCCCAGTGACAGCATCTTCAACCGCCACATGTCACGCATGGGATTGCGGGCACAGCGCTTCTACGCACTCGACAACGCCGATCTCCCCAACCCCACGGGGAAAGGGTTTCTCGATGCGCTGAATGAGGGTGCTCTCATCGCGAATTTCGCTGGCCATGGGGCTGTGGCGACGATGCAATATCTGTTCTCGGCACAGTTCCCGGACTGGGATTACATGAGTCAGGTCGCCAATGGACGTCGATTGCCACTGGTAACGGCTCTGTCCTGTCTAAATGGGCTATTCTCTGAACCCACAACTGAGGCTCTGAGCGAACAATTCGTTGAGTTGCCCCATGGTGGAGCGATCGCCTTTATCTCCGCTACCGCTGAGAGTCGCACATTACAACATAACCTGCTCAGCGATTTCCTCTTCAGCGCCCTATTGAGCGACACACCCCTTGGTTTTGGCGGGGCACTGACATGGGCAAAGGCACGATTGCTCACCGTGCACCCGGGCTGGATCGAGGTGCCACTGACGATGCAACTGGTCGGTGACCCCATGCAGACGCTGGCTCTTGAAAGGGCCCCCGACTATGTCGCCCAAGGGATCGATCTCGATTCCGAGCCTGCCTTGCGGGGTCAACTCGTGCCCCTTGTGGTAACAGTGAATAGTCGTGCTCGTCTCGGCGCCGACAGTGTGCTTGTAGAGATTCTGGCAGAAAGCAGCGTCGGCGTGGACACCTTGATGTACGAGCGTCGTGAGCCCTTTTCGGGTGTGGACCATCTCCATATTCAGTGGCGCCCTGCCTCGGGCGGGCCCCATCGACTGAGTGTCGTCATCGATCCAGATGATTCGACAATCGAAAGCGACGAAGCAAACAATCGATTCGAGCAGTTCATCGAGGTTCTCGTGCCGCGTGAGATGAGTTTGTTGTGGCCGCCTGCTGAGGCGGCGAGTACAGACCTGCGATTGCAGGCGCTGACCCCCCTCGATACGCGAGCCGTCGACGACGAAACCGGTGATGTGGTTGAATTCGCCTTGTCCACAACTGAGGACTTCACCGACACGCAGACCCACACCGTCATTGCCCCCGTCGAACAGATAAGCATAGCACAGGCCACGGCAGTGGCACCTGCGGGAGCCTCCATGGGTGACGTCCTCTTCTGGCGGGCACGACTGATCGACGGAACACAACTTGGGCCCTGGTCTGAACATCGTTCCCTCAGATGGACAGCAGAGGGAGTCGATTCGGTGCGCTGGCTTCAGCGGGGTCCGAGGCTGCTTGGCGAGGGTGGAATCGGGGTTCGATTGCGGAATGGAGAGGTCGTCGCCACCGCACGAGTGCCTGCCTTCCGGCCCTCCTCCTCGACGCGACAGATCGGCTTTACCGTCCTCAGTCTTCCTGGGGCTGGCGTGTTGGCGACAGATGGCACGTACCTGTATGCAAAGCGTTGGTTCAATGATCCCTCGACGATCTACCCCGGCGGCGATGTGTTTTCCCGCATTGGAACTGGCTTCAATGGCAGTATCCGCGGTGGTGACTACGGCACATTGACGGACACAACCACTGCGGGAATCAGCGCCACCTATCATGATGGATTTCTCTATAGCGAAGCGGGACAGAGTTTTCTAATCGAGCGCATCGATCCCGTGAGTGGCCATCTTGATACGGTGAATGTGCCAGACGGTTTGTTGGATTGGATGACAGGCCGTGTGGTCAGGTCAGAGGAGTTTGCAGGACAGCGACTGCATGCATTGATCACCTCAGATGGTCAGCAACTCTACAATGTGTCCATGAGTTCCCACCTGGGAATGCGTGTTGGCTGGGGGGTTCGCGTCTTTGAAATCAACGCAGAGGGCGACTGGCGCCTGCAGCGAGAATTCGTCATCCCCCCCACAGAGACGGGCTTCACCTTCCGTTGGACAGATGGCATCGTCGCCGATGGCGAACACCTGTATCTGATTGAATTCGGTGGTGGACGACGGATCCGCATGGTCAGCGCTGAGGATGGCACCTTCCTCGACGAGTGGCGGTCTGACCAGGACACGACACGTATCATTTCGGGACAATTCGACGTCGCGAACGATCTTGTCTGGCTTGGAGACCTATTGGGTTCCGGGTTGTTCGGTTATGGTCGCAATGGGGCAGTCATGGCAGGCGAACTGTTGAGCGAAGCGACAGGTCCCGCCGCATCCTGGAAGATGCTGAGCGTCGAAGGGGATGGTGCGCGTGTCCAGCTTCAGGGCCAGAGGATTGATGGTGACTGGACGGATCTGGTTGCCGGCGTAGCTCCTCTTCAGATTGATCTGGCCAACATAGATGCCGCGACACACCGGTTTTTGAGACTTCGCGCCGCGGTGGGCCCAGATACGCTGCAAACCCTCAGCAATTGGGCCTTGGATTTCGCGCCGTCCGCCGATCTCGAACTGGGTGCCGCTTCTGCTGACATCCTTGAGGATCAGCTACATCTGCAAGCGTGGGTCCGCAATCGTGGCCTCACGGAGGCGGCAAGCGCGCGTCTGACGTTGGAACAGGATGGTCGATCTCTCGCCGAGGTGGCGATTGAGCCCTTGGCGCGTGGTGAAACACGACGGGTGAGATTTGACCCCTTGTCGCTGCCGGAGCCTGGGGAGAGTCTGTTCCTGCGATTGCGGCCGTCCTCGGCAGATGGCCGCGGCAGCAATGATGTCCTGGAATTGGTGCTCACCTTGCCCGGCCTCACGACGATCACCTTTGTCGCAGAAGAAACAGGCCAACGATTGCAGGACGGTGATGCAATCGGGGCGGGCACGGTCGTTCGGGTCCTGGCACCGCCCCTGGCGTCTGGTCATCTTCAGCTACGCATCGATGACGAAATCGTCGTCGCCGACACCAGCTGGACCACCCAGGAGGGTGCCTCCGTGCTTGCGCATCAGTTGGCCGCTGGCAAGCATCACTTGCGGGCGGCGCTGGTACGGGATGGGATGGAACTTGGCGTTGGCGAGGTGACCCTTCGAGCCGATGAGCGACTGCGCCTGGCCAATGTGCTCGTTGCCCCTCACCCACTGCGTGCGGCGGGCGCCTTTACGTGGGTTCTGTCTCACGCCGCCGGTGTCCACATCGACATTTACAGTCTCAGTGGCCGCCGAATTCAGCGCCTTGGGCCGCAAAACAGTGATGCCGGGTTTGGCAAATTGGCCTGGGATGGGACCGACGCGGAGGGTGGCCGACTGGCGTCAGGAACGTATGTCTACGTGCTGACGGCCAAGACGTTGGGCGCAGCTGAGGTTATGCGACAGCATCGAGGCGCCGTCGTTCTTCTGCCTTAGGTAGCTTTTGTTACGGCGTTTTATTCGGCCGCACGGATGGCGGCAATTTTCGCATCGCGTTCGGCGAAGATCTTCTCTTTGACGGAATTCATCTCCACGGCGAACTGACGTTGATGCTCGGCGAAAGTCTGTGGATCCGTCTCTGCCTGAGCTTTGGCGATGCGCTGCTGCAGCACGATCTCCTGTTCCGCCCACTTGGCTTCGTATTGCTTCTTCACCTCACCAATGGCGCTGACCTGCTCCGGCGTCAACTTGTCCTTATCCTCTACGAGTTCGTCGGTCTTTTCCAGGGCCAGTTCCAGGGCTGACTTCATCGGGCGTTTTCCTGCGCATGGGGGGAAGGACAGATCAACGCGAAGATAGAGGTCGCCCAGCAGGCTTACAAGGCAGAGCCGAGAAAGGAATCTACCCATGCAGCGACGTTGGAATGTTTATCTGTCAGGAGAAATTCACAGCGACTGGCGTGATCGAATCACCACCGGAACAGAGGCGGCCAGCTTGCCCGTCGACCTGAGCTCACCCGTCACCGATCACGAGGCGAGTGACAACGCGGGAGTGACCATCCTCGGGGCGGAAACGGATGGCTTTTGGAAGGATCACAAGGGGGCACAGATCAATGCCATCCGAACCCGCACGCTGATCCGACATGCCGACATTGTGGTCGTTCGTTTCGGTGACCAATACCGTCAGTGGAATGCGGCGTTTGATGCCGGTTTCGCCGCTGCCCTTGGCAAACCACTGATCGTTTTGCATGACAGCAGCCTGACCCACGCTCTAAAAGAGGTCGATGGCGCCGCGCTGGCTGTGGCGTCGCAACCTGAGCAGGTCGTGGACTTGCTCAGCTATGTCATTGAAGGCCGGCTGTAGCAGACGATGGACGAAATGTGCGTCCGATGAGCTTGGCGATCCGACGCACGTCGAGTCCCCACTTCATCCCGAAATAGATATATTGGCGCCCCATAGACAGCTGCGCACCGATCGCCTTGCCTGAAGCGGAAGGAAAGAACATTCCCAGAGTGCCATAAACGGTTCGCGGCTTCAAAGCACGTACGCCCAGACCGACATGTATCACACCGAGATGATCGGCGACATAGAGTTCGGTGACGGGTAGAAAATTGACGTCCACCGTCATGGAGCGCAGTACGTCTGTATCACCGGAACACTTGTTGTAGTTGGTGAACTGCTGCGTCTCACTGTCGAAACAAAAGTCGCCACCGGTTTGCACATCAAAGATGCGGCGATATTGACTCAGCGTATTGCTCTTCCTCTGTAGCAATCCCATGTCGAGGACACTTACCGTCAGCAGTGTCCGCATGCGGCTGGCGAGCAGAGTAAATCCCAGGGGAAGATTGACACCTGACCCCGGTTCGACATCGATAACCCCGACACCGAAGGTTGCATAGATCCCATCCTGCAGGGTCGGTTCCCGTTCGAGGATCGTATTAGTTGTTGACGATGTCGGCGACGTGCCCGGTTGGGCAAAGGCGTTACCCAGCAGGAGGAACACAGCGAGGGCCAGGCGCGGGAGCATCACAGGAAATTTGCCTCGGTCAGCCACCGAGAATGGAATCACACGGACCGAAGTCTTCTCGGTGCTGGACGATTTCTTCGACATTTTTCTGCAGTCGAGAAGCGTAGAGATCCATCTCTGGTATCAATGCATCTCCAGCAAAGCCAATTTCCATCGTGCGCACGGCGATATCAGCAAGATGAACCATTGCCGCCAGGCGACGATGCTGGTGTTCGTCGCGCCTGGCTCTCGCGAATCACGCGGGCCTGCTCTTTCTCCGGCGGTGTTCGACGATGAGGACGCGTCCGGCCATACTTGCTTTGCGAAGGAGTTGAGTGATGAAACTCAGAGAGTGCGAATCAGAGATTACGAAGCGGGTTGTAGCCTAAGTCGGTTAATCTAGGGCACCTTACGGTCGAATCAAGACTTGATCCCGCCTGTAAAGACATAAGGGGCACCCCCGATTGGTTGTGCCCCTCTTGCTTGTCTATTGCAAAGAAAATCCCGCCTAGGCGTCAGCAGTTTCCTCGACAGACGCCGCGATCTGCTTCAAGAACTGATATCTGGACGAATGTCTCAGGCGCCCCAGAGCGCGTTCCTTGATCTGACGCACCCGTTCACGCGTGACACCGATCAAATCGCCGATCTGTTCCAGGGTCAGCGCCTCCATGCCATCGAGTCCGAAGTAGAGGCGGATGATCTTCTGCTCACGCTCATCCAGACTATTGAGCACGTCTTCCAGCTGACCTCGGGCCGATCTGCGCATGAGCTCGGAATCGGGGGGCCGCTGATTCTGATCAGGGACGATGTTCAACAGCGAGCGCTTTTCATCATCATCGAATGCACCGTCCAGCGAACTGACGGGTCGGGCGCTGAGAATCGCATCGGTGACAACATCTGGTGATAGATCGAGCTCTTTGGCGATCTCCTCGACGGCGGGCTCGTGATCTCGGCCGTGGCCGAGTTTGCGCGTCGCCTTGGAAATGTCCTTCAACAAGCTGAGCTTGTTCAGCGGCAGTCTGACCGTCCGCACATGCTCGGCAATCGTTTGCAGGATGGACTGTCGAATCCACCAGACCGCGTACGAGATGAACTTGTATCCGCGGGTACCATCGAAACGCTCCGCCGCCGTCATCAGACCGAGATTTCCGGCACTGATCAGGTCGGGGAAGGACAGGCCACGGTTCTGGTAGTTCTTTGCCACGTCAATGACGAAGCGAAGATTGGCCTGAATGAGTTCGTCACGAGCATCCTGGTCGCCATCCTGAATGCGGGCCGAAAGTTCGACCTCGCGTTCACGCGACAAGGGCTCAGAGTCGGCGATATCGTCGAAATAAGCTCGTAGGGTCGAGCTATCGCGGTCACCGAGCGCTTCGAGCATAACTCTCCTTCTCTGTCTGGTGTGTCAGTAGGGGGGTGAGAGCACACCGCCACGACGCTACTCGAATCGGCCACAAATATTGAGCGTGAGAACGTCGCAACGTACACAGAAAACCCGCGACAATGGGAGGTGGACGAGCGCAAATGCCATCAAGTTGTCACGGGATGAGTCAGGGCCTTCATACATGAATTATGATACAGAGTTGACACATCCGGATCAACGGCAAATCTTGCCATTCTGCGGTTTTCCACGGTCATCTTCAAAGAAAATTGAACCTCCCATGCACATCCCCTGGTTGCCAGCACTATTACTGTCCGGTTCGCTCGCCGGAATCAGTGCGGCGGCGATTCCCATCGATCAGTACGAAGACCTGACCTTCGATGCGCCCATCGAACATCGGGTTCGCGCCGGAGATCC
>Ga0114999_10003567_pt1 | contig 19418 bp, 23 predicted proteins | sample ArcticOcean_MG_C_3_FD_89820 | JGI IMG/M metagenome (GOLD analysis project Ga0114999, IMG submission 89820) | Marine microbial communities from western Arctic Ocean - ArcticOcean_MG_CB8_126 | ecosystem: Environmental > Aquatic > Marine > Oceanic | place: Arctic Ocean: Canada Basin | collected...
CACAGTTTTTGATTCGACAGAAGCCACGAATTTTCAGACAACAACGTGGCATCCGACAAAGACGGTCTATCAGTGGATACACGACCAGAGTGTGTGCCGTATCGTCGTACATACCGCTTGGCCGCCTACAGGGCTCATTCCAACGCCTGTGGCCTACAAACAGCATATTACGCCCGCAGACGGCACATTAGACCCTATTGTAGTTACGAAGCAGCCCAAACGGGTCAAAAGTCTAATATTTGGTTTAAGCACGTTACAGGGCGAAATTGACCTCTCCTATGGCTATAACATGGCTATTACGCTTCCAGGCAAAATTGAGAGCGATATAGACAACGAAAACGCGTTTTTAGATGAAGTGCCTGCGGGCGGCGGTCGGGCAGGTTGGCGGGCTAAATTTGACGCTGCGGCGGGTAATGGTTTGGGTCGCTTTGACCCGTGCAGCGGTAATCCAGTTTATTTAAGAACAATTAACAGCGTATCGCCGACAGTTTATGGCGATTTTATGCTTCGCGGTGAAGATTGTTATTGGTTTAGCCGACCAACAGCAGTGGTAACGCCAGCAGTGACATCAAGTCAATCATCTGCGGCAATTCGCGCTACGCCACAATTAGAAAGAAAAGTAGAAATAACGCCTGCGACACTTCAAATACACAATGACTGTACTCCTTGTTGTGAATGTTCTGAGTTTGTTGCGATTAAAGATGCCATTGATTTTGAGTTTGGTAAGTGGAAATTTATGGCAAACAATTCAGAAAAAATACGCGACATATATAAAGATGTTAGGCAGCGGTTGTTTGATAATAAAAAGTGTCGCGAATCAAAAGTTCAGCGGTTAGCGGTAGAGGCGAATATTAGTGGTTACATTGGCATTGCTTATCAGTTTTGTAACACATCGCAAGAACCGATTGAAAATGTTTGCGTGAACATACAAGTAACTGGCTACCACAACGGTACGCAAATAGCCGTTCCTCTAAACGTTTCAATAGTACCTACTACAAGTGAAAAAACGGAAACTTGTGCAGGACTTAATTTTAAAAAAGTGACTCCGACTTTAGGTACGCTTACAGACAACTCGCTGCAGATCACAGAAACATGGGATAAAGTTGACGCGTGTTCTGCGGCAAGTTTTTTAACTATGTTAAAAGTAGATGGTGCGTTAGATGGATGCAGTTGTAATTTTAGAGATGGCGACGCAATAAAAGTTTGTGCAACAACCTGTGATGGATCAAAATATGTTTGTCAGACAATAGAAGTTAAAGGTAATGGAGATTGCGGCACAGCAAAATGTAAGTACCAGATGGCGTGTAAATGTGAACCGTGTCCTCCGCCGGTTAAAACTATAGCGTTTGATCCAAATTCACGACCTAGTTGGGGTGTAACAATTATTTATGACGGAGAACGATATTTGCCGGGTGGTGAAATGACATTATGTGCGCCGCCCCCAGGTATCGAATGGTCACCTGATGCGTGTCCTGATTGTGGTGAAATAAATCTGTGTAAATGAGAAAGTATAGCAGACGATGGCAATTAGATCGCATAGTTGGTACAACAAAAACGCTACACGTCGTTATCCGTTAGATTCGGCGGCAACGGGTGAGGCAGATACAGGTAAAAATCTTCCTGATGATATTCTTGTAGATTGCCATATCCGGTTTCCCGCCGATATTGGCGATTCTATTATGTTAAGTTCGGCATACGTGTCGGATAAGTTAGTGTCGTTAACATTTGCTGTGACAACGACAAAAGAAATAGATTCTTCTTTAATTAGTTCTATGTCGTGGCCTGTACCCGTAGAGCGTGCACTGTTTACGCCGATCGCTGTTATAAGCGTATTAAGAGAATCACTGGTTGTCGGGCAGCAGTACGCAATAGAGCCACAAAAAGGCGGAGTAGGTGGCTGGGTTGTATTCGGAAAATTAATTGAAGGTTCTGCTTTTAACGGTAACTTTACAACATCGGCGCAATCTTTATTAGCTGAAAGATGTGCAAGACCATACAAAAAATTACCTGTAGAAAAAATAGGTAAATTAGGTGTTTCTACAGCTTTGCAAGACATTGTTAGTATGCAAGGTCTTACAGATATTGAAATTGTAAAAGATATCCGCAGTATCGACGGGTATACGCGTGATGCGTTTATTTTCCGTTTGATTGCAAATACAGACACTAGAAATTTATTGCAAGAATACAACGGACCATGTGGCGGAAGACCTGAAAGTAATACGTGCTTAAAACCGGGTATAGAAAAATTAAATACTGTAAAGCCGGATTGTGCTGGAAACATAAATCTTATTTATAAAGAATGTATAAATCCGGGAGAAGCTACAGCACCTGATATTGGTTACGCGGGTCAAGTGCTAGAGTTCTGTATGCCCTTAACATGCGTAGAAGCGACTGTGCCGCAGTATATTGGTGATTGTTACGGAAACGTTGTGCCTAGTACGGTTACAACAACAGCACAGCCTAGCACATTAGCGGCCCGCGAAGCTGCTACTTGGAGTGGTGTCGATTACACCAACACGGCAACAGCTGGCGCGGCAGAATTTACGCCGCCATTTTACAGCCAGGGCTTGTTGCACTACATGGCTGTCAGACATGGTACGTGGAAAGTAGAGCACCCAAATGATGATTATAGATCGTCTGTAAGCAGTAGCGCGTTTTACACCGCAACAGATGCCGCTAATTTAAATTTAGCTACATTTGACAATAATGTTTACACGCATTCTCGCAATAAAATATGGGAAGTCGAAGGGCAACTTCGCGAAATGGTAGGCGAGTCTAATTTTGGATCTGTTTTTGGTTATAAAAAAGTTGGCACAAATTTTCGTTTTTTTGTAGCTGAATTAAATAAAACACGCGATGCTTTTCGCGTTATGTATTACAACAATTCTTTTTACAGTGTCATTAGCGATGCTGCGGGTAATTCAGCGCAAACAAGTTCACCGCTGGGTCTTCTGTATAAACGAGATTACAAAATAGTTTTAAGCACAAAAGATAACACAGTAGATGCATCTTTAGCTGCTGGTGTTACGCAGTGCACGGTGAGTTTAATGCAAGGTAGTGCACAGCTTTATTCTGTAGTTTTTACCACATCATTGCTTCACGTAGATACGCGTTTAGGTATATACAGCCGAGACAGTTTGTCTGCCATAGAAGCAATATATTACAACGAAATTAGTTGATGCTATGGCTGAAAGAACAATACATCCTCAGTGGCGAGACGCAAACGAAGAATCAAAATATCCGTTTGCAGATACAGCTACGTTAACGTCTTTAACTGGCGTTATTATTGAACAAGATACATTTTTAGATGCCCATTTGTATCCGATCGGCAACACATCAAATTTACACATTTCAAGTGTAGTCGTGTCGTCGCCAAATGTGACAATAAACATAGGAACAACAACAAATAGTGTTATTTGTTCTGTTACTTTTGATTTGTTTAGCAGCACATCGGTATTATCTAGTGCCAGTTTAATTGATTACAGTTTGAAACTAGTTGACGCGTATAACAGACCGGCAGGCGTGTTAGTGTCAGATGCAATTAGATTGTCACGATTTAGAAGTTGGAATGAAGGAACGCACAACTTTTTATCTGAAGAAACAGAATTTTGCGCTTCCGTATCTACGCCAACACCAGAAGAAGGTTTAAGAGGTCTGACAACAGTAAATAATGACTTTATTGCTGGTGACATTTGGCTTGTAGGTGAAAACGGTATTGTTTTAAGAAAAGTAGATACGGATACTGATAACTGCCACGTTATTCAAGTAGATGCGGTTGGTGATCCGTTATTCCGACGCCGCCTTTGCCAAGACAAAACATTAACACTTAATGACACAAAATATAACTTGTTTGAAAATAAATCGTATTTAAGAACGATTAATAAAATACCGCCAGATCTGTACGGAAACTACGTAATTTCAGCGGGTGATACGACAACACCAAGCACTGCTTTAAGAGTTGTGTCTACACCTGACGGAATTAAACTAAAAGTTGTTGGCCAAACATCTACATAAATAATTTTAAATGCCCGCCTTACAGTTTTACAACGACAATGCAGCTATTCGTTATCCTTTTGTAGATGACGGCCCGCTGTTTATGACACATAGCGCTAGCGGTTCAATAGAACTGCCAAATGACGCTGTTGTAGACTTTACGTGTATTACAGGCGTAGATTTTGATTTCAACACAGCGAATTCTTTGCATAGAGTCTACCTGTCGCAAATATCTCGTACAGGAGATACGTTTACATTTACTTTCGCTTTTAATGCAACAAGCTTATTAAGTTACACGTTAAGTTTCGCCGTAAGCGCTACAGCCGCAGAATTTACACGCATATATGCGTCATCGAGTGCCAGTAATGCAGCGGGACTGCCCGCAAATGAAACGTGTGACTATTTGTACGCTGAAGGTTGGTTGACTGTAGGTGATTTGACAGCATTAGCGGCCTTGCTTTCTTCTGGCCAAACGATGACGCGAGCAGATGGTAGTGTTTGGCTAGAACCATCACGCACACAATCGCTATACAATTCTTTTGCGAGAAGCATTAATATTGCAAATGCTCCAAGAACAAGAGCGCCAGATAATTGTTCGCATTCTTCTTCGTCTTATTCAGATGAAATTATTGTAAATGCTAAATGTTTAGATGGCATAATTAAATTTAAAGAAGGCTACAACGTAACTGTAAATCAAATAGATACAACAAATACTTTGACGTTTACTGCGGCTATTGGTGCCGGGATTGGCGTATTGTGTGAAGAAGTATTATTATATCCGACAGAAAAAGCACCTTCGGGCAGTACATTATTATCTGGCGGACCAACGTGCAATGAAATTATTACCGGTATAAATGGTTTAGCTGGGCCTAACGTGGCGTTATTGGCAGGCACAGGTATTAGTATTTTAGATAATCCAAATAACCATACAATAACGGTGACTCCGACAATGCATGGTTTAGATGTTTGCTTGCCCTCGTTGTCTAGTGATGGATACACGATGGTTGAGCAAGATTTTGTAGGCAAAGAAGTTTTGACATTAACGGTAGTCACAGCAAATTTGACAGCAGGATTACATTCAATTACTTTCACCACTAAAAATGCCGTAACTATTATTGCTGCAGCAACGTCTGCAACAACAACAGCTACAGATACAAATAATCCGTCTTTTGCGATCGGCGCGACAGACAAAGAAACAGCAACAAATATTGCGACTTGTTTGAATGCAAATTCAAATTTAACCGCAACAAGCAAGGATGATCGCGTAACAATAGCGCAAACAAATTATGCTGATGGACTCGTGGTATCTATGACAGATCCGGGAGACAACGCGGCATTTTTTATTGCTGTTAATTACGTTACGTCATAGTTTTGCAGGGAAGCAAGATGGTAAATATTTTTGATATTACAAAATGTAATGTTCCGCCTCGCGAAAAAATACTGCCAGGGCTCATTTCAGATTGTAGCATTCCGGAAATGTATTTTCCGCCAATATGCTCGTGTCCTGAGTTCTCAATTCGCCCGCCGCTAGATCCACCGGCTATACCCTGTATTGTGGCGCCCGTAAGTCAGAGTCAGACAAACAACTTTATACCGCCACCACCGACAGAGCCGGGACAATGTAAATTAGCTGAAGAATGTTGTCCTGAAGAGCTGCAGCGTAAGCCTAAAAAATTATGTTATGACCCAACTAAAAAACCTGATTGGGGCAAAACACTTCAAAAAGATAAAATTCAATACGAACCAAAAGACGAAGATTGCCAAGAACCATGTGGTGAAGTGCTGTGGCTTGCTAACGGATGTCCTGATCCGTGTAAGCCAATCACCGGAGGAGGACCTTGCGTAGAAGATCCTTGCGGGAATGAGCCGGGTGATCCTGATTACGTTCCTGTTATTCCGCCAACAACAGGTAATGCTGTAGATGATTGCTGTTGGTTTATGTGGTGTCCCTGTAATATCACAAAAGATACGCTTGCTTACGGTAATTACGGCGGCGGACACAATAGTAAAATGTTTCCGGTATGGCCTAACCCGAAAATTAAAGATCCGACAAAATGTCCATCACCCAGTGATAATATTACAGGGTCCACGACTCCTGTTGGCGCGTGGGTCAGAATTACAGGCCAAGGAAAATCTTCAGAATGTGGCAATGTAAATCCGCCGGGAATAATGGGTCGGTATTGGGGCGAAGTTGCTATTGTCTGTTTTTGTAAAATCACGCCCGGAAGTGGCCTTAGTTTTCCAAGTTTGCTGCCTCCTGCATCTACGGCAATGCCTATATCTACATTATTAGGGAGTAGTTTAAGCGTACGCGGTTTTGTTCGTCTTGGAAGCGGGATGTCGTTACGCGCATTAGCCAATTGCGGTAAAGATTTAGGCAGTATTCACCCTATTGATAATCAATATGCTCAGTGTTGTGTTTGTGTGGTGCTTACAACAGGTCCGGGGCAAGATATTGTAAATGGTACTTATTGTAAAAAACAACTAGCCGATACCGAGTATTTAAGAGAAGGACACGCGGAATTAAAGATAACAAAAAAAGGCGCACAGTGGATTTTTGAAGATTCTTCAATAGCGCTTGCAACAGGTTTACCTAAAGATGTAGATCATCCTTCTGAAATTCCGGTACACCGGTGGAAAACAACGGCGGCAGGCTTTACTTATCAAAACGGTTGCTCGTTTGGCGAAACAAGAGTAATACAAGATAAATGCGAAGGTACGGATGCCGGTGAGTACATGTTTAATCGGTTAAATACGGTAGAAAAAAATGCAGTTATCGATGAAATAGGTGAAGGAATGTGGTCGCGTGCCATACAGCGACAAACAATCGTACACCCGGACGAAATTCCCCTGGCGTACTATTCATTCTTGCCGTGGTCTCCCCCATTTACCTTACGTGCAGACGGCCCGCACGGTATTTCAAATGCCAACTTAAGTGCAACAGGTAATCCATCACAAGACATAATGACAATATCTTTTGATAGTTATAATACAGCAGGCGGAGAATGGTTTGTTGGCGGCGTTTTACTTAATAAACCGTATATAGGCGGCAAAGGGCCGCATCACGTTGGTGGGTTTCGCGTATGGCCGTGGAGTGTGCACCCGTGGTTAATGCCTTTTCACGCAGTAAATATAACCGTAGATATCGCAACTAAAAGCTCATCATCAACACCGGCGGGTCAAGGCGCAGGCCAAACATTAGGTTTACTTATAAGACAAAATGACGGCGACACAGAAAAATTTTATGGAGTAAAACTTGGAAACGGCATCAATTCTGGCTCAAATACTGATAAAACTTCGGCGGTTTATTCTCGGTATACTTATAAAGGTTTAACAGCTTCATCTTTTTGCCAAATTGATGACCCAAAAGCTGTGTTGCAAGATGCATGTAGCTTTAAAAGCGGGGGATTTGCTGACTACATACTAGAAGCCGGGCATGGAAAATATCCTAGTATGGTTGTAGACGGTAATACAGCAGATGCCGCTTTAACAGATATTGAAGGATTTAGCGTTGGATATAGTCCGCAACATCCTTTTACGCATTACGGTCGTCCTTTAATGATATCAGATTCGCACCCACGTTTTTCAAATGCAGAGCCCCTGCAATTTGGTTTATTCGTCGCACATCAAGCAGGTTTGAACGTAGATGTAATTAAACCGGATGTTTACATTAAAAATCTTTTTATAGAAGTTGGTTGTTAATAATTGAGTTTCCAATAACTCAATTTTACAAATATTCTATGCCGCAGCAAATTCTTATTGAACATAGACGAGCTGCGGGAGACGTTCTCGTACTTACTGGAGCTGTTCGAGATCTAGTTACAGCAAACCCCGGTAAATTTGAAGTATACGTAAATACAAGTTGTAATTCATTGTGGGAAAATAATCCGCATATAGCTGGTTTTAAATTTGCACCAGTAGACGGGCAAAAAAGATTACTCGCAACGTATGGGCATTACATTCGTAAATGCAATCAAGAAAGATTGCATTTTTCGCAGTCTTTTCACCGCAATCTGTCAGACCAACTGGAAGTTCCTTGTCCTGTATTAAAGCAATACGGAGACGTTCATTTAAGTGATTGGCATAAGGAAAACCCACCAATAACAGGAAGATACTGGTATGTAATTGCGGGCGGTAAAAGCGATTTTCCAACAAAAATATGGTCAACGCTTTATTGGCAGCAAAGCGTTGATATTTTACGGCAATACGGCGTACAGTTTGTTCAAGATGGCGCATTGCATACAGGCCATATGCAGCCGCCGTTACAAAATGTATTAAATACAATTAATCGCACAAATGTACGCGATATGCTTTGGTTAATATATCATGCAGATGGTGTGATATGTCATGTCACAGCAGCTATGCATATGGCAGCAGCATTAAATAAACCGTGTGTCGTTATTGCTGGTGGTCGCGAGCATTGGTGGTGGGAAGCGTATTGTAATGTTGCTATTGAAGAGCAATTCGGCCCAGAATGTGAGCCGATAAAAGTACCGCATAGGTATTTACACACGCAAACACTTTTAGATTGCTGTAGCGATCGCGGTTGTTGGAAAAACAAAGTTATAAATGACGGTAGTGATAGTAACAATTCTTACTGTAAGCGACCGGTTAAAGACGATTACGGGCAAGATTTGCCTGAATGTTTATTAATGATTAAACCAGAACACGTAGCAGAGGCTGTAATGAGCTATTATGAAGATGGAACGTTGCCCCCCATAGGTAAACCTAAAAAAATAGCTTTACCGACAGGAAAAAATATTGTTGCAGGCACACTTTCAAATAAGACGCCGCACAAAAAAGGTTTCATTGATCTGTTTGCGTCGCCATCTACGTTTGCACAAACAGATAAAGTCGATGAGCTAGAACAAGTACAAGAGTTTGAAAAAGAAAAGACAGGCGACGCACAGCAAAATCTAGTTCACAATGACATATTCGATAATCCAATTATTGGAGGACGTGTGACAATTTGTGTATTGTTATATGGTGATTATTACGATCTACACCGCAGCTGCATTAACGCTATTTTAAGTTCTGTGCCTGCTGCCAGAATGGAATTACGTGTAGCGGCAAATGAGCCGTGTCTTGACACAAAAGAATATCTTCGCCGACTACATGCGGAAGGCAAAATATTCAAAGTGTATATAAACGAAGAAAATATAAAGAAATATCCAGCAATGCGTAAAATGTTTCAGGACAAAGAAAATCCTATAAAAGATAATTACGTTATGTGGTTTGATGACGACACTATTGCTGATAGAGACGCACAGTGGTTTGTTAAATTATGTGCAACGATCAACACAAATCATGAAAATAATTATCGTTATTACGGGCCTAGAATGATATGGAATTTCAGCCAGCCGCAAATTGAGTGGATTAAAAGTAGGCCGTGGTATAGGCACCGAAATTTTCAAATGAAAAATGGACTAGAATCTCCGAATGCCAGTAAAGTTATATTTGCTCCCGGCGGCTTTTTTGCAGCAGAAATGGCTGCAATTCGTAGAGCAGACGTACCCGACGTAGACATCGGGCATAATGGTGGCGATTACATGGTTGGCGCACAATTGTGGCAAAACAACTGTGACTTAAAAGACTGGAACAGAAATAAAACATTTGTGCATACATCGTCTGTCCCAAGACGCGGTCTGAGTGAAATACACACAGGCCAAAAAGACTGGAAACCAGGGGGCGTATGCGGATGAGCGTATTAAACCTAAATAGGGATATGCTAATACAATTATTAGGAGACCCCGGTTTTTTTCAACAATGTACGCATTTTTTACATATGCAAGAACAGGCAACCGCTTGCTATAATGAATATATTAAAAACCGCGATTCTTCATGTGAAGGTTGCGGAAACATGTCGCCAATTACGCCAGCAATTTCGGAGTTTGTGCGGCACTGCAAAAAATTAAAGTCGCAAGATCCTGTTTTATTAGAATGCATAAAAGATTATATAGGAACGCGGAGACCACACCGGCCTTCAGTCATTAATATTAAACATAAATTTGACGGGACGCCAGAATTGTTAACTTTTTGAGGAGATATGGATGTCTTCTAACTCTAGCAGTTCTAGCAGCCAAAGTTCAGCAAGCGCTGAATCTACGACGACTACAACAGCAACTAATTATTGCGGTGACGGTAAAAAACGGATACAGCTAGTGCCGTCATTTCAACAACGTTTTATTATTAACGCTACAGACGGTTTTAGATTAAAAGTTGAAGCAAAAAATCCGTGTGGAATGGAAGCTGAAATATTTCGATATTACCGCTACCCGGCTGCACAAATATATGGTGGTAAAACATTAGATGAGTTTACGGGTGTTTGCTCTTGGGCTGATTTAGTTGAGTTGCCGAAAAACGCGCCACTTCTTAACGCGTCTCCGGCAGCTTTTCGCCTAGATTTTTTTGATGTTGTTCTTAGATCAGAAACGTTAGCTTATGAGTCTTGGGAACTTATTAAAAAAGAAGTAGATCACCTTGTTCAAACGCTTATTGAAGGCGAAAAACTTAAAACGATGACGCCACATTGGAGCAACACAACACCTACTTAATGGATGGATTATGTCTAAGCTGCTATCACCTGAAGTAATTCAATCAATGATTAACGATACTCGTTTTTGTGCCGAGTTTAAGTTTTTATGTAACCCGCCGCGTGTAGCTAAAGCGAAAGGTTGCGGTAGTTGCGGCCAAACAAGCACAGCACAAGTTGATTGGAATGTTGTTAAACGGAATATACTAGGCATGCCCGACACGAGCCGTAATAGGTTAAAAGAATTACTTGGCGTGCCTGCTTTAATTGTTTATTACCGAGACGCCAGCGGCAGGCAGCAGAACATAACAATTTGATCTCAGATGTACAATGCCCGCACAAAGTTCGATCGGCGATTTGATTCATGCTGTGCACAATTTCGGAATAAACCCCGAAACGCGTGAGCTATTTCTGCACAGCTACATGACGGATGCTGAAGAAGAACCCGGTGTTGATTGGCGTATGGCAACTAAGTTGCAAAAGAATTTGAGTTTGTTGACGACAGGCAGTCGTGCAAGTGACCCTATTCTTATTCACATGCATACAATAGGCGGTAACTGGGAAGATGGGCTTGCCATTTACGACACTATTAAAAGTTGCACAGCAACGCATATAACTATACTCGCGTATGCCCATGCTCGCTCTATGAGTAGTATTATCTTTCAAGCAGGTGATACGCGTATCTTTATGCCAAACTCTGTTTGGTTGATGCATATGGGCACACAGTCGTTTGACGGCGATGCCCAGGCGTTTGAAGCAGAGGCAAAAGAAGCCAAGCTAGATCACGATCGCATGTTAGATATCTATGTAAACTCTGCGTACGATAGTCCAGCGTATCAAGGCAAAAGTCGTAAACAAGTTAAATCATTGATCGACAAAGGGCTTAGACTTAATCAAGAATGGTATATGAGTCCTAAAGAAGCGATAAGACATGGCTATGGGGATGCCGTGTTCGGAGATGTCGGTTATGCGGATATGCATGCCATTTTTCCCCGGCAAAACACCGATAAATAAACAGCTCAATTTATCGTCAAATATCGCGTTTTTACCAGCTAAATAACACGTAAAAACGCGTCATATTAATGTGATATACCGTAGCTATTGTAAGTTTACGGCTTCTTCTTTAAGTCATGACTTTCGTTGTGACTTTCACCATTTTCAAGGAGACACAAAATGGATGACAACAAAGCCGCCATCACAATCATAACGCACCCCGGTCAATCGCACCGAGATGAGTTTCTGGCGTGTTGCCTGCTTATAGCAGCAGGCGATATGGCCGGGTTTGCTCAATCGCCAATTATGGCGATCGAGAGACGCGACGCAACCGAGACAGATTTGAACGATCCAAACGTGATCGTTCTCGATCAGGGTCGGCAGCATGAGCCTAACAAGCTCAATTTCGACCACCACCAGCTGGAGCGGGATGCTGCACCGACTTGCAGCATATCCTTGATTTTGCCGGTGCTCAATATCTCAATTGAGCAAGCCAGGAAGATTTGGAAATGGCTGGAGTTCAGCGAGCTTCTAGACTCTAAGGGGCCGTTTGAGACAGCAGAGCGTTTGGGGTCAAACCCTGACGCCCTCTTCGCGGGAATCTCTCCCGTTGAGACGGTGTTGTTGGAATGGTTTGAAAAGTTGTCGTTGCTGTACAACCCCGACATAGTTTTAAAGGGTGAACTTGTGGGTGCTGACCTCTTCGAGTTAATGAAGAGGATCGGCAAAAGCCAGCTCGATTACCTGAATAAGGTAACCGATAGGCTGGAGTACCTTCGCAGTTATGCGAAGGTAATCAACTTCGGTGAGATTCGGTTCCTCAACGCAATGTGCGTTGATAGAGACGAAGAACCCACGCTGGCGTTGGAGATGTACGCGAACGGACTTCAAGACATCGCAGGCACCATCACCCAGGATGACAGGGGTGAGGGCCTTAGCCTGTTCCGCCGCAACGACCATCCCGGCGTGGATTTTTCCACGTTAGAAGGGAAGGAAGGCGTTGTGTTCGCCCATAAGGGCGGATTCATTGCCAAATTGGAAGCAGGGATTTCCCCTCTACCAATGATTTCCGCAGCCATTGCGGCTACGGAAAGTCTCGCCAGTTAACTCAAGTTATTTAATGCGGCAAGGGTCAAACCTTGTCGCATTTTTTTTAGCAACCGGTGTATTGGCTTGAATGCTAATACACCGGTTGCTTTTTCTTAATTAACTAATTTAACACTCTTTTTTAGCTGTCAGGGAAAAAAATGAAAAAGCATTATGAAAAAATTGTGTTTGTTATTCTTTGCCTAACCGTGGTATTGATTTGCCGGTGGCGTCTTCCTGACGCTCTACCCATTCAAATAAATAGCTACGGAATGCAAGATTCCATTCCTGCCCGCATGAGGATGAAAAAGGTGTGGGGCCAGTCGCACAAGAAGTTGTGGGACTTTGGTGCTACACAAGTTTGCGTTTGCACGTTGGATCTTGATGCAACGTGGGAGCAAACTTTTTACTTTCTAGCAGATCCGTTTAATAAAAAATGGAAACTGATAGACGTTGCTACGGAACAAAATCCAGAAAAAGTAGCATATCAACAGCATGTCGAAAAAATGTTAGCCGTTCTTCATCAAGAACGGAATGACGATGATGAAGTGGAAATAGCGACTGTCAGGATTCTGGCAGCGATTTTGGATGAGCAAGATAAATATCTTGCAAATTTTTCTGTACGTTAATTCAATTGTTAACTAACCGGCGCATTGGCTTACTTGCTGATGCGCCGGTTTTTAATTAAGGACAAAACATGGCAAAAACAGCAGAAAGAAAGCAGGTTGTAGCAAGCCGTTGGAGAGGTCGCGTGCTTTATCAGCAAGCACTTAACCAAATGCCGACTACGATTGAGATCCGGAATCGCGATGGAAGTCGTGATATCCGCACCGTAGATATTACGGAGACAGTCCAGCACTTGGAAAACATCAAACGAATGGTGTTTTCGAGAAACAGTAATCAGCACTATGTCAGCATTAGTGTTGATGATGCTTCGCGTATTTCGTACGCACGTCGCGCGGATCACCGGTTTGATACAAAACGGCGTGTAAAAACGAGTTGGCAGCGGTACATTACGCGACAACTGCCCGAGGAAATTGCGGAAGAGCTTAATCATAAAGCACTCGACCTTTTCGTGTCGAAGTGGCAGGCATTAAGTGATCCTGCAGACACTTCCGATTTTGTACAGCACAGAGGCCGTCATTTAGAGCGGATATATGAATCTGAAATTGGCGGGCATTCGTGTATGACAGGCGAAGACGCTAGTCCGTACATACAAATGTACGTCAATAATCCGGATGTATTCAGTGTGCTTGTTTACACAGATCCGGACGACGACGACGTCATCCAGGCTTTTAAAGCAAGAGCCTTGATTACGAAAACCGACAGCGGAACCATTGTAATGGATCGCATTTATCCGAATTCAGGAAGCCACATCGAGTTGTTTTATAATCACGCAAAACAACAAGGCTGGGTATACCGGCCCCACCACGGATATCCTGAATGTGATCCGGAAGAACCCGGAGAATGGCCACGGGTTGACGTGAGCGATAGCGCCCAATATTACGTAACAGTAAAGACTCCATCGTATATGCCATATATGGACACATGGCATTTTGGAGATACAGATAATGATGTAACCGCTATGACGAATTACAGTTCTGATTCTACGCCGTATAGTTTTTCGTCTACTGAAGGAGACTCAGACGCGTTCCCAAGATATCAATGTCAGTATTGCGAAACGATAATTACGTACCACGCTTATAACGAGGAGCGCGCGTGTCCGGATTGTGCTGTAGAACATAACACTTTTAATTGTGAGTGTTGTGGCGAAGAAACTGCCAGCGCATACGAATCAAACTGTTCCGTGGTTCTGATGTATCCGTATGACTTCCGCACATGGAGTAATTCGGGCGGAATTCAAACAAGGGTGCCAGTACTCGATCGGTATTTTGCACGTTCCGTGGACGCAAACATTTGTTTGAATTGCACAGACGGCGACCATTTTACAAGGATGTGCAGATGCTGCAGCAAAAACGTAGTTGTGCGCTCTGTGCACCATAGGCGCGATCGCAGGCGGGTTTACCCCACAACATCAGTTACGCATTGCTTCGGTAACCGACAATATGATTCGCTACCTTTTCGCGGGCAGCCCGCAAGAGCATATTCGATTTTCGCCAACGCTGCTGATATTAAAGAAGATCAAGTTTTTATCACTTGGGATGAAAATTCGCCCGATAAGGAACTGTTAAAAGAAGTATTTCCTGCTAGTTTTTACGATTCAATAGCTGGCGTAAAAAATGAAAACAACAAATATGAGTTAGGTATCTGCCTATCGTGCTTTTGTGATGCAGCAAATGATCACAACTTGCACCTTACGCACGATTTTTATTTGACTAACCCACCAGAAAATTTTTATAAAACCTCGGAGGATGAATCTTGAATACAAGACATTTATTGAAAAGGTTAACCGCTCCAATCGAAAAATTTGCGCAACTGGGCGACACGGTTTACACCGAACATGGACCAATGACTTATATAGATAATAAGTCGGATGTCCTTGCGGTGGCACATTTAGACTGGGTATTGTTCAACGCATACCCAAAGATCACTAAACAGTATCAAAACGTCAAAATTGAAGATTGTCCGCAATTGGACGATCGCCTTGGCGTTTGGATGATTTTGGATGTTTTCCATCGAGCAGGGATAAAATGCGATATTTTACTTTGCGATTCGGAGGAGACTGGCAACTCAACCTCTAAGCATTTTCCAGATTATACTAACAAAAAGTATAACTGGATGGTCGAATTCGACCGGGCTGGCTCTGACATGGTCATGTATGACTATGAAACGCGAGAGCTAGAAGATATTTTTGAGTCGCTTGACTATCAAGTTGGGTACGGCTCGTTCACAGATATTTGTGAACTAAATACTTTAGGCTGCAAGGGATTCAACTTCGGTGTTGGCTACCACGGCCAACACACTAAAAACTGTTATGCGAATCTTGCTGAAACGTTTGATTCGTTTCGCAAGTTTCAAACCTTTTACGCAAAGTATAAAAACACCCATTTTCCGCATGATGAATACGAATATTCCTCACGCGTCAGCAATTTTTATACGCCGCTGTATGAAACAGTTAAGCCTAAAATAAAGTCACTGTATAAAAGCAATTCAATTTTAATCGATGAAGACATTAAAATTGCAGAGCCGCAGACTACCGTAGACGCGCATAAAGAATCCATTGCAGGTGAACTTTATGCACAGTCTTATAAGTGGCTATCCTCAAAACAGAAAGAAGCTGTAAATAAGGAGGTAGAGTTGGATAGAGAATGCATCAACGAGTATATGGACGAGTCTTCGGATTGGTTAATGCGATAGGACTAAAATGCAAAACGATAGAAGCAACATGTTTGGTTTAGAACTTGTTAACGAAGTCATTGAAAACTCAAGTGGCCGCGTGCCAATTAAATACGATTGGCAAGCTATTGCGGTAGAGTTGGCGACGCAGATCTTAGAGCACGACGACGTAAATTATACAACACTGCAAGCGGCGAAACTCGTTTTGGCTGTTAACACCAAAGAAAAAGAGTGGACTGAAGTTGATGCCACGACTAAGGGATTTAGGTATCTCAAGGAGGACAAATAATAAAAACCTTATTTTTATTAAGTCTTATTGCCGTATTGTCTGGTTGCAAGACAACGTTTGTTTTTTCGGTCAATAAAAATTGGCCAGAACATCAATCGCAATCATGCGGAGAAGTCCGCATAGAAAGGCATTGGTAAGATGAATGTTTTAAGAATTCTTAACTGCGTCCTAACGTTTGTTGTTTGCTTTGCGGTAACAATAATTGCGGCTATTGGCGAGTGGTTAAACGCCACCGCCAGCTTACTTTACAACGCTTTGAAAGAAGCGGTGTGGTGCAATGGGCAGGAGATAGTCCAAGACTATCAAGTAGCGCGTCACGAAGAGAGGTGCGCGCGTCGTGAGAGACGCAGAAAAGGAGCCATAAATGTTTAAAGACCTTGTGTTCTTAATCCTTGGCGTTGGCTTTGCGGTCGTCTTCGGGTTTTTGACAGCCAGTCCTTTGTATGGGCTGGCTATTTTTATGGCCATGCTGGTTCTGCGTCACGTAGCAGAACCAGCAAAGTACTAGACAGCCCCAGGTTGAATGGATCTCGAAAGGAGGCCAAGGAATGGCGTTAGTGCTACGAAGGAAACGCGGGGAAAAGATTGTGATTGGATCGAATATTGAAATATGCGTGATTGAAACGCATGAGTCTTCGGTCAAGTTAGCAATTACTGCCCCGGATTCGGTGAAAATTCTCAGAAAAGAATTGGAGAAACAAAATGAGGAATGTAAGTCAACAACTACAAGAACTGATTGAGAATCTGCGCGAAGATGATGCAGATATTATTAACAACCGCTTTCAACCCGTGGAAGACTTTCCGCTGGTTCGAGAACGATTCCAATTCGTCCACGAGTTATTGAACGAATTGGTATACGACTTGAAGCGAACGGTAAACAAGAGCAGTGTGCAATATGCACACACTCTTTCTGATTACCTGGAACTGCTAGATGGGTTTTGCCGAGAACTCGAAGAACTAGAAGAAGATACAAATCTTCGTCATGGAGGCGCCGCATGACTAAAACGAAAAACTGGGTTCAACACGGGAAATATAAAACATTTCCTGAAGCAGATTCCGTTAAAGATGAGTTAAAGAAAAAATCAAATCTGTGGGTAAAAATCCGCAGACGGTCAGATTTGACTTTTGATGTAATTACATGGGAGGACAAAAGTGGCAGCAAAGAAAAATAACAAAGACGTAAAACAAGAACAACAAATTATTGAAATTGAGCCGTTAACACTCGGATCAGCAAAGATTCGTTTAAACGGTGACGGTATACTCGTGACTCATGCTCTTGACGCAGAAACGCGGCAAAGAATAACTCGGAAACAGACCGGAGAAGATACGGAAACGACGAGAGAGTTCCGGTCACCTGTCGAGGAATTTATGAACGCGACTTATCCCGTTCATGGTCCTGCGAAACCGAAGCCCCGCATGAAAGACGGGCAAAAGATTTATAACGAGCGAGCTGTTAAGTCGTGGGCTTCTAAAACAAAATTTGGGATTCCCATTGTGGCGTTTAAAAACGCTATTGTTAGTGCAGGTCGAAACACTTCGACTTTTACCATGAAGCAGCTACGTCAAATCTTACATGTTATACCCGCAGATCCAAAATACCCGGATTCTGCGATAATCAACGCTCCAACACCTCCGATTATGCGGTCGGATATGGTGAAAATCGGAAACAACATTCCCATGGAAAGGTTCCGCCCGCAATGGAACAATTGGTCTGTTGACATTGTAATAAAATACGATTACGACAGTATCAACGTGGCGCAAGTAGCAAATATGCTTGCGAAAGCGGGACAATTTGTCGGTGTTATGGAAGGCCGACCTGAGAAGTGTGGCCTTAGTTGGGGCCGCTTCAATCTTGGCCAATTTGAAGGCTAAGCTCGTTTTTTCTGAATGGAGTCAGAATTCTTTAACCTGAAAGGGGATTCTGATGGCGAAATTCAGTAACGTTTTGTCCGAATTATTGCACATATCGTTATGCGCATTAATTCACACGGCAATTGGTGCAGCTATTCTTGCTGCGTTATTTACGTTTTACCTTTAAAAAATATATCGGTCTGCTCGTGACAGCCAGCGATCACAATGATCGTACTGGTCCGGTCGGGTGCAGTTAAAGAGGTGCGATAGTGCGGGGTGGGAGCGCCCTCGCCGATATTTTTTATTATAAAAGGAGTACAAATGAAATGGATTCTTATAACCGACCGATTGCCTGAGCACGGACAAAAAGTATGGTATTATGGCGAAAAGCCATACTTAGATAATTTGGTGTTACGTGATAGCGGCACCTTTGAAATTGAAGAAGATGGGCATAACTGTTTTCTAGGAGATCGTGGCGGGTTCCTTTCTGATTATGGCGGAAGTGATGTTAGTCACTGGATGCCTAACGTAGGCCAAGAAGAACCAGCTCCTCCAAATGTAGAACTCCCGCCAGACCCTAACATTGAAACAGTTGTGTTAGCCAAAGACGAAAACGATAAACCTTTTTTCGTTGCTCGTCGGATGCGAAAGGATATGGAATGAAAAAGAAAAAAATGTTAAAGCTACTTTTCCTTTGGGTGTTGTGGAGCACCATAATTTACGGCGCAATAATTGGCGTATTTTTTCTGAACCAGAAGGTATACTCACAAGACGTATGCCGCCCTGGAATGCCGTGTTGGCCCGGAACAGATTCGGGTGCTAGCGACGCGGTAACAGATTACTTAGCGCCAAGATGGTCATTTACAGGGCGAGATAACCCTGTAGGAATGACCAGCGTAGAAATAGCGTGTGTTAAGTACAGCGTGTACAAAGCACACGTAAAACCGCTCGATTTGACAAACGTCGAGCGGCGTAAGCTATATAGAATGAGGCTTCATGGCCTTGAAATTATCAAGGCTTATAAGAAGCAATATATAGCGCAAATGCGGCAGCAGTACTACAATACTTACCGCAATGGGTCGTCTACATATTGTGCGACCCGTAGTGGCTGATAGGCATAACAACTGCAGTATGCAGTTAAGACCCCATATCTTGGCAGGCGTGGCGAGGACGGGCAAGGTACGGCGGGGCGAGGTACGGACGGGAACGGCATGGCAGGCGTGGACTGGACGGGCAAGGTTCGGCTAGGCAAGGTCTGGTATGGCTTGGCAGGCTAGGCACGGCGAGGCGCGGCCTGGATCGGCAAGGTTGGGCGCGGCAGGCGAGGCTGGGCGGGGCATGGCAAGGCGAGGCGTGGCATGGTCTGGCAGGCATGGC
>Ga0114999_10003571_pt1 | contig 19411 bp, 22 predicted proteins | sample ArcticOcean_MG_C_3_FD_89820 | JGI IMG/M metagenome (GOLD analysis project Ga0114999, IMG submission 89820) | Marine microbial communities from western Arctic Ocean - ArcticOcean_MG_CB8_126 | ecosystem: Environmental > Aquatic > Marine > Oceanic | place: Arctic Ocean: Canada Basin | collected...
CGCAGCGATGGTCGTCTCTCCCGATGCCAGCAGTCCAGCGATCCCCAACGTCATCGCGATGCGATGGTCTGCGTAGCTGCGGCACGCCGCGCCGGTCAGCGCCCGACCGCCCGTGATGCGCAGGCCGTCGTCGAGTTCCTCGACTGATGCGCCCATCCTGCTGAGCTCTTTGGACGTGGCCTGGAGCCGGTCCGATTCCTTGACTCGCAACTCAGCCGCGTCGTGGATGACCGTTGTTCCTTTGGCGAAGCAGGCGGCCAGCGCCAGTATGGGCACCTCGTCCACCAGACGAGGGATCAGGTCCCCTGCAATCTCGGTCGCATGCAGCTGCGACGAGCGCGCCACCAGGTCCGCGACCTGCTCACCGCCTTCGGTGCGCTCGTTGATCACGCTGACGTCAGCCCCCATCGCTTGCAGCGCGTCCAGGATGCCGGTGCGCGTGGGGTTCGTCCCGACGCCCACAATCGTCACCTCGGCGTCTGGGTGGCAGACCGCAGCCACCAGCCAGTACGCGGCAGACGAAATGTCCGCAGGCACGCTCACGTCGACAGCGTGCAGGCGCGCGCGCTTTACCGAGACCGACAGTCCATCCTCGGTGACTTTGGCGCCCATGGCACGGAACATCAGTTCCGTGTGGTCGCGTGACAGTGCGGGTTGCGCCAGCACCGTTTCGCCGTCGGCGAACAGGCCTGCGAGCAGCAACGCGCTTTTGAGTTGGGCGCTGGCCACAGGCAACCGATACTCGATGCCATGCAACGACCCACCCCTGAACGTTAGTGGTGCGAGCGTGCCTCCATCGCGGCCATCCACCTCGGCGCCCATCAGGCGCAACGGCTCCACGATGCGGCCCATCGGCCGCGACCGGATGGAACGGTCGCCCGTCATCACTGATAGGAAAGACTGCCCCGCGAGCACTCCCGCCATCAACCGAGTCGTCGTCCCGCTATTGCCCGTGTTCAGAATGTCCGCAGGCTCCTGCAGGATGCCGCCGCAAACGGTGAAGGAGCTACCCTTGCCATCGATCTGCGTGCCCAGAGCCCGCAGCACCCGCAACGTAGACTGGCAGTCGGCGCCGGGGCCATAGTTGTCGATCCGCGCTTCGCCGTCGGCGATCGCGTTGAAGATGGCCGCGCGGTGGGAGATGGACTTGTCGCCAGGAGGCGTTATGGTCCCCGTGAGGCGCTTCGGACGTTGGACTGCCGCTTGCATCTTCGCCTCCAGAAGGGTTCGGGGAATTGTAGCATCAGAACCATCTTGGGACGGCCGATATCAGGTGATGTACGGTTCATGCATTACGTTGAAGGACTGCGATGACAACCAGTGGACCGGCAGGCCTCGCGGATCCCGCAGGCTCCTACGCCAAAGCCTTGGATGCTACTCGACGATTCGTCGCTGGCATGGCTAACGTGGATTGGGAAGCGGCCACGCCCTGCAGCGAGAGGGACGTTCGCCAGTTGCCCAACCACCTGTTGTACGGGACCGTGTGGATCGACGATATCTTCGCGGGCAAGACCGTTGAGGAGGTGGGCGCTAAGTACCAGGGTGACCTGGCCGGCGGCGACGTCCTGGTGTCATATGACGCAACCATCGCCTCCGCCAGGGCGGCCGTCGCCAGGCCTGGAGCCATGGAGCAGACCGGCCATCTGCGCCGAGGTGATGTTTCGAGTGCCGACTACCTGACGAGCAGGTTCACGGATTCGTTCATCCACGGTTGGGATCTTGCGAAAGCAACGGGGTAGGACGCGACGCTTAATCCTGAGATGGGGGCAATTGCAGTCGATCTCGCGAAGCAGCGAGAGGAACGCTTCCGCACAAGCGGAGCCTTTGGCCAGGGACGCGTGCCCGATCCCGGCGATGATGCGCCCGACCAGGTTCGGCTGCTGTCCATCCTCGGTCGTGAGGCCGACTGGAAGCCCTAGGGCAACTGCCATTCGCCGTTCACCCGCGCCGCCGAGAATGACTGAGTGACCGCTGCTGGCTGGATCGGCCCGTAGATATGCGGGTAGTCCTCCCCGTTTCCGGCGCGCTCGTATCGGATATCGGCCGCGATCAACGAACCTTCAAGCACGAGAAGCAACACGTCGTCTCGCCCGGCGAAGTGCTCGCCTAGCACACGTTCAAGCTGAGAGCGATGGCAGCAGTGGATGAAGCCCTCCGCCTCGAACCCCGGTGGCAAGTACCACCCTGATTGCGCGGCGCCTTCCCAGGCGTCCTCGGTGGTGACATGGATCAGTGCGTCCTGCGATAACATGCGTACACCCTCACTAAGGAATGTTCCATGGCCCTCGATACACCCAACGACCGAGCCCTATTTAACGCCATCGCCCACTACGAGCGCGAGCTTCCCGGACGCCAGCTCACCGCCGCTCAACTCACTAGAGTAGTGGAGACAGCGAAGCGACTCGTCATCGATGAACTCCACTCAGCCAAAGCCCAGCGCTGACCAAAAGTAACCCGGATGATTGGCTGGTCTAGCAGGCGCGCAAGCCGAACGGCGGCGGCTTCCAGCGGCTTTATCCGCCAATCAGCACGCTAGTTAGATCAATCACTGGGCTGAAGACCATCCCGAGGATGTTCAAGTCCGTCACGTACCTCGAGACCAATATGACAAGCAGTACCATCGGGCCGATCTTCTGGAATTGGCGTACCGCAGGCAGCGCGCCCCGTGGGGCGAGCCCCGCGAGGATCCCTCCACCGTCTAATGGTGGCACGGGCAGCAGGTTGAACACGGCGAGAATCAGGTTCAACTGGACCGCGTAGCTACCAGCGATTGACGCCCACGCTCGCAGATTGAAGGACTCCAACCCAGATCGCGAAATTTCGTCGACGGATAGCACGCCGAGCTGGAATAGCGCAGCGAACAGGAAGGCTAGCACCACGTTCGATGCGGGGCCCGCTGCCGATACGAACGCCAGCGCTCGTCGACCTCCGCGCAGTCTGAACATATCTACTGGAACCGGTTTGCCCCAGCCGAACCCGACGACCAGCAACATGATCGTTCCGGTGGGTGACAGATGGGCTTTCGGATTCAGCGTTAGTCGACCCAACCGCTGGGCGGTGAAGTCGCCGCGCATGGTCGCGGCAGCGGCGTGGGAGAATTCGTGAACCGTTATCCCGACGAGCAACGCCACCAGCACGGACACAATCAAAACCATGAACGCGAATGGATCGTCCAACAAAAGGTCGGCGTTGAAGAGCAGCATTTAGAGAGAACTCCGACGGGCGCGGTCGCTTAGTCGTCTTCCCAATCGTCATCGTCGTCAGGTTCAGGCTCGGTCCTGCGGGCGGGCGCTGCGGCACGCAACCCTGCGGAGGGTAGGGTCGCAACGTTGCGATGCTTGTTCCGCTCCGGCACGTCGTGGGGCAGTTCAATGAGGGCCGCCATGCACGCTTTTAGTCCGTTGGCATCCTGGTTCGCGAGGTCGACCACGATCCCCGAAACACCTGCTTCGCGCAATTGCTCCAACTCAACCTGCGTGGGCAGCTTCGCGAGGTGAGCGAGAAGCCAGCGAGAGGTCACGCCCCGCACGCGGGCCAGCCGCATCAGCTGACTGACCGTCAGCTCTTCGGCGTCGGCTAGCGACACCAAGAACACATCTACTGGTAGGTGCTCGATGGTCTTCAGCAGGCCATCCTCGAGCTCCGGCACGACCTGCATCACGTTGGTGCGGTTTTCGCCCCCCAGTGATCCGATGGGCGTTGATTCTGAGGAAAAGACCTGGAAATCAGTGCCTGCGGGGTCTTCCTCTGCCGCTTGGTCGACCCAGACGCCAACCGTCAGGTTCTTAGCGGCCTTGATGGATTTCTTGACGTCAGCCTTCTTGGTGGCGCCTCGCTGCGCGACAATCACGGCGTCAACGCCAGCGTCGATTGCCAGTTTTGCTTGGGCGTCGTCGCCTGCATCGATGGCCCCGAGCAGGAGCATCGGAGCGACCTTCTCGCGCTTCGCAGCGCCACCGAAACCGAGCGGCTGCACGGTCCCTTTCGATGCTCGCTCGAACTTGTCTAATAGGTCGCCCATGAGAACCTCGATGATTGGTGGTCGTGCGCTTCGGATCAACGGGCGTCACGCCCTGGAGTCAACCGAGTGATTCTAGCAGGCGCCGCGCCTGCTCGGGAACGCACCGTGCTACGCTGATGTGTATGCCAGGCCAGTCGAATGCTCCCAAGCCGCACCCGGAACCTCAGCGTCATACGCTGGTGAAGTACCTCGTCGCGGCGGGATTGGGCTCACGGAGGCACTGCGCGGCGTTGATTCTCAGCGGTTACGTCCGAGTCAACGGAGATCTTGCTGAGAGTCTCATTATGGATGTCAGCCATCGTGACAGCATAGATGTAGATGGACGCCAGGTAGCTGCCACTCGCACGGGCCACGTGTACCTGCTTGCGAACAAACCTGACGGCCATCTTTCTTCCGTGAGCGATGATCGCGGACGGCCAACCATCATTGAATGCGTGCCTCGCGCACTCCGGATGAACGGCCTCGTTCCCGCTGGCAGGCTGGATCTGCACAGTACCGGCCTCATGCTGTTGACGACCGATGGCGAGTTGGTCAACCGCGTAACACACCCCCGTTACGAGATCGAGAAGGAATACCACGTCTTGCTGGATCGTGTCGTCACCCCAACCGCGTCCAGCAAGCTCAAAACCGGTGTTGAGATCGAGACTGGTCAGGCCCGCGCGATGTCCCTGCGCCGCCTTCATGAGGAGAGTGGCTTCAGGTATTCCATCATCCTCAATGAGGGTAAGAAACGCGAAGTGCGCTTGATGTTCCGCGCCGTGAGTCGGCAGGTGCTAGGGCTCAAGCGCGTGCGTATAGGCAATCTCATGGTTGAAGGCCTTCAGCAAGGTGACGTGCGGGAGCTTACCGATCGAGAACTCGCGGGCATCCGCCGCATGGTTGGGATGAGCAAAGAAACCCCGAAGGCGCCTGTAGCATCTGCGCAACCCATTGCCACGCAGCAGCGCTCGCAGCCGGGGCACCCTTCGCGGCCACCGCAACAGCGCTCAAGGCCGGGACGTCCTTCGCAGCAGCAGCGATCTAGGAGCGGACAGCAGTCGGAGCATTCACGCTCTGCGCGGCCAGGTGGCGAGCCACGCAGACCTGGCGGGGCTCCCTCGGGGCCACGTCGTGCTGACAATCGCGGCCGCAGTCGTTAGATTTAGCCCATGGCACAAGACGAAAACAAGGCCTTGGTTCCCGTGAATTCCCCGTCGATTGCGCCGACGGGGCCTAGGTACCCCGCAGTGCGGTTCGGCACGTCGGCCCTGGCGGCCCTGGGCCGGAGCCCCGCAGTGCGGAAAGCCGCGCTGGTCGGTGCGGCTTTCGGGGTCGGATATCAGATCAGCAGGTGGGCGCGCTCAGGCACGCTGCCGCAGATTGCGGGGGACGTAAAGGAACTCTACCGCGTTGCCAACGGAGGCGACCCGTCCACAGAAGGGCGCTTAGCTGGCACTTGGGTGCGAGAGTCGTTCATGGTGATCTCTGCGGTCTACGGCTTCCTTGACCGTGATGAGGACTCGCCTAAAGGCTAGGCCGCGTTCCCGTTGCTCGCGCAAGACGTCCGCTCACCCCTTCCCTTAACACCGAAAGCGCTAGCGGCCCTCGACCAGCGCCGTCAGGTTCTTGCCGAAATCCTTCATGATTCCGTCTGCCTTGCGCTTGATGATGCCCTGGCCAAACTCGCCGAGCTTGCCCATGACATTCGCTTCGGAATCCACTACCAACTCCGACGTCGCACCCTTGTCTGAGACGGTCATGCTGATCTTCACGCGCACGTTACCCGGTACTTTCCGGTCCGCACCCTCGCCCGTGAACGAGATAGTTCGTGCGTTGGCGTCCTGGCTATCGATGCTCAGCTTGCCGTTCAGGCCCAAACCGATCGGGCCTACCCGTACCTTCACTGTGCCCGTGTAGGCGCCGTCATCGCCTTCTTTGATGTCCGTTGCTCCCGGAATACAGGTGCCCACCGTGGGAATGTCTTTGACGATCTCCCAAAGCTTATCGGCGGGAGCATTGACCGCGTAGGTGTAATGGAAGTCCATGAGTCTCCTAGGTGAAGTGAGAGGGTTCGTGGTCATCTTACGATTGGACTACAGGGCCAGCAACTCAAAACCATGGCTTCTCGCCCATCGCGTACAATCGTGAACGTTTGTCACACTAGTTTCACCTAAAATGACTTTTCCAGGGAGGCCCCCATGGCTAGGGATTACAAGCGCATATCCGCCGATTCACACCTAGAGGTGCTCAACGAGCGGTGGACCCACCGGATTGACCCCAAGTATCGCGACCAAGGCCCGAAGTCAGTAGTTCTTGAGAACGGCGGCGATGCGACGGTCATCGGCGACATGGCTCCGCGAGAGAACCCCATGGACCTCTACGGAGGCAAGGGTCGAGAGCTGTGGGTACCGTACGGCCAGAAGTACTCGGAGACGCCCGGTACCGGCGAGCCAGCTCAACGCATTCAAGAGCAGGATATAGACCACAACGACGCGGAGGTGCTATTCCCCGCCGTTGTCGTTGGCCCACGCTACTGGGCGAAGGTCAAGGATGCGGCCGTTCAGAACGCAATCTTCCGCGGCTGGAACGACTGGACTGGCGAGGAGTACCGTTCCTACGCACCTGACCGCCTCTATCCCGTAGGCGCGATACCGACGACCGGGGTCGACGCTGCGATTGCTGAAATCACGCATTGCAAAGAGATCGGGCTGACCTCTGCGGTGCTCACCACATTCCCTAACGGGAGTGGCCGTCCATCGGAAGAGGACGATCGCTTCTGGGCGGCCTCGATCGATCTAGACATCCAGATCCTGATCCACGTGGAGCTCGATCGCACAGGCGACCCCAATCCACGCTTCCTGGATTACCCCATCGAACATGAGGAGGCGCTTAAACACACGGAGCTTGCTTTCCAGGTGCAGCGCTTCGCTCGTGTCGGCGGCACCAACGTGGTGCAGCTTGTACTTTCCCGCCTGTTCGATCGCTTCCCCACGCTACAGATTGGCTGCTTGGAGTTCTACCTCGGATGGGTGCCGTTCTTCATCGAGATGGCAGACGTCCGGTACAACCGTCACATTCACTGGTCCGAGAAGCTTCTTGGGTACAAGCCGTTACCAGCCATGCCCAGTGAGATCATCAAGGAGCACTTCCACTGGGGCTTTCAGCAGGATCGTTCCGGTGTTGAGCTTCGCCATCACATGGGTGTTGACCGGCTTATGTGGGCGGCAGACTTCCCTCACCAGGAGTCTGACTGGCCGAACTCCGACCGCGTCATCGAATTCAACTTCCGGGATGTCCCGGAGGACGAGGTCCGCAAGATGATTTGCGACAACGCCAAGAGTTTCTTCAAGATGGGCATGAACTAGCCACGCGATTTCGATAGCAGATAGCTTATGCTGAACGGGCGGCCACTTGGCCGTCCGTTCTCTTTGTGTCTGCTGCTCAAGAATCGGCCACCAACCAGTCGATGGCGAGTTGCCACCACCCGGTATCTAATCGGATTTCCCCTAAACGCTCGGTTACCGAGCCGTGAGTGATAAGCCATTGGCACTCTCTGAACACGAGCCCAAGAACAAACGGCCTCGCTTCTACTATGGCTGGGTCATCGTTGCGGTGGTGGCGCTTGGAGGTTTCACTCAAAGCGCGGAAACATTCAACGTGCTCGGTGTATTTCTAAAGCCAATCACGAGTGAATTCGGCTGGGATCGGACGACATTTGCGGGAGCGATGTCGATTGGCTCGCTGCTCGGAGGAGCGATTGCGCTGGGCATTGGCCCGCTCATCGACAGGTTCGGCTCGCGGGTGGCGCTGACGATAGCCTTCGGTGTTCTCGGGGCCGTCTTCGTCTTGATGAACTGGGTGACTACGCTCTGGGAGTTCTACGCGCTGCAGATACTCGGGCGCATGATGACCAGTGGAGTGATTGGGGTCGCAGTTAGCATCGTGATTCCCAAATGGTTCATCGCGAAGCGAGGACGGGCTGTCGCGATGACGAGCGTAGGATCCCAAGCTGGTGCGGCCCTGACACCCCTGTACGTGCAATTCCTGGTGACGGTAAGTGGCTGGCGGGCTGCGGCTGTCGTTGCAGGCTTGGTCATCTGGGCGATGTCCTTGATTCCGTCGATGCTATTCCTGAAACGCAGACCTGAGGACATGGGACTGCTCCCTGATGGTGCCGACCCCGAACTAGCTGATATTCGAACGCAGGCTGGTCAGGGGCGAGAACCGGCAGTTTCGTTATCGTTTGCTCAGGCGAGGAAAACCAGGGCCCTTTACCTGTTGACTGCGAGCATCTGTACCACGTGGACGATTCGGACTGGCACAACTCTGCATATGATTCCTTATTTCACGGATCATGGGTTTTCTGATGCTTCCGCAGTATTTGTGTTGGTGGTCTATTCGACCAGTGGCGCAGCAGGCGCTATCTTTTGGGGATTAGCTTCCGATAGATTTGGCGCGCGGCTCAGCTTAGCGATCGACTGCATGCTGATTGGACTAGGGATGCTATTCCTGCTGATCGCGTCAAGTTCGATGTCCTTAGCTCTGACTTGGGCCGTGTTCTGGGGGATGACCCTGAGCGGGCAACTGACGCTTCAGCGAGTTATCTTCGCCGACTACTTTGGACGAACGCGATTAGGCAGCATTCAAGGATTCATTACGGCGTTCCAGACCATAGCGCAGGCCATCGGACCAGTCGTTGCCGCCATGGCGTACGATTCGACCCAAAGCTACACGTCGTCGTTTCTGGCGTTTGCTGTGGCTTCGTTCGTCGGTGGGTTGTTCGTCTACTTCGCGAAGCCACCTGGACGTGTAGAAACGACCGGGTGAAGACATCCGTTAGCGTTCAGTCCCAGGAATCTTGAGGCTCGCGGATCGCCGTAGGCCAGTCGTGGCTGATAATCGACCCGAAGCGCCACCAACCGCAGGCGGATCCCGCAACAAATAGCGTTATGCTGAATGAGCGGCCCTCCGGCTGTCCGTTCGTTTTATGCTTATTCCTCGAAAAACTGTCCCAGGCCTCCTATGGCCATTCAAGTCGATCTACTACGGGTGGGGCATCGCCTTCACCAGCATGATCATGGCGTTCGCGACCGTGTCTATGTATGGCCCGGTGCTGAGCGTGTTCGTAAAGCCCATTGGCGACGAAATGGGCTGGAGCCGAACAGAGATCGCATTCGCGTTCACGATCGGCAGCTTCCTTGGCTCCATGTTCACCACGGCCGTCGGCCGCTTCCTCGACCGTCACGGCGCGCGCATGGTCGCAACGCTCGCGGCGATGTTCATCGCGGCGATGCTGCTGGGTCTCGCGCTGATGCAGGCGCCGTGGCATATGTGGATCTTCTTCGGCCTTGGACGGGGAGTGACCATCGCCGGTGTCCAGCTAGGTGCCACCGTGGCCGTTGCTAACTGGTTCATTCAGAAGCGCGGTCGTGCCGCTGCCATGGGTGCCTTTGGCCAGCGCTTCGGCCAAGCCGTCGTGCCGCTATTGCTGCTGCCGTTCATTATCGGGATGAGCTGGAGATACGCCTACGTGGCCTTGTCGATCAGCACCTTGCTGCTCGCGGCCCTACCTGCGTTCCTCTTCCTTCGGCGGCGTCCCGAAGACTACGGCATGCTCCCGGACGGAGCCACGCCTGACGGTCACGGAGAGCAATCTCCGAGCGCTCGCGAAACGGCTCGTCTGGCCGTCGACAACGTGCCGTGGACTGTCCGTGAGGCGTTACGTACTCGCGCCTTCTGGCTGATCGTCGTCACCATGGCGACCATCAGCTTCGCGCAGACCGCCACCAACCTTCACGCCGCAGCGAGCTTCCAGGAGAAAGGCATCTCCTTCGCGGCGTCCGCCTCTATCGTCTTTGTCTTTGCGATGACCTCGGCCATTTCAACGTTCCCCTGGGGTTGGCTGATCGACCGATTGCATATCCGGTACGTGATGATGGCGTCGGCCACGCTCTACATGGTGTCCATGTTCCTCATCATGAACGCCACCACCTATCTGGACGCGGTCGCTTTCGGCGTGGTTTTCGGCACAGCGGCTGGTGCCTGGACGCTAGGGTTCCGATTGTTGATACCCAACTACTTCGGTCGGCGATCCACCGGGACGATTAGGGGAGCAACTGCGCCCATCATTGCGTTTATCGGCCCCGTCGGGCCCACGATGGCCGGCGTCATCCGGGACATCACGGGCAACTACGACCTGGCGTTCGTGATCTTCGCCGGCGTATTTGCGCTCGCCTTCGTCGCCATGGCCCTCGCGAAGCCGCCGACCCATCGTACGGCCGCATCTAGCGAGTTACAGGCTAGCGCCTGACGAACACGACCCCGTACGTCAACGCAGCCAGCGCCATGAGCGCGGCGCCCAAACCGTAGGCCAGTCCGAAACCGGCACTCGCAACCAACGGCAGCCCGATCACGGCCCCCGAACCCGAGCCGATGTCCGCCCACGTCGCGTATCGGCTCAGCACGATTGCGCGTCGATCCACAGGCGCGAGCTCCGCGATAGCCGCGTTTAACGACACCGTTAGGGCTGTGCCTCCCGTGAAAATGATTGCGTACATCGGGATCGCTACTGCCATCGTTGGGCTCACTGCGACAGTCACCATCGCGCCTGCCGCAGCGCCCATCGCGCTCAGAATGATTCGTGGCCGGCCGAACCGATCGGACAGGTGACCGAACAGTGGGCCCAGCGCCAAGTCGGCGGCCCATCGGATACCGAGCACGATCCCGCTGAGAGTACCCACGCCAACGGCGATTCCTGCGACCGTCGCGCCATCGCTTGTAACCGTTCGTACCATGTACCCCGCCGTACCCATGAACAGTCCTGCAACCAGCAACCAGGTAATGGCCGCCTGCGCATACAGCGATCTGATGCGCCAGGTCAGTGCTCGATCAGCCGCACCATCAGGGCCTGCCGCCGCTTGCGTTTGACGTTTCCCCTGCGGCTGAGCCTTGCCAAGCCCAGCCGGTATGTGCGCCAGCGGTATGAGCACGAGCGCTCCTAGCGTCAATGCCCCAAACAAGAGCAACGTGTCGCGAGCTCCTATGACGTCAGCTAGCAATCCGCCTGTCACGACTGCAGCGAGGCTGCCCGCGCGGGACAAACTCTGTAGAGCCCCCATGTGGCGCCCAACCGAGCCGGAGTGCCCCGTCTCCACGGCTGCAAGGTAACCACTCAGGCGTAGGAACGACCAAGATATGCCCCATAGGCCGTGGGCGACGAACAGCATCCAGAAACCACTGGATGCGCCGTACGCAAACGTCGTCGCAGCCGCCAGGATCACAGCGAACGTCAACGGCCAAACGACCCCCGCACGCTGCACGACCCAGCCTGCGCCGGAGTTCGACAGGATGCGTATGTATCGGTTGACACCAAGAATCAGCCCCGCGCCTGTGGGCGTTACGGAGAAGGCCTCGAGGCGTGAAGGAAGGAGTGCGTAGAGAGAGGAGTCGCCCAAGAGGCAGACTCCCGTGATGATGGCGATGACGATAACGGGGCGAGGCGCCAATGCCCGCTTCCCGTCAGTCGGCTGCGAGGTCATTGCGGAGGGAGCCTTCGCTATCTACAGGAGTTAGAGCGGCCTGGCGGCGTGGGGCCAGAGCAACGCGCCCAAGATGAATCCAATTCCTAGAACAATCGGAAGGACGGTCAAGGGTAGGAAACCTAAGTATTCGCGGCTGTACAAGGTTGTCTCCTCCGAGTCTGCTGGCGGACGTTTGCGCCCGCCGTCTGAATCAAAACCATTCTACCCGACGAAGCTCGTGCGGCGAAGCCCTACCACTGCTTGCTGCTTCACGAGGACATTGGGTTTACAGCACTGTAAGCCAGATCTAGGCAGGGCTAAATGAGGGGTAGCCCCCCGGCTTTATGTTGGTATCAATGAACTCTAACAAATGGGGAAAAGCCAGGTATCTGATGCCCGGCGCTGCCAACCGCGCCTTACCCGTCTCGGCTTCAGCCACGGACTGACTGCGTTGTCGTGTGAATGCTGAAGTTAGCCGTTGGCATCTTTGATCGCCTGGCGCAGGAAACGCAGCGCAAGGGTGGTGAATTCGACCATATTCATTTCGCGGTCGGTAAGGCCGGTCTCGGTGACTTCGGTACGGACTACGGGGCCAGCGACGCTGAGTGTTGTGCGCCCTGCAGGCGCGCCGAAGCGGCCTCCAGTCGGCCCTGCCAGGCCGGACTCGGCAATGCCCCACGTTGCACGCAGGTGCTGGCGTATCGTCTCGGCGAGCTCTGCGAGCATCTCTGGCGTAGTGCCTTTGTAGTCGACGTACCGCTCAGCAGGCACGCCCACGAGCGCAGTCCGGGAGGCGAGCGTGTAAACGACACCTCCGCCAGCGTAGTACTTCGAGGCGCCCCCCACCGATAGCAAAGCCGCCGAGAGCAACCCTCCGGTTGTTGATTCAGACACCGCTACTGTCTCGTTGCGCTCAATCAGGAGGTCGCCAATCTCAATCGCCAGCATTTTTTGTTCGTCGTTAAGAAACATTCCTCTTGTACCTCTCTGTTGCAGAGCAAACATCTGCAATGCTCTGAACTATGAATACCTCTTCGTACTCCTGAATCCCAAATCTAATCCCCCCCCCCGCCAGAACCTAACGACGCTCATAGAGGGGGTAAGAGTTTGCTAAGGTGCCGCATCGATACGAATGACACGACCTGACTTTGCCGACTCCCGCACAGCGTGTAAGACCTGTTGGCAGCGGTATCCGTCGTAGAAATTTGGCGCAGGCGAAACACCTTCGGCTATCCCGCGCACAAATTCACGCGCAAGCATCCGAGTTGGCATCAATCCGTCATGACCTTCATCGTCATAAGGATCTAGCCGAGCAGGGATCTCTAGTTCGGAGAGTTCGTCGCCGACTTTCGCGCCAACTAAGGTGGCGTGTGGTGGAGGATTCGGCGACCCGACGTTAGGGTGTGGCGTGACCAACGTTCCATCTCGTCCGTAGAGTTCAATGTTCATGCCTGAACTATGCCCCACGGCGTAGCTTGCCGTGAAATTTGCCCAGCCGCCATCTGCGAATCCTAATGTCATCGTGAGCGCATCGTCAGCTGAGGTTTGGATGGTCGAACCGTCGGCGGTCCGCTCGCCACGGTGGGTGAATACGTTGCCCGATACCCATTCGATCTCTCCAAACCAATGGCGAAGCGCGTCAATGTTGTGCGATCCCTGGCTCCAGAGCAGGCCGCCGCCTAGTTCGGCGTCATCACGGGTAGGGTCGTACGGACGATTGCTGAAACCCCTTCGTGGAGCTTGCATAAGTTTGATGAATGCGGACTGCAGCGGTCCTAAATATCCATCATCAATCAACTCTTTGACGCGCGCCCTAGCGGGTGAGAACCGAAACTCATGACAGACCATCGCTGTGATCCCAGAAGCTTCGGCTGCCTGCCACATCTCACGCGCATCTGCCAAGATTGTCGCGAAGGGCTTCTCGCAGATGACGTGCTTGTTCGCAGCGATAACATCCATGGTTACCGAGTGATGCAGGTTCTGTGGAACGACCACGGCGACAGCGTCAAGCCCATCCATAGCGAGCATCTCTGCTCGGTCGGCAAAAGCGTAGGGGATGCGGAATCGCTCGGCGGCTGCGCGGGCTCTTTCTTCCCGACTAGCACAGACCGCCACGACCTCTAACCCTTCTTTTTGGTACGCAGGGATATGAACGCGTGCGCCGAATCCAACGCCAATGACACCAATCCTAACGACCAAGGTCTCCTCCATTACCCCTGAAACGCATGATCCATTCTGACGGCCCGAGCGGGGGCATCGATGGTAAGCGAAGACAGTTGCGTACTGCCGGTTCGCTGGTACTTCAGCGGAGCCCGGTAATGGGCATACGCACGGTTCTCACACGATTAGGCATATTGCCTGAGCCATTCCCGCAAGCCGTGCGTCAGGGTAATCAGGGTTTACTCGAACGGTCAGGTTGACTAAGTTCGGCACACGGATTGCGGTCCCCCGCAAACGTGTCATGCGCTTCTATCTGGAGTCCCGACGAATGTTACTACTGCGTCAGAGTGACTTGAGTGGAGCGGATGCCTAGTTAGCAGTCTACGATGGGGTGGCGAGAGTTGAGCCACGGAACGGGAGCATACTCCCGTAGACCAAAAACGTCACAGTGATGGGAAAGCGCCAGTCCGGTCTACCTATAGAAAGAAGGGGCGGCCGTGGCCAACCGGCCAGGCTCAAGTGGTGACTCAGCTAGCATGTAGCTGTGCGGGCCGTCGTGACCTTCACGTTACTTGCCATCTCGATAACAGAGGGACCCGATGACTGGACAACCTGCAAGGCGTTCCAAGGTGCAGCACGAACGCATTCGCAACGCTGACGGAGTTCACCGCGATGACACATGGAGATGTGAATTAGACGCAGCGCATACGTTCATCAAGTTCTACGGTCCGAACCGTGTGGAGAGTGGCGACACGGTTCTTGATGACGCAGAGCACGTCCTAATCCGAGACGGATTCTGTCCACTCTGCGATGAAAACTAGAGCACAACCTGATAACTTGTTGGGTGCCCTACGCCACCATTCGTAGGTCGAAGGGCTATGGTGATGAGCGAAGGGGTAGAGTGCTTAGGGATTGTTGTTTGGGTTGGTGGTCTACCCGTGACGGTCCGGTTCTGAGAAAAGGTGTGGTATCGTGTTGGTAACAACCGAATAGCGTATCGAGCGGTAGGCGAGGCCCTCAGGCCAGTGACCCTATCCGGCAACCTTCTCCTCTGAAGGTGCCCTGAGGAAACGACGCGGCCTTATAAGGCAAAGGGGTACGGCACAAGCTCTCCGTACTTGGAGAGCTTTTTTTATTGCCCTCTTCTTCCGCATCGGTACGCGACAAGGAGATGGCCCATGCCGGAGACAAAACAAGCGACAGACTTTTCGGCCCAGCTAGAACCCACGCTCAGACGGAGGAGGAACTTCGGCTCTATCACGATGGAACGGATACTTGAGTCCAAGCTGTGCGAGGAAAACCAAGAAAGCCCGACCATCCGTGCTGAGGTGGTATCAGAAGAGGGTTTTACTTCGGAATCATTCCCTCGCACGCCTGTTCAGGAGTCAGCGCGTGAATTCCTCGTTCCCGTTCAGAGAGCGGAACTGGAGAGTACGGCCGACGATTCCGCGACCGTTAAATCCGCTCCTAGTTTCAAGTGTCACTCCGGGCACATGGCCTGGCGTCATCGCAGCAGCGGTCATGGGTGGATCTGTCAGCGCTGCCTGGGCGAAGGCATAAACAGCAATATCCCCGTGCCCATCGGGACTCGACGTCTCACTAACCGGTACGCACAGGCGCAAGAGGCGCTCGCTCGTCAAAGTGACGCACTAGAAGCCCTAACCGACGGTCGTGTTGGTTCGGCGTTGGAGGAGCAATTGCTTTCGGGCATCGAAAGGGCTATCGCGATTGAAAGCCTGCTGCGTTTCACCTACCCGCAGCTTAGCGGGTGTGCTCGAGGTGAGAAATCTTCATGCGATGAGTATGCCGTCGTACGCTGCCAAAAGTGCGCATCACTGCCCCTAATAGACATCGCGACGGAAGGAAATGTTGCATGACACAGACAGACGACGGGGCAGACTTTGTGGCACGGCTAAACGCCGCCGAAGTACGACGGGGCGGGCCCAACTTTACCACTGAGGCACCTTGGGAACCGTGGGAAACGGACTCCTCAGGTATGGCGACTTACCGTGTGGTGATGATTCCTCGGAAGCCATCCACGATCCAGGCAGCGGGACATGAAGGAGCACGAGCGATGAGTAAAGGGTCAACGAAGGCAGCGTTCCAGAAGGCATTCTCAGCACACATGCTGTTGAACCTGACCGAAGAAGAGCAAGAAGGGCTCAGCACCAGCCCTCGGTACCCAACATACGATGAACGTATACGTCAGTTGCAACGGCAGCGGTCCGCGCGTTGGAAGGCGAGGGTAGAATTGTTTAAGCCCGCGCGGGGAGGTTGATTCCTCCCCTACGATGATCGGTTACAAGGAGGTATGCCATGGGCGAGTTCATCAACCACAACTCAGCACTGCTCATCGCCGTCGTCTTTTTCGGCATCATGGGCATGCTCGCATGGGAGCGGCGCCGCAGCGCCAAGGCCCTAGTTGTTATCGCGGTCATCACATTGGTGCTGGTGAGCGGCTATTGGACGTCACGCGAGGGGCCGTCCGACGTCGCGACCATCGCCGAGGTGGACGCCATCCTGAGCGCTGGCACTCCGGTGGTGCTGGAGTTCTACTCAGACACCTGAACCATCTGCCTAAGCAGCAAGCGTTCGGTGGACGCCATGGAGGTTGACCTAGAGGGCAAGGCCGTCATCATTCGCCTGAACTTGGGTGAGGATGTCGGCAAGCAGGCCGCGCGCAGGCTGGGCGTTAGCATCACGCCGACGTTCGTCGTCTTCTCAGCAGACGGCCGTGAGCATTACCGTGAGAGCGGCCCACCCGACATAGACCGCCTGAAGCGTGAGGCGCTCTCCCCCGGGTAGGAGCCTCGACCTGCCTGCCCGTGTAGAGTCACTAACGTGTTGCGGTGCCCCCTTTTAGATCCATAGAAGCCCCTTCAGAAACCCCACAGCATTACCGCCAGAGACCAGATTTCTGCGAGGGCGCTGAGCGGAGTATTCATCTTGACTCCGCACGGGGTTAGGCGGTTCACCTGTTGGCGATGGTAGGTCTTGGTACCTGGACGGCGATACCTATGGCTGGCGTGGGTTATCCTCCGCGAATCTCGATATCCAGGAGATGCACGATGAGTGAGCGAGAAGATGCGACGTTGGACGCGGAGATGGATCAGCTAATGCGGACGACCCCGCCGATGGATGCGGAAGTTTCGGCGAGGTTGCTGCTGGAGGCGAAGGAGATTTTTGATGCGCAGGGGGTGATGTTCTTTCTGCGGCAGGGGACATGCCTCGGAGCGATCCGCGACCATGCGTTCATCCCGTGGGACGACGACATCGATATCGGAAGCATCGTGGGGCTGAACGGGTTCGACGAGAGCATGATCGAACCGTTGGCGGACGCGTTTAGGACTCGTGGCTTTCACGTGAAACAGGACCAGTTCGCTGGCGAGACCTGGTTGGGCATCATGAAGGACAACATCAGGATCGATTGGTTGTGTTTGCGTGTGCGGAAGGGGCATGTCGTGCACTTCCCGGGCGTTCGGTTTCCGATTAGCTTATTCAAGGATCTGCGGGAGATTGATTTCCTGGGCCAGAAGTTTTTGGTGGCGAACCCGCCGGAGGAGTACCTGCGGATAAAGTACGGACCAACCTGGATGACGCCTAACCAGCTCAGCTACGGCAAGGAGGTGATCGAGAACCTTCCCGCGGGACCGATGCCGGGACACCCGAGCCGGTTGACCCAACGGGTGTTGATGCGGGTTTTCCCGAGTCGCGTCGTAAAGCTGCGGGTACTTGATCAGGAGGGAGCGCCGACGCTCGATGGCGAGGTGGTCGTTGCTGCATGGGGGACGTACAAGATCGATGGAGGAGGATACGCGAGGCTGTATGTCCCGCGGACCGACCTTTACGCGCTGGTGGTTCGGGGAGGTGGCAGGGAAGAGGTGCTGTACGAGGAGGAACTTTCGCCCGGCAAGACCTACGAGTATCGACCGGATGCAGGGATGACGTCGGGGCGCATCTTCGTGCTGGCTGAGGCCGTCGCCTAGGCCACAAGGGGGCCTTGGGCTGCTATTTGGCCCTGGTCGGGCTGCTATACGTCAGGTTGTACGCCAGTTCTACTTTCGAGCCATTGATTTCAGTCGTAAACCTGCCCCGCGGATTGGCCACGGCCACCCCTTCTCTATGTACGCTTGTTAGCCCAAACGTCACAGCGATGGGAAATCGCGAGTGGGGTCTACCTAATACCCATAAGGGGTGGCCGCGATGGTCTTCTTCTCCAGCAATTGTTCTGCTGGCTCAAATCATGAGAAGTATCGTTCCTTCTCGGGTGGCAATGGGTTAGCTGTATCGAAACCCAGTTGTCTCCAGATCTCATAGACGATAATCGCTACCGCATTGGAGAGATTGAGGCTACGGTTAGAAGCAACCATGGGAATAGAAAGTACATTTTCGGGAGGCAACGCCTGAATGATTGTGGGAGGCAGGCCCACACTCTCTGACCCGAATAGGACCGCATCGCCACGTTGATAAGTTGGTTCGTCGAAACGAATGGCCCCATGGGTTGTGGCGGCGAAAATCCGATCGATGGGGCATTCCGAGAATACTCCATCAATGTGTCTATGTACGACGACCTGCGCGATGTCCCGATAGTCTAGGGATGCCCTCTTAAGGCGAGAATCCTCCAAGACAAAGCCTAATGGCTCTACTAAATGGAGCCTGGATCCGGTATTGGCGCAAAGCCGAATTATATTACCGGTATTTTGTGGGATCTCGGGGGCAACGAGCACGACATTGGTAAGCGGGTCGTATCCAGACCTATGGGTGACGGACAATTGCTTACCTCATCGACCTAAACGTCACCGGTCAGTGAACGTGAGCATACGCCCGCAGACCCAAAAACGTCACAGCGGGGTTAAATCGCGAGTGCCATCACCCAATACTTAGTAGGGTGGCCGACACCAACCGTCGGGGCGGCGGTAGACCAGGACGCGGTCTATAGCTGTTCCTGGGGGCGGTGAACGTCGTGAACCCCTAACAAATGCGTGCGATTACCAGCGTCTGGCAACAGACTACACCTGGACTAGGGTGGTTCTTGGCCTGCGATGAGCTTCCCTCTAGCCCTTGGAAGAACGGCACGGAATGCGCTGAACAATGAGGGTTCTTCAGACGCCCTTGATCAAGGGCAGGACAACCCCGTCAGTGAATTTCAATGCGGTCCTGCGCGTCCCCGTCATCATTTCCCAGTGCACGGACTTCGTGATTGGAGCGAGGTGGGCTATCTTAGCCCAGGTTTCACCGGCGTCTTCGCTGCACCAAACTTCCCCATCAATCGTCCCCGCAAACAGAGCCACCCTTCCGGAGGCCGATTCTTCCAAGCACATCGACTCGATAGCTCCGTGAAGGCTCTCAGGCAGGCCTCCCTGGAGAATCGACCAGGACTCACCGGAGTCTTCGCTTTTCGCTATCCGGCCACCAGCCATCTTGGTCTCATCAACGTACCAGTCTCTTGGGCTGAATTGGCACGATGCGAGGAACATGGTTGCCGGTCTACTGGGCACAAAGGCGAGCATGTCAGGATACGACCCAAGCGAGCTTCGCTTTTCGTCAAGCACCACCCAATCTGAGCCCCTTTCTTGGAGACGGAGCAGCCCCGCCCCGCCAGTGCTATAGACGGTCGATGGATTCGCCGGGCTAATCACGGTCCGGTGCACGTCTGGGCTTGGCGTCGGGATCTGGGACCAGGTAACCCCGCCATCGAGGCTCTCCAACAGCCCGCCAACCTCGATACTCA
>Ga0114999_10003577_pt1 | contig 19376 bp, 16 predicted proteins | sample ArcticOcean_MG_C_3_FD_89820 | JGI IMG/M metagenome (GOLD analysis project Ga0114999, IMG submission 89820) | Marine microbial communities from western Arctic Ocean - ArcticOcean_MG_CB8_126 | ecosystem: Environmental > Aquatic > Marine > Oceanic | place: Arctic Ocean: Canada Basin | collected...
CTTGATGAAGACCCCAGGCAGGTGCGTGGTCAGCATTACGACCTCGTCCTTAATGGGATGGAGCTGGGAGGTGGCAGTATTCGTATTCACCAACCAGCGCTTCAACAGAAAGTGTTTGAAGAGGTACTTCAGTTGCCGAAAGAGGTCATCGAAGATCGCTTTGGCTACATGGTGAACGCATTTCGTTATGGTGCGCCACCGCACGGTGGTATCGCCCTCGGGCTCGATCGTATTGTTGGGCTGTTGACGGGTTCGGCAAGTATTCGCGACGTAATTGCCTTTCCCAAGAATCAGAAAGGCCAGTGTCTCATGTCGAAAAGCCCAGGCCCAGCCACGGAGCGTCAGCTGCGAGATTTACATATCCAGTCCATCGTGGTAGATAATAAATAGTCCCTATTTAGAGTTTCGAAAGCCTCATCCAATCATGGGTGAGGTTTTCTATGTACCGCGTAGTCCTCCCAACTGGTCAAAATTGACCAGTACTTCCGTCAAGCCTCGAGACTGAGTAAATTACTAGCCTTCATAAGGCCTAATTCCGTTCACTTTCAGAGATCTGGCACTTTCGTCGGTTTTCATTAAATGGACAATCTACAAAGTGATGTCGGTTTTTTAGGTTCTATAAGTAGATGGTGAATAAAGGATTAGGAGGATATTAGAAATAAAATATCAATCGAACAAAGCGTTGGCATATCAGTTGCTAACTTACCAGGAGATTACCGGCTGATAACCATCTAATATCTCGATAGCTAACTGATCACACCATGAAAATACTTAAACCACTAATATTCATCGCCATCACCTTGCTAGCTGGGTTCAGTTTCGCAACCCATGGCTTTGCACAGGCCGAAGTTACTTCAGCCATCGCTGAAGCACCTGCGGCCGACGAAGATTACCTGGCGCTAAAAGCAACCTATGGAGAAACCTTTGATTTCTTCACCATTAGCGTGCTTTGGACACTCCTCGCAGCTGGCCTTGTTTTCATCATGCATCTGGGTTTCGCAACGCTTGAAACTGGACTCACCCAGTCGAAAAACACGGTGAACATCCTATTCAAGAATGTGTTCATCATTTGCATGGGATTACTCGCTTATGCTGCTTGGGGCTTCAATGCGATGTATCCTGGAGAATTTAATAATTTCTTGGCGATGGGATCTCCGATAGCTGCCGCAGACTATGGCAACACCGATTACTCGTATGGTGGTCTTGCACTCTGCATGACGGGGTGGGCAGACTTCATTTTCCAGGGTATGTTTGCAGCAACTGCGGCAACCATCGTTTCAGGTGCAGTAGCTGAGCGTATCAAACTTGGTAGTTTTATGGTAATTGCCACCATCCTGGTTCTTTTCATATACCCTATTACCGGTTCATGGGATTGGGGCGAAGGCTGGTTGGATGATAAAGGCTTTTACGACTTTGCTGGATCAACTTTAGTTCATGCTTTTGGCGGATTTGCAGCTCTGGCAGCAGTTATAGTTTTAGGTGCCCGTAAAGGTAAATACCTTGAAGGAGGTAGAATTCGCCCAATTCTTGGACATAGTATGCCGCTTGCAACCATCGGGGTATTTCTTCTGTTCTTTGGATGGTTCGGGTTTAACGGTGGCTCTGTCTTGAGTGCCAACCCTGAAGCAGTTTCCTTCGTATTTGTAACCACTGCACTTGCTGCAGCCGCTGGCGGATTTTCATCCATCTTCTTTTCCTGGATACTGCTTAAGAAGCCAGACCTTACAATGGCGTTGAATGGTATCCTGGCTGGACTTGTCGGTATCACTGCTGGTGCAGACTCGGTAAGTGTTTGGTCCGCTGTGACAATCGGATTGATTGCTGGCGTGATAGTCGTGATCTCCATCCTGTTTTTCGATAAGATTAAAATTGATGATCCGGTTGGGGCTATCTCCGTTCACGGCGTATGTGGAATTTGGGGAACCTTAGCGGTTGGTATTTTCAATTCTGAGATAAAGTTTGGAGTTCAACTTCTTGGAACACTATCTGTGGCGGCATTTGCTTTTGCCACGACCTTCATTATCTGTTTGATAGTTAAGGCTGTTATGGGAATTCGAGTCTCAGCAGAAGAGGAATCAGAAGGGCTCGATATCGGAGAGCACGGTCAGGAAGCTTACCCAGACTTTTCTCCTTCCAGTCGTTAATTCTTGTAAACTAAGTAGTTACTAAATAAATAATTCAAAAAATTTAATTAAAGGTACAAAAATGAAACTCATTTCAGCCATTATTAAGCCCTTCAAATTGGAAGAAGTTAAAGAAGCTCTTTCCGAGATAGGGATCGAAGGTATGACAGTCACCGAAGTAAAAGGCTTTGGTCGTCAAAAAGGTCATACTGAAATCTACCGCGGAAGTGAATATACCGTGGACGTTCTTCCGAAAGTAAAAGTCGAAGTCGCTGTTAGTAGTGACATCGTCGAAAAGGCGATTGAGACCATCGTTACTGCAGCGAAGACCGGTAAGATCGGAGATGGAAAAATCTTCGTCACACCCATCGAAGAATCCGTGCGAATCCGCACGGATGAACGAGGTGATGCCGCCATCTAGGATCGATATCAAATCGTAAGTCATTTCAAAAGACCCTGCCTTTATTGGCAGGGTCTTCTTTTTAAAGATTATTCAAGGGTTCCTTGAAAGAATACCTATCTCTTCCAGAACGTGATTGTTCTTGGAACTTATTCCGTTCCTTATAAAATAACTGAGGTGCGGTTAATCCTTGAATAGGACATCGATTCGTCGTCTAAAATTCCGTTTCTAGGATTCTTGGTGTTCCGGCAGCGTCTTATTTTCAATTTGGCTGAGAATAAGATCAATGTATTCGGAGACTGGGTACGAACCTTCCTTGCTCTTGGCAACGCGAGAGCGAGCCGTTACCGTGTTTTCTTCTGCTTCCTTCCCGCCGATTACTCCAACAAAGGGAACTTTGTCCAATTCAGCCCGACGGATTTTTGCTCCGAGTTTTTCTGACATGGCGTCGACCTTTACTCGGATCTTCATAGCCTTGAGTTTAGTTTCGACTTCTTGAGTGAAAGGAAGAACGGCGTCGTTAATTGGCAGCAAGCGAACTTGTTCCGGAGCCAACCAGGTAGGGAAATTACCAGCAAAGTGTTCAATCAATACTCCACAAAACCGCTCCATTGAACCAAAAGGTGCGCGATGAACCATTACAGGACGATGCGGTTTGTTATCGGAGCCGATGTAGCTAAGATCAAAACGCTCGGGTAGATTGTAATCCACCTGAACGGTTCCCAGTTGCCATTCGCGTCCAATTACATCTTTTACCACAAAGTCGATTTTAGGGCCGTAGAAGGCTGCTTCACCTTCTTCTTCTGAAAAGTGCACACCCAAGGTTTCTGCGGCGACTCTAAGTGCCGCTTCTGCCTTATCCCAGTTTTCTGGGGAGCCAACATACTTGTCCGAATTCGGGTCACGCAAACTTAGGCGAACACGATAGTCTGTCATACCAAGTACGCTGAACACAGTTTTAACTAAATTCAGGCAGCCGTTAATTTCGTCTTGAAGTTGTTCGTCTGTGCAAAAGATATGGGCATCATCCTGGGTAAATCCACGAACGCGTGTCATTCCGTTTAGCTCGCCTGATTGTTCCCATCGATAAACCGTTCCAAATTCTGCAAATCGTTGTGGCAGGTCGCGGTAAGAATGGTGCTGTGAGTCGAACAACTTGATGTGCATCGGACAATTCATTGGCTTCAATAAATAGCCTTCAATTTGTCCATCCTCCAACAGGTTGGTTAAATCCGAGCAGCTTTTGTTTTCATCAGCCAAATCAGCAAGTGACTGACGGTCGATGACGGGAGGGTATTGGGAATCTTGGTAATAAGGAAAGTGACCCGAAGTTTTATAAAGTTCGAGCTTCCCTATGTGGGGCGTATAAACTTGGTCATAACCTTGTTTCCTCAACTCCTCAGAAATAAAATTCTGTAATTCGTTTCGTACGACAGAACCATTGGGTGTCCAAAGGACCAGACCTTGACCAACAGCTTCATCGATGTGGAACAGCTGCATATCTTTCCCGATTTTCCGGTGATCACGTTTACGAGCCTCCTCTTGTTGGTCGAGATACTGTTGCAATTCATCCTTGGTGGCGAATGCAGTGCCGTAAATACGCTGAAGCTGTTTGTTCTTCTCGTCTCCCCGATGATAGGCCCCGGCGATGCTGAGCAGTTTAACCGCTTTTACTTTCTTGGAATAGTTTACGTGGGTACCCGCACACAGATCGACAAACTCTCCATTCCGATAAAAGCTAATCTCCTCACCTTCTGGAATATCAGCTAAGCGACCGAGTTTGTATTCTGCCTGACCGATCTCATTGATGAGCTCAACGGCCTCTTCGCGAGTTTTTTCAAAGCGTTCAAAGCGTTGATTCTCTTTGATCACTTTCTTCATTTCCGCTTCGATGGCTTCTAGGTCTTCCACAGTAAACTTATGGGCGATATCAAAATCGTAATAAAATCCCGTATCGGTAGGTGGGCCAATGTCGAGTTTTGCCTCGGGAAAGAGCCGGAGTACAGCTGTCGCTAAAATATGAGCCGATGAATGGCGGATTTCTTCGAGTGGTGACATTTCTTTCATAGTGTAATGAGGCCTAGTAGAGGGCGGTTAGAACGGTGTTTTTGGCTAATAAAAATGCCGAGGAAATTTCCAGGGCCTCAACAAGTCAAGGGATCAATCTTTTCCTTTGGACTTCTTCGGAATACCACTTTAGGCCACAACTTCATTTACCCAGCGATCCCAAGGCTCAAAAATGAGTCGGTGCCCCCATCGTTCCCGGGTAATGACGATTCTCTGTTCACTGACGTCTGGCGACTTTTTGAAGAAATATTTTGGATTGATGTTGTTTTGGTCAGACGAGTCGTGAATGGAAAGCACACGTCCTGAGACTTCCATTTTGGGATCATCTCTGAGATTGTAGAAAAACCCTGCCAGAATAACATAATTCACGTCTTTGTCTTTCTGCTTATTGGAAACGTAACAGGCCATGATGCCACCTTTACTTCCACCGACGATGGTTATGTTAGAGGAAGGCACTCCCTCCTCTTTCAATTGATCGACATAAAATGAAATCAAGTTGGCGTATGCAGATGGATTGGTGTTCTTCTTTCGGATTTCACTGATTACCCAGAATCCTTTTTCCTCCAGTTTCTCAACAATTTCTGGGTATTTGTAGATACCATAGTCTGGATGGTTGGGCGTTCCATCTGAGCCTTCGACAATCGCACCATGCAGGTAAAAGAGGTAGTGGCGTTCAGGATCAATTTCTGCCGGTAGTCGTTCTGACGTTTCAGCGTTCATTGCCAACGGACATACTAACAGGCAACAGAATAGAGAAAAGCGATATAGATTGGTCATAATGAATATGGGGTTTATTGGATTAATTCTCCATAAAACCGCTTCATTGGCCAACTATTTTATGGGACTGATTTCGTATCCTTCTTTTTGATCGAGAATATTCCAACCACTTGCCTGCAATTCTTGTCTAAGCCTATCAGCTTTATCCCAATCTCGATCTTGCTTCGCTTGCCAGCGTTCTTCAGCCAAAGATTGAATGGCTTCCGGGATTTCTAACTCGGTCTCTTCGACCTCCTGAAATAACTGGATGCCAACCGCGTAAAGAACTCCAGCCAGCGCTTTCAATTCTTGCTGAATGGCCTCCGCGTCCAAATCCATTGTTTCAATTTGTACCAATCCGCCAAAGATTCCTGCCGTTGCTTTAGACACATTGAGGTCATTTGTCAGTCCTTCCCAGGCTGGTAGAAAATGTCCCCAATCGGTGGGGAAGGGCGCTTCACCGAGCTTTAGGAAATCTTCTTTGGAGATGTCAGACTTTTCCAGAAAGGGGATGACGTTCTTCTCCATTTTCTTCATCGCACTCCGACCCGCCTGCAATGAGGCGAATGTGAAATTCAGTGGCTGGCGGTAATACCCGGAAATAAGTGTGTAACGCACCTCCATCGGCGTAAATCCCTTTTCTTGAAGCTGCTCCAGAGTAAATAAATTCCCCAAGCTCTTGCTCATTTTCTGTCCTTCCACCTGCAAATGGGCATTATGAAACCAATGGCGAGCAAACGGTTTTCCGCTTGCCCCTTCACTTTGAGCAATTTCGTTTTCGTGATGGGGGAAACAGAGGTCGATTCCTCCACCATGGAGGTCGAAGCTTTCACCTAAATATTGTTGGCTCATGGCCGAACATTCCAAATGCCAACCCGGGCGGCCTTCTCCCCAAGGGCTTTCCCAAAAATTGTCGCCATCCTCTGGTTTCCGGGCTTTCCACAGCGCAAAGTCGTTTACCGATTCCCGATCGTATTCGTCCGCGTCGTTTAGCTCACCTGCACTGGTCGTTGATTGTGTGGCAATGACGCGGTCTTGCAGGCGAGAAAGCTTACCGTAAGGTGGGTAGGCAGCCACTCTGAAATAGACCGATCCATCTCCTGCCGCATAGGCCAGATCTTTTTCAATGAGTTTTTCGATTAAACCAATTTGTTGAGGAATGTGTTCCGTGGCTTTTGGCTCTTGGTGTGGCGCGATAATGTTGAGTGCTTCCGAATCTTCATGGAACTTATCTGTCCAGTAACTGGTAAATGCCTTCAAGGTTTTGCCTTCTTGTTGAGCCGTACGAATCGTTTTATCATCCACGTCCGTAATATTGCGCACGAGGTATGGATTCAGTCCGGCAACTTCAAGAGTCCTTCGTAATACGTCCTGAGCAAGAAACGCTCTAAAATTTCCTATGTGGGCAGGACCATAAACAGTGGGACCACAGCAGTAAAAGCGAAATTGAGCGCCATCCTCCGCCATCAATGGCTGAATGTGGCGGGTCATCGTATCGTATAGCCTGAGTCGTGAATCCATTCGGTATTTGGCGTGCTGGGATTTGTTTACAATTGCGGGAATTGGAAAAACGAAGCACTATCAGGATTTGCATTCTTTGAATCAATCCCATTGTTTACGAATTGAATGGAAACTGAATTTGCTCTAAATCTACTCCGAAGGCCGCGTCGTTTGAGACGTAGCACTGGTATCCGTAAGCTGGTTGAAGAAACCAGCGTTGGCAAAAACGACCTTATCGCCCCGCTGTTTATTAAAGAAGGCGAAGGCGCTCCGGAGGCAGTTGAATCCATGCCTGGCGTTTTCCGTATATCGCTCAATGACCTTATTAAAGAATGTCAGGAGCTGCACGCCCTGGGCATTCACGGAGTCGCACTGTTTCCTCAAGTTGATGCGTCGTTGAAGAATGATGAGGCGACTGAAGCTACTAATGAGGACAATTTGGTTCTAAGAACTGTCCGCCGCCTCAAAGAAGTAATTCCTGAACTTGTATTAATTACGGATGTGGCGCTCGATCCCTATACCTCGCATGGGCACGATGGAATCCTAGATGATTCGGGCACTAAAGTTTTAAATGATCCTACAGTAGAAATTCTGTGTCGTATGGCTGTGCAACAAGCCGAAGCAGGTGTCGATTTGGTAGCTCCATCCGATATGATGGACGGACGAGTTGGCGCAATGCGTGAAGCATTGGATGAATCCGGTTTTACGGAAACAGGTATTCTCGCTTACTCTGCCAAATTTGCTTCTGCCTACTATGGTCCTTTCCGTGAAGCGGTTGGAAGTGCTCAAGCCGCTGGAACAACTGGGTTGGATAAGAAAACCTATCAGCTTAATCCGGCCAACCGGCTTGAAGCCTCCTTGGAGAGCGTGATGGATACTGAAGAAGGAGCGGATATCTTGATGGTTAAACCTGCGGGCCCCTATTTGGATATTATTCGCGACTTACGAAATAATACCGAGCTACCCATTGCTGCCTACCAGGTCTCTGGCGAATACGCCCAGATTCATGCCGCAGCCCAGTTAGGATGGCTTGATCTGGAAAAAACGAGAGATGAGTCTTTGTTAGCTATCAAACGCGCTGGCGCCGACATGATCCTGACCTATTTCGCCAAAGCAGTTGCGAAGTCGTTGAATTGATCGATTGCTAAACTAAGGAGTTATTGGAGGCTTACTCCTTACTGTCATCTTCCTCGTCTGGAAGGTCAGGTGGACCAGAGACTTCTTTAATGTCTTTCTCCTCTTCTTCTTCCTCCTCCCACTTCATCGTTTCATCTGGAGCGATAACTTCTTCTGCTTCCTCCAAATCGGGAATTACTTCTGCGATTTCCTTTTCTTCTGCAGCCGGCTTTTCATCATCATCATCATCGTCCAGGGAATAGCCTGCAGGTGTATAATCAAGAATAGCGGTGACTTCAGAAAAGTAGTGAAGATTCTTACCTTCAAAGAACTGATTGCTCATTTCGTCGCGTAAGTCTTCTTCCAGCTCACTGACGGACATACTTTGCTCAAATTTGATTAAGTCATTAAGAAGCTTCACGCGAAGCGTCGTTATGTGATCAAGGAAGTCGGCATAGGGTCCAGTCTCGTCATCTTCTACTGCATCCGGAAGAATAAACAAAATATCTTCAGATTCGAACAAAGATTCGGAGGATTTCACCATGCGAATTTTTTGATCACCTAAATCTTTGTCGATTCCGTAGGGAATGAATGCTGCTTCGACGATATCCGTGTCCAATCCGTATTCACGAAGAGGGTCAAGAAGGTCTATCAAATAGGCCCATTGTTTTGGGTCTATGATTCCGAGATTATCGAGGTCCCAAGGAATATTCTCGCTCACCTCAATGACCCACCAATTAAGGTCTTCACGGAGGGAGGCGATGAGCCATTCTAGCTTCTTGGATTTAATTGACATGTGGTTTTAAAGACCGGAATGAGATTTGGTCTTGTTCGTTGATATTTAGCTTTAAAAACTATTGCATCTTTCAATTTGTTCCTCCTTTGGTAAAGACAAGTTTTTTTTCAAACTTTCTTTCATATTTTACTTTTACATACACACCAGCAATTAGACTTCTATGGGTAAATTTTACGAATCGGCTGTCCGACCTGTCTTATTTAGGCAAGATGCTGAAACAGCTCACGAGCAAGGTGTAGCATTATTTAAAGCCCTCAGTCACGTCCCCTGGTTATGTCGATTTTTGGAATCCCGGTATCTCAGACCACCTCATTCTGAGCCCATCCGCCTGTTTGGTTTAGAGTTTCCGAATCGCGTGGGACTTGCAGCAGGCATGGATAAAAATGCGGCCTTTTGGCCTGCTGCATCCGCTTTCGGCTTCGGTCACGTAGAAGTTGGGACAGTAACGTTTCATCGGCAACCGGGGAACCCACGACCCCGGGTCTTTCGTTTTCCAGAAGAAGAGGCGGTCATCAATCGCTTGGGTTTTAACAATGAAGGTGCTGAGTTTGTTGCTCAACGGCTTGCCAAACAACCCAGAGGGAACAAGCGCCGCATACCCATTGGTATCAACATCGGTAAATCAAAAATTGTGGATATTGATGAGGCCACCGAAGATTATTTAAAATCCTTCGAGCTTCTTGCTGACTATGCCGACTACTTTACTATCAATGTGAGTAGTCCTAATACTCCCGACCTTCGGAAACTCCAGGGAGCAGATCATTTACCCACCTTGCTAGGTGAAATCGCCTCTGCAAATTCAACTCGAAGTGAGAAGTTGGGTGTTAAGCGTTTACCTATCCTCCTTAAAATAGCTCCCGATTTATCATTCCGTGAAATCGATTCCATTTTGGATACACTATTGGATCTGGGTTATGATGGCATTATAGCGACCAATACTACCCTAGCTCGTCCAGGCCCTTTCGCTGAAGTAGATCAAGCAGGAGGTTTAAGTGGTAGACCCGTCGAACGACGATCAACGGATATCATTCGCTATATCAGCCGTGCCACCGATGGCAAACTGCCGATCATTGGCGTTGGGGGGATTATGGATACCAGGGCTGCTGGTGAAAAAATCTCTGCGGGGGCTTCCCTCGTACAGATCTATACCGGTTTCATTTACCGCGGCCCACTATTTCCTCACCAAATCGCCTGGGCCTTATCTCACGGTCATCGGACTTCCTTTTAAAAATAGCGCAACCAAGCATCAACGCTCTCGCGACGAAAATTTGTGATCGATCCGGGTTAAATCTCAATCGAGCCTTGATAAACCACCTTCGCCGGCCCGGTCAGGTTCACCTGGTCGATAGTGTCGCCTTCAACCCGAAAATTAACCTTTAAGGTATCACCACCTGCGACTATTAGGCTCACAGGCTTTTCGACTCCTTTTACCAGATGTGAAAGTATGGCCACGGCGGTAACGCCCGTTCCGCAAGCAAGGGTTTCGTCTTCAACACCCCTTTCGTAGGTGCGAACATTAATATGATCATCCTTAATTTGGGCAAAGTTTACGTTGGCACCTCGTGGTTGGAATGCCTCATGGAATCGCAGTTCCGAGCCTTCAGCTTTAATATCTACCGCTTGAACGTCATCAACGATTTTTACCACGTGAGGAACGCCCGTATCCGAATAGTGCACGACAGCTTCTCCTGCCTTAAGTGAGATAGCCTGATTCAGCTTTGTGTCCAAAGCAGGTGTCATTTGCACCGTAAAATTTCCATGTTCGGCGATACCTTCCATATTTCCTGCATCGGTGCGAAACTTCAGTCTTCCGTTCAACCCGAGCTTGTTCGCTAAAGCGAATGAAATGAAACAACGAGCACCGTTGCCACACATCTCAGCGCGAGATCCATCAGCGTTATAGTAAACCATAACGGCATCGAGGTCTTCAGACCTATCTTGTTCGAGCAATAATAAGCCGTCCGCGCCAACCCCGAATCGTCGATCGCAAAGGAAAGCGATCTGCTCAGTTGTTAAGGACAAGCTTCCATCAAGGTTGTTTATCACTACGAAGTCGTTTCCGGCGCCGTGCATTTTTGTAAAGTCGATCTTCATGTGGTTGGGCGATAAAAGTGTGTTTTCAAACTATTTCAAGCAGATCCTCACAAGGGTAACCGATCACTGGATTGAGTAGCTTTTGTCCTATATTGATTACAAACCAAAAAAAGGTTCTGCATAAAGTGTTAGTTTTTCAATTTTGTGCTGGGCGAACTGCTAAAAAATAAAATACAAATTGTTCCCGTAGTTTCGACTACGTTTCTTTCAATCTATAACCCTTTCTAAATATTTGTTATGAGTAATTCTAATCCGAAACTCCATAATGCAACCTGGCCAGGTGTTGTCGGCAAAGGATCTGACGAGGAGCCTTTTATCAGCTTGGATAAAATGATCGAATTCACCGCCAATTCCGAAGTCAACGGACGGAGGTTCGACGGCGTTGATTTATTTCTTTCTGAACCACACGTCGCGATCGATTCCTCCGACGACGATTTAAAAGCACTCGCTGAACAGCTAGGAGGTCACAATCTGGTCGCCGGCTCCTTGGTGGCTCCCGTTTGGGATGGACTGGGTGGTGGCTCCGCTATGGGCAGTGACACCGAAAAGGGCATGTTCTTGGACATGGTCAAAAAAGCCTGTGTCATCGGAGGTAAACTAAGAGACCTCGGTGTCCGGCCTTATGGGGTTATTCGAATCGACTCTGCTACCGACGTGGAAACCTGGAGTAAAGATCCTGACGGAAATACGGCCATCATCGCACAGACCTTTAAAGAGGCCGCTGCCATTGCGGCAGATCACGGCGAACGCTTAGCTGCAGAAGGCGAAATTTGCTGGGGTGGCATGCACAGTTGGAAATGGATGCTTCGCACCTTCGAATTGGCCGATGCGGGCGACACACTCGGTTTTCAAGCGGATCTCGCTCACTCTATGTTGTACCTCCTGGGATACAATGCTGAAGAGCATCGTATTCTACCTGCTGACTTTTCTTGGGATGATAAAGATGCTTTGGCCGCAGCCTATAAGGAAATGACGGATGCCTTGCGTCCTTTCACCATAGATTTTCATGTCGCCCAGAATGACGGCACCGTTCACGGATCTGGTTCTCACGACAAAACAGGTAAGCATTGTCTGGCCGACGACCCCAATGGGAAACTCGATGTTGCCTGGGCAGCTGGTTATTGGCTGAACGACGAAAACGGTGAGCCACGTAAAAACATCGAGCACATCTGCTGGGATGGTTGCATGTTCCCGAACGAGATCATGCACGAGCAGAACACCTGGAACACCATCCTTGCCTCCATGATCTCAGTTCAGGACGCACACGGCTGGTCTTAATTCACTTCAATTACATAATCATTCAATAGTTACTACCATGGGAAAAATATTACTAGGAGCAGAAGTATACACCTGGTTCATGCGTGAATCCGGAGCAGCATATGAAAACCAATTGGGCCATATGATTGAGATGGTAAACAAGGCTGGTTTCACCGGCATAGAACCTATGCACTTTTGGATGGGTGACCTCACCGATCCGGTTCTACTAAAAGAAAAGCTCGACGAACAAAACGTACTGCTTTCAGGAATCGCTCTGGTTCACGATTGGAACAACTCAGAGGAAACAGCCGAAGAAGTTGCTGGAGCCAATGCCTGTATCGATTTGCTGAAACAATTTCCCGGAGCCAAGCTTTGCACCGTTCAAATGCCTACAGGTCGTCACGACCTCGAGCAACGCCGCTTGAATTTGGTATCTTGTGTGAATGCGGTTTCCAAAAGAGCTGTCGACGCAGGTATTGAGTGTTCTTTCCATCCAAACTCACCTGAGACTTCCATCAATCGTACCTCTGAAGATTACGATGTCATTCTAAATGGTTTGGATCCAACCGTTACTGGTTGGACACCTGACGTGGGGCACATTCGTAACGGAGGAATGGATGTCATTTCCAAGATGGCTGAGTTCCGTCCCTTGATCAACCACATGCACTACAAGGATTGGGATGGTGAACCCGAGTGGAGGCTTATGGGAGATGGTAAAATCGATTTCGTTGCGATCACTCAGTGGCTGGCTGATGAAGATTATGAAGGTTGGATCATGTGCGAGGACGAGGCTGATGAAGCAATCAAAGATCCCGATGGCGTGACAATGCACGATGGTGAATATTGTAAGGAAAAATTAGTTCCTATCATTTCCTAATTTCAGGTTTTAAGCTTAGGTCTTTCCGTCTTTATATATGAAGAAAATTATTAATGATCCCAATACCGTGGCAGCTGAACTGTTGGATGGATTGGTCGACTACTATAATGGCGATGCCAGCCTGGTTTCTCCGGGCGTCATCGTTATGAATGACATTCCGGAAAACAAAGTTGCTCTGCTCGTAGCAGGTGGTGCCGGACATGAGCCGATCTACCACGGGCTTGTTGGAAAGAACTTTGCCGATGGAGCTGCCGTTGGAGACATATTTGCAGCTCCACCTCCAAACATTATGCTCGATGCAACTCGGGCGGTTAATAAAGGTAACGGCGTACTGTATCTATATGGTAATTACGCGGGAGATGTCATGAACTTCGAGATTGCTCAGATGATGGCAAAAGCTGAAGGCATCAACGTTGAAACGGTTTTGATTTATGATGATGTCGCCTCTGCTCCACCTGAGGAAAAAGAAAAACGCAGAGGGATCGCAGGACTGATCCCTATTGTTAAATTGGCCGGAGCCGCTTCCAATGTTGCGGAATCTTTAGAGGAGCTTGTTCGTTTAACCACCAAGGCACGTGACAACACGCGCTCGGTGGGTGTTGCCCTTGCTCCAGGATCTATCCCTGCTACCGGTCTTCCCACATTTGAATTGGGAGAAGAAGATATCGGAATTGGTATGGGAATCCACGGAGAACAGGGAGTGGGTGTTGAGAAGATGATGCCAGCTGACGACCTTACGACCAAGATGATGGATCTTATTTTCGGTGATGACCTATCGCTTGAGTCAGGCGATGAAGTCGTTGTATTGATCAATAGTTTAGGTTCTACGACCTTGATGGAGTGCCTCATCGTATTAAAGAAGGTTAAACAAATCCTGTCTGACCGTGGGGTAAAAATCTACGACATTATTACAGGCCAAAAAGTTACTTGTCAGGAAATGGGCGGACTTTCTATCAGCCTTACCAAGATGGACGAAGAGCTAAAACCGCTCTGGGATATGCCTTGTTCGTCATTGGGTTACACAAAGCTGTAGACACTGACTGAACATCTGTGACATGCATTTCTACAAATCCATCGGCAAGGCGAAAACGCGATTGTCCTACCATCAAAAGCTAAAAAGGGTAGGGCTAGAGTAATTCTTCTCTGCTGCCTAATAACTGATAAGAAAAACCAAGTTAGTGAGGTCCTAAAACATGCTCAACTCCGAACAAGTAAAAGCGATGATGATCGCGGTTTCCGATGAAATTATACGGAACGAAGATATTTTAAGTGAAGCCGATCGCCAACTCGGCGATGGTGACCATGGTCTAGGAATGACCCGTGGATTTACAGAGGCTAAAAAACAATTGGAGGCTTTATCCCCAGCAAATGTTGGCCAGGTTTTCACGACGCTCGGAATGGCGTTGATGAGTTCCATGGGTGGCGCATCGGGTGCCGTGTTTGGAATGCTCTTCCAGAGTGGAGGAACGGCCATTACTTCAGCCGAAGGCTTGGACGCTGCATCCCTTTCATCCTTTCTCGACGGAGGTACTCAAGGTGTCATGAACATCGGCAAAGCTAAACCTGGTGACAAAACCATGGTCGACGCTCTAGTCGGTGCCCAAGAAGCTCTCGCAAGCGCTAAAGGGGGATCAATAACGGATGCTCTAGTTGCCGCCGCAGAAGGTGCACGTCAAGGTATGGAAAAAACCAAGGACATGATTGCACAACTGGGTCGTGCACGAACGCTCGGCGAAAAAACACTCGGTCTCCCCGACGCAGGAGCTATCTCTGTTTCTATCATTTTTAAGACCGCTAGCGAATTTGCTGCGCAAAGCTAAATTTTCAGGAAGGTTAGGCTGGCGTAATTTACTAGTCATTACTTGAAGCGTTTGTTGGCATTGTACTCTGCCCATGGGGCGGACGTTACAGCTCTAAATCAATCTATCCCTCGATGAAACCTCTATCAAATCTAGGTTACCTTACGGAATCCATCTTCTTTTTCAGAGCCCTCTAAAATCTGGTGATTTTGATTTATGGATGAGCTTGCATGAAAAGGAGTTTGGAACCGATACCCGGCATATCGCCTTTGGATGGGACTCGGATGACCGTGGCGAAATTGCCCAATTCGAAGAGCGTGGTTTTGCTTTTGAAAGTATGGTGGTGCTGAAGCTCAACCAATTAATCAGACCCGAAAAGTTTAATCATCATCTGGACATCCATACCATTGAAACAGACGATGAATGGAAGGAAATAACGGAGCTTCAAATAGAGGCTGGGTTTGAAGGTGGTGACCTGGCTGTTTATCGTTCATTTAAGGAACGACTGATGAAGAGGTATCGCGTCATCCAGGATCAAAAAGCAGGGGCCTGGTGGGGAGCATTTCTCAATGGAGTTGCGGTGGGGGATATGGGTTTATTCTTCGATGAGAAAAAAGAAATAGGTCGATTTCAACACATAGGAACGTCGCCTAAGTTTCGAAGACAGGGCGTGTGTTCTACTTTACTCTACGAAGTATGCCGCAATGGAATTGAAACGACTCCCAATCTTATAATCGGAGCTGAAAAAGACGGAATGCCCGAAAGTATTTATCGTTCTCTGGGATTCGAATTCTGCTCACTGCAATTGGGCTTGATTTGGAACAGAGCCAGTGAGAAGGGCTAGATCGGTTGTTCTTGTTTAGTACCTTAAATGTGAATCGACAGGTGCCTGGTGTTCAGTTTTGATTAACTTAACACAAACGATCTTGGAAACGCTGGTTCATAGCTCGAGGTCGTTACGCATTCAATTTCAGAACATACCACCAACATTATGAATACTTTTCATAGAATTATTAACTTTTGTACCCTCCTTGGAATTCTCGTTTCGAGTTCATCGGCTATAAATGCTCAAAGTGAAATTTCTTTTTCATCGGAAACAATCACGCTGCCTGTCCGCGTACATCGATTTACCTCTGAGCAAGAAGCCCGTCTTAATTGCACACTCAGTGACGACGAAATTCGGCAGCAGTTTGAAGTAGTCAACCAGACCTGGGTTCAGGCCGCCATTGTTTGGGAAATCGAATCCATCGTCGATGTAGTCGCCCGAAAGCCAAAAAATTTTGCGAAAGCTATGGAGAATCCTAGAGGTACTTTGGCAAAAGCACTGGCTTCGAACATGCCCCGCAACCAGTTACTCCAAAAAGGTTTCAATGTCGTTATTGCCGAGGACTATGGTCATAGCATAGGTGGTGTATTTTTAGCAAAGGAGGATGGCTTGGTGTTTTATGCGAGGAAAGGAACCAAAGGGATACAGACACCCGCTGTTCTAGCTCACGAACTTGGTCACTCACTCGGATTACCTCACACTATATTTGAGAAGGATAACAATCTTATGATGGGTTCGGGATCTGGTCGTGTTCCTAAGCTTACAAAACTGATAACCGCTTCTCAAATCATGATTGCTAGGTTGTATGCGATGACTGGAAAACCTATTAACCCTCCTCGAGTTCAGCCGCCCTCAAAATCTCTCATACTCGTATTTGGCATTCTCGACACAAACAAGGACGATATAATAACCCTGAGTGAAGTTAAGAAAAAGCATCGCCCTTATGTTATTGATTTTTTTCGTAGAGCATCCCGTTCGGCCGTCGATTCACTTTCGCGGGACGAATGGGATTTTATTATAGAGCAGCAAGGTCAATCACGCCAGAGACCCCAGCAGGTCCGACAACCCCAACAGCAAAACCAGCGAGCTTATGGTCCGGGAATTGTCCCTCAAATGTTTTCGAGATTCGACGCAAATAAAGATGATCGGATGACGCGCAAGGAAGCCAGTAGCCAGGGGTCGCTTATCAACGAATATTTCGACAAGTGGGATAGCGAAACAAACGGCAATGGAATTTTAACACGCGAAGAAGTCACCGCTCGTCTTTCTGATGAACCAGCCGTTCAAGGCGCTGTGAGCAATTCCAAGAAGTAGACCCTTAAATGGCTGACTGATTTTGGTTTACTTCAATCAGTTGGGTACGCCTCCGGTTTTCATCTTTTCAACCTTTTTTCCGTAGGAGTCATTGCCTCCATTGGTCATGGTTGGGGGAATCCTGTTGCGGCTTGGAATATGTGCGGCCAATCGCTCTAGTTCTTAATTGCAGAGGGAGCCCTCCAATCAAACGGCAATTCGGCATCCGGATAAGCCCAGTTATTGAAAACGGTTTTGGAGGGTTTCCCAAAAAACTGGAGGTCGGCAAAATCTAGTAAGGTAATCCAGTCTTCTTTGTTCTGAGCATGTCCTCCATCGCGCCAGTGAATCGCAATATTTTCCTCCGCACTCATCCATTCGTAAACCGTCTGGGTTGCCAGGTGGGTTAGTTCAGTCCCAAGTGGATTGGCGTGATAATCCTCACGAGCATGGCAGTTGATAAATGCCCGAGGCGCAACCAGCACCCTGGAGAAGTGAGAATCGAAAGGCATAAATTCTTCTTTGTCGGCAAAGGTAAAATAGTTGGCGTGAAACCAGCGTTCGTTTTTTCCTACATGACTTCTAATCGTTTGGGGTTTTTGGCCATTCTCGAAAAAACGATAACTACCTGTTCCACCTGTTCCTGACGAATTAGGAGCAGTGATGGCGATGCGTTCATCGAAAATGCCCGCGTACAAGGCCGCCTTTCCACCGCGTGAGTGACCAGTCGCCACGACCCGATCGACCTGTGTCAGACCAACTTGATTCAGGGCATTCAAAACAAGGGCATGTCCCCAGCCCCAAACGGATAAAGCCGTCCAATCATAATTGGGATAGAGTGGGTAGACACCAGCGTCACGGCCTTCACCTCGTGTATCAGTGGCGAGATCTGTTCGATTGAACCGAGCGAATAAGTAACCCCTTCTAACCGCCTTTTCACCTGCGAAGGCTGTGTCACTTTCCAATTCCTCATCAAGGGCGACTCGGTCATTCTTTATGATAGTCGGATAACGTTGTTTAGCCGATGGTCTAAGCACGACAAATAGGCACGTAACCGATTTCCCATTACGGCTTATGCTCAGCGAATAATTTTCCTTAACTCCAGCTCCTTCAAAAACGATTTCTGAGCCCAACAACGTCACTTCAATCTGTTTTGGAATCGGAGGGACTTTTCCGTATAGGTAGTGGGCCAGCATCGCTTGGATATATTCACGCTGTTTTCCCCAATCTTCGAGGTTTTGGACACGCGTTCCGTCTGCCATTAAAAATGGATCCGACATGCCTTTCTGAAAAGGAAGATCGTCAACCGGTGGAAAATCATAGTTTGTGGTTCTTGCCGCACCTAAGAGAGACGTGCTAAGAAATAGAAATAAAGTGGGGATGAGTTTTTTAAGCATTTTCATTTTGGAATTTTATAGCTGCTCTGGTGGTTTGATCCGGTGAATTATCTTTAAACAAGAATAGAGAGTTAGGAGTTTGTACTACCTTCAGTCTGATTATTTGGCTTAATACACGTTCTTATTCTGCTAGAATCGACTTGAGCTGATTTGATAATTTTTCAACCAGTTCTGGGTCGGCCTCGTACTGATTAATTTTCTCTCCTAGATCTTCTCTCAAATTATACAGCTCACCCGAAGAACCTCGATTTCCTTTGCTTGGAAGAATCAACTTCCAGTCACCAGATCGGATTGATTGCGCATCGTGCAGAATGGGTGGTCGTACTTCCATTTGGGTCCCCATCATGGCTGATAGAAAACTCTCACTATCCTCAGCAGCTCCCGTCGGCAATTGCTTCACTCCTACCAAGTTCCCAAACGTTGCAAACACATCGACGAAAGAGATGGTTTGATCGTTCGTTGACCCTGCCTTAATCTTATCGGGCCAACGCATCAAAAATGGCTCACGGTGCGCGCCTTCCCATCTGGTTGCTTTCTTACCCCGAAGTGGCCCCGCTGCCGAGTGTCCAAAATGCGTTGTGTTTTCATCATACCAAACGGGCCCGTTGTCGCTGGAAAAAATAAGTAACGTGTTATCCGTCAGTCCGGCTTCTCGTAGAGCGTCGCTTACAGTTCCAACTACGGCATCTACTTGCATGACAAAGTCTCCATACATCCCTACCTTGCTTTTTCCCCGAAATGGTTCCGACGGCAGCCAAGGAGTGTGAGGAGAGGGTAGAGCAAGGTATAGAAACAGCGGCTTCTGTTGCGATCCTGAAGCGTAACTTTCAATTACTTTCACTGCCTCTTTTTCAAATACGGGAGTTACTTCTTCATGAACGAAATCGAGCGCTATCGGTCCTTCTCGCCAGAATGCTCCTTGAATGTTGTTCCATCCGTCTTTGCTTCCCACGCTTGTGCTTGCTTTGGTTATTTCGGTTGGTGGCATAACTGGGTCTCGTTCTCGAATATAAAAGAACGGTGGTATATCGAGTGAAGCATGCATTCCAAAAAAGGAATCGAACCCACGATCAAC
>Ga0114999_10003580_pt1 | contig 19372 bp, 22 predicted proteins | sample ArcticOcean_MG_C_3_FD_89820 | JGI IMG/M metagenome (GOLD analysis project Ga0114999, IMG submission 89820) | Marine microbial communities from western Arctic Ocean - ArcticOcean_MG_CB8_126 | ecosystem: Environmental > Aquatic > Marine > Oceanic | place: Arctic Ocean: Canada Basin | collected...
GACGCCAACTTCTGGGCCAGGCCAAAGACGGCGTGCTCCATGCTGATCTCTCGGCCTGCACCGCCTATATCGGCGCGGCCGAGGCCGCCGGGGCGGTGACCTGTCCCGCCCTGCTGCTCTGCGGGCGCGAGGACCGCATGGCCCCGGTGAAGGGCGCGGCCGCGCTGTGCGAGGCCTTCGCCGGCGGGCGCATGACGATTTTGGAGGGGTCGGGGCATATGATGATGGTCGAGCGCCCGGACGAAACCTTGGACGTGCTCAAGGACTTCCTGGGGGGCTGAACCGATGGCCGAAAAACCGGGCGAGACACGAGCAGACTATCCGCATTTCCTCGAAATACCGATCCGCCTGCGCGATGTGGATGTCTATGGCCATGTCAACAACACGGTCTATCTCCAGTTCTTCGACACGGTGATCAACGCCTATCTGATCGAAGAGGGCGGACTCGACATGCCGAGGGGCAAGGTGATCGGCCTGGCGGTCGAAACCATGTGTCGCTTCCATGCGGAAATCGATTTTCCGGGCCGGATCAAGGCGGGGCTGCGCGTCAAGCGTATCGGCAGTTCCAGCGTTACCTACGAGGTCGGCATCTTCAAGCCGGGTCTCGAATCGCCCGCCGCGACCGGCCATTTCGTCCATGTCTTCATCGAGCGCGAAAGCCGCAAGCCGACCCCCATTCCGGCCGCCATGCGTGCCGCGATGGAGAGGCTGCTGGTCGGGGAAGACTGACAGGGCGGCTTGTGCGTGCGGCCGAGTCGCCGCAGACTTCCCATGCGGCGCAAATCGAGGGGGACGATCATGGCGAGACCGGATGCGGACAAGGTACGGCGAGTCGGGATCATCGGCTCGGGCCTGATCGGCGCGAGTTGGACGGCCCTGTTCCTGGGGCAGGGAATGCAGGTCGCGACCTATGATGAGCGCGACGATGCCGAGGCGCGGGTGCGGGAGGGCATCGACCGGGCCGGGCCGGCCTTGGCCCAGCAGGGCCTGGATGCGAGCCGCGGCACCTTGATCGTATGCGACACGATCGACGAGGCTTGCGACGGCGCCGGCTTTGTCCAGGAAAGCGTGTTCGAGAACCTGGCGGTCAAGCGCGAAATCGTGAAACAGGTCGATGCGGCGACCGCGCCCGAGGTGGTGATCGCTTCCAGTTCCTCGGGCCTGCTGCCGTCTTCCATCGCGAAGCATTGCGCCCATCCCGAACGGATCCTGGTCGGCCATCCCTTCAATCCGCCCTATCTGATCCCCCTGGTCGAGGTGGTGGGCGGCGAGAAGACCGATTCCAAGGCGATGGATTGGGCGATGGAATTCTACGCCGCTGTCGGCAAACGCCCGATCCGCTGCAAGAAGGAGGTTCCGGGCTATGTCGCGAACCGCCTTCAATCGGCGGTGTTCCGCGAGATCATGCATCTGATCAAGGAGGACGTCGCCTCGGTCGAGGATATCGACCGTTCGATCAGCCATGGGCCGGGCCTGCGCTGGGCCGTGCAGGGACCGGTGCTGACCTTCCACCAGGCCCATGACAAGGGCATGGCTGCCTTCATCAAGAATTTCGAGCCGGAGATCACGGCCTGGACCGATGCCGGGCGCATCGCCCTGGAAGACGACCAGCGCGCGCGCTTGATCGCGGGGGCCGAGGCCTTGGCCGATGGCAGGAGCCACCGGGAACTGGCGGCGATCCGGGATGCGGTGGTCCTGGCGACCTTGACCGCGAAGGACGAGAACGGCGGCAACGAATAGGAAAGGGGCCGGCGATTGCTCGCTGGCCCCTTGTTTGCAGTCCTTGGAGAGGATTGCGCGGCGTTAGGCAGCTTTCTTCGATTCGATGGCCTTGCTCGCGGCCTTGCGCTTGATCTCGATCGTGCGCGGGCGCTTCTCTTCCGGAACCTCGCGGACCAGTTCGATATGGAGCAGGCCGTTCTCGGGATTCGCGCCCGAGACCTTGATATGGTCGGCGAGCTGGAAGCGGCGCTCGAAAGCGCGTCGGGCGATGCCGCGATGGAGATAGCTGGAACTTCCGTTCTCCTCCTCGGACGCTTTGCCGGTGATCAGAAGCGAGCTGTCCTCGACCGTGATCTCGATGTCGTCCTCGGCGAATCCGGCGACGGCCATGGAAATCCGGTACTCGTCCTCGCCCAGCTTCTCGATGTTATAGGGCGGGTAGGACACCTGCTTGGAATCGAATTGGTTGGCCGATTCCGTCAGTCGGGAGAGGTTGTCGAAGCCGATCGTGGATCGGAAAAGGGGGGTCAGGTCGAACGTCATGGTTTGGGTCCTCCAATTGAAGCGACGTTTGCGGCGGACCCACAAAAATGTCTGATCCGCCATTTTACCATCAGGTCCCGGAACCCGAATTTGGCATCCCGGAACAACTATCGATGTGGTGATGGTGCTACGCGATTCAAGAGGGCGGTTTGGTCCTCCCGCGCAAAACAAAAAGCGGCACCTTTCGGCGCCGCCCGGTCGCTCCGACCTTTGGAGAGGACCCTTATTTCAGGCCGAACTGCTCGAAACGCTTGTTGAATCGGGCGAGCTGACCGCCGGTGTCGAGCAGGCGATGGTTGCCGCCCGTCCAGGCCGGATGAGACGTCGGATCGATATCCAGACGCAGGGAATCGCCCTCTTTCCCGTAGGTCGAGCGGGTCTTGTATTCGGTTCCGTCCGTCATGATCACGTTAATCTCGTGATAGTCGGGGTGGATTTCCTTCTTCATGGCACTGCTCCGGGGGCTCCTGCGCTTCGGCCGTGGCTTATACAGCAAGGCATGCCGGGCGGGCAAGGGATACCGGGTGTTGGCGCAAAGCTGCCTGTGCGCTAGGGATAGACCGGAAATCGGGCGGCCCTTTCCCAGGGCCGTCCGCACCGGTTCTGGGCGGCCCTGCCGCCGGTTCCGGGGTTTGGACAGGAGACCTTGCCCGGTGAGTCGCAGACGCGGAAGCGAGACGGAGAGTTTTGGCGGCCGAACCGCGGGCAGCGGGCGCGCCGGTTCGCGCGATCTGGGGAAAATTCGCCAGCTTTGGCCTTTCCTGGCGCCTTATCGCGGCCGTGTTCTGGGCGCGGTTCTCGCGCTGACCGCCGCGGCGGGCACGGTCCTGGCCTTCGGCATGGGCCTGCGCTGGCTGGTCGACGCGGGATTCGCGGGGGGCGAGACGGCGCTGCTGGACCGGGCCTTGATCGGCATGCTGGCGATCGTCGCGATTCTCGCGCTTGCCTCCTGGTTCCGCTCCTATCTGGTCGCCTGGCTGGGAGAGCGCCTCGCCGCCGATATCCGCAAGGCGGTCTACAACAATGTCATCGGGCTGAGCCCGGGCTTCTTCGAGGTCACCCGCACGGGAGAGGTGCTGTCGCGCCTGACCACCGATACGAGCCTGTTGCAGACCGTGATCGCCACATCCGTCTCGATGGCCTTGCGCAACGTCATCCTCCTGTTCGGCGGCGCGATCATGATGGCGGTGACCAGCCCCAAGCTGACGGCGCTGGCCTTCCTCGTCGTGCCCCTGGTGGTCGTTCCCATCCTCGTCTTCGGTCGTCGCGTCCGCCGTCTTTCGCGCGACAGCCAGGATCGCATCGCCGAGGTCGGCGGCCAGATCGACGAATCGATCAACGCGGTCCGTACGGTCCAGGCTTTCGGGCATGAGGAACTGGACCGCGCGACCATGGCCGATCGGGTCGAAACGGCCTTCGACATAGCCGTGCGGCGCACCGTCGCCCGCTCCAATCTCGCGGCCACCGTCATCCTGCTGATCTTCGGCGCGGTCGGCACGATCCTGTGGATCGGCGGCTATGACATGATGGCCGGGCGGATTTCGGCGGGCGAATTATCGGCCTTCGTTTTCTATGCCGTCGTCGTCGCCGGATCGGTGGGTTCGCTCAGCGAATTCTTCGCCGATATCCAGCGCGCAGCCGGTGCGTCCGAACGTCTGCTCGAATTGCTCTCGACGAAGCCGGAGATCGCGGCGCCGGCGGTGCCGCGCGTTCTGGCCCTGCCGACTGAGGGGCGGATTGCCTTCGAAGGCGTCACCTTCCGCTATCCCTCGCGGCCCGATCGCGCGGCCCTGGAAGACCTGTCCTTTGAGGTCGCAGCCGGCGAGCGGGTGGCGCTGGTCGGTCCCTCCGGCGCGGGCAAGACGACGGTCTTCCAGCTCCTGCTGCGCTTCTACGATCCGGAGGCGGGCATCGTGCGCTTCGATGGTGCGGATCTGCGCGAACTCGATCCCACGGCCCTGCGGGTTCGGATCGGCCTGGTTTCTCAGGAGCCTGTGATCTTCTCGGCAGATGCGCTGGAAAACATCCGCTATGGCCGTCCGGAAGCGAGCGATGCCGAGGTGCGGGCGGCAGCCGAGGCGGCGGCCGCGACCGAATTCCTCGACCGCCTGCCCGAAGGCCTCGAGACCTTCCTGGGCGAAAAGGGTTTGCGGCTTTCCGGTGGGCAGCGCCAGCGCCTGGCCATCGCCCGGGCGATCCTGCGCGACCCGGCGCTGCTGCTTCTCGACGAGGCGACCAGCGCCCTCGACGCGGAGAGCGAGCGGCTGGTGCAGGACGCCATCGCCCGTCTGTCCGAAGGGCGGACCTCCATCGTTATTGCCCATCGTCTGGCGACCGTGCAGCAGGCCGACCGAATATTGGTTCTCGATCAGGGGCGTATCGTGGCGACCGGCCGCCATGAGGAACTGATCGCCGAAGGCGGCCTCTATGCCCGCCTCGCCGCCCTGCAGTTCGACCGCGTCGATCCGGCCGCGGGTGATCTCGAGGCCGATCTCGCGGTGCTGTGACCCAACCGCCCTCATGCTGAGCCTGTCGAAGTATGAGGGCGTGGCACAGTGTTGCGTCATGCCATCCTCACCCTTCGACCGGCTCAGGGTGAGGAGGCGAGAATTCCGGATGAGAACCGCCCGCGACTAACGCTGGTCGAAACGCAACTCGATGCGGCGGTTGCGGCGGAGATCTTCGGGGGAGATGCCGGCGGTGAGCGGTTGGAATTCGCCGAAGCCGGTCGCGGCAAGGCGCTCCGGCGGAACACCGAGTTCAATCATATACTTGACCACCGAGACGGCGCGCGCCGTGGACAATTCCCAGTTCGAGCCGAATTGCCGCGTGGCGATCGGCACGACGTCGGTATGGCCGTCGACCCGCAGGATCCAGTTGATCTCCGGCGGAATTTCGGCGGAGATCCCGATCAGCGCGGTGGCGAGATGGGCAATCTGCGTCCGACCGGCATCGTCGAGTTCCGCCGCGCCGGAGGCGAAGAGCACGTCGGATTGGAAAACGAAGCGGTCGCCGACAATCTGAATATCGTCGCGCTGACCCAGGATTTCGCGCAGGCGACCGAAGAATTCGGATCGGTAGCGCGCCAGTTCTTGCACCTTGGAGGCCAGGGCCGCGTTCAGACGCTGGCCCAGATTGGCGATTTGGACCCTCTGCTCCTTGGTGTTCGCCTCCGAGGCTTCCAGGGCGACGGACAGGCGAGCGATCTGCTGGCGCAGGGCGGCGAGTTGCAGGTTCAGAATCTCGACCCGCGCCATGGCCTCCTCGCTGATCGCCTCCTGGGAGGTCAGGCGCCGGCGGGTGTCGTCGAGATCCGATTCGGCCTCGATCAACGAAGATTCGGTGGAGGAAAAGCGGGCGCGCAAGGTCGATATCTCGATCTCGCGCTCGGAGATCGCATCCTCCGAATTGGCGGTCTTTTCCCGGAGGGCGGCCAGGGCCACGGTCAGGGAATCGACTTCCTTGTCCTTTGCGTCCAGCGCTTCCTTCGCACCGGACGTTTCGGCCTGGAGTTCGGCAAGGGCGGCGGCGAGGGCGTCGCGTTCGCTCGACGTGCTCAACAGGCGTTCGTTCAGATGATCACGGGTCTTGATCGAAGTCTGAAGCTGGGCGGATAACTGGGCCACGGAGTCGCGCATATCGGCGCCGGCTTCGCGTTCGAGCGCCAGCATGTCGGCCAATTCTATGATCTGCGCGTTGAGCCGGTCCAAGGTCTTGTCGCGACCGGACAGCACCTCGCTCAGATAGAACTGGGCGACCACGAAGATCATCAGCAGGAAAATGATGAGGATGAGCAGAGTGGCCAGGGCATCGACGAAGCCAGGCCAGATATCGAAACTGCGACGGCGGCGGAGCCCGGAAACCATCGCCGCGCCCTAGCGCTGCTCTTCTTCGGCTATCGCGGCGATGGTGCGGGCCAGCAATTTGATTTCGTTGCGGACCTCGCGCACCGCGTCCGCTCGACCGCGCGCCTGATCGTCCAGCAGGCGCTGGGTGCCCAGATCCAGGTTGCGGATATGGTTGCGGGTCGATTCGTCCATGCCGAAACCGGCCTCGGCGGCCTCGGCGAGGCGCGCCAGGATGGGCGCCAGATCGCGCTGGTTCTCCGCCAGCCGGACCATCAGGGCCTGCTCGGTCCGCATCTGGTCGGTCAGGGTCGATAGACGGTCGGTCAGGGATGCCAGATTGCGGCTGGTCTGATAGCGATCCTCCTCGCCCCGGGTCAGGGTGCGCTGCAGCTCATCCAGATTGTCAGCATTCTGTTCGAGCAGGGCCTGGATATAGGCGGGGACGGATGCATCGCCCTCGCCGCTGCCGGGCCCGCCGGAGGACAGGCGCGTCGCGCTCGCCAGCCATTCCTCGAGCTCGTTGTAGAAGCGGTTCTGCGCCTGGCCCGCCTGGAGGTCGAGAAAGCCGAGGACGAGCGATCCGGCGAGGCCGAAGAGCGACGAACTGAAGGCCGTGCCCATGCCCGAAAGCGGCGCCTGCAGCCCTGCCTTCAACGAGCCGAACATGCCCGGCAGATCGTCCGATGTGACCGACAGGGTGCCGATCACGTCGGCCACTGAATCCACTGTCTTCAGCAGGCCCCAGAAAGTACCGAGCAGGCCGAGGAAAATCAGCAGGCCGATGAAATAGCGGGATATCTCGCGCTGTTCGTCGAGCCGTGCCGCGATACCGTCGAGCAGGGAGCGCAGGGACAAGGTGGAGAGGCTGAGGCGCCCGCGCCGCTCGCCCAGCATGACTGCCATGGGCGCGAGCAGTTCGGGCGGGGCTTCGACTCCTTGCGCTTCCCGGTTGTCCCGGAATTTGGCGATCCAGCCGATCACGGGATAGAGCATCAGGACTTGGCGCAGGGAATAGCCGATGCCGAGCAGGAGCACGCCCAAAATTAGGCCATTGAGATAGGGATTGGCCTGGAACGCCCCGATCAAGGTGGATGCGAGCGGTATGCAGATGGCCAGCACGATAGCCAGGAAGACGGCCATCCAGAGAAGGTGACGTTGCGGTCGGGTCATCGGACTCGGCTCCCTCGCCCAGCGTCCAACCAGCGGCGACCGTTCAGCGTCGGTCGATCAGAAGGTCGACGCGGTCGGCCGGTTCGGCTTCGGTTTTGTTGCCCAGGGCCCGGACATCGATCCGCGTGCTGCGCACGCCCTCGGCGATCAGATAGGAACGCACGGCCAGTGCGCGCGACAGCGACAGGCGTCGGGCCATGCTCGCCTCGTTCTCGGCGCCGGCGGCAAAGGCCATAAGTTGTAGCCGGGCATTGTCGTCGGCTTTCAATGTTTGCGCCACGCCCGACAGGGTTTTCTTGGCGTCCTCGGTCAGATCGGCCTCGCCCGATCCGAACAGAAGCTGGATCGTTCCGGCGCTCGGCGCCGCCGGGGCGGGTGCCGTCGGTGCGCTGGCAACCTGTGGCTTGGCTGCGGGCGCCGGCGCAGGGGCCGGCTTGGGCGTGGGCACCGGTTTGGCCGGCGCGGCTGGGGCGGGCGGCGGCGGTGGCTTGGCAGCGGCAGCGGCAGCGGCAGCGGGTGCAGGCGCTGGCTTCGGCGGAGCGGCAGGCGCGGGCTTCGCGGCGGCCTGGGTCGCGGGCTTGGGCTTGGCCGCCGTCGGCGAGCGCAGAGTCACAGGGGATCGCGCGGCCGCGGCTGCGGCGGGACGCAGGGGAATGACCGCGCCTTGGGATGATGTGATCGGCAACATGAGTTCAGGCATTCTTGGCGGCGGGCCGAGCGCGTCGATGACGCTCATATCCACGGTGACGCTGGGATCGTCCTTGCCGATATAGAGCGTGTCCTGGGCCGTCGCGGAACCCCCACCCAGCGCTGAAAGGGCGCAGGCCAAGGCCAGTGCCATCGCGGGTAGGGCGGCCTGACTGCGGTGCCCGAATCTATTGCCTGCGGATGTCATTCGAATCCGCCTCCCAGGTTTGTGCGGGAGCTGTGCCCCGTTCGTTCCGTGGCGGGAACAATAGCCCAGCGGGGAATCGCCGACAACCGGTTTGGCCAGGGGGGCAGCGTGGTCCATTCAAGCATTGCGGAGGGTTTTCATCAACTCGCCGTGCAGCTTGGCGTTGGCGGCCAGCACGTTTCCGGACTTCAACATGCCGTTGCGTCCGTCCATTTCGCTGACGAAACCGCCGGATTCGCGCACGATCAGGATGCCGGCGGCGATGTCCCAGATGGACAGCCCGGTTTCCCAGAAGCCCTCGTAACGGCCGGCCGCGACATAGGCCAGATCGAGCGCGGCCGAGCCATAGCGACGGATCCCCGCAACCAGGGGCATCAGGGCGGCTATCTGGGCGAGATAGGGGGCGTGCCCCGCGCGACCCATGAAGGGAACGCCCGTCGCGATGATCGATTCGTCGAGACGCCTGCGCTCGGACACGCGCAGGCGCTTGTCATTGAGAAAGGCGCCCGCGCCCTTTTCGGCCCAGAAGGTTTCGTACCGAATCGGATCGTGAATCAAGCCGGCCACGATATCGCCGTCGCGTTCCAGCCCGATCGAGATCGCGAAATGGGGCAGGCCGTGCAGGAAGTTGAGGGTGCCGTCGAGGGGATCGACGATCCAGCGATTACGCCCGTCGCCTTCGATCTCGCCGCCTTCCTCGAGCAGGAAGCCGTAATCGGGGCGCGCCTTGGACAGTTCCCGCCGCAGGGTCTTTTCGGCCTTGAGTTCGGCCGCGCTGACGAAATCGGCCGGTCCCTTGCGCGAAACCTGAAGCTGCTCGACCTCGCCGAAATCGCGAACCAGCGCGCGCGAGGCCTTGAGCGCTGCTTCCGCCATCACATTGATCGTGGGGGAACGAACGGGCATGACTTGGGCTAGTCCTTGGCGCGTTCGACGTAGGTCCGGTCCACCGTGTTGACGACGATGCGGTCGCCGACTCCGACGAAGGGTGGGACCGATACGCGAACGCCGTTTTCGAGCAGGGCCGGCTTGTAGGATGCGGCGGCCGTCTGCCCTTTGACGACGGGATCGGCCTCGGCCACTTCGAGGATCACGCTGGCCGGAATTTCGGCGCTGATCGGCCGTTCCTCGTGACTCATCACGGTGATTGCCATGCCGTCCTGCAGGAAGACTGCCTCGTCGCCGAACAGCACGCCGTTCACCATGATCTGGTCGTAAGTCTCGGTGTCCATCAGGGTGTGCAGATCGCCCTCGGCATAGAGGTACTGATATTCCTTCTCGTCGAGCCGCACGCGCTCGACCGATTCGGCAGCGCGGAAGCGCTCGTTGAGCTTGGTGCCATCTTCGAGATTGCGCAGTTCGACCTGCATATAGGCCCCGCCCTTGCCGGGCTGGGTATGGGCGATCTTGACCGCGCGCCAGAGCTTGCCGTGGTGTTCGATCACCATGCCGGGCCGGATTGTGTTGCCGTCGATTTTCATGGGCGTTCTTTGGAATCGGGGGAGCCGGGCAGTGAGGCCCGGCAAGGCGCGCGGAAGCTATCAGCTTTGGCGGGGGCGGCGCAATGCGCCCCGGCGCACCGAACCCTAGTCCCGCGCCCCGCGAAGGTCGCCGTCGAGATCGTGCAGCACGCCGTTCTTCTCAAAGGCGAAGAAGACGAAAGCGAAGACGAGATCGTAGCGTATATCTTCAAGCGCGCCGGTTTCGGTCCGGCGCTGGACAACGACATTGCCGATGTCGCGCCCTTCCGGGATGGCGCTCTTGTCCAGTGCCGAGGCTTGGCCTGCCGTTCCAACTCAGGATCACGTCGCCGGCTTTCAAGCGGCCCTTCGCGCGCAGCAGCGGCAGGCTCCAGGCCTCGCCGCCGACCGCCGCCACCCGCATCATGGGCGGGACGCCCTCGAGCATTTCGCCGTCGAAGAACATGGGGTGGGGGCGACCGTCCAGATCGTCGTACGGGACATAGGGGTTGCGGCCATAGCGTCGAAAATCATCCGGTGTCATGACCGTGCCATGGGGCGCGCGGGCGATGAACTTCCCGAAGGATTCGAGCCTTGCGGGCAGCATCGTCAGCCTATCGCCCGTCCGCGCGCCGAGGATACCCTCGCCTGTGAACTGCTGCCACCGTGTCTCAGTCAGGCGGTCATACATGACAAGGTCGGAGTTGCGGAGCCGTCCGGTCGTGCCGAATTCGACCGCCTGGCCGCCGAGCATCCGTTCGAAGACGATGGCCGCGTTGCAGAGCGGGCAATAGGTCACGGCGACCGGCACGCCGCCCCGGGTGTCGTTGGCGATCTCGTGGAACATCAGATAGCGCAGCGGATAGGCGCGCGCCTATCCGCCGAGCGTCAGGCCGATCACCGGCTCGGTCGGCGACAGATACGGTCGAAGACCGGCGGCCGGATGGAAAGGCGGATCGTCCAGAGAGCGGATACCGTCGCGTTGCGGCCCGCTCGATTTGATCTCGTCGAGAGGCACCGCACGGGTTTCGAAATCCGTCTTCGGGAATTCCCGCCGGGCCGCGTCGATATCCAGGGCAAGGGCCGCCCCCGGCCAATACAGGCCTAGCGTGAGGGCGGCGGGAATGGCGACGAAGGTCAAGTTGCGCATGATGCCCTCAGCCTAGGGCATTCGCGCGATCACGGGCGGTCACAAGGCGGCGAGCGCCGCCGCGATCTCCACGTTGAAGGCGTCCACCGCCGCGCCCGGACCCTCGGGATAGCTCCAGACGCCGGAGACGACGGCCAGGAAATTGGCCCCGGCTTTAACCAGGGGCGCGCAATTGCCGACCGTGATACCGCCGATGGCGACGCAGGGCACGGTCATCAACTCGCTCCACCAGCGCAGGATATCTGTATCGGCCGCCGTCTTGGCCTCTTTGGTCTCGGTCGGGAAGAAGGCGCCGAAAGCGACGTAATTGGCCCCGGCCTCCGCCGCCTCCATCGCGAAATGCCTCGAGTCGTGGCAGGTCACGCCGACGATCCGGTCCTCGCCGAGCAGCGCGCGGGCCTCGCCATAGGCGGTGTCCTCCTGCCCGACATGGACCCCGTCCGCCTCCAACTGGGCCGCCAGATCGGGCCGGTCGTTGACGATGAAGGCCACGTCGCGGGCATGGCAGATAGGCATCAGGGTCCGTGCCGCATCGCGCACCGCGCCGTCCGGCACGTCCTTGAGGCGAAGCTGCACGCAGGCCACGTCGCCGCCGTCCAGCGCCTCGGCCAGCCGCAGCGCGAAGGCGTCCAGTTCGAAAGCCGGCGGGGTGACGAGATACAGCCGGCAATCAGGTTCGCTGGACGCGGCCATGCCGATCAGGCCTTGCCGCGATAGATATCGATGATCGTGTCGAGCATCTTCAGAGCTTCGTCGCGCGGGCGCTGGAAGGTGTTGCGGCCGATGATCGAGCCGCTGGCGCCGCCGTCGCGCAACCCGCGGACCTCGTCGAAGAATTCGTCCAGGCTCTTGGGGTTGCCGCCCGAGAAGACGACGAGGCGGCGGCCGTTGAAGGACGACTGCATGACATGGGCGACGCGCTTGGCGAGGGTCGAGATGTCGATTTTCTGCGCCTCGTAGACCTTCTTGGCCTCGGGCAGTTCGAGATGGGCGGTCGGCGGCTTCACCTTGATGATATGGGCGCCCAGCAGGGCCGCCATATGGGCGGCATAGGCGCAGATATCGACCGCCGTCTCGCCTTCCTGGGTCAGGTCGCCGCCGCGCGGATAGGACCAGACCACGACGGCGAGGCCGAGGGCCTTGGCCTCCTCGGCCATCTCGCGGATCTCTTCCATCATCGAGAACTGGTCGTCGGAGGCGGGATAGATCGTGAAGCCGATGGCGGCGCAGCCCAGGCGCAGGGCATCGCCGACCGAGGCGGTGATCGCCTGGTCCTTCAGGCGGGACAGGCTGTTCGCGCTGTTGACCTTGAGGATGGTTGGGATGGCCCCGGCGAAGGTATCGGCCCCGGCCTCCAGCATGCCCAACGGCGCGGCGTAGGCGTTGAGCCCGGCATCGATGGCGAGCTGGTAGTGGTAATGCGGATCGTAGGCCGGCGGGTTGGGCGCGAAGCTGCGCGCCGGGCCGTGCTCGAAGCCCTGATCGACCGGCAGGATGACCATGCGCCCGGTGCCGCCCAGGCGGCCATGGGACAGGATGCGGGCGAGGTTCGCCTTGCTGCCCGGCGTGTCGCTTTCGTAGTTGCTGAGAATGCGTCGAACACGCTGGCTGATGCGCATGGCGGTGAACCCCTTCGGACGATCGATCGGATGGCTGAATTTCGCGAATTGATTAACCCGGCCTTGCGCCCTTTTCAATGTTGCGTGCGCCCTCCTGCGCGAAATGTTCGCGCGCGGCGGCCAAAGGATCGCGATGCTCGGCCAGATCGCAGGCCGGTCCTGTCTCCGGATTGACCGTCGCGCCGAGGGCTTCGGCCATCGCTGCGATCTTCGCGACGGTCCCGGCGTGGCTGTCGAGGCGCAGGGCCGTCACCCCGGCGCGCAGGGCTGCGAGGGCATCGCCTGCCGAGTCGCCGCAATCGAGCAGGGCGAGGAACTGGGTCTCCGGAAACTCTCGGCGCCATAGTTCTTCCAGCGCCCGCCAGGTCCCGGCCCCGAGATAGCCGGCCGCGCCGGGCGCGCTGGCTAAGACGGGGCCGAGACCGGCCTCGGAGGCGGCGCTCAGCGCGGCGCGGCCCTGGGCCAGATCGTGGATTATGAAGCAGGGGCGCGGCATGGCGCCATTTTGCGCGTGAGCCGGACAAAGAGAAAGCCATGGCTTGGCGGCCATGGCTTTTCTCTTCTCCGACAGCTTGGCTGCCTCGCCCAGGCCGGGTGCGATAGCCTAGAAACTGCTCTTGTCGTGTTCGTCGAGCAGCCAGCGGCCGACCGCGCCGCCGATGGCCGCGCCGCAGGCGATGCAACCACCCGTGATAAGCGTGCCCGCCGCGCCCACGCCGGCGCCGATGGCGCCGTCGCTGAGGACGCGCTGCTCGGTGTTGCCCATACCGGAGCAGGCGGTGGTGGCAAGCAACAGGGCGCCCGCGACCGGAAATGCCAAGCGTCTGATGATCTATTTCCTCAGTCTGTTTCGATATCGAAATGTGACCGCGGGGAGGGTGAGTCCGGTCCGAGTCGGGGCGGGAATGTGGTCATTTCAAGGCATAAATTTTCCATAATCCTGCACCCGGTATAAAAATCAGGCGACCGGGGTGGGCCGCCTGACTGGGCTTTCTGACACTAGTGCCGGACTTAGCCGAGCTTGCCGACCGCGACCGCCGAATCGAGCATCCGGTTGGAGAAGCCCCACTCGTTGTCGTACCAGCTCATCACCCGGCCCAGCTTGCCTTCGATGGCTTGGGTCTGGGTCACATCGACGGTCGAACTGGCGGGGTTGTGGTTCAGGTCGACGCTGACCAGCGGCTCGTCCGTCGTCGCCAGGATGCCCTTGAGCGGGCCCTTGGCCGCCTTTTCGATGGCGGCGTTGATTGCCTCGACCGAGACGGTCTTGGACGGCACGAACTTGAAGTCGATCAGCGAGACATTCGGCGTCGGGACGCGGATCGCGGTGCCGTCCAGCTTGCCGGCGAGTTCGGGCAGGACCAGACCCACGGCGCGCGCTGCGCCTGTCGAGGTCGGGATCATCGAGACCGCCGCCGCGCGTGCCCGGCGCGGGTCGCTATGCAGGGTATCGACGGTCCGCTGGTCGCCGGTATAGGCGTGGATCGTCGTCATATAGCCCTGCTCGATGCCGAAGGCCTTGTTCAGCACGAAGGCCAGAGGAGCCAGGCAGTTGGTCGTGCAGGAGGCGTTTGAGACGATGCGATGCGACTTGCGCAGCTTCTTATGATTCACGCCGTAGCAGATCGTGATATCGGCGCCCGAGGCCGGGGCCGAGACCAGGACGCGCTTGGCGCCCGCATCGAGATGCAGACCGGCCTTGGCCTTGTCGGTGAAGATGCCCGTGCATTCGAGAGCAACGTCGATGCCTAGGTTGTCCCAGGGCAGCTTGGCCGGATCGCGCTCGGACAGGACCTTGATCACACCGGAGCCGAGATTGATGCCCGTGGCGGTCGTCTTGACCGTGCCGGGGAAGCGGCCGTGGACCGAATCGTAGCGCAGCAGATGGGCGTTCGACTCGACATCGCCCAGGTCGTTGATGGCGACGATCTCGATGTCCTTGCGACCTGATTCGGCGGCGGCGCGCAGAACCAGACGGCCGATCCGGCCGAAGCCGTTGATAGCGACGCGAATAGGCATTCGAATACTCCGTATTGACTTAAACGATGAAACCCGAACTCAAAGCCGCGCCCGGGCGGCCTCGGCGACCGCCTCGGCGGTGATGCCGAAATGGCGGTAGAGATCGCCGGCCGGTGCGCTGGCGCCGAAGTCGGTCATGCCGATGAAAGCACCATCGGCCCCGGTGAAACGCTCCCAACCGAAGCCGATGGCGGCCTCGACCGCGATCCGGACCTGGCCGGGATCGACGATGCCGGCTTTGTAGTCCTCGTCCTGGACCTCGAACAACTCGCGGCTGGGAACCGAGACGACCCGGGTCGGGATCCCTTCGCCTTCCAGCAGCGTCTGGGCCTCGACCGCGAGGGAGACTTCGGAGCCGGTTGCGTAGAGAGTGACACGCGCCGGCCCACTTGCTTCGGCCAGCACATAGGCGCCCCTTGCGCAGAGATTCTCATCCGTATGGGTCTTGCGCAGGGTCGGCAGGCCCTGGCGGGTCAGGGCGAGGGTCGAGGGGCCGTCCTGGTGCGCCAGGGCGAGGGCCCAGCATTCCGCCGTCTCGACCGCATCGGCCGGACGGAACACCGCCATATTGGGCATGGTGCGTAGGCTGGCGAGTTGCTCGACCGGCTGATGGGTCGGGCCGTCCTCGCCCAGGCCGATCGAATCATGGGTCATGACATAGATCGTGCGGATGCCCATCAGGGCCGAAAGTCGCATCGCCGGGCGGGCATAATCGGTGAAGATCAGGAAGGTGCCGCCATAGGGAATCAAACCGCCATGCAGGGCCATGCCGTTCATGGCGGCGGCCATGCCGTGCTCGCGCACGCCGTAATGGATATAGCCTCCGGAAAAATCTTCCGGGCTGACGACGCCCTGGCTCTTGGCCTTGGTGTTGTTCGAGCCGGTGAGGTCGGCGGAGCCGCCGATCAGCTCGGGCAGATGCTCGGCCAGAACGTCCAAGGTGTCGCCCGAGGACTGGCGTGTGGCGCGCTTGGGCGCCTCTTCGCTCAGGCTCTTCTTATAGGCGCTGATAACGCCGTCCAGCCTTTCGGGCAGGCGCCCGGCGATGGTGCGCTCGAACAGGGCCTTGCGCTCGCCGGGCAGGGTGTCGCGCCGCTCGGCCCAGGCCGCGCGGCTTTCCGCACCCTTGGCGCCGATCGCGCGCCAGGCCGTCACAACGTCGGCCGGCAGGTCGAAGGGTTCGGCATCCCAGCCATAGGCGGCGCGCGCGCCGGCTATTTCCGCGGCGCCCAGGGGCGAGCCGTGAGAGCCAGCGCTGCCCGCCTTTTTTGGCGCGCCATAGCCGATGGTCGTTCGGCAGAGGATGAGCGAGGGGCGGTTGGTCTTCTTCGCTCGTGCGATCGCCGCTGAGACGGCGGCGGCGTCCTGACCGTCGACCGCTTGGGTGTCCCAGCCGCTGGCGGTGAAACGCGCGGCCTGATCGTCCGAGACGGAGAGATCGGTCGGGCCGTCGATCGAGATGCGGTTGTCGTCGAACAGCACGATCAGCTTGCTGAGCTTCAGATGCCCGGCGAGGGAGATCGCCTCATGGCTGATGCCTTCCATCAGGCAGCCGTCGCCCGCGATGGCATAGGTGTGGTGATCGACGACGTCATCGCCGAAGCGCGCCGCCATCAGGCGCTCGGCCATCGCCATGCCGACGGCATTGGCGAGGCCTTGGCCCAGCGGCCCGGTCGTCGTCTCGATGCCCGGTGCATGGCCGTATTCGGGATGGCCCGCCGTGCGGCTGCCGAGCTGCCGGAAATTGCGGATCTCGTCCATCGTCATGGCTTCGTAGCCGGTCAGGTGGAGCAGCGCATAGAGCAGCATGGAGCCATGCCCGGCCGAGAGCACGAACCGGTCGCGGTCGGGCCAGTCCGGATCGGCCGGATCGAATTTCAGGTGATCGGCGAAGAGGGCGGTGGCCGCGTCGGCCATGCCCATCGGCATGCCGGGATGACCGGATTTGGCGACTTCGACGGCGTCCATGGCCAGGACGCGGATGGCATCGGCCATGCGCTTGGGCTCGACGGTACCGGAGTGCGAGGCGGGGTCGGAAGAGGCGGAAGAAGTTGTGTTTTTCATGATGATCTGGGCCGATTTTCAACGGCGGAGTGGGGCGAAAAAAAGCGGCTCGCCCCGGGGCGGCCCGACCCGCCGCTTGCGCCCGCCCAGCGGGGACGGGGCACCATGACGACGGCATAACGGCCCGTCAACCGGACTCTGGCAGCACTATAGCGTAGCCGTGTTGCGTCGATTCCGGCCGGTCACTATTCTCCGCCTGTTCCGTTGCCCCAGACCCCGTGGAGTCCATGGCCGCACCGCAAAGCATGTCCCGTCTCGAATCCGCCACACGCCGCCTGGAGGAATCCGTGGCGCGTCTGGAAACCGTGATCGAGGAGCGGGTTGCGACCGAGGCCACGACGGTCACGGAAGAGGAATATGACAGCCTCAAGCAGGCGACGGTTGCGGTCTCCGACCGGCTCGACCAGGTGATCGTTCGCCTCCGCCAAGTGCTGGAGGCTTGAGATGGCGCAGGTCAGTGTTTCGATCAACGGCCGCGGCTATCAGATTTCCTGCGATGCGGGCCAGGAAGAGCATCTCCAGCGGCTCGCCGAATTCGTTGACAAGAAAATCTTGGAACTCGTCTCCGGCATGGGGCAGGTCGGCGACAATCGCCTCCTGGTGATGGCCGCGCTGCTGATCGCGGACGAATTGGCCGAATCCTACGGCAAGCTGCGGGATGTCGAAGGCGACGGCGCCCTGGCCGATGAGGCCGAAAAGCTGGCCGACAGCTTGGCCACCAGCATCGATGCGCTGGCCCTTCGCTTGGAGACAGTTGCCGAGAAGCTCACGCAGCCCTAGATTCAATCCGGGGTTCGCTGCGCGGCCCGTTAGGTTCTATTTTCTCCTGGGGCCAATGATGTTCTCCAGGGAGCTGTCCCTGCCGGGGCCGTGGTTCCGGTATATGGCGCCCACCTACTCTGTAGGTCCCGTTGGAGTCACCGAACCGACGACCATCGCGGCGCACCCCACTTTCCTGTCGGAGCCATCCGTGAATTTGATCGAGCGGACATCCGCCCTGCGCGGGGCGGCGATGCAATGCCGTGCCGCTTCGACGGCCACCCGGCGATGCCATGTCGTGCGGCGGTCTGGGCAATCCGACCCCTTATCCGGCTGCGGCGGAGGGCGTGCCGGGCTTCTCATCGCGCCGCTGGTGGCCTATGACCGGGCCGGGTTTCGTCCCGGCGAGGGGGCGGGCTATTACGGTCTGATGATCGCGGCCCAGAAGGACGATGCATGAGAATTCTGATGTTCGGCGATGTGGTGGGACGCAGCGGGCGCGATGCCCTATGCGCCCGCCTGCCCGAACTGCGCGAGCGGTTGAAGGCCGATTTCGTCGTGGTCAATGGCGAGAACGCGGCCGGCGGCTACGGCATCACCGGCAAGATCTGCGCCGATCTCTACGGCGCCGGAGCCGATGTGGTGACGACCGGAAACCATGTTTGGGACCAGCGCGAGACGGTCGGCTATATCGATGGCGATCCACGCCTGCTGCGGCCCGAGAATTTCCCGAAAGGCACGCCGGGGCGCGGCGTCGCGCGATTCGAAACGGCGCAGGGCCGCAGCGTCCTGGTCGTCCATGTCATGCTGCGCCTATTCATGGATCCGCTCGACGACCCTTTCGCCTGCGTCGATTCCGCGCTGGCGCGCCACACCCTGGGCGGTTCGGTGGATGCCATCCTGGTCGATACCCATGGCGAGGCGACCAGCGAGAAGCAGGCATTCGCCTATCATTTCGACGGCCGCGTCAGCGCGGTGGTCGGTACCCATACCCATGTGCCGACGGCCGATTGGCGGGTGCTGCCCCAGGGCACCGGCTATATCTCCGATCTCGGCATGTGCGGCGATTATCAATCCGTCATCGGCATGCGGCATGAAGGCTCGGTCTGGCGATTCACCCGCAAGCTGCCGAACGAAAGACTGAAACCGGCCGAGGGTGAAGCCACCCTCTGCGCGGTGCTGATCGAGACAGACGATGTGACCGGTCGGACCGAGCGAATCCAACCGCTGCGTTTGGGCGGTTGTCTGGCCGAACATTGGCCGAGCGGCGCCGGCGACGGGCCCTAGCGGCGGGAACGGGCACGGTAGGCGGGAAATCTTCGGGCGCGCCCTCGCTTACCGGCTACTACATATGGTAAAGAAGGCGGAGCCAATCACAGTCGATTGGGGTAGTGGGTCCAGATGGCCGGCCATTCACAATTCAAGAACATCATGCACCGCAAGGGTGCGCAGGATGCCAAGCGGGCAAAGGTCTTCTCCAGGCTGGCGCGCGAAATCACCGTGGCGGCCAAGGAAGGGCTGCCCGATCCGGACAAAAATCCGCGTCTGCGCACGGCGATCGCCAATGCCCGTGCGGAAAACATGCCCAAGGACAATATCGAGCGCGCGATCACCAAGGCGACAGGCGGCGACGGCGATGCGGCTTTCGAGGAGATCCGCTATGAGGGCTTCGGCCCCGGCGGGGTCGCGGTGATCGTCGAGGCGCTGACCGACAACCGCAATCGCACGGCGTCGGAGGTCCGCTCCACCTTCAGCAAGAATGGCGGAACCCTGGGCGAGTCGGGGAGCGTCGGCTATCTTTTCGATCGGATCGGTGAGGTGCGATACGAGCCCGATGCCGGTTCTGCCGATGCGGTTTTCGACGCGGCGATCGAGGCCGGGGCCGAGGATGCGATATCCACCGCGGACGGTCATGAGGTTATCTGCGCGCCGGACGAGTTGAACGAGGTGCGTGATGCGCTGGAGGCGCGCCTGGGCCCGCCGGCCAGCACGCAGTTAACCTGGCGCCCGCAAACCACGATCCCGGTGGACGAGGATGCGGCCGAGACGCTGATGAAGCTGCTCGAAGCACTGGACGACTGCGACGACGTGCAGCGCGTATCGGCCAATTTCGAAATTGCCGA
>Ga0114999_10003581_pt1 | contig 19371 bp, 16 predicted proteins | sample ArcticOcean_MG_C_3_FD_89820 | JGI IMG/M metagenome (GOLD analysis project Ga0114999, IMG submission 89820) | Marine microbial communities from western Arctic Ocean - ArcticOcean_MG_CB8_126 | ecosystem: Environmental > Aquatic > Marine > Oceanic | place: Arctic Ocean: Canada Basin | collected...
ACCCCCGGCTCCAGAGACGATAAAACCATCACCTTGGTTCCTTAGAATGCCCCAACTTCTTGGACCGCCGGGGCCTCAAAGCCTAACATAGGAAGTGGTACCACATCTGGGGGCACGTCACCTGCGCTCCAGGCTCTCACGGTTCCAGCCATGGGGCTTGCCGCGGATAGAGAACTCAGCGCCACGAGATTTCTCAGCCAGGGAGCTTGATCGCCGGACAGTAAGTTCCGGTTTTCGCCTCGAGAAAGGCGGCCACCTCCGAACGATGGGGGTGGCCGGCTTCGCCTTCAGGAGGTAGGGAGGCCCTTCGAGAACGGACGTGGCCCTAGGATATATGCCGGCTCAAAACTCCTTCTTCAGGATTGGGAACGACCGTGGGTCGCAACAAGCGGAAGGCCAGATACCTTGCCATCCAAGCATCCGCTCCCCTGGTCCTTGCATGGGCGAGCGGTGAGCGTGCATTTTAGCCTGGGCACGGCCCCGCAAGGGGGCGTACTGGGGTCCTTATCCCTGGCCCCCGTTTATTCATCGACATGTTTTCGACCATCATCAAGACCGGAGGATTGGATGAGGCACGTAAAGATCAGATGGGTCCTGCTCCCGCTCCTGGTCGCGGCACTAGCTACATGTGCAACGCCACCAGCGGCGAACCAGCAGAACTTCAGTGACCCGAACATGACGCCGGTAAACGAACAGGTTGCGATGGGGTACTCGCAGCCGCGGGTGATGCCGCTGCCCGGCGGCCGCGAGTGGGGCTCTACGGCGGGCGTCGATGCCGCTAAGGGCCGTGACGACATTTGGGCCATTGACCGATGCGCGAGCAATGGCTGCGTGGACTCCCCCGACGTCGATCCCATCTTGCACTACGACGCAGACGGGAACTTGATCGGCCAAATGGGAGCCGGCTTGTTTGCCTTCCCGCACGGCATCCACGTGGACCAGGACGGTAACGTCTGGGTGACCGACCCGCTGCCGCCCGATGGTCGCGGTTCGGGCGGCACCGTTGGGCAGCAGGTCACGAAGCTTAGCCCGGACGGCGAGGTTCTCATGCAGCTTGGTACCCGCAAGGTCACCGGAGACGGCCCCAATGAGTTCAGCTCCCCCTCCGACGTCGTCACCACGAGAAATGGCGACATCTTCGTGGCCGACGGCCATGGAGAGGGTACGAGGGAGCGCGTCATGAAGTTCGACCGGGCCGGGAACTTCATCATGCAGTGGGGCAACCCGGGCAACGGCCCGTGCGGGGCGGGTGAGTTCTCCAGCATACACGCGATCGACATCGATTCACAGGGCCGGCTGTTCATCGGTGATCGGGACAACAACCGCATCCAGATCTACGACCAAGATGGCAACTATCTGGATTGCTGGTACCAATTCAGCCGACCGAGCGGGATCCACATCGACGAGGACGACAACATGATCGTTGCCGACTCCGAGTCGAGCAACCGACCCGACCAAGGCATGGACCTATCACACCCCGGATGGCGGCGCGGTCTCCGCATTGGCAGCGCCAGGGATGGTTCTGTGGACTACTTCATTCCGGATCCCGACCCGACGGGGGAGGGGGGAACAACCGCCGCGGAGGGAGCTGCCCTGACCAGGGGTGGGGATGTTCTCTACGGCGCAGAAGTGGGCCCGCGCCGCTTCGTCCGCTACACCAGGAACTAGGAGCCAGCCCGGGCTGTTGTGGCTGGGACGACGGGCGCGCCCCGGGAGGGGGGCGCCCGTCAACTAGCCCGCCAGCGCTGCCTCGCGCAGGCGCTCGCGTCGCTCCATTTCTTCGCGCGTCACCTCATCGATTTCATGCAGCAGCGAATCCACGTTCGCGAGCCGAGTGTTTTCCTCATACACACCGCTGAGCTCGGACTCCGGCTGCAACTTCCCGGCCTCGAATAGCGACCAGATTTCGCCGTCATAACGGGTTGTCAGCAGTTCCGGCGCATATAGACCATAGTAGGCAGTGATATTGTTGACATCGCGGGCAAAGAAACGCGCCGCATTGTTGTTCGCCGCGGCGTTGATGACCTGCGGCAGGTCGATGATCACCGGACCCTGCTCGTCCACCAGTACATTAAATTCGGACAGGTCGCCGTGCACCAGCCCGGCGCAAAGCATGCGAGTCACGTAGCGCATCATCACGGCGTGGTCCGTGCGTGCCTGCTCAGAGGACAGCGAGACATCGTTCAGGCGCGGAGCTTCGAGGCCGTCGCCATCGATGATCAATTCCATCAGCAGCACACCATCGAAACAGCCGTAGGGCCGTGGTACGCGCACCCCTGCGCTGGCGAGTGTATAAAGCGCATTGACCTCGGTGTTCTGCCAGGCCTGCTCCTGCTGGTCACGGCCGAACCGAGACCCTTTTTCCATGGCGCGCGCACGGCGGCTGTTACGCACCTTGCGCCCTTCCTGGTATTGCACCGCATGCTTAAAGCCGCGCGTGTCAGCTCTCTTGTATACCTTGGCGCAGCGGATCTCGGCGCCGCAGCGCACCACGAAGACATCGGCCTCCTTGCCGCTCATCAGCGGGCGGATGACTTCATCCACCAGTCCGTCGTCGACCAGTGGCTGGATGCGCTTGGGAATTTTCAATGCGGCCTTATACCCTCATTGGGGTCGGGAACGGGGTCGGGGACGGGGACGGAAAAGGAGATCCCACCGCCCTCTTGGTCCTAGAACCAAGATATGGCGAGCAGCGATGAAGGGTCCAGTAGTTACGGAAGGTCGCACCGCCCGATCATCACCGATAGCTTCTCCACATCGGCATACCCGCACTCCTCGCCTCACCACGTTGTGGCCCCATGCGAGGATCGGAGGATTCTACAGTCGAAACCGCTCTTGAATGACACCCACCGAGGACAGCAGCAAGAGCAGTGAATCCACGGAAGCTTCCTGGCTCGCCTCCAACTTTGGCAGAGCGTCGAGTAGACGCACGACGGCGCCCCGATCGAGAAACGGTACGCTCGAAACTCCACTTCCGCGTAACGTGTCCTGGACGAACTCGTTGAGCGGGTTCCCCGTGCGGGCACCGGTAGGGGGAGCCCAGAACGGCTTTTTGGCCCTCGAAGAGACACTCTCCGGAATGTACCCTTTCACGGCGTGGCGGAGGAGCGCCTTTTCCGGTCCGGCCCCAGCGAGGACGCAGAGCGGAAGCTGCTGTACGTGTTCGAACAGAACGTGATCGAGGAATGGCATGCGCACCTCGACTCCGTGCGCCATATCCAAACGGTCCGCCGCCAGGTGGTAGTTCGCGAACAAAGAATAAAGCCAGAGGTAGTTGATTTGCCTGGCGGGATCCCACTTTGAGATTCCCGCGCGTTGGTCACACGCATGGTAGTAGGCTCGGTAGACGTCGTATCCCTCGAACTCGCGAATAAAGTCGGGCGAATACAACGAGCGCAGGTGACCCAGGCCCCCTTCGGCCCGTGCGAGTAGCGCGGGCGAAAGGTCCAGGAGGGAGGCCAAGCGAGCCAGCCACGGGGACGTCGCCGATAGGCCGGGGTAGCGGCGTCGCGGGGAGCGGAGGAACCGCATTGCCAAGTCCATCCAACGGTTCCACTTCGGTCTGGCTGAAGCGCGTGCGGCGGCGCGCAAGAACCCGTAACCAAAGAACACCTCGTCGGCTCCCTCACCCGCCATCACGGATTTGTACCCGGCGTCGCGCACCCCACGACTGAGGAGGTACCGCGCCGTGCCGTGGGAGTTGTATTGGACCATCTCGCCGTGCCACACCGCGTCCCCGAAGTGCTCCGCCAGGGCGCAGTCCGTTATAGGCAGAAGCGTGTGGTCCGCATTTGCATGCTGGGCCGCCTCCTTCGCGCCGTGACTTTCGTCATAGTCAGCATGATCGAAACCGACAGTGAAAGCGGCGACGGGTCTTCCGCTGCATGAGGCGGCGATCCCGAGTACAGCCGACGAGTCCAGCCCTCCGCTGAGGAGGCAGCCCACCGGAACGTCTGCCTTGGTACGGAGGAGCACCGACTCACGAACCAGATGATGAATTCGCTCGGTTTCCTTGGCCAAGTCCAGTCGTCGAAGCGGACGATCGGGTGCTGGTGGTGGGACGTCCCAATAGCGCGTCAACCGTGTGCCGCCGGCCGTGGAGACCAACATGTGGCCTGGCGGGACCTGGAAGATGTCGGCGAACAGGGAGCGTTCTTCGTCCGGGCAGGCGTGAAGCACGCGATAGACCCCGTGTGTATCCCATCCCCGCGGAACCCCGGCCGCGAACAACGCCTTCGCTTCGGACGCCAGGTAGAGGACGCCATTCGACTCATGGTAGAAAAGCGGCTTCAAACCGAAACGATCGCGCGCTGCGAAAAGCGTCTGCTCGTCCTCGTCCCAGATCACGAACGCGAACTGCCCACGCAGATGTTCGAGGCACTCCGGGCCCAGGTCTTCGTAGAGGTGCAGCGCTATTTCGGTGTCGGAGCGCGTACGAAACCGGACATGTGGGTCTTCCACAACGGCAATCTCGAGAGCCGTCCGCTGCGCGCGACTTCCCAGACGATCATGAGGGTAAGCGTCACCACGAGTGCCAGGGCGACCATGTCCGGTAGAGATAACTCGGTCCCGGCTCCCCCGTGAAGGAGAGGAGGCTGCCCGAGCCCGAGCTGCATGATTTCGGGGCCCAAAACGATGGGAATGGCCCCGAGCATTGCGAGATTCGCGAACGGAATCTTGAGTGTCGCGATGATCATGACGTGAAAGGCCGCTGCACTCACCACGACGGACCACTTGGCAAACGAATTGAAGGGAAGCACGAACATCAACGCCAGAAACGGTTCGATCATCAACGCCCAGTGGTTGCACAACCGGAGCATTCCCCGGTGTTGAAGCGTCCAGTAATTTGGCGTCCAAGCGATGTTCAACTTCAAAATGGCGTGTAGTGCGGTGCCGTTGCGCCACATGGGGCTCGTGAACTTGTAGGCCCCGGCCGCGACGTAGACCAACGCCAGATTTGCCAGGAATAAGCGGACCGACGCCCCCGGGACGGTTGCGGCCCACCACACGTCGAGGTTCACAGTGCCGGTCTCCAGCCAATCCTGGAGGCTGAGCGTCTTCCCGATCGGCAGGAGCATGAGCCAGAAGAAGACCAGGTGAACGATGGCGTCGTCGACGTAGACCACCAGGATGTTCCACCGAAGGGTCGACACCGCGATAAGGAAGAGCACCAGCGCCGCAGCTTTGGCCTGGTAGCCGACGATAACGAGGATTGACGCGGCACAAGCGAGCAAAAAGATCGGCCGAAACGCGCGGGCGGGGATGCCGGGCTGAAACAGACTCAGTCGGGTGGGCGGGAACAGCCGCTGAGACATCCTGTGATCGATGAGCCCATCGGGGCTGCTGAAGTCTGAGGCTTGGATAAAAGCGCGCCGGAAGTACAACAGCCCCACGAGACCAGCCAGAATTCGGAAGAGGTCCACCGGGACGGCGTAAAGCGGGGCGCCAAGCGCCGCGAGTTGACTCTGAACCACTCGTCCCTCCACTCGAGGTTTGCGCGGCCGTAGGGAATCGCTGCCCGACCGTGCCCCCTAGAATAGATTTTTGCGAAGGGCAAAAGCATACGTAGAATGACGTAGCGTGAGCCTGAGATGACGTAGTGGCTGGATTTCCCGGGTGGTGCGTGGGGGAAGGGTCGTCTACCCCTCTCGCCCCTCGGGTGACTCCGCTTCGTCGGCGAGAGGACGGGGCTCTTCCGCGTCCAGGAAACGTCCCGCGACGTCCGGCGTCGGAGTCATACAGGTGTCTCGTCGACCGAACCAGCGGTAGCGCTTCCGCGCCACGAGGTTGTAGATCGCGTCCCGGAGTGGACGGGGCAACGCGACCCCGAGTCCGAGCAGGGCGTACGGAGCGCCCAGCCCGCGTGCGATCCGCATCGCCGCGGCCGAGCGCACGTGTACGCCATCCGCGTCAATAAGGACGATGCTGTCCGGGAGCGCGTGGATCCCCTCCAGCCGTCTGCGGGCGGTTTCCGACTGCAGGGAGGCGAATACGAATCGTCTCTCAGTGTCGCGCTCGATCACCCACTGCACAGCCGAGTTGCACAGGTTACAGACGCCGTCGAAGAGGATGATCTGCGGTTGGGCAGACGCTTCAGGCATGCAGAAGGCTATGCGAGCCCTAGGCCAGCGCGTTTTCAAACAGAGCCAACAGACGGCTCCACGCCCGCTCCGCCTGCGCTTCGTCGTAAACCGTCGAATCGGGCGGGCACCATCCGTGCATTGCGCCTGCGTACACCTCGATCTCTGCCTGCAACCTTGCCTGAGCAAACGAGTCGCGAAGCACGTTCTTGGCTTCCGGCTGGTTCTCGTCGTCGTTCGCGGCGATTGCGAACAGGTACTGCGCCTTCATCTGGGGCACGAGCAGATGCGGGCTATTGGCTTGATCCGTCACCAGTCCGCCGCCGTGGAACGACGCGGCTGCGCCGACGCGATCTGGGACGGCGGCGGCGGTCCGCATCGTGAACGGTCCGCCCATGCAGTAGCCCATCGTCCCTATCTTCCGGTTCCGGTCCACGGTTGGCTGTGTGTCGAGGAAGCTGATGAATGCGGTGGCGTCCCTCGTTTGGGTGTCCGCGTTCAGCGACCCCATCAGCGGTCCGAGTATGTCACGCACTTCGGCAAAATTCGTGGTGTTCACGACCGGTGCTCGCTGCGTCCGATAGTACTGGTTGACCACCAAGACCGAGTAGCCCGATTCCGCGAGCCGATCGGCCATCTGTCTCTTGGCGGGCCGCAAACCAAACGCATCGGGCCAAATCAGGACGCCCGGATGGGACCCGCTCGAAGGATGCACGAAGTAGCAGTCTGCCACACCATCGGGGGTCGTGACGTCGATGTCGGCGCCAGCCACGGCCTGGGCGTTCGCGGCTCGCGGCAAGATCATTGCCAGCCCCGCTCCTGCGGACATGGCTCCAAATTGCCGCCGTGTCAGCTTCTTGGCTTTTAAGTACTGGCTGTTGTCTGCCACGGTTCCGTCATCGCACATAGGTGCCTCCTCGCTGACAGGGGATCTTCCAGGCCGCGGCGGCTCACTTCTACGCCGGCCCCGATTCTATTGAATGGATAGGACCTCCAAGGTGCCTCCCTGGCAAGAGGGTGGCCGGATGAATTCCCCCAGTGCATGTCGTCCGCGAATTGCCAACCGTCTCGCGAACCGACGGCGCCCCGTTTAGAATATGGCGGACCACACGAAACGATTCCCTCCACGAGCGCTCAAAAAATGATGTTCGGTCGCATCGGCGCCTCGAGGTTGATCATAGGCGCGGCAGTCGGAACGTTTGTCCTTTGGCCAGCCCACGGTTCGGCGCAGGATTCCCCCTCGGGGTGGTGCGCGGAAGTGGATCTCGAATCCCCGCTGGAGGACCTCATTCGTTGTGCCACCGAGGGGGATGCCAGCGCGCAGTACCGTGTCGGCTTGCGCTACGAATTCGGCTCGGGCGACCTCGTCGAAGCCGTCCGCTGGTTTCGACTAGCGGCGGAGCAGGGGTATGCGCCAGGGCAGCTCAGCATAGGGTTGGCCTACCGGGATGGAAGGGGCGTCGCGACGGATCTGGCTTACGCCGATATGTGGTTCACGCTCTCTGCGGTCCAGGGAGCCCCAGTTAATCCCGCGCGCTCGAACAAAGAGTTGATCGAGCGGCTCATGACGAGCGAACAAATCGCGGAGGCCGAAAAGCTGACCCGCGAGTGGATCGCGAACCATCCGAATGAAGGGGGCAACTGAAGTGTCGTTTCTTGCGCTAATTCTACTCCTGCTCACGGGCTCCGACGGGGTGGCCGGCGACCCACAAGAGCCGGGCGGGTTGGTCTATCTTTCAGGGTGCGTGGACGGCGCCATGGCCCTGCCGACGGTCAGCTTGTGGGAGTTGCCCGACCGTTACCGCGCGATCGGTCGACTCTCCGGCACGAGCGATGCGCACGAATGCCACGGAGCGGTCGTACGGGTCCTCGATGTCGTCGCGAGCACCGAAAGTTCACCCGCGATGTTTTTCATCGAAGTGGTGGTGGGTGGGCGCCAGGGATGGGTTACCGAGTCGGTGATCGGTGACGACTTCCCCGAGTCGCTCTGCCCGTCCCACTTCGGTGACGACTCGGCGGCGATCGAGAGATGCGAGGCACAGTAGTAGCCGGAACCTCGATTCTGCCGTTCGATCGTTACTTCCGGCCACTCGGCGCGAATAAATCTCTGGATCGTGGTTAGGGGCGCGGTCCGGGGTTCAGGGAAGTCCCAGCAGGCGTGCCGGATTTCGTTTGGTCATCAAATCGAGTTCTTGGTCGCTGAAGCCTCTGGCGCCGAGGGCCGTGATAAAATCGGCGAAGCCGTCTGGGGGAAGCGGGTTGCCGAGCTGACCGAGATCGGATGAGAGAATACAGAACTACGGGCCCACCTCTCGGATCACCTCCGCAAAGCTATCGAGCCTCGCGGGCCCGTCGGGCTCGGTCACGTTCGAGCCTGCGAATTCGAGAAAAGCTCCCTCCCTGGCGGCTGCTTTCATCTGGGCCAGGTCCATCCCCACGTACCTGTGCATCGGATGCGTCACGACCATCTGCTGGACACCCTGACGACGCGCCTCGCGCAGCATCAGAAGAGACTCCTCCGGGGCGGAATGCCCGGTGGCAAGCACCAGTCCGTGCTCGGCGATCAAGCCGATGACCTCGATCACCTCTGGCAGGAGCACCCCGTTTCGCGATACGGGGACGAAGGGTCGATCCTCGTTTTGCGAGCGCACATGGTTCTCGGCGTCGAACGTCGGCATCCAGACTACGCGTCCCCAGCTGCCCACCACTTCCGCCATATGTTGGACCGCCACGGGGTTGATGCCACCCACGGGTCGGTTCAGCGCGATGCCGCCGAATATCTCGAGGCCGGGGGCCGCCTTGCGCGCTAGAAAAGCCAGGCCGGCCGTCGCGTCGTAGTGATTCTTGAGCACGATTCCGCGGAGGCCTCGCGCCCGGGACAACTTCGCCACTTCGAGCACATCGATCGACCGCGCAAAGCCGTCGGGATCGCCGTGCACGTGGATGTCGATGGCGCCGGCCAACGCTCGTGCGGCGTCGCTGGCGGGCTCGGTCGTCTGGCCCGCAGCCGGGACGGCACCCGCTCCGAGGCACAGGACGATCCCGAGTGTGACCCATCCTCGGAGGACGGATAGCGGTCGAGCCATTGCAAGCACCGCCTCGTTACTCCCGATGCCCGACGTACGTCAGACACTGGCTTTCGCCCTCGAAGCCGTAGTCGCGCCAACCGCTACTTCTGCAGTCGCTCTCCGATTGAACCACCGCATCGGCGATCTCCGCAACGAAGCCGTCGAAAACCGACCCCGAATTGGTCGGGCTCCAAGCGTTCCGTGCGATCACGACACCGTGGGACGGTAGCACCACGATCTGCTGCCCCTCAGCGCCACTCGCCCAGTACGCATCCCGCGGGCGTTTGTGCTCCTCCGTGGCAAGCCAAAAAAACGCTCCGTAACCCGGGTTGGCGGCCGACGGGGTCGACACGAAATCGGCCCAGCTTTCGGCGAGGATCCGCTCTCCGTTGAAAACACCATCTTGCTGATAAAGCAGGCCAAAGCGTGCCCAGTCGCGCGTGGTCACGTAGTCGTGGCCGTTAAACAAGAAGTTCCCGTAGGGATCAGGCTCGGCGATGAAGTTGCGGACTCCGATCCGGTCGAACAGAGCGCGCTGGGGAAACGCCAAGTAGTCGACGTCGTACTCTTTCTCGACCACTTTCCGGACGATCCCACCGACGGCCAGCATGTCGCAGTTGCGATAGCGATTGACCGTGCCGGGCACGAAGCGCAACGGCGGGGCCACCGACGCCTGGAATGCGTTGATGCCATCGTTGTACCCGATGGAGTGGTGGTTCTGCGGGGTGAAGTGGAGCGGATGCGTCAGTCCGAAGTTGTCGCAGCCCAACCCGCTGGCCATCTGCAAGAGATTCTTGATCGTGATGAGGCTTCGGGCGTCGGGCGCCTCCCACTCCGATATCGGCGCCGCATCGTTCACGTCGAGATGACCGTCATGTACGAGGATGCCGACCAAAGTCGATTGGACGCTTTTACCGGCCGAAAAGCTCAGGTTACGTGTATGCATGTCGTAGCCCGAACCGTATCGTTCAGCCACGATCACGCCCTCATGCAGCACCACCCATCCACGCTCCCCTCGCTCCGGATCGTTGTCCTGGTAGGCGGCGTCCAGCACGGCCTCGACGGCCGCTCGATTGATACCACGAATTTTCTGACCGTCCGTCCTGTCGCCCATCGGCCATGGCGTCTCGTCCGCAGGGGGCAGCTTTGGAGTCGCCTCGACCGGCTCAAAAAAGACCTCGTCTTCCCCGGCTGCAAGCATGGTGCACCCCTGGCGCCCGTTGAAGACCGCCGACCGCGTCGGTGCCGGGTACCTCCCCAAGGTGACGCGTTGTCTTTTTAGATCCACCTGGGTGTCTATCTCGTCCCAGTCCCACCAATCGGGGCGCAGCAACTCCCAGCGTATGACGTCGCCTAAGGCCATCGCCTCTTCGGGCGTGCGGCCCACGACGAAGATCGCGGAGCACAGCTGCTTCGCGTTTCGGGCCAACATCATCGAAAGTTGCGGCTCGCTGATCGCTTGAGCTTCCGCCGGGGCCGGACGCGCGCCGAGCGTTAAGACCCCGAGAGACAGAAGCGCGACAAGCACGAGCGGCTGAGGGCCAGGTGCTCGGTACAACTTTGGACTGCGAGGGCCTCTTGCTGTCATTTGTGTCTCCGGCGTACGCTTCGGGGGCCGTCCGGGCACGGGCGATTCATCGATCTCCATCGTGTCCAGCACGGCGGACAAGATGCGTCGAAGACGAGTGAGGCTGCAAGGAGCCGGAGCCCCTCTCGCAAACGGACCGAGCCCCACTTAGGATATATGCGAAACTCAAAACCTCCCTTTTCAGGATTCGTAATCATGCTCGGTAGCAAAGTCGCGTTTGGCTTACTGATAGGCACAGCGGTCGCCGTGCTCTTCGTCGTTCCAGCCCAGGGCTCCGCGCAGACGCCGTGCGCGGATCTCTATGCTCGCTCTCCATTGGAGGATCTGACCCGTTGCGCCGACCAGGGGCACGCGCCTTCGCAGTCTGCGCTGGGCTTTAAGTACGCGAGTGGTCAAGGCGTGACGGAGGATGATGCCGAGGCCGTGCGCTGGTATCGACTCGCGGCCGAACAGGGAAATGCGGGTGCGCAGTGGAGCCTGGGAACCATGTACGAAAATGGCGATGGGGTAGAGGAAAGCACCGTTCTCGCGTTCATGTGGTGGACCGTGGCCGCAGCCGAAGAATACGCGTCGGCGGTGGAGAGCATCGACATCGTCGAGGGGGGGATGAGCGCCGCGCAGGTCGAAGAGGGCGAACGGTTGGCGCGCGAGTGGATGGCGGCGCATCCCTAGCGGCCTGTTGAAGCAGTACAGCGGGTCGCGTTAGGAGCGCCGAGGGTCCAGCGCGTAGGCGGGGTAGGGTCCCTCGCGTCAGCTTGCCTCGGGTTTCCGCAGGTTCAGGGGTTGAGCCAGTAGGTGACTTTGACGGCGAACACGTTATCCGGCTTGAGACCAAACAGTTCACGCGCGTCCCGACCCAGCCTGAAGTCGCCGACGCCATCGTCGAACCGGCCACCCGCCATCCGTTCGAGTCTCTCGGACCGCGTTTGTTGCCAAACGAGAAATAGCGTGCTCCCCGGGCGCCACTCCCAGCGTAAGACCGCGCTGCCGAGGAGCGAGCGCAAGTCGAAGTCCGGGTCCGACAAGACGAACGGTTCACCCCCGTCTTCGGGATCGATCGCAAAACCATCGTTGTCAGTCCGACGCACCGTACCCACGTCTTCTCCATACCGCAGGAAGTCGAAGGTTCGCGGTGCCGCAAGTTCCATCAGCCCCCGGTAATTGCCACTGGCCATCAACGGTTGAGCGTAAAGTTCGAAAGTCAGGGCAGGCGAGAAAGTCACGTTGAAGCGCGTATCGATCGAGACGGTGGTCTGGTCGAGAGGCGCGAACACGTAGCGACTTCCAAAGGTGCGGCTTGCGGCCGGGTCGGCGACGGTCGCCACATATTGGGCGGCGATGCGGTCGCGGCTCACGTTGGCGCCGACGTCGACTTCGTAGATCTCCAAGAACTGGAACAGGACACCGAGATCTCCACCGCGGCTTCGGCCACCCCCATCGTCCTCGTCGAAGCGAAATCCTCCCCGAAACTGAACCCTCCCACGCCGATCGGTGTTGACGCGGATGTCTCCCGAGTAGCTCGCCGGCTGGAGCGACAGGGGACCGCCCCGCGTTAGACGATCGTTCCACACCTCGAACCGGCGCGTGACGCTGGCGTTGATCCGGTTGAAGCTCGCGTGCTCCGAGTGGATGGAAAGTCCGACGTCGGACACCACCGCTTCGCCACCGAAGTTGAAGGTGTTGGTCGCACTTCCGGTGACGTTCAACGTGCGAAAGTGGTCGCCGACCGTCGGCTGTCGGTACCCGAAGTCGGACGTGACCTCGACACGGTCGGCGGCGCCCTGAAATCCGAGGTCGTTCACTTCGTAGCCGGGCGTGATGCCCGTCACGCCGAGGTTACCCTGCCACGTGCCGGTCTGCTTGGCCAAGTCCAACCTTCCGTAGAGGCCACCAAGCGAGCGAGCGTTCGGGTCGAATTCCATGTGCGTTGCGTCGGGCCGGTCCATGTAGCGGGCCGAACTCTGCTGGGTTCGCGAAATCGCGTCTGCGTCCCCGTTCACCTTACTCGCGGACAGGTTACCGTTGAGCCTCCACTTCAGCGATCTCGCCTCGATCCGGGTGTCCATGCCGAGCGCGTACGCGGAGGACCTCAAGCGCGACTGGAGGACCTCGGATCTCAGGTCCCGGTGAACGCTGGTGGCGATCACGCCGAAGGAGCCCGCTCCCTGGCGGATGTCGCGCCGCATACGGGCCGCGAGGTAGTTGGACCGAGGCTCCACCTCCGTATTCCCGTTCGCTCCCGCCGGATCGACCCACTGCGCCGTGACTCGGTCCGTGACCGCCTCGATGAGCCCGAGCGACCAGCCGTTCGCCGTCTTTCCGGTGAGTTTTGCCGCCCCGAGGATCGTCGTTTGCCCTGGTACGTCGGAGTACGCCGCCGTGCCCGGTACCAAACCCTGCGGCGTGCGTCCGATCCGTCGCGAGTACAGCAGCTGCGTGTCGGTTCCGCTCTGCCGCCCACCGCTGTCACCAAAGCGGAACGTCTCTGCTCCCTCCACGAAAAACGGCCGCTTTTCGTCGAAGCGGGTCTCGAACGCGGTCAAGTTGATCACCGCCGGGTCGAGCTCGACTTGGCCGAAGTCGGGGTTCACGGCCGCGTTCAGAGTCAAGTTCGTTCCGAGGCGATACTTGAGGTCCAATCCCGCGTTGCCAATGTATTCCGAACCACTCTGAAAGGGGTTGTCGAAGTCGGCGGCTTCGCTCCTCGGGATTTGGAGCCGTTCCGCACGAGCCGACACGAACGGGAGGAGCTCCAGTCGCTTACCCACTCCAATCCCCTCGATCCCCTCCAAGTGCCCGTATCGTGCCACGACCGCGGGTTCGCTCCTCGGCGTGAACGCCCACATCGTATCCTCAGCTTTGAGTCGTAGCTTGCGCTCCATTTGGAGGCCCCAGGTTTGGACCTCATCGGCGCGGTAACGAAGCTGACTAAAGGGGATCCGCCACTCCGCGAACCAGCCGTCCTCCGTGATCGACGTGCGGACATCCAAGACGGGATCCCAGGAGCGGTCGCCGAACCCACCGCCCCGGCCTCCTTGACTGCGCCCGATGGTCATAATCTCGTCGGAGTGGTTGCCGGCGGCGCTCACCGCGAACCGGTAGGCCGTGCGGTGATCGTGGTAGCTGTCGAAGATGACGATGAAGTAGTCCGCATCGGGAGTCCCCTGGTCCCTCCGCCTCAGGCGAGCCTGCACTTCACCTTCATCCCAGAGCCAAGCACCCACATAGACATTGTCGTCGTCATACAGGATGCGGACTTCGGTCTTCTCCGTGACCGGCTCCGCTTCTGCCGGGACCGTTTGCAGTAGCCCCGTGATCTCGGGGGCCGTCATCCAGACCGCTTCGTCCAAGACGCCGTCGACCGTGATGGGGGCGTCTGTCCTCACGGCGCGAGCGGTCGGAGCCATGTCGTCGTGGGAGTAGGCGGCGGGCCTCTCGCTCACCGGGGTCGGGCTCTCAGCGAGCGGCTCGATCGCCGGGATCGAGCCCTCCGGAGGAAGGGCGGGCTCTTGGGAATATCCTTCGCCCGCGCTCAGCGAGATCAGTGCAAGCGCGATGGCAACGTTGATCAAAGACCAACGCGGCAGAGACGCTAGCGTTGCGAGTTTTCCAGAGGATGCGTCGACCCATCTCCGCCTCGCATGCGCTCTAGCGAGAGTGGAGTTGCCGAGGTCTTGATGGCGAGGCGTCAACGACTCCTCGCCGCCAGCCACACGCCAGTCTGTGCTTGCTGCCCGACGCCCGGTCGGGTCCAGTCGCAAACGCCTTCGGGGAAGATCCGGCCCAACCGTGCCCACTCCTCCTCGTTCATAGAAACCGCATAATCGGAGAGGTCGAGCGGCTTCAGTTGGCACTTCGCGATGTCGTCCACGAGCGGGGCGCCAGCCACCAGAAGGGGCACCGGGAAGGACGGGTAGAGTTCTCCGCACCGCCCCGGCCCGTCGTAGCTTTGCTTCTCCACAATCTTACGACCGTCCTTGGTCCAACAAGCGTCAACCAGGTCCCTCGGACGCGCGCGCACGACACGCTCGGGGAGCGGGTCACCCGAGGTGTCCCTGCTGACCGCCGTCAACCAGCGGTCGATTTGCGCGAGGCCCCCGTAGAGAACCTCGTTGGTTTCAGTGCTGGAGTAGGAGGAGCCGAAGCCAAAACGCTGTCCACTGTGCGTGAGGAGGAGGACGTGGTTGTCGGTGTGGCCGTGCTCTCGTATCAACCGTTCTCTCAGCGAGAACGTGTGCAGCTTCATGTGGTTGTCCCCGTTCTCCTGAAGATCGAGGTAGGCTCGAAAGTCCACGATCGGAACGTTGGCGAGGGCACGCCCACTGATGATGCGTCCGGTCCGATACGAGGCCTCGATCGCAGCCAGGTCGCCCACGTGGCGCTCTAGCTGGGGAAGGAAATCGTCGTCGAGCCCGCCGATTCCTTCGTTCAGATCGAGGAACTGCGCAACGTCGATGACCCCATCGTTCAGCGTGCCGAGGCCGTATTGGACGCCCAAGTTGTCGAGCGGCCTCCGCGCGAACCCGGTGCTCGGGTCGCGTCCGTATACGTTCACCGTGTGGTCGTAGATGGTCGCGCGCGCCCCGGTCGGGTTCGACTCCGGGTGGTAGCGGGACTCTTCCGGCATGACGTCGGCGAAGTCGGCGAGCGGGTCCGTACGGCGCGCCATCACGCTCATGGCCGGGATGCTCGCGAGCACTCCGAAGCCCGAGATGGCGCGCTTCTGCTCAGCGGTGAAGCGGCCCGGGGCGACCTGCCCGAAATAATGTTCCATGAGGCGGGCGTCTACGGACTTGAAGACCGTGCCCGAACTCACGTCGGGGAAGCTGGAACCCACCACGAGCCCATCCAGGAGGCCGGGCTGGTTGTCCGCGATCCCGAACTGCTGAAACGCCCCACCCGACGAGCCCCACCCGATCGTGAACTGCGGAGGCCCGTACGCCTCGATGAAGCGCTCCTTCACCAACATCATGGTCTCTGCCGCGAGCAGCTCGCTGCAGTTGTTGGCGAAGACGTTCAGGGTGGCGGATGCGACCCCGTATCCACGGGAGAGCTGGTGATCGTCGAGGACCCCACCTGTGCGAGTCCCCTGCTGGTACCACCCCGGTCTACATCCGCCGCCAAAGCGGTAGATCAGCTTCCCGTTCCATCCCGCGCTTCGGTTCCACGGATCGGGGGAAGCCTCGCGTGGGTCGTGAAGCATCGCGATCTCGTAGATCGCTCGGTTCGCCGTTCCGGTCTCGATACGAACGACGAAGGGGACCCTACGTCCGTCCATCGTGGTCGTGTAGCTGACGTCGTCGGGGAGGCCGTTTGTGGCTGGCAGAGGTGCGATCCTGCCGGCGCCCGTGCGGTAAACGTAGTCCACCCGCGGCTCTGCGGAGCAGTACTCGTCGAGCGGCGGGCCCAGGGTGCCCCCGGCCGCGAGCTCGAAGGTATCCGTCGTGCAGAAAAAAGGTTGCTCGTGGGGGCCGGCGAATACCGGTCCCCACGCGGGGTAGTTGGTGACCGTCAACTCGGCGCTGACCGACGACGGCGCGCCGGTGCTTATCCGGATCACGTTGTCCCCGACGTCGAGCCCTGTGACGAGTCCCAGGAGCCCGCCTCCTTCATCTTCCGCGCGGAACGCATCCGAGACGTCGATTCCGTTCCGTTCGATCATCACCGTTTGGGGATCGATCTCTCGCGGCAGGTCGGCCCGGATGAGAAGATCCCCGCCGCTGACCATATCGCTACGCGCGGACAGGGACGTGATTGTGATCTCCGGACTTCCCGTCTGGACGTGCTCGACGGCCGGGACGAAGTCGTACCCTTGCGGTGCGGACGCATCGGCGCCGGTGCAGCCGAAACAAAGAACGGCCAGGACGACTCCCGCCTTCGGCGCCAGCGAGAGCACACGGGGGTTAAGGTCGGGCGTGCTGTTCTTCACGGGATCGTCTCTGCCATCATCTAAAGGAGTGACCATGATCCGGCCAAGATGCCGCTTGAGTAGGGGCACAGCAAGGAAGCCGCGAAAGGAGGAGCGACGGCCCCGCAGCGGACCCGTTCCTAGGCCGCGAGAACCATGGCCGCCAACCCGACCAAGGCCACGATCAGGGCGCCGAGCCCTGTGGACGCCGGAGACGTTTCGAGTCGTAAGATGTTCGGCCACGGCGTTTTCGAGAGTTCGACGAAGTTCGCGATCGTCGACTCGGCGGGCGGAGTGTTCCACCGTCCACCTCAGCCGTTTGTTCTCGGCGACGCCGACGCGTATCGTCCCACGGGTTCTTGTCCTTATTGGCTTGACGCTCCCGAGGCAATCGGCATGCGCATGAGAGTTTTAGTCGTTGCGGTCGTGTTGACCCTTTGTATGACGGGCCTCTTTGCCCGTAGTGGCGTCGCCGCGGCGACGCCAGCTACGCCGGCGACCGCCGCATTGCAGCAGGACGCTCAGGACGATGCGACGGGGGTTCTTGTCAGCCGCTTGACGCTCGACAACTACAAGACGACGCTCAAGGGATTGACCCAATTCGGTGACCGCCGTCAGGGAACGGAGCGGAATCGCGACGCGGTGGACTGGATCGAGGCGCAACTCCAGGCGTTCGGCTGCACCAACACGGATCGAATTACCTACGAGTACAATCCGCCTCCCCGAAATCCCGGCGTACGACGTGGCGGCCCCACGGAGCCACCCGATTTGGCGACACCCACCGGCGGCCTGGTCGGCCGCAACGGCAGCGGTCCTGGCGGCAGCTCGGTCTACGGATACCGGGTACCCACAGGCGTCAACCGGGACCTGAACAACCAGCCCGACGAGCGCATCCGCGAACTCAACCGCGAAGAACCCGGAAACGGTGAGCGGACCGAGACCTATTGCACCAAGATCGGCACGACGCGGCCCAACGAGATGTACATCGTCGGCGCCCACATGGACGGCCACGGCGTCAACGAAGCGGTCAACGACGACGGATCGGGCACCGCGTTGGTGATGGAGTTGGCGCGGATCTTCAGCGCTCCCGACGTGCAGACCGAGGTCTCGATCCGGTTCGCGTTGTGGAACAACGAAGAAACCGGCACGAACGGCGCGCGGGCCTACATCGCACAAAGGCAGGAACTGCAAGGGATCGAGACCCCGAGGGGATCGGGCCGGTATCCCGAACCCACGTGGCTTGGAATGATCCAGCACGACATGATGCTTTGGGATCACGGAGCGCCACGCGCCGATGGCACGGTGAGTCGCGATCAACGCCCTGAAGCCGACGTCAACATCGAGTTCCAGTCGAATTCGGCGTTGGCTGAAGAATCGATGAAACTCGCCTTCGTCTTCAAAGCGGCCGCCGACGCGTACAACACCGACTACCCGGCTACGGTGGGCCCCCACATGACGAACACGGATTCAGGGCCGTTTCAGGATATCGTACCCTCGATCAGCTTGCGGGAAAACGAGCGTGGCGCCCACACCGGGGCCGGGTGGAATCCAACTTGGCACACGCCGCTCGACGTGTGGACCATGTTTACCGATGACGACTTCAGGCTTGGACTCAACGCGGCGCAGACCACCTTGTCGGCGCTTACGCAGTTGACTGGGGCGACGGTCGGCGGACGCTAACCTATCGCGCCGTAGTGCGGCGAGCAGCGGGCTTCACCTTGAGCAGCACTTCGGCCTGATACCAGAACGAATTGACACCACTCCCGTTGTAGCGTCGCACGGCGTAAGGCCAGTCGCACCCGATCGCCGCCGGCTGGGGCACGCCGTCTAGGCGATCGTGCTTGTGGTACTGGGTCGACTGGAAGACGCCCGAGGACCCATCGAAGTAGGGAGTCTCGCCACTCACGATGCTGACGGCGCGTGTGTCGTTCAGACAGGCGGCACAGTCCTTCATATACCGCGAGTCATTCGCCTCGTATTTGCACAACCGCAACGGCCCCTTGCGGAACTCCTTGATGCGGTCATCGCTGGTATCGCGAGGGCCGTTCACGAAAGTATCGAACTTCTCTCGCAAATGGCTCACGGCCCGCTCAACATTGCCGCGCACGTCGAGCATGTACCCTTCCACTTCTTCCTTACGGGGCGGATGATGAAAAAGCGTGTATTGGCCCGCCCCGTAACCGCGGGAGGTGATGCGGTAGGGCGCCTCCCGGTCGTTGTGATCGCACCCCACTACGATAAACGCATCCTCATTTCCCGACCTGGGCTGTCGAAGATGCATGAAATTGCTTTCTTGTTGCAGGATGGCGAGGAGAAACGGGACGGGTACGTCGGCCGCACCCAGCGGGCTCCGCACCGGTCGAGGGTTCAGACGGGACCTCCACCAGCGTGGCGCGGGACTCGGTCACGGCGGTCGGCTCTTCGGCCGCGTCGATCGCGCCGTACGTCCCGGGGCCCACTACGCCGTCCATCTCCAGGCCACCCGCTGCTTGGAATTCGCGAACCGCTTGGTCCAACTCCGGACCGAACACGCCGTCTTCCGAAGTCACGGAAAACCCGAGTTCCCTCAGTCGGCGCTGCAGTTGTTTTACGTCCTCTCCGCGCATTTGGCGTGACCCCCTGAAAGGAGACCAGAGCGGATGTTAGGATCTGAGCTGGTCGGAGATTCAGCGAGGAGGTCAGCAATGAGCAGGAGACGACACACGCCGGAGCAGATCATCACGGCAC
>Ga0114999_10003583_pt1 | contig 19359 bp, 18 predicted proteins | sample ArcticOcean_MG_C_3_FD_89820 | JGI IMG/M metagenome (GOLD analysis project Ga0114999, IMG submission 89820) | Marine microbial communities from western Arctic Ocean - ArcticOcean_MG_CB8_126 | ecosystem: Environmental > Aquatic > Marine > Oceanic | place: Arctic Ocean: Canada Basin | collected...
CGGTGCACGGCGACGTGGGGTGGTTCTCGTCCATGGGGGCCCAGCGCGCGGTGCCGTAGACCTCAGAACTCGACACGCAGACGAACCTGCCAACTCCCTGCGCCCTGCAAGCTCGAAGCAGATGCAGTGTGGCAGTGGCGTTGACCTCGTGGTTCTCCTCAGGAGAGTGCACCGAGTGCCGGACCCCAAGGCACGCGAGATGGTAGACCGTCGTGGCCCGCGCGAGCCACGGGACCAGTTTATCGATGTGCCGGATGTCCTCGTGGACGACCTCCAATCGGTCGCTTGGCACTCCCTCGAGGTTCTCGGCTTTCCCGTTCACGAAGTTGTCCACCACGACGACGCGATCGCCACGGTCGAGCAACTGGCGCACCAGCTCCGAGCCGATGAAACCCGCGCCGCCAGTCACGATTGCGAGATTGGGTGTCATTCGCATTCGGGCTTCACGGCGTTATGTGGAGGTATCGGCGCACCCTCTCGCCAGCGTACGAACCTGGCCGGAACGCCGGCGACGACCGCAAACGGCGGCACATCCTTCGTAACGACGGCACCGGCGCCAACGATGGCGCCGGTGCCCACGGTGACGCCAGGAAGCACGACTGCGTTGACGCCGATATCAGCCCAGGGTCCGATTCGCACCGGCCCGACCACCAGGTCGGTCTGAATGATCGGGATGTCGGCGGGCACACCCACGTGGTGCGATCCGAGCACCCGGGCCCCAGGCCCCCAACCCACGTACTCTCCGACGACCAGATCCCGCGCGTCGAGATAACTCTGGGGACCCAACCACGCGTGCGCGCCGATCACGCAGGAGCCGTCGGCGCGACCCTGGATAAGCGCCTGCTCGCCGATGAACACGCCGTCGCCGATGTCGAACGTTTCCGGGTGCATGGCCATCGCGCCGCGGCCGACTCGCACGCCATAACCGAACGAACGCGACAGAGCTCGCCAAGTCGCGCGCCGCATCCGAGCGTCAGCATCGCTGTCGCCGAAGGCACAACGGGACGCCAACTCCAGCAGCTCCGGACGTGAATGCGTAGTGCGCAACGTGTCAGCGTGGGCAATCTCGTCAGGCGGATCCGGCGCAATCTGCCGCAGCCCGTGCATAGCCTTAAGCCGACGGCCGGACGAATCGGTCAACCGGACACTCCGGCCGCGCGTCCAGGTGGCCGGTGCCACGGATAATCCTCGCGCTTCAGCGTGGCCATGCCAACGGGGGCACGACACCAAGCTCGATCCTGGCCCCTTCGCTTGGCCACCGATGGTCTGGAGCACCTCATGCTCTGGACGTTGACATCACCGGAAGACTCTCATGAAACAACCCGCCGATCCGGTCGATTTGCTCTTCAGTCAGTTCCGGAAACATCGGGAGCGAGAGCACCTCGGCTGCCACGGCCTCCGCGTGGGGGAAGGCACCCTCGGCGTAGCCGAGATCCGCGTAGGCCGGAAGAAGGTGTATTGGAAGCGGATAGTGCACGCCGGTCTGCACGCCGTGCTCTGCCAAGTGCGCGCGCCAGGCGTCGCGCCGCGGGAGACGCACGGCGAACACGTGGTACACGTGGGTCGAACCCGGGCGTTCGGCAGGGACGGTCGCCGAGGTGCCAGCAAGCACCATCCGGTAGTGCGCGGCGCACGCTTGCCGAGCCCTGGTCCACTCGTCCAGATGCCGGAGCTTGATGCGAAGAATGGCACCTTGGATACCGTCCATCCGGCAGTTGAAGCCGCGGATGACGTGCTCGTACCGCCGCTCCTCGCCCCAACTTCGCAACAGACGGACCATGCGGGCCATCTCCGGATTGTTCGTTGTGACGCCGCCGCCCTCGCCGTACGCGCCCAGGTTCTTGCCGGGGTAGAAACTGAAGCCCGCCAGGTCTCCCATCGACCCACAGCGACGGCCGTTGTACTCCGCCCCGTGCGCCTGTGCCGCGTCCTCGATGACGAGAAGGCCGTGACGCCTGGCGATGTCGAGGATCGGGTCCATGTCCGCGGCCTGTCCGAACAGGTGCACCGGCATGATCGCCTTGGTACGTGAGGTGACGGCCGCCTCCACCGCCGCAGGATCCATCGTGAAGTACGTGGGATCGATGTCGACGAGGACCGGTCGCGCCCCGGCATGTTCGATGGCCGCCACAGACGCCACGAAGGTGAACGGCACCGTGATCACTTCGTCTCCCGGACCGACGCCCGCCGCCCGTAGCGCCAGATGAAGGGCGCTCGTACCCGAGTTGACCGCGACGGCGTCGGACGCGCGGCAAAACGACGCGAACTCGTGCTCGAATGCCGCGACCTCCTCACCCAGTACAAACTGTGCGCTATCCAGAACCCTGGCCACGGCGGCGTCGACCTCGGACTTAATCCTGCGGTACTGCTGGCGAAGGTCGGCAAGAGGAATCGTCGGGTTCACACCAAACACCCCAGAACGAAAAGGACGACGTCGCAGCGTCGAGGCGGCGACGCGGCCAGACAACCATAGTGGCGGAGATCAGTCACACGTGAGTTCCTCGATCGGGCCGTCGTGGAGGATCTCCACCGTGCCCTCGTCTCCCAGGGACAGCGCCAAGCATGCCAGGCGTTGTCGCTCGGGAGCGTCGGCCCGCGCGCCGTAATGCAGGAGCGCTCGAATCAGCTCAGACTCCTCCACCCGCACTGCCGCCTCCAGCGGCGTCATTCCTGCGCCGGGATCGATCCCGTCATGCGTGGATACCGGATAGACACGGCTAGGGTCCGCCCCCTTCTCGACACTCCGGACGGCCTGCGCAAAGTCGCGAAACAGTATGGCATCGGAAGGATTCAGGCGATCGGTTTCCCATCGTGTCCCCGCGGCGATCTGCCAGCCCAGCCAGCCCGAGACGATCACGAGCGGCACCAACGCGGCAAGACCGATCGGCGACCGGACCGCCTGTGAACCGCCTGCAAGAGACACCCTCATGCTTCAGTCAAGGTCGAAGTACCTATGAAAGTTCGGTGTCCCGATATTTGGGTTCGGCACCGGCATGTCCAGGGCTTCGGTCCGCAGTTGTTCCACGAGCGGCGCCGCGCGAGGCATGCGAGGGCCGAGGCCTTGATCCTCCAACCACTGGTAGACGGTGGCCCAGTCGTTGCGCGTCTCGAATGCCGCCTCACGAAGCAGCACGGGCAAGCCAGCCGCCCGAACGGACCAGGACACGGAAAGAGCCATGACCACCGCCAACCCCAGGACCCTTGGCGCCCACCGCATCCTCTCGAAGCCGGATGACAGATCCACAACGGCCTCATAGACCAGAAGGGCAAAAAATACTCCTCCGGCACTCATCATCACGTTCTTGGTGTATCCGAAGGAAAGAACCGCGCTCGCAGTCAGAATCCCAAGCGATACAAAGGCCACGCGATCTCCATGGAGGCTCTGCCCCGCCCACCAGCGCCTGACGGCATGAATCCCGTACCGAGCGACTACCGCTGTCGCCAGCAAAGAGCTGCCGAGATTCACGACCATCCACGACGGCACCTCGTCCTGCTCGACCAGACGCCGGACGAACAACCAGACACCCGCGCGCGGCTCCGAGAACAGCACGGTCAGGAACGAGCACACGACGTTGTACGCATAGAAGACCATCGGATTCGCACTGAAACGGCGAACCAGCTCGTCTGGATCAAGTGCCGAGAGACCGTACCCGGATCCACGCTCGCCCAGCCCAGGTAAACCAAGCCCCAGCGCACCGAACCGCAGACAGAAGTAGCCGGCCATCAGCGCAACACACGCCAGGACTCCCCATCTAGAGATACCGCGGAGTCCCGCCATCCACGCGGCCACCACCGCCACGACCACTAACAGCCCGGACTCGACGGTCAGCAGCCCGAACGCGAAGAGCCCGACCGCCAGCACGTCGTTGGTCCAGTGCGGTCTCGAAACAGAAAGGTTGACCGCCGCGAGGACGACCACGATGATCGTCAGGAACCCGTTCACCGGGAACGCCTCCCGAACGGTCCCGCTGAAGGTGTGCAGGCCGAAAAGGACCATGAGCGTGAGCGGTACGATTGCCGCGTCACTGAACGACCGCACGCGCAGCAGGCGCACGAACAGTCCGGCGGTGGCCAGTAACTGGAGGGCGTGAATGGCCTTGAAGGTGATCCAGTAGTGGCCCTGGGCCAGGTCAAACGCCGCCTTGATCTGCACCCAGAGCATCGGGCGCACATAGGCATGGTTCCGCACGTGGGCTCCGAACAACTCGCGATAGCCGACGTCCTGAATCTGCATCAAGTTGCCCAGGGAATCGGAGAGCTGAACCGGGATGTGGGCGACGTAGACGGCCACGACACTCGCAGCTGCCAGTCCCACGGCGTACGCCACCGCAGTCCAGACCGAAGCCGGCTGGGCCTGATCCGCAGCCGGCGCCTCGGCTCCTGCCGCCATTAGGACACTACGATCTCTACCGTGGCACCGCGAGACGCGATCGACTCGCTTGCGGCCTCGAGGAGTCGCACGAGACGGAGGCCCGCAGCGCCATCGGTCGTCGGCGTCAAGCTCTGGTCAATGCACTCTGCAAAATGCCGCACCGCGTTCTGGAGCGCCTCGGTCACGGGAAGATGGGGCACCCACATGTCACCCGCGCGGTAGCCGATGAGCATCTGCTGTACATCCTCTGGACTCGGATTCAGCGAGATGCCCCGATCGTAGACCTTGACCTTCTCACTTGACTCGAGATCGTCGAACACGATCATTCGGCGACTGCCGCCAATAAGCGTGCGCCGCATCTTGACGGGCGCCAGCCAGTTGGCGTGCACATGCGCGATCAGGTTCCCTTCGAAGAACATCGCCATATAGCCGACATTCTCAGGTTCGCCGACCACGTGGGACACGCCTGTGGCCGACACCGCGATGGGCTGTTGGTCGAGCACGTAGTCCATAACGGAGAGATCATGGACTGCGAGATCCCATAACACGTTGACATCGCGCTGAAAAAGCCCGAGGTTGATGCGCACCGAGTCGTAGTAGTAGACGTCGCCGAGTTCCGACGCCTGCATCAATTCCCGGATCTTCCTCACGGCTGGCGTGTAGACGAACGTGTGGTCCACCATCAGGACGAGGTTCCGGGCCGCGGCTTCCTCCACGAGCCGTGCGGCAAGCGCGCTTGAGTGCGCCAGCGGCTTCTCCACGAAGACGTGCTTACCCGCCTGCAACGCCGCAAGAGCCAGATCGAAGTGGGTTGCGACAGGCGTCGCCACAACGACCGCATCGATGCCCGGATGCTCGATGAGCGCAGCCGAATCGGTCGTGACGTCGATGTCGGGGAATCGGCGCTGAGCCTCCGCCAGTCTGTCCACCCGCCTGTCGGCCACCATCGCCGCGCGCGTGTCAGGGCACTCCACGAAGTTCCGGACCAGGTTCGGCCCCCAGTACCCATAGCCAATCACGCCGACGGAAATCATCTAGGCCATACCTCAAACCGCGAGACGCTGCGAACGCTCATCATTCCGACGCTTGGCTCCGGTTTCGCGCGACGAGCCGCGCCGGAACGCCAGCGACGGTGGCACCGGCTGGGACGTCGCTGGTAACCACGGCACCCGCCCCGACGAGCGCTCCTTCCCCGACCGTCACGCCACACATCACCACGGCACCACTGCCGATCGACGCACCGCGGCAGACGCGTGTGGGCACAACCTGCCAGTCAATCTCGGCCTGGAGTGCACCACCCATCGTCGCCCGCGGGTGACGATCGTTGATGAAGAGTACACCGTGCCCGAGAAAAACCTCATCCTCGATCGTCACGCCCTCGCAGATGAACGTGTGCGACGACACCTTGCAGCGAGCACCGACGTGCGCGCCTTTCTGGATCTCCACGAAGGTCCCGATCCTGGTACCGTCACCGACTTCGCACCCGTAGAGATTCACGAGGTCGCGATGATGAATCACGACCCCCTGTCCAAGCCTGACGTCGGCCTCTACGGGCACGCGTGACCTGTCCTCGTCATGTCAGCGCACCGCGGAACGCGACGCCTGATCCCGCCGTGGCCGACTACCACGTACGGACAACTCCCGCGCAATCGCGCTGTGCATCGAAGGCGCCCGCATCGAGGTCCGCCGGGCGATGCTGGTCGACGATCGGCTCGATACTGCCTCCTGGCTCGAGCCGGGCCCCGCACTTGGCCCGTATCCAGACGCTCGCCCCGAGCGGTCCGCGTGACCTGAGCCAGATCTCGGCGACTTCGGGACGTCTCGTCGCCAGCGCGACCTCGAAGGGCGTCAGCCTCGATTCGTGCGCCGACAGCAGGCCCGGACGAATTCGGTGCCGCGCATCCGGATCCGCTCCCCCTCGGATCAATCGGACCATCGTGGCCAGGTCGCTAACGGCGGCGGCTTCGGATAGATTGAGCTCGCCCGTCCGCCAGAGCGGGCTCCTCCCCGCGATTGCCGCCGCGGTCGAGGCAAGCGCCATGGCCGCGACGAGCAGCCCTGGCAAGGCGACCACAGCGGGCAACCACGACCGTTTCGTCATTCCTCGAACCACCGATAGTGCCATCGCGGCAGTAGCTTCGGGGCCTCGGCCGTCAGTGCGTCGTGCTCCAGGCGCTCGACCAGCACCAAACCCCGTCGATCGGTAGGCCACCGCTTCCCGTTTCGCACCAGGGTCGGCGTCAGGGCCCAGTCGTTTCTCGTACGGTACACCTCGCGCCGGAGAACGTGATCTAGGGTAATGACTCGAAACGCCCACCCACAAGACACCAGGCACAGCAGCACCGAGAGAGAGACTGCTGCAAGCCGACCGGATGCCGCGACGCGGGCCAGCGCGGCGCGCATCGCGCCGAATGCCGCCAGCGCGTAGAATACGCCGGCCGTGGACATGATGTCGTCCTTGGTGTACGCGTACGAACTGGCGGCACTGGCGACGCTGACAAGCAGCGCGACCCGTCCAAGCGCGGCACGGGAGTCTGCCTCCTGGGGGCGTGCACGCCAGCCAGTAATCGCCCACGCACCGATGAGACCTGTGCACGCGACAGAGGACGCGACGGTAATCCATACCTGCGGTGATGCCGCCGACTGCTGAAACCAGGCCCGCGTCGCCACGAATACCCCTGCGCGCGGCTCGGCCAGCGCTACCGACAGCAAGGAGGCAACGACGTTGTAGGCATAGAACCCCGTAGGGTCGGCACCGAAGCGGCGCTGAAGCTCCTCCGGCTCCAGCCGTTCGAACAGAAACCCCGACGTCCGCTCGATGAGCGACGGCATGCCCGTGTCGAGGTAGACGAAGCGTAAGCCTGCGTAGCAAGCCAGGAGCAGGGTACAGAGCGCCAGCCCTCGCAGTGACACCCCCCGGAGGCCCGACCACCACGCGCCTGCGAGCACGACCCAGACCAGGAGGCCAGATTCAAGCGTGAGGGCGGCGCAGGCAAATACGCCCGCGGCCGCGATATCGACCCACATCCCGCCCCGCGATTGCGCGAGCGCCAGTGCAGCGAGGCACAACACCGCGATCTCCAGGAAGTGGTTGATCGGAAACGCCTCGCGAACCATCGGCGGAAACGTGTGGATGCCGAGCAGCACGGTCAGCGCAAAGACGGCCGCCACCCAGTCCCGAGCCGACTCCACGCGCAGGGTATGGGTGAAAATCAGGAGCAGCAATGCCAGCAAAGCGACGTGAAATCCACGGTAGGCCAGCTGATAGTGACCCTGCGACAGGTCAAAGAGCAGCTTGATCTGGGCGATGCGAAGCGGGCGCAGGTACACGGGCTGCTGCAGCGCGCCCGCGAAGGCCGCTCCCACGGACGGCGACTCTTGCGCCGCCACCAACTGCTCGAGGGAGTCGAACCGTTGCACCGGGATGTGCCACAGTCCGTATGACACCGCGGCGGCGAACGCGAATGCCACGCCGAACGTCCGCGCCCGCCAGCGATTACGCCACCTCCACCTGAGGCGCAGGAGTTCGGCAAAGGCGCTCACCCTCTGCCCAAGCCTGACGTCGGCCTCTACCGGCACGCGTGACCTGTCCTTGTCATGTCAGCGTGTCTCGGAACGCGACGCCTGATCCCGCTCTCACCGAGCATCAGGATCGACCGCGAAGTCCCAACCTGTGGGTGAACATAAGCGTATTGTGCAGGCCTCGCCGGGCCACACGACGGGCGCGCACCAGTACCTTGACGGTCGCGACCCTGGATTCGTAGCCGGCAGCACGCATACGGCGCCGGAACACCGGCACGACACGTGACCACCTTCTCCCTCGACGCCGCATGCGCCCGCGCCAGCCGGTTAGAGCGACACCACCTTCGTACCACGCACTCCAGACACGCCGCCGCAGCCCCTTCCCAACGTCCACAATCGCCTCACGCCGGTTGTCGATCCGGTGGATGAGTGCAGTGGACTTGGAGTACTGGCGCCAGACATCGAGGGCCAGGTACCGCCAGATGAGACCGCGCATCACCCGCGGGGCAATCTCCGGTCGAACGGTCCGCACGTACTCCCGGCGAAGCACACGGGCGTGCTGGAACCTCGGCGGCCAGGATAGACCCGCCGGTGCGTTCTCCGGCGTGAAGAGCGAGAACCGCTGGCGAACCAGGCTCGATGCGCCGCCTTGCCGACGAAACCACAGGTCCGCCTGCACTTGGCGGAACTCGCCCTGCAGCGTCAACTCGAGCATCAATAGCCGATCCGGAAGCATCACCGGCCGGAATACGCCGGCGCGGCGCAGGGCGTCGATTCGCATCAAGCCGTACACGAGGTCACCGGCGCCGACCGCCTCACCGGAGAAGCGGAGCCAGCGCACATCGGCCGCCCGGATGCCGACCGTATCGAAGGTCTTTGGCTGCTTTTCCCACAGCTTGCCTGCCTCGTCGATCCGGCGGGTGCGAGGGTAGGCGAGCACGGCCTCCGAATGCGCGTCCAGTTCCGCACGCGTCAGGCGCAACCAGTCCGGATGCCAACGGTCGTGGTCACTTGCCCAGGCGAAATAGCGCGCGCCCGCAAAATGCCCGAGCGCAAGGTCCACCGCACTACGCCAGCTCTGCACCATCCCCTGCCGCGCGGGATGCCGCTCGAACCGGATACGTGAGTCCCTGGCCGCATAGGCACGCGCGATCTCTGGAGTGGCGTCGCTCGACCCGTCGTCGAGCAGCAACAGGCCAAAGTCGGGGTCCGACTGGGTCAACAACGAGTCGATCGCTTCAGGCAGATGCCGCGCGTTGTTGTGCAGCGTCATCCCGAACGCGACCGCTGGGGTCATGCCGATACCATTTTCTCCAGCACGAGCACGCGATTCTTCTTGCCCCAGTCCATGCGCTCCTCGAGGTCCGGACGCGACCGGCAGCCCTCGAGAACGAAGAGGAGCCGCAGCATGTCCTTGTTCAGGAGCGTGATGTGCGACGGGTCCACATCGAACTGCGTCGTGAAATCAAGCAGACTCGCCGGACTCGGATGAAAGCGGGTGGTCACGTACACGAACTTCGAGGTCATTCGCACCATATTGGCCACAGTTCGCCTGACCTGCAACGCCGTAAGGTGCTCCATGACCTCGCGGCAGATGACCAGGTCGTAGGCGTCCGCCGGCTTGAGCGTCGGGTCGGTGACCTGGCCCACCGTGATACGGTCGCGCACCTGCGACGTGGCCAGTTGCCTGCTGCTCTCGGCGAAATCGACCCCCTCCACATCAACACCAAGCTCCCACAGGAGGTGCATCAGTGCCCCAGGGCCGCAGCCAAGGTCCAGCACCTTGCTCGCCTGGAAGACTTCCTTGATGAGCGAAGGGTTCTTCGCCTCGATCTGGCGTCGCGTCTCGAGGGAATAGTTGTTTCCCTCAGCTCGCCAATCGCCCGTGAAGTACTCCGAATCGTAGTGCGTGGATCCTACGGCCTGCTGCGCGAGGATCGCCTGTTCGAACTCCGTAACGTTCATGCTGTGTTCTGCCTGTCGAGAAACTGTTGGAGGATGCGACTCGACGAATCGAGCGCGGTGGGGAGACACACGATACCGATGTTGTGTTCTGTACAGATTTCCACCTGAGCGGGCGGAAGCCGACCGGCCCAGTCCTTGCCCTTGACGTAGTACCTCGGCCGGAGGGTGCGCAGAATCGTTTCCGTGTCGTGCCGGTTGACGTGGGTAAAGGAAATGTACCGAATCGCGTCGATCACGAGGGCGCGATGGTCCTCGGAGAGCAGCGGCGCATGCTTGCCCCGGACGTAGTTGTCAGATGCCACGTTGCAGAGCAATGGCACCTCCACGCCTGGCAGGGCAGCCCGGAGGTAGTCTGCGGCGGCCCGGAAGTACTCGATATGCCCGTGATGTAGCGGATCGAAAGCGCCGTCCACCATGGCCACCCGACCCCGGTAGTGATCCAGTTCGTCGAAAGTCAGAATCATCGAGGTTACAAACTAGTCAATGGGACCCACCACCAGCCCCTTGTCCTTCAGTTCGCCAAGTGCCTGGTCGAAGAAGTCCACTGCGACGTCGGGGGTCGTCTTCGCCCAGTCGATGAGTTCGGCGAAACCGGCCTCGAGCGACACACGCGGCGAGAAGCCGAGGGTGTCACGGGCGCGAGTGATGTCAGCCGTGTTGTGGCGCACGTCGAACGTCCGTCCAGCCTGAGTGACCTGCGGCTCGATCGTACTCCCGAGCAACGCCTGCAACACCCGCGCGATCTCGAGGATCGTCACCGTCTGGCCAGAGCCGACGTTGACCGGAAGGTAGTCGGCGCCGGATGTCTCCAGCATCAGCATCAGACAATCCACGACGTCGTGTATCGAGACGAAGTCGCGCAATTGCCCGCCGTCCTCGAATACCACTGGCGCCTTCCCGTTCAACAGACGGCTCAACCAGATCGCGGCCACCCCCGCATACGGGTTACTCAGGCTCTGCCGAGGACCGTATACGTTAAAAAAACGCGGAGCCACCGACGGGATGCCGTAGGTCTTTCCGATGAGCAGCACCATCTCCTCCTGGTGGTACTTCGTCATCGAATAGATATTGTCCCGGTACAGCGGCTTGTCTTCCGGCGTCGGAACCGAACGTGCATGAGCGCCGCAGGTAGGACAGCGCTGCTCCCAGTCGCGCGCGGCGAGTTGCGCTTCGGGCCGGATGCCCGGGGCCACCGCGCCACACGAGGCACACGCGTAGGCTCCCTCGCCGTACACACCGATCGACGAGGCCACGATCACTTTCTTCACGCTGTGCCGCGCGTTGACGAGGATGTCGAGCAGCAGCGCCGTGCCGCGGGTGTTCACGTCCACGTACCGATCGACCTGGTACATGCTCTGTCCGATACTGACCGCCGCCGCGAAGTGCACCACCGCCTGCGACTCGATCACGAGTGGCTCGAAGACCGCACGATCGCGGACATCACCCCGCACGTAGCGTGCCTTCGCATTGGCATAGGACGGCCAAGTGCCGGATCGGTGCACCTGGGGCTCGAGGCTATCGAGTACGGTCACCTCGTACCCGCGGGTCACCAGTGCATCGACGAGATGCGACCCGATGTATCCGGCCCCGCCCGTGACGAGCACTTTACGAATGGTCAAGGATCCTCCGTTCCGCTTCCGCCCAATCTTCCGGGCCGTCGATCGTGACGGACTCGTGCGGCGGCACGATCATCGGGCGACAGTCATCGCCGTAGAGCGACCCCTTCTCGGCCAACGTGCGGCGCCAGAAGGTGTACACCGTCCCGTCGCGTACGTAGGCCTGTCGCGCGTCCTGACGTCTCGTGATGCGCTCTCCCTCTGGAAGAAACGCCACGAGCCGGCCGGCCTCCACGCTCATCACGTAATCCGGAGAGAGATGACGCGGCAGTTTCAGCACGCTCACCACCGAATCGGCGCCCGTCTCCCGCAGCAACGCTACCGAACGCCGGATGTGCGCCGCGCTGCGGAGCGGCGACGTGGGCTGCAGCAGAACAATGATCTCGGCTACCCATCCCTCGGCGGCGAGCGCGTCGACGGCGTGCGCCACGACCGGCAGCATCGCCGTGTCATCTTGCGCCAGCGTCGCCGGTCTCATGAACGGTGTCTCCAGCCCGACGGCGCGACCAGCGGCGGCGATCTCCTCAGAGTCCGTGGATAGTAACATCCGGTCCACCACTCGGGATCCGCGTGCGGCCTCGGCAACATAGGCTAGGAGTGACTTACCGTGGAGCGGTCGGATGTTCTTGCCTGGCAACCCCTTGGACCCACCCCGAGCCGGCACGAGACCCAGCACAAGACTCATCCTGAACGAGGCGCATTCTGCACGAATCGCATCTCCCGCATGTGGAAGCGCAGAAACTCGCGCGACGTGACCGCCTTGGGATTCGGAACCGTCGGCCGGCACACGTAGCTGACGTGGAGATGGTCAGCCGCGAGGTCCGTCCGCAGCACCACGAACCCGGCCTGTGCCAGGAATGCCCGCATCGTCTCCTGCGTCAGATAGTACGGGTGATCGATTTTGACGGCCTCCTCCACCGACCAACTGCGCAAGTAGGCCGCACGAAAGTCGACGATGTCCACGAACAGGAGACCTGCCGGGTTGATCAGTTCACGGATGCGCCTCAAGGTGCCGCGCACGTCCAACAGGTGATCCACCGTTTGAAAGAGCGCAACCACATCGAAGCGGCGCGGCCCTGGGTCGAAATCCTCGACGAGCGCCGTGATCGTCTCGAGGCCCAGCAGTCTAGCTTCGTCGACCTCAAGCGGCGCCGGGTCCAGCACGGCCGCCTCGAGCCCGAAGGCTTGCGATAGGTGGTGCGCAACGATGCCGGTGGAGCCACCGATATCGAGCAACGTCTTCAGGCCTGACCCGCTGAGGAACGGAGTCAGCAACGCTGCTCGATCGATCGCGTAGGCGCGCTGTTCGTCCTGGATGGTGTGGGCGTCGATAAGGCGCCCATGGTAGGCGCTGACGAGCGGTCGATATCCGTCCTGGTAGAACCGCCCATAGGCCTCGCCTGTCATCACCGGGCTGAGGAATACCAGGCCGCACGTCTCGCAGACGTACGCCTGCGCTGGGTACCCGTAGCGGTCGCGATGCGTCAACACGACGAAGGTGGACCGTCCGCAGAGGTTGCAGGCTTCGACGGATCTGAGCGGCTGGGCCGCAAAGTCGAACGGGAGCGCCGCGAGCCGCTCGGCGCGCGGTTGTGAGAAATCGATCATGCGTCTACTTTCGAGGAAGACGGCAACGCTGCCAGGCCAAGACCGAGCGGTGCGAGCGCGCCGAGGTCGAACGGGGTGAACCGGCCACCCTCGATCAGGCGATAGACCCGGCGGGCGAGGTGCAGATGCACGTTGAGGAACTTGGCGTCGGTCATCACAGCGGTCGTGTCAGTGCCAAGCATCGGGGCCAGCCAGGCGATGCTGCCGCATGTTCCGATAAACGCTGTCGCGTTCGCGATGATGCGCGTCTGCACGGCGAGATTGTCCTGCGGTGTCATCCACTCACGCGCGCTGATCACGCGCGCACCCAGCGGCACTGCGAACTCCCCGTGCTCGTCGAGCGCGAGTCCTGTGTCGAGCAGCACGATCGGATACTTCTCGGCCACGCCGGCCAAGAGGCCCCGCAGAAGCCTCCGCGTGTCTGGCGTGTCCTGAAGCGACTGTGCGGCATACAACTTCACCGCGACGTAATTGTCCGGAAGGCCTGGCAGTGGTACCGCCTCGACGGGCGGTGCGACGATTTTCCTGTAGAGCGTGTGCCCGTCGGCGAAACCGAGCGGCCGGTTCCCCGCCCAGAACTGCCGAAACAGCTGATACATCAACGACGGATGCAGCACGCTCACGCTCGACACACCCCACTCGGCCTGGGCCTGGTCCACGAGCCGCTGCTCGAAGGGGGATATCGTCCACTGCTTGATCGTGCCGCCGGGCGCGTCGCTGCGCTCGGCGTTGTACGCCGCAAACTGGGCGGGCGTGACGCGGTCGAAGATCTCCAGGTAGTTGGGTGTGATGTCCGCGTACCACGACGCGGTGCCGCCACGCGAGAGAATGAGCAGCCGATCGGGTCGGATGTGGTACGCCGACGCAAACCATCGAACGAAGGGTACCCAATAGAGCGCCTCGTAGCCGACCTCGGACACCCACGGCCCGACGACGATGGGCCGCCCCGCATCGGCCAGACGCTCCATCTCCTGCTCGAGACTGATCTCGACACGTAGCTCCGACCATCGTTCGTGAACCCGCTTGCGGCGCACACGCCACCGTTGGATGGGGCGACGCATGCCCCAGATCCGAAAGGCCAGCTTGCGCGATAGATTCTTCACGACGAGTGGTGCATGACCGATCCGGTCGATCGTGATCTTCCACGGACGCCGAAGTTTCCGTGCCCACATTCCCCATACGTGCGATGCACGCCGGCTCCGTCGTTGCCAGCCCTTGGACACGCGCACCCCGGTGCGGTTGCACGCCTTCCAGAATTCGTGGCGGGTCGTCTTGAGACTGCGGCGGGCCTCAGCCACCCAGTAGCGCTTCTGCTGCCGCGCAAATGTGTCGACTCGCTGCAGGCGAGACATCTCGGTCATGTGTGCCGGTGAACGGTCCTCAATAGGTCAGGCGTTTGTCGATCGTGAGTTCGGCAGTGGCCAGGCAATCGGCAATGCGCTGGCCCGCGCCGCCGTCGCCGTAGAGCGAATCTCGATCTGGACGCCCTCGCCGCATGTGCTCGCGGATGGCCTCGCCGATCTCGGTTCGGTCATGGTTGACGTCTAGCACGTTGAGGCCACGTTCGCGACCCTGCTGGCGTGATCCGATGTTCACCGCGGGCACCCCGAGGAACGAGCACTCGCGAATCGCGACACTGGAGTTACCGACAATCGCCGTCGCCCCGCACAGCAATCGCAGAAAATCCTCTGGGAACATGTTGCGGAAGAAGTGGAATCCGGCTGGCTTCTCTCTTTCGCGGAACATGCGAACACCCTTCGATGTGCCATCAGACCCGGCATCGACGTTGGGCCAAAACCAGAGCACCGGCAGCCCGGCATCCTTCACGGCGTACAACGTCTCCTCGACCTGCGCCCGAGCTGCCTCGTGCTCCGTTGTGACAGGGTGCTGCATCACCACCAGGTAGCCCGCCGACAGATCGTCGCGCGGGCCAACGCCCCCGTACTTCAGGAACGGGTCGAAATCGAGAGCGGGACTGGCGGCCACCTCGGCAGCAATATCGATCGACGGACAGCCAGTCAGGATCACGCTCGACGGTTCCTCGCCAAGCCGGATCACGCGCTCCCGCGCCTTCTCGGTGGAGACCAGGTGCAGGTTCGCGAGCTTGGTGACGGCATGGCGTACCTTCTCGTCGATCGAACCCGTCACCTCGCCGCCCTGCACGTGCACGAGAGGCAGATTCATGTAGGCGGCGGCGACGGCGGTTGCGAGCGTCTCGTAACGGTCGGCCACGGTGACCACCGCATCCGGCCGCAGGTTGTCGAGCACCGTGGCCAGTTCCACCAGACCAAGACCGGTAGACTTCGCGGATGTGACCAGGTTCTCACCCTCGACGACCATGTACACCCGCGCTGCTGGCTCGAAACCATCGTGCTCGATCGCCTCGATCGCGTTGCCGTACCGCTCGAGGAGCGCCGAGGCCGCCACGACCAATTGCAACTCGAGGTCGGGATGCTGCTTGATGGCCTCGAGAGCGGTTCGTATGCGCGAATAGCTCGGCCGTGCAGTCACGACGACGCAGATTTTTCGTTTGCGCTTCATCGGATTATCGCTCACCAAGGTCCTCATCGCTGATGATGTCGTCCAGGGACACCGACCGTCGCAGCACCCTGCCGATGACGTCGGCCCAACGGGACGGCGGCAGGCCATCGCCGGGTTTCTTGAGCACCAGATGGTCCGCACTGAGGACGGTGCCAGCCGGAAGCGCCGTCCTCGCCACGATGCTTCGAGAGAACATGCTTCGCAACGGCGCCGTGGCCGCTGCCGCCGCGTCCTTGTCCACCGGATGGGCCCGCATCGTCTCGATGAACCGAACGCCGTCCACGAGTTGACGCAACTCGGCGGTGGTGAGCGATGCCGGCACGTCCGGGCCAAACATCTCACGGCTCAGCGTGACGTGTACCTCGATCATGTCGGCGCCGATCGCCGCCGCCGCCAGCCCAGCGTAGATCCTGGCCGAGTGGTCCGACAGGCCCACAGGGCAATCGTAACGCTCTCGAAAGAACGGAATCATGTTCAGCCCCACCTGTTCCGGCGGGCAGGGGTAGGCCGTGGTGCACTGCAGCACCCCCACCGGGATTCCGCGAGCCCGAACGCGGGCCACGGCCGCGTCTGTCTCGGCGAGCGCGCTCATGCCGGTCGACAGCACGATCGGAATGCCAGTCTGCAGCATCCGATCGAGGAATACGCTGTTGCCGGTATCCCCGGACGGAACCTTCCAGAAGGGCTGACCCACCCGTTCGAGCCACTCGATAGCCTCGAGCGAAAACGGCGAGCTGACAAAATGAAGCCCACGCTCGCGGCAATGGGTGGCCAGTTCGTGCCACTGGGCTTCGGTGAACTCGGTACGCCGCCAGTAGTCGAACCGGGTAGCGTCCTGACGACTGAATGCGACGCGGAACGGTTCGGCCGCCGTGCTCTCCGCTGCGGCGATGTGGGTTTGGAACTTCACGGCATCGGCGCCCGCGGCAGCGATCGCATCGATGAAAGCATGGGCCAGGCCGAGGCTTCCGTCGTGAGCGAGGCCTACCTCCCCCACGATGAGACACGATTCGCCGAAGAGAGGTGTCGTCATGTCAGGTCCTTGGCAGACTCGGGAGCCCCCGTAGATCGACCGGACTGAACCGGCCGGCACCTTCGAGCCGCGCGCTCGTGCGAAGCGCCACGCCCAAGTGATTATGCAGGAACTCATCGTCGGCGAAGAGGGCCGACGTGTCCACTCCGAGCCTGGGCGCCAGCCACGTGATGCTGCCGCAGGTGCCCACGTAGACGCTCGCGCCGGCCACGATCTGGGTCTGTGCAGCGAGGTTTGTGGTGGGCTGCATCAGGTCGCGGGCGTTGACGAGGCGCGGATGGGCGCCAAGTGCATAGTCCGTGTGGTCGTCCACCGAAAGCCCCGTCTCCAGTAGCACCACGGGCATCTGCTCGGACAATTCGTCCACGATTCGTCTGACTTGGCGGCGCACGTCCGGACGATCGGGCATCGAGCGGGCCGCGTACAACTTGACCGCTGCATATTTCGCGGGCAGTTGCGTGCGGTCGATGACCGACGGGGGACGCTGCAGGTTGAAACGTGTGTGCGCGTCGATGAATCCCATGGCTCGGTGGCCCGACCAGAACAACGCGAACAACCGAAACATAATCGACGGGTGCAGCACCCTGGCGCCCTCGAGGCCGAGCGTCCGGGTTGCGTGGGCGATGAGGTCATCGTCGAGCCGCGAGCGGCCAGACTGCTTCTGCTCGGCTCGCGCCGCGTTCCTCCGGGCGAATTCGGCTGGCGGCACGGCATCCCACATCTCCACATAACGCGACGCCACGCCGTCGTACCACGAGGCCACGCCCCCGCGTGACACCGCCACCGCTCGTGACGGATCGAGCTGGTAGGCGACGCGGATCCACTCCAGAAACGGAATCCAGTAGAGAACCTCGTAGCCGACCTCGGCCAGCCATGGGCCGAGAATCACCGGGCCGTCGCCTTGGGTGATCTGTGCGAGTTCACGTTCCGCGCTCCACTCGGTGCGATTCCACGCCCACTGGTCGAGCAAATCGCGACGGACACCTCCGAGTTCGCGCAACGGGCGGCGCACGCGCTTGATGACGACGCGGGCGGCGTTGACGCTTGCGTTCTTGCCGCTCTCCGCCACGCCTTCGCAGAAATGCACGACGTCCTTGCAGCCTTCGCCGCCGCGCTTCCATTCGTGGCGCATTCGGCCCCGTGCCCGACGCCACTGTCGGGCGGTCAGGTTGCGCGCCGCGATGAGCGGACTGGTCCCCGCCATCACCCGGTGACCACTCGTGCCCCTTCGCCGCCAAAGGCCAGATGCAGGGCCCCGAGACGGCGCACGTCCACCTCGGTGAACGAGCCAGCCCTCAGACCGGCAAACATGCGCTTCGCCACCTCGAGATGATCGAAGCGGAAACCCTGGGGATGGGAGTAGAACGTGACGGCGTCGGTACCCACGAGCGGCGCCAGATAGGAAAATCCGCCGTAGGTGCCGACGTAGGCCTGCGCCCCTCGAATGATCGCCGTCTGCACGGCAAGGTTGTTTTCGGGTGTCAGCAGGTGGCCGATGGTGTGCACGCGGCCTGGCGCGCCCCTTGGGTAGTCCTCGTGATCGTCGAACCGGATCCCCGTGTCGAGCAGCACGACATCGACCGATGATGTCAGGCGCTCGAGCAACTGGGTGACAAACGCTCGGTTCTCCGGCAAGTCCGGCAACGCCGTGTTGGCGTAGAACTTCGCGCAGACGTAGCGCGCCGGCAGTTGAGCCCGGACAGCGGCTTCGTCGGGCGACACGGGCACCTTGGCGAACGAGGCGAATGACTCGAGCAACGTCATCGGCGCGTGCTGCATCCAGTACAGGTGAAAGAGGCGGTACATCGCCGACGGGTGCAGCAACTCCGGCGCGGAGAGGCCGTGCCGAGCCTTGACGCGTCCGATGACGTCTCGGTCAAAGGCCGTCACCTCGGTGTGCTTCAGCCGACCGCCACCATCGCTGATGCGCGCATCGTTCCCGGCGCGGAACTCGGCCGGCGTCATGTAATTGAAGACGTCGTCGTACTTGGACGCGAACGGCCGGTACCACGGCGCGCTGCCGCCCCGCGACACGACCAGCAGGCGCTCCGGCTCGAGACTGCCAGTCTCGCACACCCACCTCAGGAACGGAATCCAGTAGAGCAGTTCGAAGCCGGCCTCACTGACCCAGGGGCCAACGATGACGGGTCCGTCGTGCGCGGACAGCCGCTCGACCAGCGCCCGAGTCTCGAGTGCCTCCTTGGAATGAGCGCCAGCCAACCTCTTGGCCGGATCGCGGCCTTTCCCAACCTTCGGGGCGATGATCGACGGCCGCAGCCGAGTCGCCGATGGCATCCCTGGCGAGGTGTCGTCGGCGGTCTCGACGTACTTGGCCAAGTGCGTCTTCGGCTTCGGCGGTGTCGTTCGAAGGTCGAGAGCCGCCACGATCAAAGGCCACGCCGTGCGCCAAAGCCGCGCGGCTATTCCTCCGCCGGCCGCCGGCGGACGCGGACGAGCCGCCGCCGCCTCGATGGCATCGACGAACACTGGCGTCGCAGGCGTATCCAACGCAAGCGGACGGATGAACGCCTCGACAAACGCCTCGCTCTTCGGATCGGGGCCGTCCGGGCCGGCGAGCCGCGCCGAAAGCTGGGCGACGTGCTCCTCAAAGCGCCGCGCCACGTGCAGGAGTCCGCCCCCAGCCTCGAGGAGATAGCGAAAATGAAGCGTGCCCTCCTGGTTGTTCTTGGAGTACTTCGGCA
>Ga0114999_10003586_pt1 | contig 19352 bp, 16 predicted proteins | sample ArcticOcean_MG_C_3_FD_89820 | JGI IMG/M metagenome (GOLD analysis project Ga0114999, IMG submission 89820) | Marine microbial communities from western Arctic Ocean - ArcticOcean_MG_CB8_126 | ecosystem: Environmental > Aquatic > Marine > Oceanic | place: Arctic Ocean: Canada Basin | collected...
CACTTTCGACGTGACAGTGATTGTGCAACTACACAGAGTATTTCAAACATCAGCGTCGCACCTGTCAAGGCAGTGTTCCCGGTTGGATCAAAGGGTGGTGCTACTTCAACCAAGTCTCCACCGAAAAGATTCAGTTCTCCAAGTTCACGTATCATCAATTGCGCTTCCAGATTGCTGAATCCACCGATTTCCGGAGTTCCTGTTCCCGGTGCATAAACCGGATCAAGTCCATCAACATCAAAACTAAGATACACCGGTTCACTACCAACAATTGATTTTGCTTCATCAATAACAGCTTTCCAACCACGTTCAAAAAACTCTTCGATGTAAATGACACGCATTCCGGAGTCATGACTGAATTTCCAGAGATCTGGATCATTGAGTGAACCTCGTATGCCAATCTGAACTGTGCGTTTTGGATCAAGCAGGCCTTCCTCAACAGCCCTTCTGAATGGAGCGCCGTGATGAAATTTGGAGCCAAGATAATCATCACCTGTATCACAGTGTGCGTCAAAGTGTACCATCCCTAGGGGCCTTTCTGCTGCAATCGCCCGAAAGATCGGCAACGTAACTGAATGATCACCTCCAGCTGAGACAGGCAGCGTACCTGACTCATGAATCTCACGGAAAAAACTCTCAATTTCCTGATGGCTTTGCTCAAGATTAAAAGGCCTTTCTACCCAAGCATCGCCTACGTCTGCAATCTTTGCCAGTGCATAAGGATTAACTCCGGTAACCCCATTCATTTTTCTGATCAAGCTGCTCTGGTTCCGTATTTCACGTGGTCCATGCCTTGCTCCCGGACGATTCGTCACCCCTCCGTCAAAAGGTACACCTACTAGTGCGATATCAAGTCCGGTGGCGGATTGCTGAAACGGTGTCCTGAAAAATGTGGGAATTCCTGTGTAACGTGGATGGAGTTGAGGGTCTTCAAACTCTGGATATTGAAAAGTGCGTGACATATTACCTCATACATTTGAAAAAGGATTATTGCTTTATAACCCCAAAATTTACCAGTTTTTCTAGGTTTGTAAAGCAAATATTTAATTTGAACTATTTTAAAAATCAGTTTTTGGGCTTTCTCTATTCATTTTCCGACTTGATCTGACCTTCAAGATTAGTGGGTGCAAAAATATTTTGGTATTGATTTTTTGAATTTTTCTGAGTCTCAGGCTCTATTTCGTTTGATTCCACCTGACCTTCAAGATTAGTGGGTGCAAAAATATTTCCATACTCATTAGTTCCTGGCGCAGTTTTTTTTGTAATTACTGATGAAGAGGAAGCAGGCTCTGTTTTTTGTGCTTTCAGCTTCTTTTCCATCTCCGCCCTTCGTATTTCACTAAGTTCAGTCTGATTTTTTAGTTTAGTTTCAGAGACCTCAATTTTGCATTGTTGCACATCATATCCACGTCCCATCCACGCGGTTGTGAGTCCTGCCACAAAAATCAACAATACCATCACAGATACAGGATTACGGAATAATTTTCGAAAAACCTTGTTAGGTTCGCTTTGTACTTTAGTAGCTTGCCCTTCTATTTTGAGTGCAATTTCTCTTGCTAGTTCTTTTCTTTTAAATACTTCGTGGATGAAAGCCACTGTTAGTGTCAATCCAATAATCATGACTGCTAATGCACTTATCGAAGGATTTATACCATAACGAACCTTACTTGCCAAAACAGTGGTTAGTGTGCTTTCTGTAACTATTGTAAAAACAGTCGTGTTATAGTTTTCAAATGAAGCGAGGAAAGCCAGCACTGCAGCTGACCCGATTGCCGGTTTCAGAAAAGGCAGTATTATTTTTCGAAAAGTCTGAATATTTGTAGCACCTAAGTCAAGCGCTGCTTCCTCCAAAACCGGATCAAAACGCTGCAGGCGTGAAATGAACACCAGCATTGTGTAGGCGGAAATGAAGGTTGACTGGCCAATGATAGTAAGTACTACTCCATCATAGAAAAAAGATTCATATCCTGCATTAAACATCATTCCCATTCGATCCCAAAATATGAGGGTCGAGATGCCCAATACAACACCGGGTACTAGTATAGTGGAGATGGTTAATGTATAAAAAACCGGACGTACACGATTACTAAGTTGCCCCAGCATTAATGCTCCAGCCAATCCCATAGGTACAGAAACAAAAACTACTGCAATACCAATGATCAAACTGTTTTTAAATCCACTCATCATTCTGTCGTCATTCACCAAGACACCAAACCATTCTGTGGAAAAGCAGTCCCATGGTGAAAGCCGTGGAAACCCGGCACTGTTAAAGGCAGTGATGCTCATCACTATCAAGGGGCCAAACAGGTAGGCAAAAAACAGAATAATATAGAAGCTTATGGCAAGCCTTAAATATTTTGCAGAACTCACCGTCCAATCTCCCCAAATTTAACTTTGAAAATTTTCATGATGAGTAAGACAAAAATTACACAAACAACTAAAAGGCTTACCGCGTAAGCCGAACCCCGCGGCCAGTTACTTCCTGTATTAAACCATTGATAAATTATTTGCGTAAACCACAAACTACTCGGCCCTCCGATGATTTGTGGCAAGGCCAAAGCTCCTGCGGAAAGCATAAAAACCATGGTACACCCGGAGATAATGCCAGGTTTGGCAAAAGGAATCACAACCCGCCAATGAATACGCCACCAAGGCGAACCCAAATCACGTGCAGCTTCTATTTGATTACGGTCCAAACTTTCTACCGCATTATAAATCGGAAAAATCATCAATAAAATATATGCATAGCCTAAACCGGAATAAAGGGCTATATTTTCTCTTACAAAATCAACAGGTTGATTTAATATTCCTAAATATAATAAAATATTGTTTATTGTCCCTTCCTCGCCGAATAAAATCCTAAAAGCAAATGCCCTAAGCAACTCATTGATCCAAAAAGGAACTACTAGTGAGAGCATCATCAAGCGAGTTACTCCACCTTTGGCTATGTGTGCCAGGTAATAAGCGACTGGATAACAGAGGATTAGATCAAACAATGTCACACATACCGCCGCCAGGATAGTACGCACAAACACTGTGACATCGACAATATTGAAAGGATCCGGATTATTGGGGCTGCCAAGCAATAAGAATTTATAATGCTGAAGTGTATAGACGTCTTCAGGTCCACCAATTTTTGAAGGATCTATTTGAGTCCAATTAAAACGGAATGAGAAGTCAAACATGAATAATTGCGGCAGCACAAACATCACCACAATCCAGATAAAAGAAACTAGCAGCATGTATAATGAGAGAACAAGGCCGTTACGTCCAAAGAATTTTTGCATCCAGAGAATCATCTATTACTCCGCAGCCAGTGGTCCAAAAGGCAGGGCTATTGCCAATTTATGGTCAATCAAAACGTTGAGTTCCGTGCCTTCTTCATACACCTGTTTCGCACCATCATTAATTTGTGACATTTTGATCTTCAGATCATCCGTACCTTTAAGAATTAAATGCCAAAAATGTCCTTCAAATTCCTGATGTACTACTTTGGTCTTTATTACATTCTTTTTCAAATTCTTTTGTTTTACAAAACTCATCGCTTCTGGACGAGCAAAAACAATTGCCTTATCTCCAATATTTAGCTCTATTCCTTGGGGTAGACAGGCTTCAAGTTCACCAATACCTGTACTTACAATAACTTTTGCAGACATAACATTGCTGACTGTTCCATGAAAGGCGTTATTTTCTCCAACGAATGATGCGACAAATGCCGTTGAAGGATTATCATAAATATTTGTTCCTTCTCCTACCTGCTCTATAATACCTTCCCGCATCACGGCAACCCGATCTGACATAGTGAGCGCCTCGCCCTGATCATGCGTAATATAAATAAAGGTAATACCGGCACGTTGCTGGATCTCTCTTAATTCAGTACGCATATGTTGACGCAACTTTAAGTCCAATGCCGAAAGCGGTTCATCCAACAACATTACTTCAGGTTCTGCTGCCAAAGCTCGAGCCACCGCCACCCGTTGACGCTGACCACCGGATAATTCGTTGACCATTTTGTCACCTTGCCCGGGCAATGCCACTAGTTCCAAAAGTTCATCAGCTTTTTTTCTACGATCAGTTTTCCCTACTCCTTTTACTTCTAACGAAAAAGCAATATTCTCCCAAACTGTCATCAATGGAAAAAGAGCAAGATTTTGAAATATTAAAGCAGTTGGACGTTTATTGGGACCAATACCGGACATATCTTTGCCGCTAATGAACACTCTGCCTTCAGAAGGATCCTGAAATCCGGAAATTACTCGGAGCAAAGTAGTCTTTCCGCATCCTGATGGACCTAAAAAACTAAAAAATTCACCACCCTTAATTGTGATATCAGCATTTTTTACGGCAGTAAAATCATCAAATTTGACTGTAATATTTTCAAGTATAACGTCTGCACTCATTTTATTTTTGAAGATTAATTTTTAATACTGGAATGAAAAAACTCGGCACAGTAAATTGACATACATTATGGAAAGATATCGCACTAAAGTGAGAAGAAGTCAAGAATACTAAATACTACTTAAAAGTTGAAGTAAAATTATGCAGGACATTACCCCACTGTAAAGGTAGGGCAATGTCTCATGTCACTGACCAGAAAAGATCAGAGAGAATTGATTTTATGCATTAACAAACTTATTACGGTACTCTGTTCGTACATCTGCATACCACTGAGGCTCTTTGGGCCAAGGCCACAAATTGGCAAGAGATTTTCCGGGATAAATTTGGTTAAACCACTTACCATAATCCGGACTGGCATTTTTATCTGCACCCAGAACCGCGGAATTATATCCGTGCTGTCCCCAGCCTTCGATACCACCGCCGTCAATAGAGCGACCTGCGGCTTGAGCATCAAAACAGAAATCAAGGAAGGCGTATGCCTGATCACTATTTGCTGAAGAAGAGGAAAGACAGAGTCCATCAACCCAGGCAAGTGATCCTTCAACAGGAGCACGGTACACAACCGGCAGACCTTCTTTCATCTGTACTGTTGGTGGTCCATCCCATGTTTGACCTACGACCACGCCCTGGTTCATGAAACCGGTTTTCTGGCTATCTGCATCATTCCAGAAGAGTTTAACCTGCTTCTTATTTTTGATACAGAAATCAGTGACTTTTTGCCATGTTTTACGCATGACAGCTTCATCGCTGTATGCGAGCTTCATCGCTCCTGGTTCGAGTGCTCCGGTGGTTTCCATATAAAGCCCGGCACCAAGCATTCCGGAGTGCGGACGCATCATAGTTTTTCCTTCAACATCCGACTGCCAGATATCACCATAGCTGGGCATTGCTACACCACCGACACTTCTCGGCGGAGTCCACTTGTCATTGCGCCAGGCAATTCCCTCTGTCCCCCAGATCTGTGGAAGCCAATGTGAACCTTTACCCCCAAAATTCCACTCATTGTCACCGACAGCCAACATTGCCGGATTAAGATTTTTGACATTAGGAATTCGTCCATAATCAATTGGCTGTAACAAACCAAGAGGTTCCCATTGAAGTGAACGCATATTAGTCGGGCTGCAAATATCAAAACCCCGACCTTTGGTTGCTTTCATTTTGTTGATGATTTCTTCGTTTGAGCCAATGCCGGTAAAGTTCATCGTAATGCCTGTCTTCTTCTTGAAGGCTTTGATAAAACCCGGAGGACAGTAATCAGACCAAAGCAGTACATTTACTTCTCCGGAAGATGATAAAGCTTTCTTCGGAAGAATCCAGGGGCCAACACTGGCGACTGCACCTGTTGCGGCAATTCCTTTGACAACCGTTCTACGAGTTATCGGCTGGGAGTTTAGTTTTTTGTTCTTTACCATATTTTTTCCAGATTTGAGGATCTTGGTTAATTCCCGAAATAACTTTTGGAACCTACAACTATTTGGAGATTCAGACACTCGGAAAAATTCCGGATTCATTTTTGATTGAGAATCCGGCCGTTTTAATCTACAATTCCAAGAATGAGACTCGTTGTCTCAGCAAATGTAATTGTTGACTTAATATCTAACATTGACCTTATTTCAAGTCAAGGGAAAAATATGGATGATAATTTTTTTGATAAAGGTTCGACAATGCACCGTATTCTTGCGATTTTAGAGCAAGTGGCAAACTCAGACCGGCCTGTTACGCCTACAGAAATCAACGAAAAATTAAAACTGCCAAAAGCCACTATTCATCGGCTTTGTTCTAAACTAGAAGATGAAAATGTTTTACAGCGTGAAATTGACGGTAAGCGTTTCATGCCTGGAAGCAGGCTGAGACAAATTGCTCTTGGAATAATAAGCAATGAAAATTTTAGAACCCATCGGCATGCTGTTTTAAGACAGCTTTCAGAAGAGGTCGGAGAAACATGCAATATTACCATTCCTGACGGCAGCCAAATGAGATATCTGGATCGTGTAGAAACTCATTGGCCTTTACGTATGCAGTTTATGATAGGTACTAAAGTACCTCTGCACTGTACCTCCAGCGGAAAACTATTTCTCAGTCAGCTTCCCAGTGAACAAATGTCCAGTTTGATTGGAAATTTAAATTTAGAACAAAAAACTGCGAATACACTGACAACCGTTATGAGCCTTGAGACTGCATTAGTAAAGATCAGGAAAGAGCAAGTTGGAACAGATAACGAGGAGTTCGTCGATGGAATGGTTTCTGTTGCAGTACCAATATTCGACCGACGAAAACGTTTTTTTGCCACTTTGTCAATTCACGCACCAAATACCAGAATGTCAATGACAGAAATCACAAATCATATCCCCTGTATGCAAAAAGCTTCTCAGGACTTGACCTTGATTATTGATCCCAGAGACAATTAGACTAATATTTTTCAGTAGACAAAAACAAAATTATTCCTGTAGTTAACCTGACATTTTCAGGAATTCTGTGTTTCTTTCCCTCATTTAATATCTGCTAAGATGAAAAAAAATTATGGTGCAATTCTTCTTGCCGGAGGACAGTCTTCTCGCATGGGACAGGACAAAGCCGGACTTGAGATTGAGGGTCAAACTATGCTTGAGCGGCTTTTATTGACCTTGCATCCGCTCGTTGCTGAAACAGTAGTAATCAGGGCAGCAGGTCAGACTCTTCCCCACATTTCTCAGGAACTAAAAGCATGGATCAAGCTTGGCTGGGATGCTGAAGAAGGAAGGGGGCCGTTGCAGGGGATTGTTGATGCCCTGCCACTTTTGAGTTTAGAAATTGACAAAGTCTTCCTGCTTACGTGCGATTTGCCTTATTTAACCGGTGAATGGCTGCAAACTTTGCGTGACATCATGACTGACGAATATGACATAGTCTGTACGGAAGAAGATAAGATAACAAATCCGCTACTGGCTCTATATCGGCGTCCCGTTCTGGAACCGGCCAAGCAACTTCTTGACGCAGGGAAGCGCCGTCCTCTATTACTTTGGGAAGGCTGGCGTATGGCCCGTCTTTCTGCTCCGGAAGAAACTCCGTGGATTTGCCGCGATGCAAATACTCCGGAAGAATTCCAAAAAGCACAAACCTATTTTCAGACAAAAAAAAATGATTGATTTATACACCAGCGCGACTCCAAACGGTTACAAAGTTTCTATCTTACTCGAAGAACTTAAACTGCCTTATAAGGTGCTTGCGATTGAACTTGAGACAAAAGATCAAAAAAAACCAGAGTACCTTAAACTGAATCCAAACGGTAGGATTCCGACAATAGTTGACCATGATAATGGTGATTTTGCCGTTTTTGAGTCAGGTGCAATCTTGATTTATCTCGCAGAAAAAACCGGACAGTTTTTGCCAAATCATGCGAAAGGACGTTCTTTAGTACTGCAGTGGCTGATGTTTCAAATGGGTGGAATAGGTCCGATGCAGGGACAGGCTCATGTATTTTATCGCTATGCACCTGAAAAAATTGACTACGCCATCAAGCGTTACCAAGATGAAACTTTTCGGCTTTACACTGTGCTTGACACACAGCTTAAAGATAATGAATTTCTAGCCGGAGAACTCTCAATTGCGGACATGGCTGCCTGGCCGTGGGTTCGCGGTTATCTCTGGGCTGGTTTGGAAATAGAGGAACTTCCAAATTTACGGCGCTGGTTGGATGTTTTAGCAGAACGACCTGCTTTTCAAAAAGGTATTGAAGTGCCTTACAAGGTCGATCGAAGTACGACTACTGCAGAAGATGCCCGTGAAAAAGGTAAGAACATCTTGATCTAAAAAAGCGTTATGTCAGCCCCTTTACTTTCTGTCAACAATCTATCAGTAGACTTCACTCAGGGAGATCGAGTGACTCATGCGGTACGTAATGCCTCCCTGCAGTTAAACAAGGGGGAGACACTGGCTTTGGTAGGCGAAAGTGGTTCCGGAAAATCTGTCACCGCACATTCAATCCTGCGTCTCCTGCCGGACTCTGCTTCTCATCCTGAAGGAAAGATTGAATTTGAAGGGCAGAACCTGCTCAACTTTTCAACAGCAGATATTAGAGCAGTAAGAGGTAACCGGATCGGCATGATCTTTCAGGAACCAATGAGTTCTCTGAATCCTTTACATAATATTGAAAAACAAATCAGTGAAGTACTGTTTGTCCATCAGGGATTGAGTAACAAACAGGCCCGTGAGCGTACCCTGGAACTGCTGGAAATGGTGGAAATTCAAAATGCTAAAAAACGTTTAGGCGCATTTCCCCACGAATTAAGCGGAGGGCAACGCCAGCGAGTGATGATTGCCATGGCGCTCGCTAACAAGCCTGATTTGCTGATCGCTGATGAACCGACCACAGCACTCGATGTAACAGTACAGGCACAAGTTCTTCAACTCCTGAGGCAACTGCAGAAGCAATTTAAAATGGCTATCCTTTTGATTACACATGATCTTGGGATTGTGCGTCATCATGCAGACAGGGTTGCAGTCATGACTAAAGGTGAAATTGTTGAAACAAACATGACTGAACCTCTTTTTTTAGCTCCGCAACACTCTTACACAAAACAACTTCTAGCGTCAGAACCAAGCGGAAATCCAGTTACAATCTCAACATCGGCGCCGGTTTTTGTCTCAATCAAAAATTTAAAAGTCTGGTTTCCAATCCAGACAGGAGTTTTAAAACGTACAGTGGATCACGTAAAAGCAGTTGACGGTGTCAGTTTGGAAATCCGTAAAGGACACAGCATTGGCATAGTTGGAGAAAGCGGTTCCGGAAAATCAACTCTCGGACTTGCTTTGCTGCGTTTAATAAAAAGTGAAGGATCAATACAGTTTGGAGATGTCAGTCTGAACACTTTAAATCAGCGGCAGATCACTCCGATTCGGAAAGCTATGCAAATTGTCTTTCAGGATCCATACGGCAGCTTGAGTCCACGGATGACTGTCGAACAAATAGTTGCGGAAGGACTTGAAATCCACAATCTTGAGGATCAGGAAAATCATCAGGAAAAAATTGTACAGGTTCTTAAAGAAGTCGGTCTAGACCCGGAATTGAGACACCGATACCCTCACGAATTTTCCGGAGGTCAGCGCCAGCGAATTGCCATTGCACGTGCTCTGGTGCTTAAACCAAGCTTCCTGGTGCTGGATGAACCAACATCCTCGCTTGACCGCTCAGTGCAGTCCCAGGTTTTGGAACTATTGCGTGATTTACAAAATAAATACAGCCTGACTTTCCTTTTCATCAGTCATGACTTGAAAATAATCCAGGCACTTTGTCATGATATCATTGTCATGAAAGACGGTGTTGCTGTAGAAGCTGGTCCTGCTGAAAAAATCCTGAAACAACCACAGAATTCTTACACTCAGGCTTTGCTTGAAGCTGCTTTTTAAGAGGAGAACATTTTATTTATGCGGATTTACATGCGACAATTCAGCCATCCGTGCACCTGAAATTTGATAGGCTTTACCAAATCCTTTAACGAAAAGTCCGGATTTCGGCCGGAGACGCAGTAGCTGAAAATCAGGTAGTCTGCGTAATGTTTCCATCAGTTGAGCTGCAAGTTGATCAAACAGCAACATGATTTCCCGCCAGACTTCGGTCTCTCTATCCACCGCTTCCGCATCACATTCAAATGTTACACGTTTTCTGGCAAAAATATTTTCCGCCTCTGCTTCGGCTTCTATAAGCATAATTCCTACCCTGCCATCATTCTGCATATTACCGGTATGTCGGGCAAGTGCACTTACGTAAATATAAAAATTATTATTATGATCAATCACAAAAGGCGCGTAACTGCTTTCCGGTCCTCCTTTTTCTCCGATTGTGGACAGTTGAAGACTGCTGAATTTTGCCATAAATGCTAAATATTCTGCTGTTGTCTTTGCTTGAGGAGTTGCTGACTGATTCATTTTTCCTTTCCTGAAAAAGTGTTTTGTAAAATTCAAACTAACACGAAAAAATATTTTTAGAAATTTATTTTTTTGCTTAGCCATAGGTACCTAATATTGAACAACTTTATTACTCTTTGATTTTGTATATATAAAAGAAAATTCAAATATTTTTAATATTTTTATTTCTTTATAATCAGTGATTTAAGGGTAACTTATTCATCTTTTTATAATTCTTTTTAGTTGATTTTACTCCTCATTTTGCTTTAGATTAGTGAGGCCAGCCTGGTAGCTTACATTCCATGGACGGGATAAATTTTACGCCAATCTAAAGCAGTAATTCTGCTAATTTTTGACGTATAAAAACAGCAAATGGATTTGAAATATAAGAAGAATGGAGTTGAATCAAGAACAGTCAAATGAATTTAAAGAGTGCGTGAAGAGCTCTTTGTCTGCACAGGCAAACCAGGCATGGCTGAATTCTCTGCAATTGCTGAAAATCACTCCTTCAAAAGTGATCCTTGGTGGAATTGCGCACAAGGTTTATCGTTACGAAATTATGACAAATCACGAAACTCTGCTGAAAAAAGTCCTCGACGAGCTTTATCCTGAAAAAGCTCCATTTTCAGAAAAAAAATTCGAATATAAAATCGGTGACATTTCAAAACCGAAAAGAGTTATTCAGCCTGAATTTGAGTTGAATGAAAATCCTCACACAGAGATGGTTGAGGAAACACTTCCTAACAAAATAAAATCCTCAAAACAGCTGGAAAGGCCGGTTGGCTGTCACAGTAATTGTCTGCTGGATTCCTTCATCCCTGGAAAACGTAACCTCTTGGCCAGTAGAGCCTGCAGAGCAGTAGTTGACATGCCGGGAGTAGCCTTTAATCCATTCATTATTTATGGTGAGTCCGGAGCTGGTAAGTCGCATTTGCTCGAAGGGATCAATCATGAACTGCAACAGCTCCAACCAGAAAAACAAACTATACAGGTTGCCGCAGAAGATTTTTTGAATGATTTCATTGTTCATCTAAGAATGAACAAAATGAAAGAATTTCGTGATCGTTACCGTAAGGTTGATGCTTTTCTGCTCGATGATTTGCAGGCTTTGCTGCCCTCGGCCAAGTGCCAAACTGAACTTCTCCACACGATTAATGCCTTACGCAAGAAAAAGGCTCAGATCGTCATAGCCTGCATACAGGCACCTACACAAATTGAAGGCCTCATTTCCGGACTACGCAGTCGACTTGAATCTGGACTGACGGTTGATATCGGTATTCCTGATGATCAAACACGTATTGCAATTCTGGAAAGCAAAGCCGTCGAACGTGGTATTCCGATGAGCACTGAACTGGCACATTTTATTGTGCAGCATATCAAGGGCGGAATTGGACGGATGGAAGGTGTTTTGATGCGCTTAGGTGTACATGCTTCATTGTTAAATGAAGAACTGACAATAGATTTAGCAAGATACGCTCTTAAAGATTGGCTGGACGAGTCTACTAAAAATTCAAATTCTGCTCAATCCAATAGCGGTGTATTTGCTGATGAAACCGCAAATAAAATCCTGCAGCGGATCTATGTCATGTTCCAAATTACAGAGGTAGGTCTGTTGTCATATCGGCGTGACCGAAAACACAACAAAGCCCGACAGGCAACAGTTTTTCTACTCAAACAGCTTACCTCTCTTTCCCTGACTGAAATTGGTAAAATTGTAGGACGTAATCATTCTACTATCCATGCTACCTTGAAAAAAGTTGGTGAGAGGATGTCGTCAGATGATTTCTTTCTCAAACAAATGCAGACTTTTCTGCATGAATTTGAGGAAAAAAATGATTCTGCAAAGCAGCCTGAAGAAAGACGCGGTTACCGTTTTTGAGTTCCTGAAGTATATTTTCCCCGAAGCAATTATTAACAGTGCTTCCCAACATTGCCTTTCCCTGAATTTTCAGCTAAATTAATTAGCAGACACTAAGCCCCTGAGACAGAAACATTCAGTCTGCTTTGCTTCATGTATTTTAGCTTATACCTGTTTTTTTTGGGACTGCCTGCTTTGCTCTTGATTACTGTTTCCGGATGTTCAAAGCTGCCGGAAAAAATTTATGTAAACCATCCTAATATATTGCATCAACAAGTGGAATTGGTGTGTCAAAATACGGACGCTTCCCACTTTCAAGTTGAAAATCAGCTGGTTCTGCTGAAACGTCAAGACGGCAAGGAGCTTCAATTAAGACACTACAATTCTTTGCTTCCGGATGGATATTATTTTTGTACACGGCAAAACAGCAAATCCTCGATCCTCGAATAATATAAGTTTATGTCCGATATTTCGCCTCCAAAAATCCTGATCCGTACACCAAACTGGCTCGGTGACCTTGTGATGGCAAGCGGATTTGTCAGAGCCGTTCTTGACTACTATCCTGAATCAGAGGTTGATTTAATCGTTAAATCCGGATTTGAAAATTTGCCTTTGCCGCGGCGTGGAAAAATAATTGTGTTTGATTCGGAAGATTACTCAGCAGGTGCTTTCGGAAAAAATTTAGTCTCAGCAAATTACTCTCACATTTACGTCCTTCCTCCAAGCTTTTCTTCTGCCTGGATGGCCTTTCAAAGCAAAATTCCGCAGCGTATCGGTTATGTCGGCGAGTTTAGAAGTTTGCTGCTGAGCAAGGCCAAAAAGCATGAAGGAAAGCCACGTTCAGTACACATTCTCAAGGAATACCTAAATTTGCTTGATCCGGATCTTTCATTGGAAAAATACCCTCCTCATCTTGAAACAACCTCAAACTGGATCGAAAATCATTTAAACTCTTTTCAACAAACTCTGCCGGAATCTTATCTTGTTTTCACTCCTGGCGCAGCTTATGGGCCGGCAAAACAGTGGCCGCTTGAGCATTTCCGTGCCTTAGCTGTTCAAATGATTCAGCTTCTTGGAACTTCAATTCTTATATTAGGCACTGCTGAAGATGCGGAATCCGGAACGGAAATTTCAGAGGGACTTGAAGGGGTTCATAATTATTGTGGGCAAACTTCCTTAACGGAATTCTTGGCAATCCTGGCTAAAGCCAAACTGCTGATTGGAAATGACTCCGGAAGTATGCATTTAATGGGCGCTTTGCAACGTCCACAAATTGCGGTTTTCGGCTCAACATCTCCCATCTGGACTGCACCTGTTAATCCTTATGCCTCAGTCTTGAGCCGTAATTTGTCCTGCTCACCGTGTTTCGCGAGAACCTGCCGTTATGGTCACTATGACTGCCTGACTAAAATTCAGCCTGAACTCGTACTTCAGGAGGCACAAAAAATACTCTCAATGAAAAACTAATACTCTCTAACGACCAAATCCGGCAAGGATGAATCGCATTATTTTTCAAGTCCGGCACGCCATTCCTGCCAGTTAAGGTAGGCTGTAGCACCGATTGTAGCAAGAGGTTCCGGAGGTAGACGCGTGGGTTGAGCTTCGTTGAGGTAATCTTCGATGGATGGATTCTGTAATCCGCAAGCGTACTACGCAGCCAGAATTCCTGAGAGAGTTCCTTTTGAAACACCAAGTCCGTTTTGACAACAGGCGGCAAACATATTTTCCTCGAGTTCACCAAACACGGGTACATTATTCCAGCTCAGGCAATGCCGTCCACCCCAGGGATGTTCCATTTCAACACCTTTGAGCATCGGAAAGCACCCCTTAAAACTACGTTCATGGTTGCGTACAGCTTTTTGAACATCCCGCTCACCGGCTGCCATTAATGAATTGTAGTTAAACTTATTGCGCATCAGAATGCGGTGACTGCCCACACCGTAAATTTTACGCACAGAAGAGCCGAATGGATAAGCCGGTGCAATTCCCCAACTCGGTTCTCCGCCTAACTTGTTGACTTCATCCTTGCTCATGGCGCGGTCATGGATGCATAAAGGAAAATGTGCATCAGCCTGCTCTACATGAAACCAAAGCTCTGAAGGTGTACATCGACACTCAGGAATCACCTTGGACGCCTTAACAGAACCTTTGGGTGTTCTGGCCTGCCAAAGTCCATTTGTGCGTTCCAGTGCGATTACAGGTGTTTTTTCGTAAATATCCACTTTCTCGGACATCCCCCGCGCAAAACCCCGGGTATATGCGGCAGCTTGAATGGTGACAGTTTTTGGAGTTAAGTGACCGTTCAGGTAATACTCACTTCCGGTTACACTCTGCATCTCAGCAGCATCCAGCCATGTTGATGCTTCACCCATGATTAACAAATGAACCATATAAATGCAACTGCTAAACACAATAACTTTAAAACTGAAAAAATATTTTACGCAGATATTTGCTGACTGCTGAAATAATCTTAATTCTGGAATTTGTCATTTTAAGTTAAACCATAATTTATAATAATATTAGTGATATAACTGATCCATAAATCCCATTTTCACTCGACATGAAAAAACGGTTTTAGTGCTTTTTACTGTTTCAGTATATTTAAAAGTTTTGTTCACTATTCATGAGACAAGCATTCGCAGATTGATTATTCAGGCAGTAGTAAGGATAATTGCAGAGAGAATTTTTTGATCTTCCTGCAAAAAGTCAGTTAATTCACAGACTGACCTGCTAAAAATCAAACTCCGGATTTCATTTTTTGACTTTTAATATTTAAACATTTTTCCCCATAAATACCCGACAAATGGATTGGATACAAGCGCTTGTTCTGGGCATCGTTCAGGGATTGAGCGAATTTTTACCGATCAGCAGCACAGCACATTTACGCTTAGTACCGCATTTGCTTGGCTGGCCAGACCCCGGAACTGAATTTTCCGCGGTTATTCAACTGGGAACACTGGTTGCGGTGATGCTTTATTTCCGTCAGGACGTCTGGCAGCTTTCAAAAGCGGCAATTGAAAGTATACTGAAACGCGAACCTCTGGGCACAGCGGAATCAAGAATGGCATGGAGTATTGCCGCAGGAACTATTCCTGTGGTGGTTTTAGGTTTAGGATTTAAAGATTTCATCAAAAATGAAGCCCGTGAACTTTGGGTAATTGGAACAGCACTCATCGTACTAGCAATTTTTCTTTATCTTGCCGAAAGATTCTCTCCACGCAACCGTGACATCAAACAATTAAGTTTTTTACAAATTCAATTGATTGGACTCACTCAGGCATTGGCCCTGATTCCAGGCTGTTCCCGTTCCGGTTCCACGATCATGGGTGGATTGATTGTCGGTTTAAATCGCGAATCTGCGGCCAGATTTTCTTTTTTGCTGGGATTACCGGCAATTTTTGGCAGCGGGCTTTATGAGTTAAAGGAACTGATTGAGCTTGGAATAAGCAGTGACGGTTATTTAAATTTAGTAGTAGGCATCGCCGCTGCTTTTGTAACAGGTTACCTATCGATAGCATTATTGCTGCGCTTTCTCCGTAATCACGGTACTCTCGTTTTTGTCATTTACCGCATTGCGCTTGGAGCAGGAATTTTACTTTTTCTAGTTTAATAATTATTTTTTATTTTCGAATATCGAATGCTGTATTTTAAAGTTAAATTTTATTTTTTACAGATCTGCCTCTGGACGGTTGTTCTTTCAACTGCACAGGCTTCCTCGGACAGGATTGAGAAGTCCGTTTTCCGCATCACAAATTTTCAGCAAAGTCCGGACTGGCAATCACCGTGGAAATTGAAACCCACAGGCAGAGGACAAGGCAGCGGATTTTTGATTAAAGATGATTTGATCTTAACAAACGCTCACGTTGTTAGTGATTCACGGATGCTGCTCGTCAATAAAATTTCGAGTCCGGAACCTTTTTTAGCAGACGTCGTCGCAATTGCTCATGACTCGGATCTGGCTTTGTTGAAAGTACGTGACTCTAATTTTTATTTAAATTTAACTCCGCTCAAACTGGGAGGGCTTCCGGAATTACGTAGCAGAGTCAGGGCTTATGGTTATCCGATGGGCGGTCAGGAACTTTCGAGAACTGAGGGTGTAGTATCACGCATTGAGTTTGGTACCTATGTACATCCGGGAATTGATTCGCATTTGCTTGTACAAACTGATTCTGCGATAAATCCCGGCAACAGTGGTGGTCCTGTCACGCAGTCTGGAAAAGCAATTGGAGTCGCCTTCCAGTCTAATTTACGACTGAACGATGTAGGTTATTTTATTCCGGTTCCGCTCATCACACGTTTTCTGAAAGATATGAAAGACGGTAAATACGATGGTGTTCCTGAAATAGGCGTAGAAACCAGTTCGCTGATTAATCGGGATTATCGCCGTTATCTTGAACTTCCGGAAAACACTGAGGGAATTCTCGTTGATCGGGTTGTCCCGCACTCTTCCGCAGAAGGAGTGATTTTAAGCGGTGATGTACTGACAAAGATTGAAGACATGCAAATTGACGCTGCTGGAATGGTGAATTACGGTGAACAGCAAGTCACATTTTTCATCGAAGCAGAAAACAGACAAATTGGAGATTTACTGAAGATTCAAGTCTGGCGCAACGGTAAATTCCATGACCTCAATCTCACTCTCAAAGCCGCGCCTTTCGGTGCGGAAATGCGTAACAGTTATGATGAATTACCGGAATATCTGATTTTTGGCGGATTGGTTTTTATTGCCCTGAATCGTAATTATATCCATTCACCGGGAAATTTAACACCACCCCTGGCTTTTGAACACTGGTACCGTGAGCTTGAACGTCCACGCACTAGAAAGGATCAGGCGGTCTTAATATCAAGAGTTCTGCCAAGCTCTGTCAACAGCGGATATAGCAATTTGCACAACTTTATTGTAAATACTTTAAACGGAAAATCGATCAACACTTTGAACGATTTGGACAAAATGCTGAAAGATATGCCATCGGACACGCGTCACGTTGTCTTTGAGAGTGAATGGCAAAATATGCCTATAGTGCTCGATTACAAAAAAAGTCTTGAGCAACAACAATCTGTGCTGAAACGTTACGGAATTTTGGCTGGTTCAAATCTTTCCGGTATGCAGTACAAAGGCTCTCAATGAAAAAAAATAGCTTATCTTCTTTTATGTTGGGATGTACTTTGATATTCGCATCTTTGCTTTTGCCGCAAGTTTTGCAGGCTGAAGTTCCTGCAATCAAACCCTGGTTTAAACAAGCTGTTCTGCTAAAATCATATCAACAGTCCTATGACTGGCTGACACCATGGGAAAAACGGGAAATCCGGACTCAAACTGGAATGGCACTGGTTGTTCGTTTACCGCTTACGAAAAATAGTGAAACTGCGGGAACGCTCCAAAATCAAGGCTTACATCTGCTGACAACCGCGGAAATGGTGGCTGACGCGACTCTGCTAGAAGTTACTCGTAAAGACATCCGCCAGCCTTTCCAGGCCAAACTTGTGCTCATGGACTATGCAGCAAATCTGGCACTGTTGAATATCGAAGATTCAAATTTTTGGGTCGGATTGAATCCGATAGAATGGTCACCTTTAAAATCCAAGTCTAAAGCTGATACTGAAAATATTTACTCATTTAAAATTAAATCTACTAAAGAATGGGAAGTTGAGTCAGGCACAATCCAACTTATGACTGTGGGACACCGTGGGGTCAGCGATGCATGGTTACCGCTGCTGAAACTGAGCGGTATTTCAAAAAGCGGACAGGGATTCCCACTGTTGCAGGATAACGAAACTGTAGGGATGATTCTTGAGGCAGATAAAGATGGAGCGAAAGCAATTCCCACGCAAATGCTAATTGAGTTTTTAGCACATGCAGGCAGTGCTTCCTACAAAAGTTTAGCACATCGTGGTTTTAGCTGGCGCAGACTACCGCAACGGAGCACAGCCGATTATTTTCAAATTCCTCAGGAACTTCCGGGAATATGGATCAGCCGAATTTTGCCTTACGGTACCGGTTCTGACGTTTTACAGCGCGGGGATTATTTGACTAAAATAGGCAAATGGCCACTTTCGCATGATGGTAAAATACAACATCCCGAATGGGGACTTTCACTCTTTGATCTGCTTTTTTTGGATCAGCTTAAAGTCGGGGATTCATTGGAACTTGAACTGATTCGAGATGGGAAACCTCTAGTGTTGCAGACAAGAGTTTCTGCCTATGAAGAAGATGGACGTACTGTTCCCTTGAAAAGAGTAGGACATCCACCACGTTATGTGATTCAGGGTGGATTTTTATTTCAGGAATTGACCTTGAATTACCTCTCCATGTGGGGAGCAAACTGGAGATCACGTGCACCAGTGCGTCTACGTTTGTTTTTGGAACAAAATAAGACTGTGTTGATGGATGACAATTTTAAACGCGTGAAAGCTGAGTCTGCATCCAAAAATTCTGAACCTGCAACGCGTATCGTTCTGGTGACGCAGGTTATCCCCGATGAGATCAACATTGGTTACCAAAAACTATCAAATGCCATTGTGCTGCGGATTAACGGTCAACAGATACGACGCCTGAAAGATGTTAGCGAAGCGTTTTTGAATCCTGAAATAGAATTTCACCGCATTGATTTTCTGCCAGGTTCCGACCGTCTGAGTGTTGTTTTACCTGTTGCAGGCCTCAAGAAGTCAAATCTACGGATAAAAAACAATTTCCGTATTCCGAAACTTCAATCTTATTAAGCAACAAAAATCATTCTACCTTAATTTATTTGACACTTTTTGTTCTGATTACAAATTACGATGAAAATCCTTGCCAGCGATCATAAGCAGTTAAATACTTATCTTAAAGCAGCCAGTGAGTGGATAGGCGAAGAAACTATGCGCTGCTTTCCGGAAGGCGAACCAAAAGAGTATCTATATGATCTAATGCGTGACTATCCACAACGTGGAGGAAAACGCTTCCGTCCTGCATTGGTTCTGCTGTGTTGCGAATTATTCGGCGGTGATCCGGAAGATGCACTGACTTCTGCGGTTGCTCTTGAATTATTTCATAATTTTGCACTAGTACATGATGACATAGAGGACGAATCTTTGCTGCGCCGTGGAAAACCTACTTTACATCTCCAACACGGGATTGCGCTTGCGCTTAATTCTGGAGATGCTTTGTTGGGCCTAGTACATGAAACTTTGCTGAACAACCACTCAAGATTATCAAGTGGACTTTCTTTAAGGA
>Ga0114999_10003592_pt1 | contig 19334 bp, 14 predicted proteins | sample ArcticOcean_MG_C_3_FD_89820 | JGI IMG/M metagenome (GOLD analysis project Ga0114999, IMG submission 89820) | Marine microbial communities from western Arctic Ocean - ArcticOcean_MG_CB8_126 | ecosystem: Environmental > Aquatic > Marine > Oceanic | place: Arctic Ocean: Canada Basin | collected...
ACGCGATAAACGCGTCAGTCGGCGGCAAGCTGGCACAAATCGGCAGCCGGTTGGTTGACGGTGCCGCCCGCAAAATGGCAAACGACTTTTTCGCTGCATTCACGGCGCATTTATCGGACGGGGCCACGTCGCGCACTGTAAACGAAGGTGTCATCGACGCGGCCGATGGATCTAGCGAGTTCGGCGATGACCGATCGAGGGTCGTGGCAAGCGGTCCAAAAGCGAACATGGATCGATGACTCATCTGGGTGGCTGCTTTCGCAGTACTCGGTTTGGGGCTAGTACTCTCGTTTTAAGATGGGGAAGAAAATATGAAGGTTACACTTACTGTGAACGGCACAAACCGAGAGGTGGACGTTGCGCCGAACACGCTATTGGTTGATGTACTGCGTGTACACCTCGGCTTGACCGGGACACATGTGGGTTGTGATACATCGCAGTGCGGCGCTTGCACCGTGCATCTCGATGGGCGAGCGGTCAAGTCGTGCTCGGTACTCGCTCTTCAAGCCGAAGGGGCTGAGGTCACGACGATCGAAGGCATTGGTGCGACGGACGATTTGCATCCGATGCAGGCTGCATTTCGTGAATGTCATGCATTGCAGTGCGGGTTCTGCACGCCGGGCATGATCATGCAGGGGATCGATCTAGTGGCGCACAACGACAATCTGGACAACGCTTCGATTCGCGAAGGGTTGGAAGGTAATATTTGCCGCTGCACCGGGTACCACAACATAGTGCGCGCGATCCAATCCGTTGCAGACGGGAGGGCGTCATGATTGAGGAGAATGAACCAACGGGTATAGGCGCGCCAGTCAGGCGGCGTGAGGACCTACGATTTATTACTGGCAAAGGCCAATACACTGACGACATAACCCAGCCGAACCAATTGTATGCCGTGTTTTGCCGTAGCCCGTACGCGCGAGCCACACTAAATAGTATTCATACAACCGATGCGGCCAACGTTGAAGGGGTTGTGGCGATCTTTACGGGCGCCGAAATGGTTGCCGACGGCATCGGTGACTTACCCTGCGGTTGGTTAGTCAAAAGCAAAGATGGCTCAGACATGCTGTCCGCGCCGCATCCGCCTTTGGCTGCTTCCTCGGTCAACTATGTTGGCGAGCCCTTTGCAATCGTGTTGGCTGAATCGATTGGAGAAGCGAAACAGGGAGCCGAGTCGGTTGTAGCGGACTTTACGGAACACAATCCGGTTGCCGAGTTAGCAACGGCAGCCCAATCCGAACAGATCTATGAAGGCATCGAGAACAATCTTGCCTACGAATGGGCGTTAGGCGACGCGGAAGCTACGCGCACGGCGTTTGCCCAAGCAGCGCACATCACAACGTTGGAATTGACGAACAATCGCCTGATACCCAACGCTATTGAACCTCGGGCATGTGTGGGAGTATATGAAGCCGCGAGCGGCGACTATACATTGTATACAACAAGCCAGAATCCTCACCTCGAGCGGTTGATCTTGGCGGCATTTGTCAACGTCGCGCCAGAACATAAGCTGCGCGTCGTGGCCCCGGATGTGGGCGGCGGTTTTGGTTCGAAGATCTGTATATATGCTGAGGAGGCCGCCGTCATTTGGGCGGCCGGCAAGGTCACTCGGCCGATCAAGTGGTTGGCCGAGCGAAGCGAGAGCTTCCTTGCGGATACGCACGGCCGCGATCACATCACCACGGCCGAGCTTGCGTTGGATGATATGGGCCGCTTCACCGGCTTGCGGGTAAAGACAACCGCCAATCTGGGCGCATACCTTTCTACGTTTGGATCAGCGGTGCCGACGTACCTTTATGGGACTTTATTAGCCGGTCAGTATAAGACTCCCAACATTTATGTTGAGGTGCAAGGCGTGTATACAAACACAGCCCCCGTAGATGCCTACCGTGGTGCGGGTAGGCCAGAGGCGACCTACGTGGTCGAACGGATCGTGGAACAAGCAGCCCGGGAACTGGGTAAGGAACCGGCGGATTTGCGCCGCATGAACATGATTCAGCCCGACGAATTCCCGTATGAAACGCCCGTTGCGTTGGTTTATGACACGGGCAACTATGAGGCAAGCCTAGATAAGGCATTAGAGCTAGCCGACTATGCCGGGTTTGAAGCGCGCCGCGCCGCGGCTACCGAACAAGGGAAGCGTCGCGGTATTGGGTTTGCCTGCTACATCGAAGCCTGTGGGTTAGCGCCTTCAAAACTTGCGATCGAGCTTGGCGCCGGTGTCGGCTTGTACGAAAGCGGCGAGATCCGGATGAACCCAACTGGCTCCGTGAGCGTGTTCACTGGGTCGCATTCACATGGTCAGGGGCATGAAACGACGTTTGCCCAGGTCGTGTCCGAGACCCTCGGCATCCCCTACGATGACGTGGATCTCATCCACGGCGATACAGGACGCTTGGAGTTTGGTCTTGGCACATATGGTTCACGTTCGATCGCGGTCGGTGGATCGGCGCTGGTCGTCGCCGCTGGGAAGATCATTGAAAAAGGCAAAATAATCGCGGGCCACATGATGCAAGCGTCCGCGGATCAGGTCGATTTCGAAAATGGTCAATTCATATTGCAAGACAGCAATCAATCTATGTCGATCCAAGAGGTGGCGTTTGCCTCGTATGTGCCTGCTGACTATCCGGAGGATCTTGAGCCGGGGCTGACTGCCAAGGCGTTCTACGATCCAAAGAACTTTACTTATCCGGCCGGAACCCACATCGCTGAAGTCGAAGTCGACATCGACACTGGGGTGACAACCCTAGTCAACTTCGTGGCCGTTGACGATTTCGGTCACATCATTAATCCAATGGTGGTGGATGGCCAAGTGCACGGCGGGGTCGCTCAAGGTGTGGGCCAGGCGATGCTAGAGCAAGGTATATACGACGAATTCGGCCAGCTGCAAACAGGGTCCTGTATGGATTATTGCATGCCGCGCGCCGATGACTTACCCGACTTTACTGTAGATACGACGGTAACGCCGTGCACCCACAACCCGCTTGGGGTCAAAGGGTGTGGCGAAGCCGGTGCGATCGGGTCTCCGGCCGCCATCATGAATGCCGTGACGAACGCGGTCGGCTCGAAAGACATTTCAATGCCCGCCACGCCCGAAAAGGTTTGGCGCGCGATTCGCGGGGAGTAGGTCATGTATCAATTCAATTATCACAAACCGACTAGTCTGGCTGATGCTGCGACTCTGTTTAAGCGATCCGACGATCCTATGTATCTAAGTGGAGGGATGACACTTATTCCGACCATGAAGCAACGGCTTGCGGCACCGACGGACGTGATCGACCTTTCGGCGATCGAGGCGCTCACCGGCATTTCCGTTTCAAGCGACACCGTGACTGTAGGCGCCTATACCCGCCACAACGAGGTGGCGGACTCACAAGAGATTCGGCAATCGTTGCCGGTGCTCGCTCAGTTGGCTGGTTTCATTGGCGACAACCAGGTACGCAATTGCGGCACTATTGGTGGATCGGTCGCCAACAGTGATCCAGCGGCGGATTATCCGGCAGCGGTTGTCGGCCTCGGCGCGACCGTTGTGACCCAGGAACGTAGTCTCGATGGCGATGAGTTTTTCCGAGATCTATTCGAAACGTCCTTGGAGCCGGGGGAAATAATCACCGAGATTCAGTTTCCCGTCGCTTCGCGAGCCGCTTATCGTAAATTCCCGAATCCGGCGTCCAGATATGCCGTCGTCGGCGTTCTCGTGGCAGACTTTGACGGCACGATTCGGGTTGGCGTCACCGGAGCGGGTCCCTGCGCATTCCGTGCGAGTGCATTGGAAGACGTATTGAACGAGAACTTGGATCCTGCCGCGGTTGATCAAGTCGAAGTCCCAGATGCAGGCTTTAACAGCGACTTGCACGCATCCGCCGAATATCGTGCGCACTTGGTTAAAGTCATGGCGAAACGAGCGGTCCAGGACCTCTTGTCGTAATGCCGTTGGTCGGCGCGATTGTCTGCGACGAAATAAGCGAAGACATAGGCAGCGTCGCATTGCGCGAAATTGAGCTGCCCGAGCCCGGTCCCGGCGAGGTGCGGGTGCGGCTTAAGGTATGCGCTGTGAACTTCCCGGATCTATTGATGATCCAAGGCAAATACCAGTTTAAGCCACCACTACCGTTTGCCCCCGGCGGGGAAGCTGCAGGCGATATAGAAGCGTGCGGTCCGGGTGTTACTGATTTCAAGGAAGGCGATGCGGTGGTCGTCGGCATGCGCTACGGCGGGTACGCCGAAGCGGTAAATGTCGAAGTCGCGCAAGCGCGACCGATACCCGGATCGATGGACTATGCCAAAGCTGCTTCCTACCAGACGGCATACCTTACGGCATACGTTGCACTTTATCGTCGCGGTGAGCTCAAACCGGGCGAAACGGTGTTGGTCAATGGAGCCACTGGAGGGGTGGGCATGGCCGCTGTTGATATTGGCAAATATTTCGGAGCAAACGTGATCGCTACCGGTGGGCGCGACGACAAACTCGCGGTTGTAGCGTCGCGCGGTGCCGACCATGTCATCAACTACACGCAGAGTGATGGGTCATTGGGTGGCTTCCGCGATGAAGTCAAAGCACTGACCGACGGGCGAGGCGCAGATGTGATCTACGATCCGGTGGGTGGTGATGTGTTTGACGAGTCTATGCGCTGTGTAAATTGGGGCGGCCGTATCCTTACTATTGGGTTTACCAGTGGTCGTTGGCCACAAGCCCCGGTCAATTTGATCCTGATTAAGGGGATATCGGTCATAGGCGTGCGTGCGGGCGAGTACGGGCGCCGCGATCCAGTGCGCGGACGCGAGAATAGTGAGACGCTTTACGAGCTGGCCAAGAACGGCGACATCGACCCGTACATCAGCCATGCATTACCGTTGGAGCAAGCCGTAGGCGCGATGCGTTTATTAGAGAATCGCGATGTGATCGGCAAAGCGGTTGTGACGATGAATGGCTACGAGTACCTCGCGTGAGTGGCGGATCGAGTCCTTAACCGCACACTCTTTCCCGTTGCCGAAACACCGATGTTTGCCTCATTGCTGTCCTGGATCAGCACAATCGCCTTTGGCGTAGCGTTAAACTAGAGACCAGTTTTCCTTGGGGAGGGTTACCGTGGCTGTTTGGAACCAACGGCGCAGTTTTTGGACTTGGGGCAACGTCAGTGACGAGCCCAGTGCCCAACAGCGCCACCAAATGGCGGAGGCGATGTCGCAAAGGTTTGGCAGGGAAGTCATACCGCCGCCGATACCTAATCTGGACGAGATCGAGTTGCGAGCGAGTCGCGTTACCGTGCCAGCTAAGCTAACGGACTTCATTAGCGTAGACCATACTGAGCGCGCACTTCATACGTACGGTGGGCATGCCTTGGAGTTGCTGAAAGCGCTGCGGGGCCAGTTTGACCATCCGCCTGATGCCGTTGCGCACCCGCGTAGCGAAGACGAACTCGAAGCCACTTTGAGCTGGTGCGACGAAAAAGGTCATTCCGCAATTCCCTACGGGGGAGCGACTAGTGTGGTCTGGGGTTTAAGCGTTCCGCCTCAATGTGAAGGCGCGGTGACGATTGACATGGATCATTTTCATCGCGTGCTGGAAGTCGACGATGTTTCACGCGCAGCCTGTGTAGAAGCGGGTGTTTTCGGGCCGGACCTGGAAAGTCATTTGCGCCCGTTGGGACTAACGCTACGGCACTTTCCCCAGAGTTTCCCCTGGTCGACGGTAGGTGGCTGGATCGCCACGCGCTCCAGTGGGCATTATGCAACCAACCATACGCATATAGATGATTTCGTAGAGTCCGTCCGCATGCTGACGCCGAACGGATGGTGGGAGTCGCGCCGTCTGCCCGGCAGCGGGGCCGGGCCGAGTCCCGACCGCATGGTAATAGGCTCCGAAGGCATCTTGGGAGTTATAACCAACAGTTGGCTGAGGTTGCAAAAAAGACCCGTGTTTCGCGCATCGGCAGGTGTAGTGTTCGCCGATTGGACGCGGGGTTATGAAGCCACGCGACACATTGCGCAAGCTAAGCTTTGGCCAGCTAATCTGCGTTTGTTGGATCCAATGGAAGCCGAAGGCAGTGCCGGTATGGACGGTACTCGATCTTTGCTGGTGCTCGGGTTCGAGTCGGCGGAGATTCCACAAGGTTCGAATATTGGTGAAGCGGTACGTATCGCCCGCGAATTCGGCGGGCACATCGACGAAGATGCGGTTTTGGTTGACGACGGAAGTGGCGAGGCGACTGGACGGGAAGGCGCGGTGGGCGCTTGGCGTCAGTCATTCATCGGCGTGAACGCTGGCCTTAGCAATGGTTTGGGGTTGCTTGCAGATACGTTTGAGACCGCGATCACTTGGGACAAGTGGCCGGGGTTCGACGAGCACGTGCGCGCGAAAGTTGGCGTAGCCCTGCGCGAAACGTTAGGTGACAGCGCCCGACGATCTTGTCGGTTCACGCACGTCTATCCGGATGGTCCGGCACCGTACTATAGTTTTTCCGGTGTCGCTGCGCCCGGAAGCGAAACCGAGCTTTGGCAGCATATCAAGGATACGGCACTGCAAGCGGTCGTAGATGCCGGCGGCACCTGCACCCATCACCATGCGGTTGGGCGCATGCATCGTCCAGGCTACGACCAGCAAGTTCCCCAGCCGTTTCAGACGACATTGCGTGCCATCAAGCAGAGCCTTGATCCCAAAGGAATACTCAATCCAGGCGTTTTGGTCGACTCGAACTAGAACGGGCGTAAACCTGCCAGGGATCGCAAACGTGGTTTTTGACGCTGGAAACGCCAACGGTTTGCCGGCTAAAGCTCACCGACTTGCCGCGGCATCTACAAGCGATTGTCATAGTGTTGCATCCTGTCTGGAAGGATTGGGCTGCTCGACGTGTTCGTGGGTGACACCCCGACCAATAAGATCGTCAATCGTTGCCGAGGAAAATCCAAGCTCACCAAGCAGCTGTCTGGTTTCGCTTGCGAAACGTGATGTTGGCTTTGCAGGGCGGAAGCCTTCGCCGTCGATGCGCACTGGTGGTGCGACGACCTGCATCGCACCGACGGTTGGGTGGGCAAGCGTGTGCAGCATGTCGTTGGCAGCAATGTGCGGATCGTCGAAAAGCTCGATTGGAAACTTGACAGGCGAGACGGGCACGCCGACTTCCTGCAGCCGCTCGACCCAAGTCTCACTTGGAAGCGTCACCAGTAGTTCCTCGACTTTCAGCTGGAGGGCATCGTAGTGCGTGTCGATAGTATCGCTACGAGCGGTGCCGCTAACGATTGTTGCCAAGGCGGTGTCGACGAGCCCTAGCGCCTGCATGAATCGCTCCCGCAATCGGTGGCTTCCGCAGGCGATGGCAATGTCCTGGTCGGCTGTCGCGTAAGTACGAAAATAGATCTTGAGCAGTGGCATGCTTCGCGCGCTAGGCATCGTGCTTTGTTGCTCGCTGAAGGGCGCATGCCGGTTGCGTTGTTCGCTGAGCCGTTCGAGCACTTTGTCGTGCACTGGCGCATCAATGGACTCCACCCGCACGAGTTGATTGTTAGCGAGTGTCATGGCGGCCTGCAGCAGGGAGGTGTCCACGGTACCGCCGCGGCCGGTTCGCTCGCGCCGCAACAGCGCAGCCGAGATTCCATAAGCGAGCGTCATGGCACACATGTAATCGGCCACCACTGGATCTCCGGCGGCCGGACGCCCATCGCGGATTCTACCGTTGGCGGCCATCAGTCCGCTGCGGGCCTGGACAACGATGTCCATTCCGGCCAGATCCGCGTCAGGGCCTTTGTCGCCAAACGCTGTAACCGTGCCAACGACGAGCTGCGGATATCGTTGCGTTAGTGTCTCTGCATCCATATTCAGTCTTGTCGCGAGCCCAGGACGAAAATTCATTAAGGCGACATCCGCCCATGCAAGGAGCGCGTCAATAACCGGGCGTGCCCCGGGGTCGCTCAACTTCAGGGGTAGGGAGCGTTTGCCGCGGTTGCGCGAAATGAATATCCGCGTTTCGAATTCCGATAACTGACCGATATGACGGGTCGGATCGCCCTCCAGTGCTTCTACCTTGATGACGTTGGCGCCCCCTTCAGCGAGCAATTGAGCGCAAAACGGAACCGCGATGAATTGGCCAAACTCTACGATGTTTATGTCGGCGAAAGGCGCACTTTGTGAATCGTCGGACATTGATTGAGACTCTTGTAACGGGTGCGGAGCCATCGTAACTGCAAATCTCGCATGATGGGCCCTTCCCGGGTTGGATGAACATTCTTGTTTGCTTGGCTCAGCCCCCGCGAGCGCGTAGGAAGTGGTTGCGATAAGGTACTCGTACTAGGTGAAAGTTGGGATTGGGGATGGATTACAACAATATAGTTGGAACCGACCTGCAGGTTTCGGTAGCCGGGATCGGCTGCAATAACTTCGGCATGCGCTGTGACGAACCACGCAGCATCGAGGTCGTTCATGCCGCTCTGGATGTCGGTATCAATTTTTTTGACACCGCAGATGTTTACGGCGGCCGTGGCAAATCGGAGGAGATTTTAGGCAAAGCGATGCGAGGTTTGGACCGATCGAAAATACTGATCGCAACCAAGTTCGCAAGCCCGATGTCTGATGATGGTGCAATGCGGGGCGCGTCAGGCCGATACATCAAGCAAGCGGTGGAGGCGAGCCTACAGCGGCTGGGTACCGACTACATTGATCTTTATCAGCAGCATGTGCCAGACCCGAGCACACCAATCGAAGAGACCTTGCAAGCGCTGGATGATCTGGTCGATCAGGGGAAGGTGCGGTACCTCGGCAATTCGAACTTTTCGGGATGGCAAATAGCGGATGCGGATTGGACAGCGCGCTCGAAAGGCCTCAATCGATTTGTTGTCGCGCAGAACCTCTATAGCCTGCTCGACCGGCGCATCGACGCGGAGGTAGTTCCCGCCGGCCGTCGCTTCGAGTTAGGAATCCTGCCGTACTTCCCGCTGGCGAGCGGCATGCTCACCGGCAAATACTCAAGAGGTGTTGAGCCGCAGGCGGGTACACGAATGGCGTCATTTGGCGATCGCGCAAAGCGCGCGATGTCCGATGACAACTTCAGCAAAGTAGAACGGTTGGCTGCTTATGCTGCGCAGAGTGGACATACGATTCTTGATTTGGCGATGAGTTGGTTAGCCTCGCAACCTTACATTCCCAGCGTAATTGCCGGCGCAACCTCTGCTGACCAGGTCCGACAGAACGCAGCGGCGGTCACCTGGCAAATGAATGACGATGAGTTGTCTCAGGTGGATGAGCTGACAAAGTAGTTCGCTCCTTGGGGTGACGTGGCGTAAGAGCCCTAAGGCTACCGTTGCCCGGGCACGCGTCATCGCGCGTGGAACATCTCAGCCAATGTGGTGAATCGTTGTTCCATGAAAGAGCCCCCCATGGCATCACTGGCAAATTGAGATACACGTCAGCACCCTCGACGCGGTAAATCGAGTCGGGTGTGAAATCGATTTCGAGGTATAAATCTCCCGGTGGGGCTTCGCCGAGCCCTTTGCTCCCGCGCTTTGCGAGGCGAATGTGTGGTCCCTGGCGTACGCCTTTGGGAATATTGACGTTGAGCGTTCGTTCCTTCGCCTGAGGCCGACCGTCCGCGCCGACCTCGACGTGGCGGAACGAAAACTGGCGGGTATTGCCCTCATAGGCGTCGCCTAGGTCGATGGGCACCTTGGAATTAGTGTCCTCGCCACGCATGTGAATATCATGCTGCTTGTAATCTTGGAATGCACCACCGCCGAATAGATTGCTAAAGAAGTCGCTAAAATCCTGGGTTTCGGCATTAGTGAACCCGCCGCCGCGAAATTCGAGGCTTGATCCCAACCCGGTGGAGGCTGAAAGTCTTGGCCGGCCTGCCAGTCGGCACCAAGCTGGTCATAAGCCGAACGTTTTTCAGGGTCCTTAAGCACTTCGTATGCCTCGCCGACCTCCTTGAATTGTGATTCAGCATCGGCTTCGTGACTTACATCGGGGGGGCATTTGCGGGCCAGCTTACGACAAGCACGCTTAACCTCATCTTGGGTCGCGTTGCGTTCGACGCCTAAGATTTGACATTAGTCTCTGTAGTCCACGCCCGATTCACCGTTGTAGCATCCGCCTAGATGTTATTTGAAATCGACCTGAATTTGTAAGCTGCGTAGCGCTATGCCTGCGAGTCAATTCACCGCGCTAAGGTCGAACTTCGTAATAAAGGTTACCTGGGTCGTCAAAGTCATGTTGCCTGAATCGGCTGAATCCCGCTTCACCGACCATGCGCTCGGCAACCTGCGGATTGAATCCCAAGGTGCCTAGGCCGGCGCCGCCAGGCTCGGAGAGCGCTGATGACATGCAAGCAGATACAGAGAAACCGTAAAACATTGCAAGCAAGGGGTTCTTCATGTTGTCTTTGAAATCAGGCCGGCTGCGGATGTCTTTGATCAACCACGTTCCCTCAGGTTGCATGCACTGGCGAATTCGGGCGATCACTTCCTGGGGTTGGGTCATGTCGTGAATGCAGTCAAACGTGATCAGAAAATCGTAGGTTGCATCCGTTGGGAGGCGCTCACCGCCCGCAACGTGCAAGTGCACGTTTGACAACCCAGCTTCTTGAACTTTGGCTTTGCAGCGATCGATTGCATGCACGTTTGGGTCGTACCCGTGAAACTCAGAGTTCGGAAATTCTTGTGCCATCGCCATAAGCGCGAGTCCGCCCCCGCATCCCACATCGGCAGCGACAACTCCGGTATTGAGCTTGTCTTGAACCCCGTCGAGCGCAGGTAAGATTCGCGGAACGAATTCCTGTCGCGTCCATCGCCCGAGCATTCGCTCGGTCCGGTGCGCCGCATTGGGGCCGAGATCCTGGTAAGAAAGACCTACACCGGTTTTGAATGCTTCGACAAGCTTGTTAACGGTATCTGGTGGCACGGCGCCGGTAAATGCGCCTGCCGCGAAGGCGAGGCTGTCCTCTTCGTTGGCCAGGACGTGGGCCCCGATTGGAGTCAATTCGAACCGGTCGTCGTGGTAGGTCAGTAGTCGCGCTGCTGCTTGGCCACGCAGCCATTCCAATAGCCAGCGTTCTTGCAACCCCGTCATCTCGGCAAGTTCCGCAGCTGTCACAGGCCCCGCGCCCTGCATTGCCTGGTACAAGCCTAGCCGATCGCCAATGTGGATCATGAGGGAGACCATTTCACCCTGTTTGTAGCTCCACACAGAAAAGGAGTAGCGCTTCAATTCATCGGGATCTATTTGCGACTGTGTCACGTCTACCTCGGATCTATTGTATGCCCCACTTATAACCAAGCTCACCACAACAATCCAATTGGGAAATCGGAGGTACAGGGAATGTCGGGGAAGATCAGGTCAAGATTCGCTACGAAATCTCAATGCGCGTCCAGAATACTTGCATTTTGGGCGGGCACTAATCGAGGGCAGGTCGCGACAGGTGTCGCGCTCCGAGGCAAAAACCGCAGGTTTTTGAGCGGTTTTTGAAGAAAACCGTCGGGCCATGCACCGCACGCCAATTCCGGTCCATTCTGGACAGAAACTAGCTAACGGACGAGGCTGGCTTTTCCTCTGATGCGTGGCCCAGGTCGAAATGGTCGACCGCAAGGACAGCAGCGACAGCCTGTTGCGCGTTCCGCACGAGTTCGGCGTCCTTTTCGCTGAAGTCAGACGACGCGCGCGCTTGCTCGATTAATTCCTCGTGATTACTTGGTAGAACCACCTCATGAGTGATGGCACGTAAGCGTTTGCTTGTGTGCTCGGCGGCGGTCACTGCGGCAAACGCCACATTCAATTCAGGCAACCCCGGACCTTTTTCAGAGTAGAAAGAACCCCTCATTAGGCGATCGCGAGCATCGCTAGGGCTAAGCAATATGCGTGCGGTACGTTTGCCGAGATTGTCGGAAGGTTCGCGATAAAAGAGCCCAAGTGGAAACAAGACAGTGCGCAAGGGACGCCTGAGCCACCAGATGGGGAAGTTGCGTATGACATTGATCAGCCGGTCCTGAATAACGAACAAGCTGTCACGCATCGCCCAATTGACGAGCGGGAGATCTGCTTGCGGGCGGCCTGCGTCATCGAACTCCTTTAGAACTGCAGAAGCCATATAGAGATGCGATAGCACGTCGGCGAGGCGACCTGACAGCTTCTCGCGAAACTTGAAATTGCCGCCTAGCACCATCAGCACGAGATCAGATATGAGTGCGAACGCAGCGCTCATACGTGTCAACTGCCGATAGTAGTGCGCGGTTGGTCCGTCTGTCGGGGCGCGTGTGAGACGCGCACCTGTACAACCCATGACAAAAGTACGCACGAAGTTGGAAAGCGTGAACGCAACATGGGTGAAGATCGCAGTGTCAAAACGCTCCAGTGCATCGCTCGACTCTGTATCCCGCGCACTTTGCATCTCTTGCAGGATGTATGGATGCGCGCGGATTGCACCCTGTCCAAAGATGATCATGCTGCGGGTCAGGATGTTCGCGCCTTCCACCGTTATGCCGATGGGGAGAATGCTGTAGGCGGTCTGCAAGTAATTGCGCGGGCCTTTCATGATGCCTTTGCCGCCGTGTACATCCATGGCCTCATTTATGGCGCGACGATTGCTTTCCGTTAGATACGCCTTCGCGATTGCTGTCAGAACGCTTGGGCGCTCGCCGAGCATCAACGCAGTAACCGTGAGTCGCCTTGTCGCATCGTCACGGTAGAGGTTGCCCGCAAGGCGAGCGAGCACCTCCTCGATGCCCTCGAAGTAGCCGATCGGCATTTTGAACTGCTTGCGTACGCGCGAATAGGCGCCGGTTGCATGTGCTGCGATCTTTGAGCCCGCGACAGCCATTGCCGGTAATGATATGGCTCGGCCAGCAGCAAGGCTTTGGACGAGCATAGACCAGCCCTCGCCGATTTGTTCCGGTCCACCAATGACTGCGTCCAATGGTACAAACACGTCGTGACCGGTGGTGGGACCATTCATAAAAGACGCACCACTCGGCAAATGGCGCATGCCGGTTGAGACGCCGGGGAGATTGGTGGGGACCAGAGCGCAGGTTATACCGAGGTCCACTTCCCCGCCGAGCAAACCATCTGGGTCGGCTGCTTTGAATGCAAGCCCCAGGAGCGTTGCGACCGGAGCCAGTGTGATATAGCGCTTGTTCCAATTCAGACGCAAACCGAGAACCCGTTCGCCTTGCCATTGGCCATGACAGATGACTCCGGAATCGGCCATGGAACCCGCATCGGAGCCTGCAACCGGCGAGGTTAATGCAAAACAAGGTACGTCCTTGCCGCTTGCGAGGCGTGGTAGATAGCGATCTTTTTGCGCCTTGGTACCGTAGTGCTGCAATAGCTCACCGGGACCAAGGGAGTTCGGCACCATGACGGTCACTGCCGCTGATGGATCACGTGTTGCGATCTTCATGACGATCTCGGAATTGGCTAATGGTGAGAAGCCCAGGCCGCCATACTCTTTATCGATAATCATGCCAAAGAAGCGATGCTTCTTGAGAAACGCCCAGACCGAGTCTGGCAGGTCTTGGTCGTTTTCGATCTGCCAGCTGTCGAGCATCTCGCATAGTTCTTCGACGGGTCCGTCGAGGAATGCTTGTTCTTCGTCAGAGAGCTTTTGAATTGGTACTGCAAGCAGCTGACGCCAGTCGGGATTGCCGGAGAATAGTTCGGCATCCCACCAGACCGTGCCCGCATCGAGCGCTGCTTGCTCGGTATCGGAAAGCGCTGGCAGAGTCTGGCAAAACCACGTGAGGAGGGGTTCGGTAATGAGCTTTCGCCGCAGCGAGTCAACTCCTAGCAGTGCCAAGATCGCAAAGATTCCTCCCAGTAGGACGCTCAGCCATACGCCGGATGGGTCGAGAATGATGCTCGAGATGGTGAGAATGCCGACAGTGGTGAGACCGGTTTGCTGTTTAGCGCGATGATAGGCAAGTGCACCCAGGGCACCAATCGTCGCAATAACGAAGACAACGGCTATCATTCAATTGCTCTCAAGAAAGCTCGGTTGCGCTCAGTATAAAGGCAATACAACCGAGGCGACTTGACGGCCCACCGGTTTTGCAGTGTCAGATCTGACAGAAATATGAAGGAACTCGAATGAGACTGGTCTGGAACACCCTCTTCAGCCGCCCTGGATTCGGGGTAACAAAAAAACCTCTGAACCTTCGGGAATTGATTCCTCGCGGTTGTCGCGAAAGATCTTGCCATCGATGGACACCGCTACGCCTTCAGCGATGTGACTCTGCATACGCGGATAGCGTTCTACCAGTTTGCGCAGCAACTCTCTGATAGTAGCCGCCTCGATCTGGATCGAAGCGGCTCCATCGGCGTCGTCGCGCAGGGAACCGGAGAGGCCAACCTCCGCCACAACTTAGGTCCAGTCCCTGAAGATCGCGCATCCATGCGCTGGCCTGAAATGCACTAGTTAGCCCTGCGCTTGCTTTTCCTTGATCGCTTTAAGAATCCGCGGTGGCGACATCGGCACATGATTCATCCGCACGCCCGCAGCCATCGATACCGCATTGCCAACCGCGGCCAACGGGGGAACGATCGAGGTTTCTCCTACACCACGAATCCCGTAAGGGTGGTCTGGATTGGGGATCTCGAGGATCTCGGTATCGATACTCGGCAGGTCCGAACAGACTGGCATGCGATAATCGAGGAAACTCGGATTCTGCAGACGGCCGTCTTCGCCATATACATACTCTTCGTTGAGCGCCCAACCAATTCCTTGTGCCGCGCCGCCTTGAAACTGACCTTCCACGTAGTCGGGATGAATAGCCTTGCCGGCATCTTGTATGACGGTGTAGCGAATCACTTTGGTCCCACCCGTTTCGGGGTCCACTTCCACATCGCAGATATGGCTAGCAAACGAAACGCCCGCGCCGTCCGCAACTACTTCGTTATGACCCGCTATAGGTCCGCCTGTGGCCCCGGATTTCGCAGCGATCTCCTTCAATGTCATTGGGGCTAGATTACTATTACGCACCCCTTTGGCGACGGCAGAGCCATCTTTCCATTCGACGTCCTTGACGTCGATTTCCCACTCTTTGGCCGCGCGCTCACACATTACCTTGATGGCGTCGCGTGCGGCAAAGATCGTCGCCATACCTGAAGAGAACGTGCCGCGACTGCCCTCGGTGGTGTCGTTGTGCCCCAGCGACGATGTGTCTGCGACATTGCACTTGATCTGGTCGTAGGGGATGCCTAGCTCCTCCGCCGCGATCAACGACATCGACGCCCTCGAGCCGCCCACATCAACCGTCCCGATGGTGAGGTTGATTGTGCCGTCGACCCCGATATTGAGGTCTGTGCAGGTTTGACCACCGAAGTTGAACCAGAAGCCACAAGCCATGCCGCGACCTTGATTCGGGCCGAGCTTCGCTCGCATGTGCGGATGCTTTTTGACCGCTTGCAGCGTTGGACCGATGCCGATCGGACCGTAGGTCGGGCCGTATGAGGCACGGGTGCCTTTCTTTGCCGCATTCTTGATCCGGAATTCGACCGGATCCATGCCGATTTCTGCCGCGACCAGGTCGATCGTGCTTTCGACCGCAAACGCTGCCATCGGCGCGGATGGCGCGCGATACGCGGCTACTTTCGGTCGGTTGACCAGCACATCGTATGCTTTGGATTTGACGTTCTTCAGATCGTAGCAAGCCCAAGAGGTCATTGCGCCGAGCATGCCCCAGATGGCTGGAAAAGGGCCGTCCTGATAGCGCAGTGTTGCACTAGCGGCGGTGATCGTACCGTTTTTCTTCGCGCCGATTTTGACATCGACCGACGTAGAGCAAGTCGGACCGCTGGCACGAAACACTTCGTTGCGGCTCATCACCAGCTTCACGGGGCGGTTCACCTTGCGCGACAACGCAAGTGCCACAGGCTCCATCCAGACGTGAGTTTTGCCGCCGAAGCCACCGCCGATTTCTGAGGAGGTGACCTTCAGTTTCGCAAGCTCCATCCCGAGTAGCGAGGCGCAGATGTTGCGGAAGGTGTAGTGCCCCTGAGTGGTGACCCATAGCTCGCCTTGTCCGTCCGGTCCCACAGTTGCTAAGCAGGCGTGGGGCTCGATATAGCCTTGATGGGTTTGCTCGGTTTTGTAACTCTTCTCGATGATTACATCGGCTTTTTCGAAGCCCTCGTCGACGTCGCCGTGGCCGAACTCCGAAACCTGCGCAATGTTAGACGGAGCGTCGTTGTGACGTATGCGTGGTTGCACGATTGGCGCATCGTCTTGCATCGCAAGGTCCACATCAGTGACGTGTGGCAGGATCTTGTAGTCGACCTTTATGAGTTTCAGTGCTTTCTTCGCAGTGTCCTCATCGATTGCGGCGACCGCCGCGACCGCATGTCCGTCGTAGAGTGCTCGATCTCGAGCCATGCAGTTTTCGAGAATGTCGAAATTGCCTTGATTGCCGTTGGTTAGATCCGGTAAATCCTTGCTGGTCAATACCGCTTTTACACCTTTGAGCTTCTCCGCTTTAGAGGTGTCAATTTTTCTGATGGTCGCATGTGCGTGTGGCGACCGAAGAATCCGGGCGATCAACTGCCCGGGCGCGGACGCATCTGCACCATATCTGGCTCGGCCGGTGACTTTGTCCACCCCGTCCGGCCGCTCCGGTCGCGTGCCGATGATCTTGAATTCCTGATTAGTAAAACTTGTGTCATGTGCCACGTGTTGTGCTCCTTAAAAAGCGCCTAGCGCTTCTTTCTATTCTGTTGTTTTCGGACGTCCTTCGCTGCTGCACTAACCGCAGTGACAATCTTGTCGTATCCCGTGCAGCGGCACAGGTTGCCGGCCAGCGCGTAGCGGATTTCCTCTTCCGTCGGATTTGGATTGCGATCAAGCAGCGCTTTGCCAGCGACCAGGAATCCTGGTGTGCAGACGCCGCATTGCAAGGCTGCGTGTTCGATGAATCTCTCCTGCAACGGGTGCAATTTATTGCCTACGGCCATGCCTTCGATGGTGTCCACTGTAGCGCCACTCACTTCAGCCCCGAGCACCAAACATGAACAAACCAACTGCCCGTCTACAGTGACACTGCATGCGCCGCAGTCGCCGGTGCCACACCCTTCCTTCGAGCCGGTCAAGCCCAGGCGGTCACGCAGTACGTCCAGCAGCGTTTCGGCTGGATGACAGACGAACTCGGTTGCGTCGCCATTTATTGTTGTCGATACATGTACCCCAGCCATTATTTGCCCCCTGCGCGTTGATAAGCAATTTTTGCCGCACGACGTCCAAGCACGCCCGCAACGTCCGTTCTGAATTCGATCGTGCCGCGCATGTCGTTGATTGGTTTGCACGCAGCTTCGCAAGCGGCGGCGAGCTTGGCTAATGCCTTGTCGTCCAGCTTGGTCCCGATAATCGCCCTAGCAGCTTTTGGCACGAGCAGGACGGTAGCCGCCACGGCGCCGAGTGCAACTCGTGCTTTAGTGATGACGCCTGCTGCGCTAATCGTCAGGTTGATGCCGGCGCTGACCACGGCGATATCCATTTCCGTGCGTGGAATGAAACGAAGGTAGGCATCAGCCGACCTCGGCGCGCGCTTCGGCAACGTAATCGCTTCAACGAATTCGCCCTTCGCCAAAGAGGTCTTTCCCGGACCGGTTGCCACATTCTCGGCGGCCACCGAGCGGCGCCCATTGGGGCCCACGATGGCAACCTTCGCACTGGCGGCCACGAGCGCGGGCACGCTGTCGGCTGCAGGTGATGCATTACACATGTTGCCTGCCATCGTGCAGCGTCCCTGAATCTGGTCAGATCCGATGAGGTTGGTTGCCTCGACCACGCCTGGCCAGGCTTTCGTCAGGGCCGAGTGGTTGCCCATCGCTGCACCGGAAACTGCTGCGCCGATGCGAAACCCGTTTGCCGTGCGCGAGATCGATTGTGTCGCCTCGATGCGTTTGATATCCACGATCAAGTCCGGGTCAATAGCCCCGCTCTTCAACCGGACCAATAAATCCGTACCCCCAGCGAGGACAAAGGCTTTGCCTTTGGCATTCGCCATCAGCGTTGCCGCTTCCTTGCTAGTGGTTGGTGCTTCGTATCTCATATCCAGGTTGTCCCCTCTTAGTTGTAGTCACCGGATGGAAAAGATACTGCATGGCCGCCGTCTCTAGTTCAAGTAGAACCGTGCGAACTTGTGGCGATAGTTGAAATTGGTGACCACCCGTTTTGGAATCGCGCTGCGCGAGTCTTTAGGAATGTGCCCTATTAGAGCCAGCGGCTGCGTTCGATAATCCACCCATTAGCGTCCAGGTAGATTCCGAGCGGCCTTGATTGTGTTTTTAGGGGGTCTTAAAGTGCTTGTGGCAATTTGGGCCAGTGAACCGCCGTTATAGTTACGAGGAATACTGTTGTGATGCAAACATTAAGAGTTAACCACTTATGTAAAATGTTGGCTTTATTTCTCGTTATTTTTACGGCGGGTGTCGCCGCGGCTTCCGAAGACATCCATCGATTTCAGCAAGCTCTGACACTCCATCCCGACCAGCTTGAGGAGCGCTTCCCTATCGTAGTGGATTGGATTCGCCAGGATGGCGGGCCAGAGTGGCAGCGTATAGTCAGCGGCGAGACAGCCCATCTGCCGTTGATCGTTGCTCGGATCATCGATCAGTTGGATGCGCTGGATGTTGCTACGGACCATCTGCGAAGTCGGTTAGAGAAAATAACCGATCAAGCGTCCAGCCCACTGTGGGCTGTGTACCTGGAAGCTGCGGAACGACGTCGAACGGTGCGATTGAAAGATCTTGTTGGCAAGTGGGGATCGGTAGTGTTCGCGGAGCATCATAACTTCCAAATGGGTTTCATCGGGTATACGGAAGGGCTTTCTGATGCGCGACATCAACGGTTCTTTGCCCCCGGCGCCGTGCTCACACTGCTCAAAATGGACGGTATTCATGCCACTGTGACGCCACTGGTCGAGGACCCCCACGGATTGATCAGGGACGCAGATGTCTCATCGGACGGCGAGCGGATCCTCTTTGCATGGAAAAAATCCGACCGCCTGGACGACTACCACATTTACGAATATGACTTGACCAGCGGTGAGACCCGGCAGCTCACATTTGGCTTGGGTCGAGCGGATTATGAGCCTTTATATTTACCCAACGGCGATATTGTGTTTGCATCAACACGTCCAGAACAGAGCGTGCCTTGCTTTTGGACCGAAATCAGTAACCTCTATCGCATGGACGCCAATGGCGGATTCATTCGCCGCCTGGCAATCGATCAAGTTCACACTATTTACCCCACATTGCTTGAAAACGGTCGCATGATTTACACGCGCTGGGACTATAGCGACCGTGGCCAAAATTTTCCGCAACCATTGTTCACCATGAATCAGGATGGTGCCGCCCAACGAGT
>Ga0114999_10003593_pt1 | contig 19322 bp, 19 predicted proteins | sample ArcticOcean_MG_C_3_FD_89820 | JGI IMG/M metagenome (GOLD analysis project Ga0114999, IMG submission 89820) | Marine microbial communities from western Arctic Ocean - ArcticOcean_MG_CB8_126 | ecosystem: Environmental > Aquatic > Marine > Oceanic | place: Arctic Ocean: Canada Basin | collected...
AAAACCTACGCCTTATTACCCTCGTCAGAGAGGATCCAAAAGTTACTTTTTATTTACAGCTTCTTAAGCTTGCGGGCGATTTTTTTGTCGATCCTTATTGAGTTCGAGTACGGCGTGAAGCAAGACAGCTGCTATCACCACGGCACCGCCGATAATGGTCCAACGCGTTGGAACTTCATTAATAAAAATCCAAACCCAAATAGGACCAAGTGTGAATTCCAAAAGCATAAAAAAAGTCAGCTCAGCACCTAAAAGATGTCTTGAGGCTGAAACAAGCATTATATTGGCAGAGCCCGAAACTATACCACCAAGTAAAAAACATAGAGCCATATCATGAAACGGAATAGCCATACTATCCCAACGCATTATCAAAGCAGCAATTATAATTATAAGGCTCGAAACTATTAATACTGGGAGCATTTCGACTCCCCGATTACGTCGTAATATTGTAGCATAGCATGAGAAACTGACGGCACAAAGTAATGCCATAAAATTACCGTATGGTGATCCAGATCCAAAACCTTCAATCACCATGAGTAAGATACCCACTGAAGCGGCCAACATAATTAAGATAGTGAACCTACCAATGGTTTCGCCTAAAACCAACCACGCAATAGCTGCAGTAAAAAATGGTATACCGCTCATCATAAATAGTGTGGTTGCGACAGTAGTATTTGTGATGGCCTGCATAAATGCCATGCCACCTATGGCCAGAAGGAATCCCCCAAAAAACCCCAACTTACCAATCCCTACTATTTTCTGAGGTGCTTTTTTCCCATACCGAAAGAGTAAAACAATTCCAACAGCGGCACCAAATGCCAGTGTGCGATAAAAATTTACGTGCCAGGCGTCAGCACTCTCAATGTTGCGAATGATTAAACCACTAAAACTAATGACCGTGGAGCTAATAATCATCAATAGCATTGCGTAAAGTCGACGCCGTGGATAAAATGTGGCTTCGGAAATTGCACTCATCGGGCGACGATGATTGAAAATAACTTACATAACTGTCCTAATCACGACGGTTCCTTGTCGGAATTCTCTTAGTTTAACCTTGAATTAAAAACACAATTTTAAAATCCTCAAAAGTCCGAGGAAAAGCCATATTATAAGCTCCAAAATAAATTTATTTAATTAAATAAATACTAACTTTTAGTTTGAAAAATAGCGCTTAGAAGTTCTGGAACTTTATCATTCTCTATCCAACGTGCTACCACAATCATATCGTCTTCGGGATTGATCCAAATAACACTAGCTCCAGCGCCAATTGCCGCGTAGGATTTAAATGGGCAGTTTGGCCATTTTAGCTCATTAGTATTAAGCCACCACAAATAACCATAGCTACCATTAGCCTTTGATGGCTTCCTAATGCTTTCACACCAACCTGAGGGTACTAACTGTCTTCCCTCCCATGATCCATTATTGTGAACCAGCAAAGCAAACTTAGCATGGTCGACTGTGCTAATTTGAATTCCTCCTCCCCAGTGGGTGCCCCCAGGAACAGACTGCATTTTCTTTCCGTCAATATTCACAAAAGAATTCTTATAGCCATTCCAAACCCAATCATCGGATGCACCAATTGGATCCATAACTCGTTCCTTAAGAACATCCGGTAATGGTTGTCGGAAAACATATAATAAACATAAGGATAATAAATTAACCCTAACATCGTTATATTCATAAAAAGAGCCCGGGCTCTGAAGATCTCGGTGATCTCCCTTTTTAGAATTATTTTCTTGAGTTCCAACTTGTCGGTTGCGATCTATAGAATCTGGTTTTCCCCAGAGGGTCCCTTCCCACTCGCTAGTCTGCTCCAACAAGTGTCGCCAGCTAATTGTTTTATTTTGTTTGGAGTTGAACTCTCCAGAGATAACTGTGTCCCCGACAAGAGCGTCAACATTAGAAATTAGGCCATCTCCAATTGCAATCCCTGTCAATATAGCAAGGTAGCTTTTTGAAACACTAAAAGTCATATCGACCCGCTCGACATCCCCCCACTGAGCGGCCATTTTTCCATCCTTTAGAATGCAGCCATTATTGCGACCTCGAGGTTTAAAAACGCCAAGAATTTCATTGTATGGTGGCTTCTCAATATCTGTCAAACCGGGTACGCTTCCTGCAATATCAAGATCATAAGGCCATGACGATTCAAACGTATCGGCTAATTCGAGAGCTTTTTTTAAACGTATTTCATCGAAACCACCCGCAGTTGGCGAGGTGGTTTCCCATTTTTTATTTTTCTTAGGAAAGTAGGACATATCTATTCCACCCTTTTAAATGCACATTACTACCATACAATATTTAAGTAGATTTTAAATTGGGAACTCTAAAAAATAAAAAAACTCAAGAACAGCGTTTTGCCTTTAATCTAGGCTCTGAATGCCCCCTAAAAAAATCTTTACAGCAAAACGTGCATACTCACGCCTACTATCCGTGCCATGACCTCCATTCCAAGTGTAGTACCAATTCAGCATCCCAAATAGAGACATTGTTGCCATTCGTAAATCGTTGCTCCCTGTTTGTAATCCAACTGGGTGAGCTTCCTGAACAATGCTTGACACGAACGAAACTAACTCCCTCATATGTCCTCTAAGCAATTGTTGATCATCACTTTCAAGTTGACCAAGTGCATGTATTTGCAACTCGTGCACAGAGTCATTTCCTCGATATTGAAGCAGAATTTCTTCCACCATATAAGAAAGGAAATCCTCTGGGCTCCTATCGCCTCGTTTTAAGTTAAGTACATGACTAGTAAGTTCTGACAAATGTCTATCAAGTATCGCAAACAGAATAGCATTTTTACTTGGGAAATAGTGATAGAGTGCGGCTTTAGAAGAACCCCATTTATTCGCCACTTGCACCATCGAGGCTCGGTCAAAGCCTATCTCGGCAAAAACCTGAGTGGATGCAGACAATATTGCGCTACGCTTGTCTTCATGGTCATTAGCAAGAGTACGCACCACTTCTTTATTCCTTTGACCTATTGTCTAAAATCCGAACCGCTTTTCCTTCGGACCGTGGAACAGTGCCAACATCCTTAAGGTTGACTTTAGCTGTTATCCCTACAACGTCTTTTATGCGAGCAGAGAGTAACTCCGCAAGCTCACCTGCATCGCTGTTCCTGGATTTCTCCACATGAACAATCATACTATCAAGCCTATTATCGCGATTTAGTTCAATTTGAAAATGTGGCGCCAGTCCTTTTATCGCTAAAATTTGTTCCTCGATCTGAGTCGGAAATACGTTCACTCCACGCAAAATAATCATGTCATCGGTACGCCCGGTAACTTTATCCATGCGCCTCATCGAGCGTGCAGTACCTGGTCGCAATGTTGTCAAATCTCGAGTCCGATACCGAATGATGGGAAAAGCCTCCTTAGTTAAAGAGGTAAAAATCAACTCTCCTGATTGGCCATCAAAACAAATATTATCGGTTAAAGGATCAACCACCTCAGGATAAAAATGATCTTCCCAAACATGGAGCCCATCTTTAATCTCAACGCATTCATTTGCTACCCCTGGACCCATGACTTCAGAAAGCCCGTAAATATCAACAGCATGCATATCAAAGGCCTCCTCAATCTCTGCACGCATTGCATTTGTCCAAGGTTCAGCTCCAAAAATTCCAACCTCCAGGGAGCAATCACGCGGATCAAAATCATTTTTTCTAAATTCATCCAAAATATTCAAGATGTATGACGGTGTCACCATTATAGTAGTTGGCTTGAAATCCTGTATTAGCGTTACCTGCCGTGCCGTCATGCCACCCGATACCGGAACCACCGTACAACCCAATTTTTCAGCGCCGTAATGCGCTCCCAACCCGCCCGTAAATAGCCCATACCCATAGGCTACATGAACCATATCACCCGTTTTAGTGCCAGATGCCCGCATGGAACGTGCCATTACACTAGCCCAGACATCAAGATCATTCTTGGTATAGCCTACTACAGTTGGCTTTCCAGTCGTCCCCGAACTAGCATGAATGCGCATTATGTCTTCTTGGGGCACTGCGAACATTCCAAAAGGATAATTGTCACGTAAATCTTGTTTGGTTGTGAACGGAAATTTCTGAATATCATCCAGATTTATTAAGTCTTCAGGATGGATGCCCGCACCGTCAAATTTCTTTTTATAGAATGGTACATTTTGATAGGCATGCCCTACTGACCACTTCATTCGCTCAAGTTGCAAAGCAGAAATTTCATCGCGCGAAGCAAGTTCAATTGGATCAAGTGTTTTAGGATCTGCTCTTAAATCTCTCATGTTATCCTCGTAGGTACTTAAAATTGGTTTAATATAAAGTGCCGTCTACCCGATGTGAAAATCCACGCATTTCAGCACAAATTTTACCATCCTGATTTTTTACCGTGACGTCGTAAATTCCTGACTTACGACCTCGGTTTGTCTCTTGAGCTTCAGCACTTAAGATGTCGCCCTTTGAGACACGCCTCAAATAACTCATCATAGTATGTTGACCGACACAAAGTTCGTTATAGCTATTGCAGGCAAACGCAAAGGCACTATCAGCAAGCGAAAAACTGACCCCACCATGGCAATCCCCATGGCCATTACAGTGATGGGCCTCAACGGTTAGAGACATCAAAGCATACCCCGGAGCAACCTTCTCAATTGCCATCCCAAACCACTTTGATGCTTCATCGCTTTCCCACATGGCTTGTGCCGATTTATCTGCAATTTCTTGAGGTGTCATTTTACTTCCCTTTAAACTTTATATTTATTTACAACCCAACGCTGCATTAAATTTAATAAGTGCACATGGTAAGAAGCTCATACTGAGCAACCCTCTCGTCATTTTGATTGTCGATTTCGACAGACCATCGAACCTCACCATATTCATTCGTGCGTCTTGTTTTCTCTATAACTGTGATCGTAACATAAATCTCATCACCAGCAGATACGGGCTTCAAAAATACTAAATTATCTAGTCCCGTATTCGCCAAAACTGGCCCGGGGTTTGGTTCCACAAAAAGACCCGCGGCAAAAGAAAGTAGTAAATAACCGTGCGCCACACGGCCTGGAAAGAACGGATTGGCCTTAGCCCCAACTTCATCCATATGGGCATAAAAGGTATCTCCAGTAAATTCTGCAAAATGATCAATGTCGTTTAAAGTAATTTTGCGCTTAGGCGTCTTAATCATTTCGCCGATATTTAGAGCGTTAAAACTGCGCGTAAATGGGTGTGCTGGAGCAATCTCTCTGGCAGCCCCCGAAATATACTTTCCACTAATAGCGCTGAGTAAACTTGGATGTCCTTGAACCGCAGTCCGTTGCATGAATTGCATAACACCCCGAACGCCTCCCATTTCCTCTCCACCTCCTGCACGCCCCGGCCCACCGTGTATCATGTGCGGCAGAGGCGAACCGTGCCCGGTAGACGATTTAGCAGACTCGAAATTGTTGAAATATAGACGTCCATGCCAAGGCGAACACCTATAGGATACCTCACGGGCAACATCGCCTGATTTTGTAACCACTGACGCGACTAATGACCCACCACCTTTATTCAAAAGAAAAATGGCATGATCTAAATCTCTATAACCCATTATAGTAGCTACTGGACCGAAAGCCTCAACGCTGTGTACGTTGCTTGCCCGATCCGGATCCTTACAGTTAAACAAAATTGGAGCGAAAAAAGCCCCTTTTAAAGGTACTCCTTTTGGAATTTCTCCTATTACTACATCTGCATCTCGAGCAATAATATTTACCTTAGTCAGAACATCTTCAAATTGCGCCAATGAAACTAACGACCCCATATGGGTCTGTTCCTCTCGAGGATCCCCAATTACAATTTCAGAAAGTTTGATCCGTAGTGCTTCTATGACGTATTGAACGTTCTCTTGTGGGACAAATATACGCCTAATAGCTGTGCATTTTTGTCCAGATTTAGATGTCAATTCGTGGGTAATTTCCTTAATAAAAACTGAAAAATCTGAGTCATCAGGATGGATGTCCGGACCAAGAACAGTCGCATTGAGACTGTCTTGTTCAGAAATAAAACGCACGGCATTCTTTAAAATATTAGGGTGAGACCTTAGCATACTACCCGTGGCTTCAGACCCCGTAAAACTCACTAGATCTTGGGTAGTTAAGTGATCTAATAAATCCCCCGTAGGACCTGCGATCATCTGGATAGCCCCTCTTGGAACAATCCCACTTTCATCAATTAGCCTCACTACTGCTTCAGCTAAATATGCAGTTTGAGAAGCCGGTTTAACTATGGCAGGAACACCAGCAAGCCAAGTCGGCGCCAGTTTCTCAAGCATCCCCCATACCGGGAAATTGAAGGCGTTTATATGAACTGCCACGCCTAGCAATGGTGTCGCGATATGGATGCCCTTAAAAGTACCATCGCGCGATAGCTCTTCGACTGATCCATCGACGTATATCTGCCCATCAGGCAATTCCCGACGTCCCTTAGAGGCAAAGACAAGCATCGTTGTTATACCACCATCTATGTCAATCATACTGTCAGATTTTGTGGCGCCCGTATGATAGGAAATATCGTATAATGTTTCTTTATGCTGTCCTAAATATACGGCAAGTGCTTTTATCATTTTTGCTCGTTCGTGAAACCCCATCTCGCGCAATGCTGACCCACCTACATGGCGTCCAAACTCCAACATTAAACTGGAAGGTAACCCGTCGTGACCAATGCAAGCAATCTGTTCGCCCGTCACTGGATCATAAATTTTGGTGGCCACGGAACTTGGGCCCATCCATTGATCTTTTACAAGACTTTGAACCTTATACATAACTTATCCTTTAATCTTTAACTAAGAGACTGAAGAAATCTCACTCAAAATCGGTAACCATTAGTGACCTTCATCGTAGCTAATTGTTATTTTATTGCTTGTGGGATGCAATTGACAGCTTAACGCGTAACCGGCCCTAACCTCATAATCCTCAAGAGCGTGATTAACTTCCATCTGGCCAGTACCCTCAATGATCTTGCAACGGCAAGACGAACATATCCCCCCTTGGCAAGAAAATGGCACATCTAAATTGTTTTCTCTAGCAGCCGCCAGAAGAGACTGCCCTGCAACCATTGCGATTTTATTAGCTACACCATCAAGTAGAATTGTTGCCTCAACCTGTTCTGGAGTTACTTCTTTTGAGACGGTTAGCTTTCCATTTTTACGTTTTTCGGTTACAAAAAGTTCATATAGAATTCTATCTTCAGGAACACCCATTTCAAAAAGCTCCTCTTTTAAAGCCATTATCATTTCCTCTGGACCACATAATAAGGCCTGATCTATTTTATGATTTTGCCCCCAGTTTTTCATAATTTTTCTAAATTTATTTGCATTAATTCGACCGGAAAATAATTCGATATCTTGAGGGGTGGATGAGAGGACATGTATTACGGAGAGCTGTTTTAAGTATGTATTCTTGAGATCCTCAATGCGCTCTCGGAACATAATACTTGAAGTTGTTTTATTACCATAAATTAACGTAATTCTAGAATTTTGCTCTCTAGAGAGAATTTTTTCAATATGGCTAATAATAGGAGTTATGCCACTGCCAGCTGCTACAACTAAAACATGTCTGGGTACATCTTGGGTGCTCAAAATAAATTTCCCAGCAGGTGGCATTACCTCAAGCCTATCCCCGATTTTTAATGTTTCATTAGCAAAGCAAGAAAAAGCTCCTCCTTCGATTTTTTTTATTCCAATTTGCAATAATGCTGATCCCTCATTTACACAAATTGAATAACATCGGCGAAGATCTTCACTCCCAGTTTGATGGCGTACTGTTAAATATTGCCCAGAACTAAAAGAAAATTTGTTCGAAAGATTTGAGTCATACCCTAGGGTAAGAGTAACAGACTGAGATGTGTTTTTCTCTATTTTTTCTACTAACAACGAATAGAATTCACTCATAGAGAACTCACAAACATTTAAAATAATTGAATGGTTCAAGACAATCTTCGCAACGCCAGAGTGCTTGGCAGGGTGTCGAACCAAAATTGCTGATTTGAGACAGAGAACCAGATTGGCATTGCGGGCATGATTTGGGACCAGATTTTCCTAGATTTGGAGGTGCAATCCCGTAAGCTTCAAGCTTAGCTTTTCCTAGCTCACTAATCCAACTAGTCGTCCAAACTGGAGATAAAACTTTCCTAATATCAAATTGATTAACCTGGGCCTTTATTAGGGCTTCAGCAATCATCTCATGAATAACCCTTGTAGCTGGGCACCCTGAATATGTGGGCGTAACATCGATTTCAAAACCATTTTTACCCTCCCGTACGTCACGTATAACTCCTAAGTCACCTAGAGTTAGAGCCGGAATTTCAGGATCCAGAACAGCCTCTACAATTGATCTAACAGATAAAACGTTCATAAATCACCAATTTGAACTTGGATAAGTACGCTGTAGGTACTGCATTTCGGCTAAAATATATCCAAGATTTTCTGTGTGATGGCCCTGAACAGCACCTTTATGCCAAAAAACTGAATCAGGAAGAATTAATGTTGATTGAACACAATCAGCAGAAAGTTGCTGGACAACGCGCTTACGTAACGAAGAGGGAAGTTCGGAAATTCCCGCTTCAAAAAGAAAGTGATCATTATCCGAATTCTCGAACAAACTCCCGAAATAGGGCCATAACGCTTCAACCGCATTTTGGATACGCTTGTGACTTTCCTCACTGCCATCCCCAAGTTTGATCACGAGACTACTGGATCTCTGCCGATGATATTGAACCTCCACGAAAGCCTTTTGAGCAATCTCAACAACTGAGATATCAGCTCCAGCACAGAGTAAGCCAAGTTGTTCGAGATGCCATACGTCAAAGAGATATTGACGGACCAACGTTGTAGCAAAGTCAATATTGGGACGCTCACATAATAACGCATTACGAAATTCATTAGAGTCACGTAAAAAGGCGAGTTCGTCGGCAGTGCGACCTTTTGCTTCAATGTCAGCTGCCAAACCAAGCCACATTTGAGCATGCCCCATTAAATCTAGCGAGACATTGGCAAGAGCAATATCTTCCTCCAATGTTGGGGCATGGCCACACCACTTTGAATTTTGTTGTGCTAAAATAAGAGAATTGTCACCCATGCGTAGTGCCAAATGAAAACGGGGGTCACTCATATCTTCTTAACCACTTTAGGAATGTCGTAAAAACTCGGGTGCCTATAAATTTTTCCTTGAGATGGATCAAACATCGATCCCTTTTGGGAGGGTGACGAAGCTATAATTTGATTTGATGGGACAACCCAAATACTCAAACCCTCATTACGTCTGGTATAAACGTCACGAGCATTATTCATGGCTGTTTCGGCATCAGAAGCATGAAGAGATCCGACATGGCGATGCGCGGTACCATGTTGTCCGCGAATAAATACTTCCCATAGTGGAGATTCTATCGACATTCTATATACCTACTCCCTAGCGTCCATGGCTTTAGACTGCTTATTGGCGTTCGCCATTAATCCTTCACGAAACCACTCTCCGTCATCCCATGCTTTGTTACGAGCCGCCAACCTTTCGATGTTGCAGGGCCCATTGCCGGAAATAACTTCAAAAAATTCTTTCCAGTCAGGTTCTGAAAAATTATATTGCTCTGTTTTTTTATTCCATTTTAGGTTTTCGTCTGGAATTTTAAGCCCAAGATATTTTGCCTGTGGTGCAGTTTGATCTACAAATTTTTGTCGCAATTCGTCATTAAAATTTATTTTAATTTTCCAGGCCATTGATTGAGCCGAGTGTACACTTTCACTATCAGACGGACCAAACATCATTAATGAGGGGTACCAAAAACGATTAAGGGAATCCTGCGCCATAGCCTTTTGCTCTTTTGAACCAAAAGACATCTTCATCATAATATCAAACCCCTGCCTCTGATGGAAACTCTCCTCCTTGCAAATACGCACCATAGCTCGAGCGTATGGCCCGTATGACGTCCTCTGAAGCGGGACCTGGTTCATTATGGCCGCACCATCAACAAGCCATCCCACTGCCCCCATATCAGCCCAATTAAGTGTTGGGTAATTGAATATGGACGAATATTTTGCACGACCGGAAAGTAATTCCTTAGTCATCTCATCACGAGATTTACCTAGCGTTTCTGCTGCTGAGTAAAGATAAAGACCGTGACCCGCCTCATCTTGAACCTTAGCCAATAAAATAGCCTTACGTTCCAAAGTAGGCGCACGGCCAATCCAATTCCCTTCTGGAAGTTGCCCAACAATTTCAGAATGGGCATGCTGCCCCATTTGACGAACTAATGTTTTTCGATAACCTTCGGGCATCCAATCTTTGGGCTCGATCCTCTCCCCTCGATCAATGCGTTCCTGAAAAGCTCTCTCTTTAGGAGTCATCTTATTCAATGATCTAAGCTGACTACAGGTTGACTCGACTTGTGGGGCGTACAAGGATCACCCTCCTCCATATTAAATAAAAACTTACTTCTTTCTTACATAAGCCGTCCGGTCGGTCAAGTTTAAGGTGCAAAATCACAAATAAAAAGCTAGATGTCGCTTTTTTCACTAAGCTCTCCAATGTTTTCTAATACTTCACTTTCGTGTTTAGAGCTTTTAGATCCAATCAGCACAACGCCTGGCTCCTTTAACTCAGCGCTCAGATCAATATAATAACGATGGCCAACCGTTTGTATTAAATATGTTTTTCCATCTGTTCCTCTTACATACCCCTTAGTTCTAACTAACTTGAGATCGCTTCCACTTAAGAGCTCAGCAAACGCCTTTGGATCTAGTGGCGCACTTGGAATGTATGTTTTAGACCAAAATTCATTAATATGAGGGCTCTGAGGATTGCTCTCGCCTACCCTCTTAACCCCCAGTAAAACATCTAACTCAATATTTGAGTGGAAAACACAAATACAGCTATCAAGGGGTGGACTATTACTTGCCCAGTAATTAAAATCACTAAGGTTTTTTACTAAGTCTATCTTATTTGCAAAGATCAAATCCGCGCTTTGGATCTGAGCCAAAATAGTATCTGCAACATATTTATCAGATAGTTGATCCCTTATCTGCTCAGCATCGACAAGAGCGACAATACTTTCGACATAACATTCTTCAATTAGGGAGATTGAAGTTTCGATCGCACTTGGTATCGCAACACCACTTGCTTCCAAAATTATATGATTTGGTTTCGGGTCTAATTTGGCCAATTCCATAAGAGATAATAATAGATCATTTCCATAAGAGCAACATACACAGCCACCAGCGATAGAAATCATATTTTCATCTTGTGAAATGATCAAATCTTCATCGATAGCCAAACTACCAAACTCATTTACCAATATTGCTAGTTTTAAACCATTTGCTTTACGTAAAGCATTATTAACAAGTGTTGTTTTACCTGCGCCTAGATATCCCGTTACAATTGTTACCGGTAGTCCTTTATTAATACTCACAAAGACTTCGCATCGAATATTCTCCCCCCCTGGACAGTCCCCCAAACTTTTACATCTTTAAGATTTTCAGGATCAACAGAATAAGGGTCGTCCTCCAAAACAGCAAAGTCAGCCCTTTTGCCCGTCTCTATAGAACCAACCTCATTGTCCATATGAAGGGTATAAGCCGCACCCAATGTAATCGCATACAAAGCATCTTTAGCAGCTATTTTTTCTGCCTCCCCCTGTACTCGACCAGATGCTGTGATCCGATTTACCGTACACCAGGCAGTGAAAAGAGGCCCTAGCGGAGTGACAGGGGCATCTGAATGTATTGCCATGGGCACTCCGGTTGTTAGCGCCGTACTGCACGCGTTCATTCGTAAAGCTCTATCTGGACCAACTGTCAGCCTGTAGTGCTCATCCCCCCAGTAAAAATGATGGTTTGCAAAAAGATTAACACACATGTCGAGCTTCTTCATTCGCCGGAACTGAGCTAAATCAGCTAACTGACAATGCTGTAGCGTAAATCTATGGTCTGGGCTCGGATTAGCTTTTAAAGCGCCTTCTAACATATCAAGAGCCATTTCAGTAGCTTCATCACCGTTTGTATGCGTATGAACTTGAACACCAGCCTCGAGTGCTAAACGATACAATTCAGATAATTGATCTGGTGCGGTATACCACAACCCATTTGGTGCACCATTATAATACCCAGGCCAGCGCATTCGTGCGGAAAATCCTTGTATGGAACCGTCCGCTACCGCTTTAATACGGCCGAGCTTCAACCTATCTGTAGTTTTCTTTTTTAAAGAAACAGCTAAATCCACAGTTTCTTTGGGAGTCGCGCCTAAAAACACCTTCAAAGGGACAACAGTTGCAGGATAACTTTCTTGGTTCGTTATCCTCAACATTGAGTCAACGCCATCTTCTGTGAGACGTGCGGCTAAATCTGTCACCGTCGTTACGCCAGCTCGCACACACAATTTCCCGAAAGCCACCAAACCTTGTTCATCACTGTCGGTCATGGACCTATTAAAACCGACATGCACCCCGATTGGAGTCATGGCGTCAGGTCCGTAAAGTTCCCCTGTTGGGTAGCCGTCCTCATCCAAAGGAATTCCCGGGTGATTGATACCAGTCTTCATCAAGCCACCAATTTCTAAGGCTTTTGAATTAACATTCATAATATGACCAGAAGCATGCAATACACCGATTGGCCTAGTTGATGAAACCTTATCTAAATCTTTGCACGAAACCCGTTTATTATCCATATAGATTGGATCCAATTGCCAACCTGAAAGAGGTGCCTCAGGATCAGTTAATTTACTCTCAGCTTCTTTCAGCCTTTGGACTACCGTATCTATTGTTTTTGCACCTGACCAAGTATTACCGTCTGGATCCATTCTATCAAAAAAACCACAATAAACGTATCGCCAAAAGGTACCTTCCATAGTGTGCGCATGCCCCTCAACAAAACCTGGCATAATTATTTTATCTTCAAATGTAGTATCTAACCTAAACTCCCCCCATTTTTGGAGTTCCTCCAAATTACCCGTTCCAAGAACCTTTCCGTCCTTTACTGCGACATACGAGGCGATTGGTTTCGCTGGGTTCATTGTTATTATTTTTTTCGCCGAATAAATAACTATCATTGCACGCCTCTTATTTTTTATAAGATTAAGAATTAATTCTTAGTTACAAGTTTATCTAAAAAACTATAAAACCACTTTGCTTGCGCTTCATCATTTTCATACATTAATCGTGTTTGCTCTTCGTGTGACTGCTCTCCAAGCCCTTGTTTCCAATCTTCCTTCTGCCATCTTCTAAAACCCTCAATTGTAACTTCAGCATGAAATTGAAACCCGTAAACTTTTTTTCCGTATCTAAATGCCTGATTAGGAAAAAGCGCAGTGCTAGCAAGCTTTACGGCACCACTCGGAATATCAAACCCGTGATAATGGGCCTGAGTAACGAAAAGTGGAGTTTCTAAAAAACTATCAGCTTCAGGTGTCGGATCCATTTTATAATAACCGAACTCACCGGCTCCACTCTTAAGCGGTCCAACTTTAGCCCCAAGATGATGGGCTATTTGTTGAGCGCCTTGGCAAATTCCTAACAAGGGAATATCTGCCATTAAACAATTTTCAATCCACTTGTATTCGTCTTTAAGGAAAGGAAAACGATCAGTTTCAAAAGCGTCATATTTCCCACCGTAGATAACGCTACCAATTACTGAATCATCTAATTTATCCAAACGCTCTCCTGCAAAGAGCTTAACCGTTTTCGATTTTATACCGTTTAAGCTCAACCAATTTACGACTCGGTCATCCGCAGGACCTTCACCGTGTCTAATTAGAACCACTTTCTTTGTCATTTTGTTTTCCTATCATCCTTATTTTAACTTACCAAATTAGCTCAAATGTTGTCATCGAATTATTCGAAAAAGTGCCTTTCGACTTTTCTTATTCCCGTGTTACAAAGTAGATAAGAAGATACCTTGTAATATGTCAAGTTAGGAGAAAATTAGCATGGAAGACGTTGAGAGTGCAGACTCTAAAAGCCGTTTTTCACGTCAGTGGAATTACCGACCTGACGTTCCCATTCAAACTTCTCCGTTATTTCATTGGCCACCAAATCCCCTAAATATTGGGCGGTGGTTTGCTGCCAGATGGTTTGTATTTGGTTAAAACTTAATCATCCTAGGATTGGCTTTCTTTACTTGGAGCTATTTTCAACCTTCACTTGAACAAACTATTTTTTTAAAAATAGGTTGGATCACAAAAATGTTTGTACGAAATGTCATTTTTATTACCCTGGTTGCGGGCTGCCTTCATTTATTTTTGTATGTTCGCAAAACCCAAGGTGATCAGTTAAAATTTGATTCCAGAGAAATGCCAGCAAAAGGACGATTGTTTACTTTTGGAACGCAGTTGCGAGACAATATGTTTTGGACATTAACCAGTGGTGTGTTTTTTTGGACTGCATTTGAGGTTTTGATGTTTTGGGGGATGGCAAATGGGTATGTCCCTGTTTTTTGGTGGGTAGATAACCCAGTATGATCTATAATATTATTGTTTTTAATACCTATTTGGATTTCTTTTCATTTCTACTGGATTCATCGGTTTTTGCATTGGCCACCGATCTATAAGCTTGCTCACTCATTGCACCATCGAAATACGAATATAGGGCCCCGGTCAGGATTATCCATGCACCCAATTGAACATTTATTATTTTTTAGTTCGATTTTGATTCACTGGATCGTAGCTGCTCATCCGATACACATACTTTTTCACATGCAACATCAAGCACTGACTGCAGTCACATCTCATGCTGGTTTTGACGCACTTCTCGTCAAAGATAAGAGCACCTTAGCATTAGGTAATTTTCATCATCAAATGCATCATCGATACTTTGAATGCAACTATGGAACCTTGGATATCCCTTGGGATAAGTTTTTCGGTTCATTCCATAGCGGCACAGAGGAATCTCACGAACTTTTTTTGAAGCGTCACCAAAGTGAATCAGAAAGATAGTTCCTTTATTAATTCATGCCTGGCCGGCTAAAATAAACCTTTCAAACTTTTAATGTGATCTACACCTAAGCCACAGCACCCGCCTATAACTTGGACACCATGATCGAGCCAGGTTTTTGCATAAGATGCATAACCTTCTGGAGATATCGTGGTATCAAATAAGCCAACTTGGTTCTTCCAATGAGCAGAATGAGCGTAAACCCCGATCGGGCCTTGCCAGTGATCCTCAACGATATCAAGGCATGAATTAATATGCTCCACCTCTGTATGCATAATATTCACAAGAGGCACATTCTTATCCTTAATTGCTTTCAGTGCGTCCGACAGCAAACCACCGCGCGACAAGCACATAGCACCAGATGCGTCTGGTTTGCATGACACCCCAACCCAAACCGGTAAATTGACGGTTAGTGCAGCCTCAAGGGTCACCAGCATACAATCGATATCAACCATCATTTCTAGCATAAGAAGGTCAGCACCTGCTTTAGCCATGATCGAAGCCTGTTCTTCAGTGCTGTTTTTTAACTCCATAGGTAAGTGCCAATTTCCTGCCCAAGACCAATATGAAATTCCACCAGCAACAAGAACGTTGGGCGAGTGCATGCGATCACACGCTTCTATAGCCAACTCAACACCACGGCGATTAAGGCTCTCGAACAGATGCTCAACAGAACCATCGCGTAGCGCATGTCGGTGCGTTGCAAAGGTGTTCGAAATTATTATTTCGGCACCTTCCCGAATATAATCTTCATGTACGGTCCGCAAGACTTCCGGGTGGCTTAATGCACCACCCCCGTTCCAGGCATTTGCTAGTTGTGGAACTCCACGTTTTTCGATTTCCGTTCCAGTAGCTCCATCAAGTAAAATTTGCTCACCATTGGAAATTCTACCTATCAACTGATTATAATTGCCCATATTTAGATCTCCAATTATTACCAATGATTTCGAAAACCATAATATTAGCAATCCCTAATTTGAAAAGATAGTGATAGATTATGCAGGAGATGTGCAGGGACTTAATCTGCTTTCAAAAAAAACTCACAATCTATGGCCAGAGTCCGATAAAGCTATGCACCGTTAATATTCTTATTTATAACTTTTATAAAAATTAGTTTAATCCATATGGAAAGGTACATTTTGTTCGTTTTTTATGATTTTGAAACGACTGGAATCAAACCAGCTTTTATTCAACCCACTCAAGTCGGAGCGATCTTGGTTGATGAGAATTTCAATGAGATTGAACGCTTTGAATTAAGATGCCGGCTTTCTCCTCATATCTTGCCTTCGCCCATCGCATTAGCGATTACGAGAGTAACGCCAAAAATGCTTACCGATAAAAACCTACCAACCTGGTTTGAGTTTTCGCAAGAATTAAGTTCCTTAATTGATAAATGGTCTCCGGCCACATGGATTGGATACAACAACATTTCATATGACGAAGAGGTAATGCGACATTCATTTTATCAAAATTTGCATCCCAACCTTTATAAAACACAATTTGATGGCAATGATCGAATGGACCTCATGAAAATCATTTATGCTGTTCATGCCTTAATACCTAATTTATTAAACTGGACCTTTAAGCCAGATGGAAAGTTAACATTTAAGTTAGACAAGCTCGCAACTGCTAATGGATTTGAACACCACAATGCGCACGATGCATTGGGTGATGTAGAAGCCACCATATATTTGGCAAAATTAATCCGCAACCAAGCACCAGATTTTTGGCAGCAATGTTTAAGAAATAAAGATAAAAATAAAGTAAACAATCTTTTAGAGAGTGGCAAACCACTTACGCTTGTGGAACGGTTTGGTGCTTCAGCACCACGGGTCTATACTGGAATATATGTCGGCCGGAATCCAAGTTATAATAATAGCATTGGGTTCTTAGACCTGAATCGAGAGGACCCTCTCTCCCTAATAGAAAGTAACGATGAAACCCTCTTAAAAGCAGTTTCAAAAAGCCCTCAAGAAATCAGAACAATTGTTGTAAATAAATTCCCAAGCCTTTTTGAAATTGCAAAAATTGAAGAGCATCACTTAAAACTTGCAAACCATTTTAATACAAACACCATTTTTTACCAAAAAATAGGGCGGACGCTTCAAGCCAAACTTGGTGACCGAGAGGAATACGAGCACGTTGAACAACGAATTTACGATGCCTTTTATTCAACAAAAGACCGTCAGCTTTTACAACAATTTCAAGTTTCATCTTGGGAAGATAGATTAAAAATCATAGGAGAATTTGAGGATGCAAGATTGCGTCAACTTGGCAATCGTATAATATTTATTAACCGACCAGATCTTATCGATATCTCGAAGCATCCCATGGTTAATGCAGCGATACAAAGACGTTGGCGCTCTAATGATCCTAAGGCGCCCTGGACCAATATAGTTCAGGTGAACCAAGACCTCAAAGAACTAGAGTCACTAAACCTTATCGATACATCTCAGCTTAATGACTTAGTTAGATATTATGAAAGTTTTAACTAAAAGCTATTATACTCTTTTAAAAAAACTATGCGTTGGAAACCTTTAATTTAAATCATTTAAGGGTTAGTCTACTTTAAGAAGTTAATTAATTAGCTATTCATTTTTACTAACTTATCTGTCAGTACGATCTGGTGGTGAGGAAGAGATAAATGAGGCAACAGTATTTTTATCACTGAGATCCTCTTCAAACTGCGCAATCAATTCAGAAAACCTCTCATAGTACTCAGCTAATTTTTTACTACCAACACCATTTACTGCAAGAAATTCAGGCTCAGTTTTCGGTTTTTTGATAGACATGTCCTCCAGCGTTCGATCAGAAAAAATTACAAATGCTGGTACCCCCTTTTCTCTGGAAACCTCTAAGCGAAGTTCCTTAAGGGACTGGAATAAAGCTGTTTTAGGTACCCCTCCAATATTGCTTTCTTTCTTCCGGCTAGCAGCAGGTGAATTGCTAGATTCTATGTGTTTTCTAGCAAAAAACTGCTCCTGGCCTTCAAGCACCTCATACGCTTTTTGTGATAATTGAATAGCCCCATATCTTTCCAAATTTACTTTTAAAATTCCAGAAGAAATAAGTTGCCGAAGGAGCGCCTGAAAAAAGGATTTGGAATGTAGCGCACCCTTCCCAAAAGAATTCAGATTGTTGTGCCTTTTCTCTATGACTTTGGCAGTCTTAGCACCTCTAACAATGTCAATAACGTGACCAGCACCGAAAATTTCATTAGTTTGCTTTATTGAAGAAAGTAATATTTTTGCTTGAGCCGATTGATTTTCAACTTCAGGGGGAGTGAGGCAGTTATCACAATTTCCACAAGGTTCTCCGTCATCATCAAAATAAGAAAGTAATGCAGTTTTCCTGCATTTAACTGTCTCACAATATTCTATGAGAGCTTCTAGTCGTTTATATTCCAGAAGTTTAAATTTTTCGCTTCCGTCCCCATCAAAAATCATCCTTTGCCTTTTAATTAAATCTGAAAGACCGTAAAAGAGAACTGTATCAGCCGGAAATCCATCGCGCCCTGCTCTTCCAATTTCCTGGTAATACGCCTCAACACTCCCGGGCAGGCTTGCATGTATAACAAATCGAATATCGGGCTTATCAATTCCCATGCCAAAGGCGATTGTGGCCACCATAATCAAACCACTTTCGGTCATAAATCTATCTTGAGCTGAGTTTCTATATTCGGTCGGTTTTCCCGCATGGTAGGGAATTGCATTAAAGCCATGGTTGTTTAGATGATCTGCGATCTCATCAGTCTCTTTTCTCGACAGACAGTAAACTATTCCACTCTGGTCGATTTTTTGATTTAGATATTCAATAAGACTATTTTTGAGATCTTTTTTGGGATGCACTGCAAGTGAAAGGTTATCCCTTGCAAAACCCTTCAAGATTTTTCTCGCATTCCCACCGCACAACTTGTCGTTGATATCTGCTCTGGTGGCCCGATCTGCAGTTGCGGTAAACGCTGCTAAAACAGCTCTCGGAAAGAACCCACGCAATCTGGAAAGAGCCTCATAATCCGGTCGAAATCCAGCTCCCCATTTAGATATACAGTGGGCCTCATCTATCACGAACATACCAATGTTTTGGGACTTCAAAGCCGTAAGCATTCGTTCCTGCATAAGTCTTTCAGGACTCATGTAGAGGATTTTTACCTTTCCTGATACGAAATTTCTCCAAGATTGAGAATTTTCGTCGTAATTTCTTCCTGAATGAATAAGTTCGACTTCTACACCTAAATCTCTAAGTGCAGCTGTTTGATCATTCATTAAAGCAACTAATGGTGAGACGACTATAGTTTGAAAATTTTGGATCAGTGCGGGAAGTTGGTAACAAAGTGATTTTCCAGCCCCAGTGGGCATCACAGCCAGAACATCTACATTATTCAATAAATGTTGAA
>Ga0114999_10003594_pt1 | contig 19319 bp, 16 predicted proteins | sample ArcticOcean_MG_C_3_FD_89820 | JGI IMG/M metagenome (GOLD analysis project Ga0114999, IMG submission 89820) | Marine microbial communities from western Arctic Ocean - ArcticOcean_MG_CB8_126 | ecosystem: Environmental > Aquatic > Marine > Oceanic | place: Arctic Ocean: Canada Basin | collected...
CGATGGTGAGCGACGGCGTCGGCGAAGGTTGGGGCGACCGCCGCGTCCGAGGCTATGGCACCTGCGAAGGCTTTCCAGGCCTTGGCGACGTTCACCGCGGCTGCTGCCAACTGGGCATCTGCAATCCACGACTCGTCGTCGATGGTGACCTCGGCTAGGTCAGTGTCGTTGCGCCCCGCTCTGAACACCTTGGCTCGGCCGGTGTGCGGGCCGGACGCACCACGCTGTTCCAGTACGATGGAGCCCTCGCGGCCGTAGATCTCAATCCGATGGCCGGAGCCGTGCCATGGCATCGACTCTACGTGGCAGGTGAGCAGCGGGCCCGTGAGAAGGCGGCCGACCATCGACACATTGTCTGGTGCAGTAGTCGTGACCATTTTCCCCGTGTCCGTCTCAAGCCACTCCTTCGCCTCGGTGCTGATATGTGCCTCGACCCAGGCGAGCCCGCCGACGGTCGTGAGCACACCGTCGAGGGCGTGGCCGAAAGAGATGGTCAGCGTGTTGGCGCCTGTTAATGGGTCTCCCATCCACGTTCGTGACGACGGGCGCTCAGTTAGGCCGCTCACGAACTGCGTCATGCTGACCGACACCAGCTCTCCGATGCCGCCCGTGGCGATGACCTCTCGTATATAGCTCAGCTCCGCCGAGCGACGGCTCTGGAGGCCGACCATCGTGTGGGTCCCGGCCCGCTTTGCGGCGGCGGCCATCGCCTCGGCCTCGGCAGTACCACGGCCGAGCGGCCACTCGGTGTAGACGTGCTTTCCTGCGGCCAGCGCGGCCAGCGTCGGCTCCAGATGGTTCGGAACGCGCAAGGATATGCAGACGGCGGCGACATCGTTGCGCTCGAGCATCGCGTGCCAATCGTCGAACGCCAGCTCAGCGCCGAACCGCCCGCGAGCCTCCTCGGCGGACTCCATGCGCGTTGTGCAGACGGCGGCCAGCGTAACGTCGGGATGGTTCGTCAGTGCCGGCAGGTGAGCCCGTGCCGCCCAGCCAGCGTTCGCGTTCGCGCCGATCAGGCCGACTCGCAAAGGATCAGGCACTTTATGCCTCGCGCAGGGAAAGTTTGGCGTAAAGCCGCTGCAAGCCTACCAGGCAAGCCCGCGCTCGGCATGACTCTCCTGCGCTCTAGGCTATCTGCTTCAGCCTGTCCCTGGCCCACCCGCTATAGCTAGCTCGGCAGAACCTCAAAGGCGTTGAGCACGCTGGCGATCATTGCGTAGTAGCCGAGCGTCGCGGTCAACTCCGTGACTCCCACGACGCCGAAGCGCCCGAGAGCTGCATCGAAGGTCGCTTGGCTGACGCGGTTGTTTCGGCGCAGCTCGCGGGCGTACGCGACGACGCAGGCCACACCTGCTTCCATCTCCGTAAGTGGGGCCTGCGCTTCGACCTGCGTGATGGTCGTCTCTGGAACACCAACCTCCGCTGCCGCCGTATGGTGAGCCACCATTTCGAAAGCGCAGCCCAACTCTGAGGCGACGGCGATGATGGCCAGCTCGCGCAGGTCCGCCGGCAGCGACGATTGGTAGCGCACGTAGGTACCGACGTGCGCTACGCGCTCTGCCAGCGCGGGAGCGTTCATCAGCGCTGCGAAGGGGCCACGGACGGCGCCACGGCTTGTGGCGATGGCGTCGAACGCTGCATGGTGCTCAGTGGCGAGGCCGTCACGCTCGGTGATCATGGGTACGCGTGGCATTGGCTGCTCCCGTGTGCTGGATTCGGCTCGTGCGTGTCATCATATCCCCGTCGATGATCGACTCACGCGCGACACGCCCGTGCGCTAGCCTTGGGTTGCCGACATGGAAGAGAGCCGCGCCAGGGAGGAGTTGCGATGAAAGAGATCAAGATCGACCGGAGCAAGTCGCTGATTGAGGAGCCCAGCAAAGGGCACAACCGATTCCATCCGGATATCGAACCAGTCATTGAGGTCGACGAGGGCGAAGAGGTCGTCATCGAGACGCGCTCCGCCGCCGACAACCAACTCTCCCGCACGAGCACCCTCGAATCGCTGAAGACCACCGACCCGCGGCGAGCACACCCGCTGACCGGGCCGGTCTATGTGAAGGGAGCGACCCCCGGAGACCTGCTGGAGATTGAGTTCCTTGACATCGTCCCGGCTGACTGGGCCTTCACCGGCATTCGGGCGGGACGAGGCTACCTGCGGGACCACTTCCACGATCCGTTCCTCGCGATCTGGGAGCTTCGCGACGGCTGGGCGACGAGCAAGCAAGTGCCGGGGGTGCGCGTGCATGGCGCGCCTTTCGCGGGCGTATCGGCCGTGGCGCCGTCGCGCGCGCAGCTTGTCGAATGGACGCGTCGCGAGGCGGTGTTGGTGACTGAGGGTGGGCTGGCCATGCCGCCGGACGGGGGAAGTGCCGTGCCGTCCGCGGAGCCCATGGCTAGCGAGGGTCTGCGGACCATCCCGCCACGTGAGAATGGCGGGAATATGGACGTGAAGCAGATGACCAAGGGGTCGCGGTTGTTGCTGCCGGTCAACGTCGAGGGCGCGCTCTACTCCACCGGCGACGCACACTTTGCCCAGGGCGACGGCGAAGTGTGCCTGCAGGCAGTGGAGATGGACGCGACGGTCGCCGTCCGGTTCCGCGTCCTGAAGGGGGAGGCGGAGCGGCACAACATCCGCTGGCCTCGGCTGGCGCACTCGACGTACTTCACCGATCCACGCTTTGCTGTCCCTGAGCGCTTCATCGCCACGATGGGCATGCCGGTCCGGGCTGACGGCTCCAACGCCAGCGAGGACCTGAACCTCGCCTGCCAGAACGCGCTGCTCCAGATGATCGACCTGCTGGGCGAACGCGGGTTTAGCCGCGAGCAGGCCTACGTCATCTGCAGCGTGGCGGTGGACCTCAAGATCAGCCAAGTGGTCGACGTCCCCAACTGCATTGTGAGCGCGGTGCTCTCGGAGGACATCTTCGGCGACTAGCACCGGTAGCGGCCCGCAGGGTCTTGGGTGTGTTCCCCTAGCCCGGCTGGTCGGTATACCGAAAGATCAATAACCGCGACTAGTGACGGCTGCCACGTGCGCCTCGAAGCCGGCTTGCGCTAGGCTTGGGCCGTGGCGGCAGCAAACCACACAAGCCGCTTGATTGCCTTGCGCAAAATCCTGGCGATGGAGGCCGCTAACGGTTTCCAGGACCAGGCGGTTCAGGGTGGTCTCGACCGGTTTCTCGCGACGATGCGGAGCGACACGGCGCACCCTGCCGTGCGAAGCCTCGAGGACCGCGGGATGCTGTCGGTCGAATACCGTGCGCTGGACGAGCCCCGGCGCCAGCGCTGGACGGAGGAGGTCGAGCACCTGCTGGCCCCCTATGCACCGGCGCCGCCCCCGTCTCGTCGAGCAGCCGCAAGGAGGCCACCACCAGGGCTGGCACCGCCCTCGCGGCCAGCACCCCCCGCCACGCTCGATTCGCCCGCCTCGGCCTTGCGATCCGTCACCCGAACCCACATTCTTCGGCTCGCGAAGCTTGGAGTCGAGACGGTCCACGATCTGGTGTTCCTTTTCCCCAACCGGCACCTGGACTACTCCAAGCGGCGGACGGTCGCCGAAGTGCAACCGGGCGAAGAGCAGACCATCGTCGTCGGGCTGTGGAGCGCTCGTGAGATACATCTGGGGCGAGGAGGGCGCCTTCGCGCAACCGAGGCGGTGGTCGGCGACGAGACCGGCAACCTGCGCGCCGTCTGGTTCGGCCAGCCGTGGCTCGCCGCGACGCTGCGGCGAGGTCTGGAGCGCGCCGAACGCGAGGCCACCGGCGAGGTCCGCCTAGTGCTCAGCGGGCGTGTGACCGTCTTCAGCGGCCGCCAGCAGATGGATTCACCAGAGTGGGAGGTACTAGAAGACCCTGAGACAGCCGCGTCGGTACACACTGGCCGTCTCGTGCCGGTGTACCCCTCCACGGAGGGGCTGCCCGCTCGGACCATCCGCCGCATGGTGCGCGAGGCGCTGGACGTTGCCTTTGGTCCCCTGGCTGATCTCAAGGTGGCCCAGGCACGCGCTGTACTGCCCGACCCGCTACCCGATGGGGTGTGTGAGCGGCACGGGCTGATGCCTTTGGCGGACGCCGTCCTCCAAGCCCACTACCCCGACAACGAGGACACCAAGGAGGAAGCGCGCCGGCGCCTCGCTTTCGACGAGTTGCTGACGCTGTTGCTGGCCATCGGTGCGCACAGGCAGTCGCCGGCCGGCGAGGCGCGAGGTGTCGTTGTGCGCCCTCGCCCGGAGGTGCTGGCGTCGTTCCTTGGCTCGCTTCCGTTCGATCTGACCGAGGGCCAGCGGCTGGCGCTCGGCGAGGCGCTCGCCGACATCTCTCGTGGCGGCGCTCCGATGAGCAGGCTGCTCCAAGGGGACGTCGGTTCGGGTAAGACGGTGGTGGCCCTGGCGCTGCTGCTCACCGCGGTCGCCGATGGCTACCAGGGGGCAATGATGGCGCCTACGGAGGTGCTCGCCGAGCAGCACTTCCTCAGCATCGAGCGGCTGTTGGGCGGGCTCGCGCACCCGGTGCGTGAGAACAACTGGTTCTCGGTCTACGTTGATGGACACCCCAGGCCCATCAACGTCGGCCTGCTGACAGGAAGCACCCGGGCCAAGGCCAGGAGGGAGCTGCACGCGCGGGCCCTCGATGGTTCGCTGGACATCATCGTGGGCACGCACGCGCTCATCCAGGGCGACGTCGCCCTCCCCCGCCTGGCATTGGCCGTGGTCGACGAGCAGCATCGCTTTGGCGTCGTCCAGCGCGCGGCACTGCGCCGCAAGGGCTCCGGCCCTGAGGCGGCGGACAGCGGAGAGCCTAAGCCCCACCTCCTCGCCATGTCGGCGACGCCTATCCCTCGCACCCTCCAACTCACGCTGTACGGCGACCTGGAGGTGTCCATCATCCGTGAGCTGCCCGCCGGACGCGCGCCGGTGCAGACGCGGATGGTCCCGCCTGACCGGCGCGCTGACGCCGAGCGCTTCCTGGTGGCGCAGGCCGCAAAGGGCCGCCAGTCCTTCGTCGTCTGCCCACTCATCGACGAGTCGGAAACGGTGCTGGCGCGAGCGGCCACCGAGGAGTTCGAGCGGCTTCGAAGCGGGCCACTGAGCAGCGTCCGCGTCGGACTGCTGCACGGGCGTATGGGCATCGCTGAGAAGCAGGAGGTCATGGACGCCTTCCGCGATCACGAGATTGATGTGCTCGTGGCCACCACGGTGATCGAGGTTGGCATCGACATACCCAACGCAACGGTGATGTTCATCGAGGGCGCGGAGCGCTTCGGGCTGTCGCAGTTGCACCAGCTCCGTGGGCGCGTGGGCCGGGCCGGCCACCAGAGCTACTGCCTGCTGCTGCCCGATGCGCTTGGCGACGACGCGCGCCAGCGGCTGGAGGTGCTCGTGAACTCCAACGACGGCTTCGAGATCGCCGAGGCCGACCTGGCGCTGCGCGGGTCGGGCGACATGTTTGGCACGCGTCAGTCGGGGCTGACTACGCTGCGGATGGCGCGGCTCAGCGACCGTGACCTGCTTGCTAGCGCCCGCGAGGAGGCGCGCGACCTGCTCGCGGCCGACCCGCAGCTTCGTGAGCACGAGGAGCTTGGCGCAACGATGCGCCGGTACATGACGCGGGTCGTCGACGAGGTCGGCTAGCGGCGCCATGCGGACCGACGGAGCGCCACGAACGAGACGGCGTGCGCTTCGCAACGGCCTTCCCGACGGCCTTGGCCGACTGTTATTATTCATTCGTCATGCTGGTCCGCGATCGTATTGCAGCGCGCGTCGGTGCCGCCGTCGAAGCGGCCCAACGAGACGGCATCCTGCCCTCGGCAGCCGTTACTGGGCCTCTTGTCGAGCGGCCGTCGAAGCCGGAGCACGGGGACTTCGCGAGCTCCGTCCCGCTCCGGCTGGCCCGTGCCGCCCGCATGCAGCCGCTCGAGATAGCGGAGCACCTGGTGGCGCTAGTGAGTAGTGACGAGGCCATCGAACGAGTGTGGGCCGCGCCACCAGGCTTCCTCAACTTCAAGCTCAGCGACGACTGGGTGCGTGCGCAAGTTGAGGCGGTTCGCTCGGCGGGGGCGTCGTACGGGAACGTCGATGTGGGGCAGGCTCGGCCCGTGCAGGTCGAGTTCGTCAGCGCCAACCCGACAGGACCACTGCACGTGGGCACGGCGCGGGGCGCCGTGCTGGGCAGCAGCCTGGCGAACGTGCTTGAGGCCGCAGGGTACCGGGTGAACCGCGAGTATTACGTCAACGACGCTGGCCTCCAGATGCGTCTCTTCTTCGACTCGGTCTTCGCCCGCTACGCGCAGGCACTGGGCCGCACCGGCGAAGAAGTGCCTGAGGGCGGCTACCAGGGCTCCTACCTCGTGGAACTGGGCGTGGAGCTTGCTCAGGAGCTTGGTGAGCGCCACATGAGCGGTGACCGGGAGGCCGCCATCCACGAGCTCGGCGAGCTGGGCCTCCAACGGATGTTGGTTAATATCCGCGCTGACCTCGAGCTGATCGGCGTCACCTTCGATACCTGGTTCAGCGAGCGAGACCTATTCGCTAACAAGCAATACGACACCACGATGGACCTCCTCCGCGAGCGCGGTTACACGGCCGAGCGGGACGGCGCACTGTGGTTTATGTCGACGGCGCTTGGCGAAGACAAGGACAATGTCTTGGTGCGCGGCACTGGACAGCCGACATACTTCGCCTCGGACATCGCTTACCACTACGACAAGTTCGTTGGACGGGGCTTTGATCGTGTCATCGATATCTGGGGCGCCGACCACCAAGGCCACGTTCCTCGTATGAAGGTCGTGATGGGGGCCCTAGGCATCGAGCCCGAGCGCCTGACCATCCTGATCTCGCAGTTGGTGACACTCAAGCGGGGCAACGAGACGGTCAGGGCCTCGAAGCGCACAGGCCAACTGATCTCCATCCGCGAGCTGGTCGGGGAGGTGGGGCCGGACGCCTGTCGTTATTTCTTTTTGGCCCGCGCCGCCGATAGCCAGATGGAGTTTGACATGGAGCTCGCCAAGCGTGAGTCGCCCGACAACCCCGTCTACTACGTGCAGTACGCTCACGCGCGCATCGCCGGCATTATCCGTCAAGCACAGGAGCGCAGCCTGAGTTGGGACGACGGCGACGTATCGCTGTTGAGGCACGAGGCGGAGCTGGCGCTGGTCCGCAAGATAATCCAGCTGCCCGAGCTCATTGACTCCATCGCCACGACCCTTGCCCCGCACGCGCTGCCGCACTATGCGACCGAACTGGCCACCGCGTTCCACCTGTTCTACGACAACTGCCGCGTGCTGTCGCAGGATGATGCTGACCTCCCTCTGTCCAAGGCGCGGCTCAAGTTGGCCGAGGCCAGCAAGCTCGTGCTGGCACGATGTCTGGGCCTGATGGGAATGACGACGCCCGAGTCAATGTAGGCGACCCGAAGTGCGCCACCGCTAGGTGTCTTCCAAACTGCCATCCTGCGCACAGCGAAGGATCTGACCGGCCACAGCCGCCGGTCCCCCGATCCTTCGCTGCCTAGTGGCTCCTCAGGATGATGCACCCAGGGGTTCTATCGGCGCGTGACGAAGGCCAGCAGCAGACGCCAGCCTACGAGCATGGCTCCGGTTAGCGCGATAGCGACGATGGCGAACGACAGCGAGAAGGGCCGGTCGAAGGCCACTACGCGGACGTAGGCCGCCGCGATGCCCGCCAACAGCCATGCGCCGGGTACCCGCGCGAGGGTTCGTCCCGGCGAGCGCAGCGTGCGGGTGGCGTAGGCGCCTGCAGTGAACCCCACGATGGCCCACGCCGCGGCGAACGGCAGTGCCGTCCGCAGGAAGGTGTCGGCGGAGAGCGAGGTGTCGTGGTTCGCCGAACCGAGGAGAGGGAATAGAGCGAAGACGACCGCGTCGCCGATGGCGGCGTGGAAAGGCCGGACGCGCGAGCTGAGCCGAAGGGATGCCATGTTTACCCTCGCACTACGCGCACAAACTTGCGCTTGCCCACCCGGATGACAGTCCCGAATGCAACCTGCGCTTGCTCGCCAGCCGCGCGCTCGTCGCCGATCTCGACAGCGCTCTGTGCGACCAGGCGGCGTGCCTCTCCGCGGCTAGAAGCGAGTCCCACCGCCGCGAGCCATCGGCTGAGGTCGACGGTGAACGTCTCTCCGTCGACCGACTGGACGCCATCTGTGTTTGCGGTGATGGTTAGCTCCGGCACATCCGACGGCTCCTCGCGGCGCTGGACGACCCGCTCGAACTCGGCCTGCGCAGCGCCGCCGGCGTCCGCCCCGTGGAACGCGGCGACGAGCTCATAGCCGAGGCGCTTTTTGATGTCCATCAGGCCGCGTTCGCGTCCGGCGAACGCGCTTCGTATGTCGCCGACCTCGGCATCCGGCACGTCCGTCAGCAACTCGTAATAGAGCGGCACCACGTCGTCCGGCAGCGACAGGACCTTGCCGAAGGTGTCGTCCGGTGTGTCCTCGAGGGCGATGTAGTTGCCCAGCGACTTGCCCATGCGCCGCACGCCGTCGGTCCCCGGCAGGATGGGCACGAGGAACACGTCCTGTGCGCGTTGGCCTCGCTTCTCCTGGAGGTCACGGCCCACCAGCAGATTGAAGCGCTGGTCAGTGCCACCGAACTCGACGTCGGCCTCAATGGCGACGGAGTCGTAGGCTTGGAGTAACGGGTAGAGCAGTTCGACCACGCCGATAGGGTTGCCCGCCGCGTAGCGGGTACCGAAGTCGTCGCGGTGCAGGAACTGGTTCACAGTGAACTCGGCGGACAACCGCATGATCGTTGCGAGGGTGAACTCGTCGAACCACTCGCTCTGGTATCGGACCTCGGCACGGCCGCGGTCGACCACGGAGAAGAACTGCCGCATGTAGGTCTCGGCGTTCTCGGCGACCTGCTCGGCACTGAGCATCGGCCGCGTCTCAGACCTGCCGGAAGGGTCGCCGATGCGCGCGGTCCAGTCGCCGACGATGACGACGACGGTGTGGCCGAGCTCTTGGAGCTGGCGCAACTTGCGCAGGCCGACCACGTGCCCTAGGTGCAAGTCTGGGGCGCTGGGATCGAAGCCCATCTTGAGGCGCAGCGCCCGCCCGTCGTTCAACCGGTCGATGAACTTCTGGCGAGGGATGATCTCTGCCACGCCTCGGTTCACGATGCGGTCGAGCTCGTCCGGCGATGGCCGTCGCGCCTGCTCTGCCATGGCTAGCCAGTCTCCGACTTCGCGGCTTGGCCTAGCGCCAGCGAGGCGCGGGTCGCCTCGACGTCCAGCGCGATCTGCGCGGCGAGCTCGGCGGCGGACGCAAAGCGCTCCTGCGGCCGGATGAAGCATACGAACTCGATGCGTACGTCCTTGCCGTAGAGATCGCCGTCGAAGTCGAGCACGAAGGCTTCCACGACACGCGGACCGACGTCATGGAACGTTGGCTTGGTGCCGACGCTGGCCGCGGCGGGCAGGCATTGGTCATCGACGAGGACCCACGCGGCGTAGATTCCGTCTGCTGGTAGCGCCTGCGATGCGCCTAGGCCAAGGTTGCAGGTCGGGAAGCCAAGCTCGCCGCCGCCGCGCCCTTCGCCCGCGACCACTGGCGCCGCGAGGCTGAAAGGCCTGCCGAGGATTTCGGCTGCCGCTTCGACGTCGCCGGCCGCGAGGGAGTCACGGATAGCAGTGCTGCGTGCGGGTCCGCGCTCGAGCACAAGCGGTTCAACGACGCGGACCGAGTATCCGAGATGCTGGCCCAGCGCCGTTAGTACCGGCGGTGTGCCAGCGCGACCTTGCCCCAGCGCGAAGTCAGGGCCGAGCACCAGGTGGCGCAGGTCGAGCGTGTCCCGTAGCGTGGTGACGAACTGCTCGGCGCTGAGCTGGGAGAGCTCGGCGGTGAACGCGACGGGCACAACGTGGTCGACGCCGGCGGTGCGGATTAGTTCAATGCGCTCGCCGATGGGTGTGAGCATGACGATGTCGAGCTCCGGCCGCAGCACGGCAAGCGGATGGTTGGAAAAGGTTAGCGCGACGCTGACCAGGCCGCGGGCGGCGGCATCGTCGTGGAGTGCCCTCAGCAGATGGCGGTGCCCCAAGTGGACGCCGTCGAACACACCGAGCGTGAGTGCCGTAGGGCCGGAGACACCGGCGGCGGCCAGCGCGTCACGCAGCGCGATCAAGAGGCCGAGGCCATCAGCGTTGAGAAGCTTTTCGGCGTCAGCGACTGTGGTCCGTCCGACTTGTCGGTGTCCAAGGCAGAGTGTACCTCGACCAGGAGCGAATGCGCCGCTGCTGTGGCTGCGCCCATGGCCATGGGCGCTACGAAATACCTGGCGCCAGTCCCGCGGCTCGGGTCGGTGACGATGTTATTTTCGACGGCGGCCACGTCAATGGGCGTAGAGTCGGCAGACATGACGACGATCACGGCGCTCCTCCTAGTTAGTTGGAGTTCACGAGTTCGCCGCCCTGACGCAGGGCGGCGTGGGCTTCCCTCAGCAACAGTTCCGTCTCGTCCCAGCCGATGCAGGCGTCGGTCACGGAGACCCCGTATGTCAGTTTGGACCGATCCTCGGTCAGGGCCTGCTTGCCAGGGTGCAGGTGGCTCTCGACCATCACGCCCACGACGTTGGCGTTGCCGCCGACGCGTTGCTTGATCACGTCGCGCAGCGCGATGGACTGGCGGGTGTGGTCCTTGTCGGAGTTGGCGTGGCTACAGTCCACCATGAGCTGCGGCGGAAGCCCCGCATCGCGCAGGCTTTGCTGAACCTCGGCCATGAAAACAGCGTCGTAGTTCGATCCGCCCGTGCCGCCGCGTAGCACGAGGTGACCGGCGTGATTCCCTGTGGTCTCAACGATACATGTGCGCCCTCCGGCATCGATGCCGAGAAAGCCGTGCGGGGAACGTGCTGAGACCATGGCGTCGATGGCGATCTGCGAGTTGCCGTCCGTCCCGTTCTTGAAGCCGACAGGCATGCTAAGCCCGCTCGCCATTTGGCGGTGTGTTTGGCTCTCGGTTGTGCGCGCCCCAATGGCCGCCCACGATACGAGATCGGCGATGTACTGAGGCACAATGGGGTCGAGGAACTCGGTCGCCGCCGGCAATCCCAACTCGGCCAGGTGCAGCAGGAGCCGCCGCGCGCTGGTGAGCCCTGTCTCCATGTCGAAGGATCCGTCGAGCGCGGGGTCGTAGATCAGGCCTTTCCAGCCGACGGTGGTGCGGGGTTTTTCGAAGTACACGCGCATGACGACGAGCACCTGCTCCGCCACGTCTTTGCCGAGCTCGGCAAGGCGCTCGGCGTACTCGGCCGCCGCCGCCTCGTCGTGGATGGAGCAAGGCCCGACGATGGCGAGGAAGCGGCTGTCCTTGCCCGCGAGGATCTGTCGGACCGAGTCACGGCCTTCGCTGATGGTTCGCAACGCCCGTTCAGATACGGGCAGCCGAGCGTGCAGTTCACCGGGAGAGATCAGCGGACCGATGCGTCGTATGTTTACGTCTTGTATGGAGTGCGCCATGACGCATTCCTTTCGTGTCCGGGGTCGTGTCTTTTGGAGGGATACGCTGAACGGACGGCGGTTGCGCTAGCTATAGCGCGTGGCCACGTCCGGATACGTAAATAGCGGCGATAGGCGCAAGCCGCTCGCGGCCCACGCACCGTGAGCGCATGGGGCGATGGCTTCAGCAGCGACTCCGGTCCTCATGACCCGACCGTTCCTCTCGCCCGCAGGTTACGGGCCCCCTTGAGGTAGACGTGGACCAGATCCTCTTTGGCCTTGTCCGTGTTAACCAAGAGCATCGCCCGGATGACTGACGGAGTGGATCCCGGGACAGGTATCTCATGGGAACTCATGAGCGCAGTCCATTCCCAGCCCAACCTGATGCGCGCCGCGGCTGCTGGAAAGTCGGCAACCAAATCCATCGTAGTCGTGAAGAATATCGCAGCAACGGCTTGTTCATCAAGTCCGTTGGCGTTCACGACCTCGCGTAGCAGTTCCTCCGTGGCGTCGAGAATCGCATCGGAGGTGTTGGCGTCTGCGGTGGTCGCTCCCCGTATCCCGAGACACTGGCTCATGACTTCCGGTCCTCGGTTGGTTGCGTGCGTCCCGCGAGCTCGGCCACGTAGTCGCCTGCGTGCTGGGCGCGCTCATCGGGCGGCGCGGAGTTTATCACGTCGATGACCCGGCTACCGACCACGGCCGCTTGCGCGATGCCCGCCAGCTGCTCCACGTGCCGTCGCTCCGAGATACCAAAGCCGACCGCCAGCGGCAGGCTCGTGTGCCGCCTGACCCGGGCCAGGAAGTCACCGAGGTTGGCTGGGAGCTCGGAGCGTGCGCCAGTGACCCCCACCACCGACACGCAATAGATGAAGCCGTCGGCGCTGGCGCAGGCCTTGCGGATGCGCTCCTCGGGGCTGGTGGGCGCCAGCAAGGGGGTTAGCGTGAGGCCATTTGCGCTCAGCGCCGCCCGGATCGTTGCATCCTCCTCGGAGGGCAAGTCGGGCACGATGAGCCCATCGAGACCAGCCTCGGCGCAATCGCGCGCGTACGCTTCAATACCGTAGGACAGGATCAAGTTGTAGTAGCCCATGAATAAGAGCGGTACCTGGACACCGGCGGTACGGAGCTCCCGCACGATGGCGATGCAATGGGCGGGGGTGACGCCATTCTGCAGAGCTCGGTAGCTGGCCGCCTGGATTGACGGACCGTCGGCCAGGGGGTCGCTATACGGGACGCCGAGCTCAATGATGTCGGCGCCTGCCGCCTCGATGGCGGTGACGATCGGCACGGTGTCGGCCAACTCAGGGAAGCCGACTGTTACGTAGGGAATCACGCCAACGCGTCCCTCGTCACGCACGCGGGCGAAGGCTGTTTCGATGCGGTTCGTCATGCGCTATTCAATCCTTGAGTCGCCCATGAACATCCGATCCTAGAATCGGCGGTCACGGCGGTGAATATGGCGTTTCCCAGGATAGCGGGCCAGAGCGACCCGCTGCGCCAGGAAACCCACGGAAAGACAAGCCCGGCCCCGAAGGCCGGGATGACGAAGCCCGCACCGCCGCCGAGGTGTGCAAGCGCATACAGTGCCCTGGCGTCGACGGTAGCCGCGGGCGACGATTTCGTGCTGCGGCGCCCCGGCCTCACGTGAGCACAGCCCCGGCTAGCGCCAGCGAGTTCTGGGCCAGGTGAGCCGTGATAATCGGCCAAATCGAGCCGGAGCGCCAGTAGACCCACGCGAAGATGATGCCGCTGGCGAACGCGGGCAGGATGAGCCACGGCGTCAGGTGGGCCACACTGAACACGGCTGCGCTTGCCAGGATGGCGGGCCAGACCCCCCAGCGTGCCGCCAGCCCGGCGAAGATGAAGCCGCGGTGGAACGTCTCCTCGGCGAGAGGTACAACCAGCGCGATCGTTATCCATGCGTACAGCAGCGCCGCGACGGGGGCGTCGCTCCCTAACCCGAGGTCGACAGCGAGGTTTGGCCGTGCCAACGACGGGGCGACGGCCTCGGTGACGACGACAGACACGAGCCCCGCGAGGATGCTGCCGAAGAGCGCGGCCGCCGCCCAGGCCGCGAGGCGCCCGCGCGACAGTTGGCGGAAGCCCAGCGCGGCCCACGACACGTCGTGCTGGAAGGGGCCGAAGTAGTAGGCGATGCCCAGCGTGCCGAGCTGGAGGACCAGTGTCGCGGTCAGCAATGCCGCCGGAGAGAGATCAGCCCTGTCTGTGGCGCCGCTTGCCACGGCAATGCCGCTCAGCAGGAAAGGGGACGCCACGAAGACGCCTACAAAGGCGACAATACCGATGCCTACGGTGCGAGGGCCCCAGGGCCTTTCGCCAGGCGCCGCATCATCGCTGGACGAAACAGTTCGAAGGTCCATGGAAAACGCCCTAGGCCCGATCCCACGAAACATGCTAGCAGCGCACCACGAAGCCGGGCAAGGCGAACGAGCAGGGTTGACAGGGGCGAGACGATATTGGTAAGATTTTGCAGTATTTTCAATAGGTTTCCGCAACGAAGGGAAGCAGTAGGGGACCCCCGCGTCCCAGCGAGCCGGCAGATGGTGAAAGGCCGGTGGCGTTAGGACCCCGAACTCGTCCCGGAGCGGCCGACTTGAACGCTTCGAGCAGCTCTTTTTTAAATGAGAACTTGAAGTCTTAGAGGAGGCGGAGCGCACCGATATCGCGTAAAAGAAGCGCTTCCCAGCAGGCTGGGAAGAACGAGGGTGGTACCGCGGGCTTTGCCCGTCCCTTATGAGGGACGGGTTCTTTTTTTGTCCGCGAGCAAGAGCCCCTCAAGCGGCGAGCGGGTCGGATTCGGACGGCAAGTAGAGGCTGACGATATGCGGCTAACCGGTGGGCAAATGGTCTGCGAGGCGCTTATCCGCGAAGGTGTGGATCTCATCTTCGGCTTGCCCGGCGGCGCCATTTTGCCGTTCTACCAGACGTTGCCCGAGTACCCGCAGATCCGGCACATCCTGGTTCGGCACGAACAGAACGCAGGCCACGCCGCGGACGGCTACGCTCGGGCGACCGGTAAGGTTGGCGTCTGCATCGCCACCTCCGGACCCGGCGCGACCAACCTCGTGACGCCGCTGGCGACAGCGATGATGGATTCCGTCCCGGTCGTCGCGATCACCGGTCAGGTCCCCCGCGCCGCCATCGGCAGGGACGCCTTTCAGGAGGTCGACACCACCGGCATTACACTACCTATTACGAAGCACAACTACCTAGTTATGCACGCCTCCGAGCTTCCGCAGGTGCTTAAAGAGGCATTCCATATCGCGCGGACGGGGCGGCCTGGGCCGGTGCTCATCGACATTCCTCGTGACGTACAGGCCGAGCGAGCGGACTTCGACTACCCGGACAGCGCCGGCATGCGCTCGTACCGTCCGACGCTTGAGGGGCACGCGCAGATGATCAAGCGCGCGGCCCGGCTCATCCGCGAGGCGCAGCGCCCGCTTATCCTGGCTGGCCACGGCGTCACCATCTCGGGTGCGTCGGGCGAGCTCCGTGAGCTCGCTGAGAAGACACAGGTGCCGGTTGTCACCACGCTCCTCGGCATCAGCGCGTTCGACGAGGCCCACGTGCTGTCGATGGGCATGCCTGGGATGCACGGGATGGCATACACCAACTGGGCGATTGAGCGTTCCGACCTGCTGATTGCAGTGGGCATGCGGTTCGACGACCGAGTCACCGGGCGGATTAGCACCTTTGCGCCCAACGCAAAGGTGATCCACATCGACGTCGACCCTGCCGAAGTCGGCAAGAACGTCCGCGTGACGGTGCCGATCGTCGGAGACGCCAAGCGCGTGCTGCATGTGCTCGCCCGCGAGGCGGAGCCGGCGACGCACACTGCCTGGCTGCACGAGATTGATGAGCTGCGCGGCACGCATCCGCCCGCCCAGATCCGTGAGACCGACAAGCTGCTACCGCAGCACGTGATCCGTGAGCTGTCCGACGTGACCGAAGGCAAGGCGATCATCGTCACGGGCGTGGGGCAGCACCAGATGTGGGCGGCGCAGCACTACCGGTTTCGCGAGCCCAACAGCTGGCTGACCTCCGGCGGGCTCGGAACTATGGGCTACGAAGTGCCAGGCGCGTTGGGGGCAGCCATGGGACGCCCCGACAGGGTGGTCTGGAGCATCGCCGGCGACGGGGGCTTCCAGATGACCATGGCGGAGCTGGCGACCATCGTCGAGAACAAAGTGCCGGTGAAGTTCGCCATCCTGAACAACAACAACCTGGGACTGGTGCGCCAACTGCAAGACCTCTTCAACGAGGGCTCGCGCGTCGCTTCCGGGTATACGGGAAACCCCGACTTCGTAAAGCTGGCCGGGGCTTACGGCATCTGGAGCACCCGCGTCACGGAGCGAGCGCAGGTGCGAGATGCTATCGAAGCGGCGATGGCCCACGACGGGCCTGCGCTCATCGACTTCCGGGTGGACCCGGAAGAGAACATCTACCCGCACCTGCCTGCCGGCGAGAGCGTCATCGAGATGATCGAGGAGCACCCGATGGCCGCGAGGGAGAGCGCATGACGCCGGAAGAGGCCGTACCCGAGACACACACCATCACAGCGCTGGTCAACGATCGCCCCGGCGTGCTTACTCGCGTGTCGGGCCTCTTCCGGCGCCGAGGGTTCAACATCTCAAGCCTGGCCGTTGGCCACAGCGAGATGGCGAACCTCTCGCGCATGACCTTCAACGTCGAAGGTGACGACTACGTTGTGGAGCAGGTGACTAAACAGCTCTACAAGCTCATCGATGTGGTGCGCGTGAACGACATCTCGGCCGAGAGCATCGTTGCGCGCGAGCTCGCCCTCATCAAGGTCAAGGCCACCGGCCAGACGCGAGCGGAGATCATCGAGATCGTCGATATTTTCAGAGCCAACATCGTCGACGTAGGCCCCGAGTCGCTGATCATCGAAACGACGGGCGATGAGCATAAGGTCGACGCGCTGTTACAGCTGCTCAAGCCCTTCGGCATCCGCGAGATCATGCGGACAGGGCGCGTCGCTATGGCACGCGGCGCCCCGGCAACGGGAAGCCGCCGCGCCACGGCGACACACACGGACCAGAGCGCACCAGACACCGAGGTAGTTCCGTAAGGCGACCGTAGCCTGCCTGGACACTAGGCCAAAGTTTTATCGCAAAGGGAGACATCGATGGCAACCATCTACTACGAGAAGGACGCCGACATGGGTCGGCTCCAGGGCAAGCGAGTCGGCATCATGGGCTACGGGAGCCAAGGCCATGCGCATGCGTTGAACCTGCACGACAACGGCGTGGACGCCATGGTCGGCCTGTATGAAGGCTCTTCGAGCCGAGCCAAGGCAGAGGCTGCGGGCCTCGCCGTCGGGCTACCTGAGGAAGTGACGAAGGCCGCCGACATCATCATGGTACTCGTCCCAGACCACGTGCAGCGTGGGCTCTACGAGAGTGCCATCGAGCCGCACCTGGACGGAACCAAGACGCTGATGTTCGCCCATGGATTCAACATCCACTTCAAGGAGATCACCCCGCCAGTCAACACTGATGTGTCGATGATCGCACCCAAGGCGCCGGGCCATCGGATGCGCGAGGTCTTCGTAGGCGGGTCCGGCGTGCCGGCGCTTGTCGCCATCCACCAAGATGCCTCAGGCCAGGCACTGCCCAACGCCTTGGCCTATGGCGCCGCGGTGGGCAGCATGCGCGCGGGCATCGTCGCGACGACGTTCAAGGAGGAGACGGAGACAGACTTGTTCGGTGAGCAGTCCGTCCTGTGCGGCGGCACCACGGAGCTGGTCAAGATGGGATTCGAGACGCTGGTGGAGGCTGGGTACCAACCAGAGATCGCCTACTTCGAGGTCCTGCACGAGCTCAAGCTCATCGTCGACCTCATGTACGAAGGTGGGATGAACTACATGCGCTACTCCGTGAGCGAGACGGCGGAGTATGGCGACTACTCGCGCGGCCCACGGGTCGTGGACGAGCACACCCGCGAGAGCATGCGCCAAGTGCTCAAGGAAATACAGGACGGGACCTTCGCCCGTGAGTGGATCGCGGAGAACCATGAGGGTGGACACAAGTTCCGGCAGATGCGCGAGCAGAACGCCAATCACCAGATCGAAGAAGTGGGCGCTCAGCTGCGAGAGATGATGAGCTTCCTACAGCAGAAGTAGGCTTCGCCAGAGCGGGTGGTTGCAGGGAGAGGTGCGGCCTGGGGTGTGCGGGACAGGGGAGGAGGACGAAATGGACGATAGGGTATTGATATTCGACACAACGCTGCGCGATGGCGAGCAGTCTGCTGGCACGGCCATGACCGTCGAAGAAAAAATCGAGATCGCGCGGCAGCTGGAGCGCCTGGGCGTCGACGTGATCGAGGCTGGATTCCCGATCAGCTCCAACGGTGACTTTGAGGCGGTGCAGCGCATCGCACGGGAGATCCGTACACCAATCATCGCGGCGCTGGCACACGCCAATGCCAAGGCCATCGACCGTGCTGGCGAGGCATTGAAGGACGCCGCCCACCCGCGAATCCATATCTTCCTCTCGTCCTCCGATAACCACCTCATGAACCAGCTGCGCAAGAACCGCGAGGAGGTCGTCGACATGGCGGTCGCCGCGGTAACGCGCGCCCGGACCCACACCCACGACATCGAGTTCTCGCCCATGGACTCCAGCCGGACCGACAAGGAATTCCTGGTGCACCTCGTACAGGCGGTGGTTGACGCAGGTGCGACGACCATAAATATCCCCGACACCGTCGGCTACGCCGTTCCGGCGGAGTTCGCGGGGCTGATCGAGTACCTCCGCGAGCAGGTACCGGAACTGGGCGACACGGTGCGCATTTCGGTGCACTGCCATGACGACCTGGGCATGTCCGTCGCCAACAGCCTGGCCGGCGTCAAAGCGGGCGCGCGGCAGGTTGAGGGCTGCATCAACGGCATTGGTGAGCGCGCGGGCAACTGTGCGCTGGAGGAGGTCATCGTCGCGTTGCGGACAAGGCAGGACTACTTTGGCGCAGACACGGGCGTGGACACCACGCAGATCTACTCGACCAGCAGGCTCGTGAGCCAGATCACGGGCTTCGCGGTTCAGCCAAACAAGGCCGTGGTCGGCCGCAACGCCTTCCGGCACGCCTCTGGCATTCACCAGGACGGACTCATCAAGGAGCGCACGACCTACGAGATCATCGACCCAGTTTCCGTCGGCGTGCCGCGCAGCGAGCTGGTTTTGAGCAAGCTGAGTGGCACTCACGGCCTGCGTGTGCGCCTGGGTGAGCTGGGCTATGTCCCCACCGACGAAGAAATGGGGAAAATCTACACTGAGTTCAAAGAGCTGGCCGACAAGAAGCAGGAGGTCATGGACCGGGACCTGGTCGCGCTGATGAGCGGCCGGTCAGTCTCCTTCGTCGAGACGTACACGCTCGATCGCGTCCAAGTCACTTGCGGCGACCGTGAGGTGGCCACAGCCACCGTGACACTGTCTGATAGCGAGGGCGGGGCTTTCACCGACGCCTGCACGGGCTCCGGCCCGGTCGATGCCGTCTACAAGGCGATCAATCGAATCGTCAAGGTGCCGAACGAGCTCACCGAGTTTTCGGTGAACTCCGTCACCGAAGGAATCGACGCCGTAGGCGAGGTGAGCATCCGCATCGAACAGGATGGACGCACGTACATCGGCCGAGGTGCGGACACTGACGTTATCGTGGCGTCGGCTAAGGCCTACATGCACGCATTGAACCGGCTCCTTGCCATGGGCGACACGACGAAGCGCCCCGAGGCTGTAGGGGCGGTCTAGCGCAGACCAACGTCGCTGGCTGGTGCCTCGCGGAACGAGGCGCTATCCTACGCCACCGCCACCGCCACCGCCAC
>Ga0114999_10003598_pt1 | contig 19313 bp, 17 predicted proteins | sample ArcticOcean_MG_C_3_FD_89820 | JGI IMG/M metagenome (GOLD analysis project Ga0114999, IMG submission 89820) | Marine microbial communities from western Arctic Ocean - ArcticOcean_MG_CB8_126 | ecosystem: Environmental > Aquatic > Marine > Oceanic | place: Arctic Ocean: Canada Basin | collected...
ACTCGTTGATGACGCTGCGCTTCTGGCCTGCCTCGATGCGGGCCGGTTGAAGAAGGCGGTGCTCGATGTGTCCGCGCCGGAACCGCCGGACCCGGATAGCCCCTACTGGAGTCATCCGCGGGTGCGCCTCACGGCCCACACGTCCTGGTTTGGCGATGGCACGATTCCGCGGGGGGATGACCTGTTTTTCGACAACCTCGTACGCTACGTCCGCGGCGAGCCGCTGGATATGGAAGTCGGCCCATCCCATTTCGGCTGATCGGGGTCGGACCTGAGGTCCGACCTCAATTGCTGCCAATAGTTAACGCCGGCCGGGATACGGGGTACCATGCTCCGATGAGTGGCGAGATGATCGGCGATGTCGAGGCCCTGGCGGCGCGGGTACCTGATGGTGCCAAGGTGGCGCTGGTCAAGACGACGGGCGGGGTGCCCATGACGCTGGTGCGGGCATTGATCCGCTGCGGCGTTCGTGGCCTGCACCTCGTTTGCGTGCCCACGGGTGGACTCGCCGTCGACCTGCTGATCGGTGCCGGCTGCGTGGAGACCCTGGAGACCTCGGCAGTCACGCTGGACGAGTTCGGTCAGGCGCCGGCCTTCGGCCGCGCCGTACGGGCGGGAAGCCTGCGCCTGCTGGATGCGACATGCCCCGCGGTCTACGCGGGATTGCAGGCCGGCGAGAAGGGCCTCCCGTTCATGCCGTTGCGCGGGCTGTTGGGCTCTGACGTGGCCGGCAACCGCGCCGACTGGGAGGTCATCGACAACCCTTTCGGCGACAACGATCCCATCGTCTGCCTGCCGGCCATCGTGCCGGATTTCAGCCTGGTGCACGCGCGCACGGCCGACCGGCACGGCAATCTCTACATCGGCGACACGCGTGAGGTGCTGCTGATGGCCCATGCCGCGCGCGCGACGCTGGCGACGGCGGAAACGATCGTTGACGAAAACCTGCTCGACGACGACGCGATGCGGCCCGGTGTCATCCCCAATGTGTATGTATCCGCCATCGCTGAAGCCGAAGGCGGCGCCCGGCCGCTGGGACTGCCCGGGGGCTACGAGGTCGATGGCGAACACCTCGCGCTCTACGCCAACATGGCCCGTGACGAAACCGGCTTCTCCGAATATCTCGACGAATTCGTCCTCGACCGGAAAGCTGCAGCGGAATGAACGCCACTCAATCTGTACCGGGCCCCGAGTCAAACCTCGTGCCTGGCACGAAGGAGGGGTGGCGACTCGAGGAGCTGCTGATCGATCGCATCGCCGGATTGCTGGAGGGATCGCGCCACGTCGCGGCGGGCGTGTCGTCACCGATCCCGGGGTCTGCAGCCTTGCTGGCCCGGCACCTGTCCGGCGGGGTGATGCGGGTCTCGGTGCTTGGATCGCGCAATCTGCAGTCCTTCACCGACGGAGGCGTCGAGATCTTCGATCTCGCGGCCCAGGGACGCATCGATGCCTTCTTCCTCAGCGGCGGCCAGATCGATGGCGCCGGCAACATCAACCTCGTCGGCATCGGCGACTATCCGCGCCAGAAAGTGCGCTGGTCAGGCTCTTTCGGCTCGGCTTATCTCTATTACCTTGTGCCGCGCGTCATCCTGTTCCGTCTCGAGCACACCCGCCGCACCATGGTCGAGCAGGTCGACTTCATCTCGGGGCCCGGTTCGAGCCCGGACAACGTCTACCGGCAAGGCGGCCCGTACGCGCTGATCACTGACCGTTGCCTGTTTGCCTTCGACCGGGACAAACAGCGCTTCCGTCTCGACTCCCTCCATCCGGGCCATACGCTGGAGGAGGTTCAGGAAAACACGGGGTTCGAATTCGATGTGGCTCAGGGCGGCTCCAGTCCGCTCCCGACCACGCCGGGCCCGGACGCATCACGCCTCGCCTTGATCCGAGGCGAGATCGCAGCGGCCATCGCCGATCCTTATCCCAAGTTCGCTACTGAGGTGCTTGGGCTGGAAGGCAATCTGACATGAGCGATAAATCAGAGTCCGGCGGGGCGCTGGCGGGTTTCAGGGTCATCGACCTGACACGCGTTCTGGGCGGGCCTTATTGCACCCAGATCCTGGCGGATAACGGTGCCGAGGTGATCAAGGTCGAGCCGCCTCAGGGCGACGAAGTTCGCGACTGGGGCCCTCCGTTCAAGGGCGGAATTTCGGCCTACTTCGCCGGCGTCAATCGCAACAAGCGCGCCGTCGGCCTAGATCTGAGCACGCCGGAGGGCCAGGAAGTGCTGTTCCGCCTGCTCGTGGATGCCGACGTGATGATCGACAACTTCAAGCCGGGAAGTCTCGAGCGCTGGGGCATCGGCTATGAAGACGTGCTTCAGGCGCGCTTTCCGCGGCTTATCTATTGCTCGATCACCGGATTCGGCGCCGATGGCCCGTTCGGTGGCTTCCCTGGCTATGACGCCGTCGCGCAGGCGTTGTCCGGCCAGATTTCGGTCAATGGCACGCCGGAGACCGGTCCGATCCGTCTCGGCATCCCCATCGTCGACCTGGCCACGGGTCTCTTTGCCGCCATCGGTGTGCTCATGGCGGCAGAGGAGCGTCGGCGTTCCGGCAATGGCCAGAGGGTCGATGCCTCGCTGTTCGACACCGGCGTGGCGCTGTTGCATCCGCAGGCCGCGAATTTTTTCATGACGGGCAAAACGCCGGTCCCGACGGGCAATTCGCACCCCAACATCTCGCCTTATGAGCAATACCCGACAGGCAGCGGCAGGATTTTCCTCGCTGTTGGTAACGAGCGGCAATTCCGCTTCCTGTGGGAAGAACTGGGCCGGCCCGAGGTGGCGGACGATCCGCGCTTCCTGCGCAACAGCGACCGCATCGAGAACCGCGCCGCGCTCAATGCATTGATCATCGAGGCGCTGGCTGACCGCGACGCCGAAGAGGTCACGCGTCATCTGCTGGCCCGCGGCGTGCCGGCAGGCGCCGTGCTGACCATTCCCGAAATGGCCGCGCATCCGCACACGGCGCATCGCGAGATGGTCGTCGAGATCGACGACTACCAGGGTACGGGGCTACCTCTCAAATTCGGCCGTACTCCGGGCGCCGCGCGGACCAAACCGCCACTCTACGGGTCCGCCACGCGCGAAGTGCTGAGTGAAGCCGGCTACAGCGCGGACGAGATCGACGCTCTCATCGAAAACGGCACCGCCCGCGTCGACCGAAACCAGTCTTGATTTAACACCGAGGACACCGAGTTCACTGAGGAATTGCCCCTATTGAGCAATCTGGGTCTCCTTGAGCAGCCATGCCGAATGGCAATGTGTCGATTTTGGTTGGGCGCTTCGCGCCCTGATAATTGAGGGCCGGTTGATGGCAGTGATTCCGCTGGTCAATTGACGAATGAATTCAATACGTTCTCGACCCCTCAGTGTCCTCGGTGTTCTCGGTGGTAAAAACCCGAAACGGATGCTAAAAATTCTAGACACCTGAGGTCGAGAGAAAAATCATGTCAGCTTTGCAGGACACCTACGACAATCCGATGCCTCCCGGTGAGATCACCGGACCGTCCGTCTGGTATGGCCCCGACTTGGCACGGCGCCAGGGTGAGTGGATTCGCCCCTTTACGGATACCGAGCTCGCCGAGCTCGACGCCGCCATGCACTCGGTGAAGTCGCGCGGCATCGAAATCATCGACATCGACCGGGATGCTTTCCCACTGCCCATCCTCGGCTCCGAGTTCGAGAGGTTGCGCCACCAGGTGTTGCGCGGCCGCGGATTTGTGCTCATGCGCGGCATTCCGGTTGAACGCTATTCCATCGAGGAATCGGCAATCATTTACTTCGGCATCGGGGCGCATTTCGGCAGGCCCCTGCCGCAGAATGCCGATGGACATGTGCTGGGTCACGTGAAGAACGTCGGACGGGACGAATTCGATACCACATCACGCATTTATCAGACCTCGGCGCGGCAGACTTTCCACACCGACTCCAGCGACATCGTCGGCCTGCTGTGTTTGCACCCGGCCAAGAAGGGTGGCGAGTCGGCTATCGTCTCGGGCGACACGATTTATAATGAGGTGCTGCGCCGCCGCCCGGACCTGTTGCCACTCTTGTTCCAGCCCTATGCCACCGATTGGCGGAACGAGGCGCCGACGGGCGGCGAGGGACACTACGACGTGCCGGTTTTCAGTTGGTTCGCGGGCCGGCTCTACAACCGTTATGCACGGCGCTACATCAACTCCGCCCAGCGCTTCGACGATGTTCCCGATCTGACGGAACATGAGATCGAGGCCCTCGACTTCTTCGATTCACTGGCTGACGACCCCACAATCCACCTGACCATGGAGTTCAAGGCAGGCGACATCCAGCTCGTCCACAATCACCAGACCTTGCACGACCGCAACGAATTCGAGGATTGGGACGAGCCCGAGCGCAAGCGTCATCTGCTGCGCCTGTGGCTCAACTGCCGCGATGGTCTCCTTCTGCCCGAGACCATGCGCCCGCGTTTCTACGAACTCGAAGTCGACAGCCCCGGCCGCGGCGGCCTCCGCATGCCCGGCCAGGACTTCAAAGTCCCCCTCGAAGTGGAGTAGACAGCTAAACGAGGGCGACCTTACCATCAGCGTTGAACCGACCGGCCGCTCCGTGCGTAAATAGCGCCTCATCGTTACCGATAGGGGAGACCCGCAATGTCCGCTCTTGAGGACACAGTCCAAGACACCGTCGATGTTCCAATGCCGCCCGGCGAAATCAACGGTCCGTCGGCCTGGTACGGCCCGGACATGGCCGCACGTCAGGGCGAATGGATCCGCCCCTTTAGTGAGGCCGAATTGGAGGAGCTCGATGCCGCGATGCGTGGCGTCAAAGCCCGCGGTCTCCAAATCGTGGACATCGACCATCAGGCATTTCCCCTGCCGACGCTGGGCCCGGCACTCGACGGAATCCGCCGGGAGGTACTGCATGGCCGGGGGTTCGCCCTTCTGCGCGGCATTCCCGTTGCGCGTTACTCGATCGAGGAATCGGCGATCATCTATTTTGGCCTTGGCACCCACCTCGGCGTGGCGATTCCACAGAATATGAAAGGCCACGTGCTCGGCCACGTCAAAGACGTCGGGCGCGACGCTTACGACACCAAGTCCCGGCTCTATCAGACGCGGGCGCGCCAGATGTTCCACACGGACACCTGCGATATGGTCGGTCTGCTGTGCCTGCATCCGGCCAAGACGGGCGGGCAGTCGGCCATTGTCTCCGCCGATACGCTGTACAACGAGATTCGGCGCCGGCGTCCGGACCTGCTGCCGCTACTGTTCCAACCCTTTTCCACCGACTGGCGGGGCGACGCACCGGAAGGCGAGGGGCACTATGCCCTGCCGATCCTCAGCTGGCACGCGGACCTGCTCAATTGCCGTTACGTGCGCCGCTATATCTCCAGTGCCCGGCGCTTCGAAGATGTGCCGGAACTCGGCGAGCGGGAGACCGAGGCGCTGGACCTTTTTGATGAGCTGTCCGACGATCCGGCCATTCACCTGAAGATGGAATTCCAGGCGGGCGATATCCAACTCCTGCACAATCAACAGGTCATGCACGACCGCACGGCATTCGAGGATTGGGACGAGCCCGAGCGCAAACGTCACCTGTTGCGCCTGTGGCTCAATTGCTCCGATGGGCGCCCGCTGCCCGAAAGCTACCGGCCGCGCTATTTCACGCTCGAGATCGGCAGCCCGCAACGCGGCGGCTACCGCCTGCCACAGGGACAGGCCTTGAATGCCCCGCTCCATGTAGATTAGCGCAACAATCTTCCCACATTACTTAGTCTTCTCCACCCAGATGGCATCGTTGAAAGCGCTAGCAGGCGGGCTGTTACTGGCCCTCGCTATGGCCCCGGGATTGATCGGACAGGCGCACGCCCAAAGTCCCTACGTCCAGCAGGAAGCACCGGTCATCCGCGTCCTGCTCAAATCCGATGCGAAGTCGATTTTTTACACCAACCGCCAGGCATGGGTGGCAAAGGTTGACACGCTGGTCGAGGCTGGGCACGGCAAGGCCAAAGGTTCGGCGGCGGCGGACCTGACGCTGGCGATGGATACCGGGATCGGTGCGGTGCTGACGCTTACGCCAAAGTATGGGGACGGCGAGACACGCCCCGAGGCTATTGAATTCTCCATCGCCTACCGCAATCCGCTCTGATCTCGGATTCCGAACTCGAAACAGCCGTCTGCGAGGGCGAGCAGCAACTTCGTCCCGAATACGCGGCAACCGGCCGCTTCGTCCGCGACGATGACGGTATCACGGTGTTCTTCGTCATCGTCGAAGAAGGGTGAGCGGCGCTAACCATTGATCACCCCCACCCTGTCCCTCCCCCGAAAGACGGGAGAGGGGACCCACACGGCGAGCATTCTCATTTGCTACCGAGTCCCAAGATCTCACGAGGTCAAAGAGAAGTTAGTGGGTCCGTAATTAAATTACGTGCAACTAGCGTCCCCTCTCCCGTCTTTCGGGGGAGGGACAGGGTGGGGGTGACGGTGAAACGAACAATCTGAGGAAGCAGGCCCCCGAATGAACGACACTATTCGTCGGCAACCGGTGCCGCGGAGGCGCCGGTGATGATCTCCAAAAAGGGCGCGGCGAATCGCTCGAGCTTGACCTGGCCGACCCCGTTGACCTCGGCAAATTCATCGGCATTCTGTGGTTTCCGCCGCACCATATCGGCCAATGATTTTTCGGAGAAAATGATATAGGCCGGCACGCGTCTCTCCTTGGCGAGAACCAGGCGCAGCTCCTTGAGCTTCCCGAGCAATTCGGTCTCGTCCGCTGACAGCTCCATGCCGGGTTCGGTACTTCGGGCCTTGCGGGTTTTGGCTGGTGACCGTTGTACGGTGTCCTCGCGATAGTGGAAGCTTTCTTCGCCCCGTAGCAGCGACGCACCTTCGTCGGTGATCGCGAGTCCGCCGAAGTCTTTCACGTCGAATTGCAGGAATCCGGCCGCCACGAGCTGGCGGATCAGCGAACGCCATGCCTCCTTCTTGTGCTCTGCGCCGGCGCCAAACGTGGGCAGACTGTCGTGGCCAGCCTTGGCGACCTTCTCGGTCAACGTTCCGCGCAACACGTCGATGATGTGTGCGGCACCGAAGCGCTGGCCGGTCCGGTACACCGCCGAGAGGATTTTCTGTCCCTCCGTCGTGCCGTCTAGCATTTCGGCGGGGTCGAGGCAGGAATCACAGTTCCCGCAGGGCTCGATCTCTTCCCCGAAATAGCTGAGCAGGACGCTGCGGCGGCAGGCCGGGGATTCGCAGTAACTCACCAGCGCGTCGAGGCGCCGGTGTTCGCGCCGCTTGCGCTCTTCGCCGGCGTCCTCCTGTTCGATGAACACGCGCCGCATGCGGATGTCGCCCAGCCCGTACAGCATATGGGCCTCGGCCGGCCGTTCGTCGCGTCCGGCCCGGCCGATCTCCTGATAGTAGGCCTCTATGCTGGCCGGGAGGTCGGCGTGGAGAACGAAGCGGACGTCCGACTTGTCGATCCCCATGCCGAAGGCGATGGTGGCCACCATCACGATGCCGGATTCGGTCATGAAGTCGTTCTGGTTTGCATCGCGCACCGCCTTTTCCAAGCCCGCGTGATAGGGCAGGGCGGTAATCCCATGGTCGACTAGAAAAGCCGCCGTCTCTTCGGTTTTCTTCCGTGACAGGCAATAGACGATCCCGCTTTCGCCGCGATATCGTTCGATGACTGCGAGCATCTGGGATTTCCAATTCCGCTTCAGTTCCACCGCCAACTTGATGTTCGGTCGGTCAAAGCCGAGCACGATGATCTCGGCGTCGCCGTCGAACAGTTGCGCCGCGATGTCTCCCCGGGTGACCTCGTCGGCGGTCGCGGTGAGCGCCGCGATGGGAATGCTGGGGAAGATCTCCCGTAGGCGCGAGAGGTCACTGTATTCCGGGCGAAAGGCTGGGCCCCACTGCGAGATGCAGTGGGCCTCGTCGATGGCGATCAGACGAACGTCGAGCCGGCCCAGCGCCGCCAGCATCTGCCCGGTCATCAAACGCTCCGGTGCCATGTAGAGTAACCGCGTCTCGCCCGCGACGGCGCGCCGCCACGCGGCAACATTCTCCGCGCGATCGACCGAGGAATTGATGGCGTCTGCCGCGACCCCGGCAAGGCGCAAAGCGGCCACCTGATCGTGCATCAGGGCCACCAGGGGCGAGACGACGATCGTGATTCCGCCCTGGACCAGCGAGGGTACTTGAAAGCACAACGACTTGCCCGACCCCGTCGGCATAACGGTCAATACGTGCCGCCCGGCCAGCAGCGCATCCATCGCCTGCTCCTGACCGGGACGGAACGCGTCGAAGCCGAAGACGTCTTTCAGGATCTGTCGTTTTGCGTCGGGACTGTGGCTGGGCGGCGGCATCGGCGACATTCTAGATGGTTTCCTGGCGCGAGGTCCTAAACTTAAAGTGGAAGGGGGTGTGGGGCTCGCATCCAATGTCCTCCGGCTGATAGCGTATTGATGGCATATGCAAACGTTAGGGAGTTTTCCATGCCCGTAATCCTCGGCTCAGGCGAGTACCGCTACCGCGTCGTCGAGGATTGGGCCAAGCTGCCCGGCGGTTGGGAATTCCGTGATGTCGCGGCGGTCGCCGTCAACAGCACTGACACTGTTTACGTCTTCAGCCGTGGCGATCATCCGATGATGGTGTTCGACCGCGAGGGCAACTTCCTGCGCTCCTGGGGTGAGGATCTGTTCACGCGCGCCCACGGTATCCATGTCGGTCCCGACGACGCGCTTTATTGCACCGACGACGGCGACCACACCGTGCGCAAGTGCACATCTGACGGCAAAGTGTTGATGGAGATTGGCATTCCTGGCACGCCGGCGCCGTTCATGAGCGGCGAGCCCTTTCACCGCTGTACCCACACCGCGCTCTCGCCTGATGGCCACCTCTTCGTCTCAGACGGCTACGGCAACGCCCGCGTCCACAAGTACTCCCCAGACGGCAAACTGGTGCATTCGTGGGGCGAGCCGGGCGCCGATGCCGGCCAGTTCAACATCGTCCACAACATCGTCGCCGACGACGAGGGTTGGATCTACGTTGCCGACCGTGAGAACCACCGCGTCCAGGTGTTCGACACCAACGGCAAGTACGAGACGCAGTGGAAGAACCTGCACCGCCCCTGCGGCCTCTTCATGCCGCGCGGCAAGTGCCCGCATTGCTTCATCGGCGAACTCGGCCCCGGCATGGCGATCAACCGGGGCGTCCCCAACCTCGGCCCGCGCCTCAGCATCGTCACCAACGAGGGCGAACTCGTCGCCCGTCTCGGTGGTGAGGACGGTCCCGGTCAAGAGCCCGGAAAATTCCTCGCCCCGCACGGCCTCGCGGTCGATTCACGCGGCGATATCTACGTCGGTGAGGTCGCCTACATCAATTGGCCGTCTAGTTTCGGCGACGAGGTGCCTGTGCCTAAGTGGCTGCGCACCCTGCAGAAGCTGGAGAAAATATAAATCCGTCCCCTTGTTAGGGGGGAAGGAGATATTTGGCGACTCCGACACGGTACTCGCCTCTCTAAACTTGATCCTTGATGTCCCACGCCAAACCGTCACTGCCCAGCTAGAATGCGGGACGGCGAAGTGATCCCGTCGCGCCCCCGGAGAAGAGGTCCCCATGATCCTGATCGACAATCCCACCCAGTCCGGGCTGCTCACGATGCCCGAATGCGTCGACGCGCTGGAGCGTGCGTTCGGTGCCATCGATTCGGGCCAGGCGATCTACCGTCCCAAGACCGACGTGAACGTCCCCAACTCCAAGACGAACGAGTACTACCGCTTCGGTTCGATGGAAGGCTGGTTCGACGGCATCTTCGCCATTCGATTCATGTCGGAGGTGATGACGTTCGACCGGCGCCCGGACGGCTCATGGCGTGAGGGTCAGTACTCGGTCGAGTCGGGCAAGAACTGCGCGGTGGTGATGCTGTTCAGCTCCGAGAATGGCGAACCCCTGGCGCTGCTGAACGACAACTGGATACAGCACATGCGGGTCGGCGGCACGGCCGGGCTCGGTACCAAGATTCTGGCCCGCGACGACGCCGAGACGGTGTGCATGATCGGCTCCGGCGGCATGGCGCAGACCTTCCTCGAAGGGGTCTGCGTGGTCCGCCCGATCAAGCGGGTGCGCGTTTACAGCCCGTCCGCCGATAACCGCAAGGCCTACGCGGCACTGATGAGTGAGCGGCTCGGCATCCCGGTCGAGGCCGTGGACAGTGGGCAGGCGGCGATGGCGGGCGCCGATATCGTCGCGACCTGTACAAATTCGGGCACGCCCGTGTTCGAAGCGGACTGGCTTGAGCCCGGTATGCACGTCGTCTGCGTCGGCACCAACGAGGTGCCACCCGACGCGGTGCCGCGATTCGACGTATCAGTGCGCCAGGGCATCCATTCGATGGCGCCGGGCGGGGCCCCGGGCGAGGAGAGCGAACGTCATCGTGCCGGCGTGGGCCTGAGCTACGCCGGTTTCGTCGCCGGCAGCGAGGAGGAGATGGCACGCATCCCGGAGGGCGGCGCGGCCCACATCGATTCGAGCGCCTTTCCCAAATACATTGACATCGTGGCCGGCCGCGAGTCGGGCCGCACGAGCGACGAGCAGATCAGCTTCTACTACTGCCACGGCAACCAGGGCCTGCAGTTCGCCGCGGTCGGCGGCGCCATCTACCGCAATGCGGTCGCGGCCGGAAAAGGCACCCCCATGCCGCTCGACTGGTTCGTGCAGGATCAGAAGCTGTAGCTTTTCCCATCCCCCTTCGTCTCTGGGGTCGAACCCCAACGGGGTCCGACCCCTTTGAAGCCGCTCACAAATACTTCCGGCCTTTCACCCAGAGCAGGAATGTCAATATGCCGGCCGCCCCCATGATCCAGCACAGCGAGCGGTGGGAGCCGTCGAACAATCCCGCCGCCACAAATGCGCCCGAGGCGCTGAGCAGAGTTTGCACCAGGCCCATGACCGAAGAGGCGGTGCCGGCGATCCTGCCGGCGGGTTCCAGTGCCCGCGCCGTGCACAGCGCGAGGAGGGTGCCGAAAGACAACTGGAAGATCACGACGCCACTCCACAGCAACGCCAGCGGCGGCGTCATCACCGACAGGGTGAGCAGAAATATGCCCGCGGCGCCCGCGATCAAGGAACCGGCCCGGATCACCGCAGAGATGCCGTAACGGCCCGCCAGCCGATTGGCACCCGTGGCGCCGATGATGAAGGCCACCGCGTTGATCGAGAACAAGGGGCCGAACAGTGTTGCCGGCAGGCCATAGGCGCTCTCGGTCACGGCCGATCCCACGCCGAGCAGGGCCATGTAACCGAAGAACACCGCCATGATGATCGCGGTGCCGTAGAGAAACCCGGGCGTCACCAGCAGCTGTCGCGTGTCCCTCCCCATTTGGCGTAACGATGGTGCGCTGCGCTTCTCCGGCGGATGGGTCTCGGGCACGAACAGCAACGCCGACAGGACGACCAGACCGCCGAAGATCACCAGCGTCCAGAAAATCCAGCGCCAGTCGCCGATGACGAGGATACCCGAGGCTCCGAGCGGCGCGAGCAGGGGGGCGCCGCCGAGGAACACCGTCGCTGCCGACAGGGCCTGAGCGGTGCGGGTGCCGCCGCCGAGGTCGCGCGAGATGGCACGGGCCAGCGTCGGGCCGGCCCCTCCCATGAATCCCTGCGCGAAGCGCGCGATGAGCAGGGTCGCGAACGATCCCGTCAGCGCGCAGACAGCGCCCGCGATGATGAATCCGGCGAGCGCGACATACAAGACCGGCAGGCGGCCGAAACGGTCTGACAAAGGGCCCCACATCATTTGGCCCACGCCGTAGCCGATCGAGAAGGTGCCGACCAGGGCGGCGCCTGCGCTCTCCGTCATGTCGAAGGCCCGCGCGATGCTCGGCTGCGCGGGAATCATGATGTCGACTGAAGTCGCCGTCACCGCCAGCAGGGCGCCGAGAGTAGCGACGAAGGCCGCGCCTTCAGCTCGTTTCAAGTAGGTCTACTCCGGCGGGTGCTGAAATGGTTGCAGTTGAGTTGATATTAGCACCCTCACCCCAACCCTCCCTCACCAAGGGGTCGGACCCTGTCGGGGTCCGACCCCGTTGAAGCCATTCACCCAGCGCTCTCACAGATACTTCCGGCCCTTGACCCAAATCACGAATAGCGAGACACCCGATGCGCCTATGACCCAGCAGAGCGAACGGTGGGAGCCATCGAACAGGCTCGCCGCCGTGAAGACGCCTAAGGCGCTGAACAACGTCTGAGCAACGCCCATAATTGAGGCTGCCGTACCGGCGATCGAGCCCGCTGGCTCCAACGCCCGTGCCGCGCAGAGCGCCAGCACGGTGCCGAAGGCGAAAACGAAGACCACCACACCCACCCACAACATGACCAGGGACGGTGCCATCGCCGACAGCGCGAGCAAATAGACACCAGAGGCGCCGGCCGTCAGGGCGCCGCCCTTGATGATCGCGGAGATCCCAAAACGCCCGGCCAGCCGGTTCGCGACCATGGCCCCCAGGAGATAGGCGACCGAGTTGACTGCGAACACGGGTCCGAACCATTCGGGTGGCAGGTCATAGACACTTTCCGTCATGGCGGCGCCCATGCCGACCAGCGCCGTGTACCCGAAGAACACGGACATGACCATGGCCGTGCCGTAAAGGAAACCCGGTGTCACCAACAACACGCGGGTCTCCCGGCCCATCTGCGCGATCGACGGAACTTTCCGCTTCTCCGGCGGCAGGGTCTCGGGCACAAAGAACTTCACGCACAGGATTACCGAGAGGCCGAGGACCGCGAGTGCCCAGAATACAGAGCGCCAATCCGCGATGATCAGCAATGCCGATGCCAGGAGTGGGGCAAACACCGGTGCTATACCTTGAACCACCGTCGCACCCGACAGGGCCTGCGCGGTTCGGGTGCCGCCGCCGAGGTCGCGTGAGATGGCGCGGGCAAGCGTCGGGCCGACACCTCCCATGAAGCCCTGTGCGAAACGCCCCATCACCAGGATGCTGAACGAGTCGGTCATGGCGCAGACCGTGCCCGCGAGCGTGTAACCGGCGAGCGCGAAGTACAGCGGTGTCAGGCGGCCGAACCGGTCGGAGAGCGGGCCCCAAATCAACAGACCGAAGCCGTAGCCGATCGAGAACATGCCAATCATGGCCGAGCCGGTTGCCTCCGGCATCGTGAACGTGCGAGCGATGATCGGTTGCGCCGGCACCATGATGTCGTTGGACGCCGCCGTCACCGCCAGCAAGGCACCCAGAGTGCCGACGAACGCCGCGCCTTCAGCTCGTTTCAAGAAAGGTTACTCCGGAGGTGGGCGGATGGACGAGGTTACTTAGGGAGTCTTGCCGTGGAACGGCAACCAAAACAACAACCCCCATCCCGACCTTCCCCCTGCCAGGGGGAAGGAGCCTTTTTATTCCTCATCCTTCTGCCAGGGAGAAGGAGCTTTTTCCTTTTTTAGTCCTCCCCCCTGGCAGGGGGGAGGTGGGAGGGTGGTGGTGTTGTCGGTTTTGTCAGTCCAACCCCACCCAGACGCTCTTCTGCTGAAGATACTCGCGGATCATGGCGGAACCCGACTCCCGCCCAAGCCCGGATTTCTTGTAGCCGCCGAAGGGCATCATCGGGGACTGCTGGCGGTAGGTGTTGATCCAAATCGTGCCCGACTGCACCCCACGGGCGACCTTGTGGGCGCGGCTCAGGTTCTCGGTCCAGATTCCTGCGGCCAGGCCGAAGTCGACGTCGTTGGCGATGCGCACGGCTTCCGCGTCGTCCTTGAAGCGGATGACCGAGAGGACGGGTCCGAAGACCTCTTCCTGGGCGATGCGCATATTGTTCTCAACGCCGTCGAACACAGTCGCCGAGATGAAGCGGCCGTCGCCGCACTCGGGCCCGGTGCCCTGGGTTCCGCCGCACGCCAATGTGGCGCCGTCGGACTTGGCGACGTCGACGTATTCCATGATCTTGTCGAACTGCGAGGCCGTGGCGACGGGGCCGAGCTGGGTGTCCTCGCGCGTCGGATCGCCCATCTTGCGTGAGGTGGCGACGGCGACGATCTTGTTTAGCACCACGTCATGGACCGAGTCCTGGACGAGCAGGCGCGAGCCGGCGATGCAAGTCTGCCCGGTCGAAGCGAAGATGCCCGCGACGACCCCGGGGATCGCTTTCTCCAGGTCGGCATCGGCGAACAGGATATTGGGGGATTTGCCGCCGAGCTCCAGGCTCACGCGCTTGAGATGCCGGGCGCCCGCCTCATAGACCAGCGTGCCGGCCTCGGTGCTGCCGGTGAAGGCGACCTTGGCGGTGAGCGGATGTTCCACGAGCGCCATGCCGACCACGCCGCCGCCGCCCGTGACGACGTTGACGACACCGGCCGGGAAACCCGCTTCCTCGACCAGTCGCATGAATACCAGCGTCGAGGTCGAGGTGTTGCTCGACGGTTTGATGACCATCGTATTGCCTGCGGCGAGCGCCGGGGCGAGCTTCCACGACAGCAGGCGCAACGGCGAATTCCACGGCGTGATGGCGACGCAGACGCCGACCGGCTCGAAGCGGGTGTAGTTGAGGAACGAATCCTCGTCGACGGGTACGGTGTCGCCCTGAACCTTGTCGGCGAGGCCCGCGTAGTAGTGGTACCAGCCGGCCATGGTGCGCATCTGGTTGCGCGTCTCGCTGATCACCTTGCCGTTGTCGCGAGTCTCGGCCTGGGCCAGTTCTTCGAAGTTCTCCACCACCAGATCACCGAGGCGATGCAGCAGCTTGCCGCGGTCGGCGGCCTTCATCTTCGGCCAATCGCCCGATGTGAACGCGCGGTATGCGGCCTGAACGGCGCGATCGGCGTCCGCCGCATCTGCCTTGGCAACTTTGGCCCAGGGCGCGGCGGTATACGGGTTGTCGGTGTCAAACCAGGCGCCGCCCGCAGCCTCACAGCGCTCGCCGTCGATAAACATGCCGAAATGTTCCATGAATTCGTTTCTCCTCGCCGCAGATTTTCCTGTGATTCCTGTTTCTAATTAACCACAGAGCCTCCTCGGTGTCCTCGGTGGTTAATCAAACTGCCGCAGCAATAGCCTCGCCCATCTCCGAGGTTGACGCAGTGCCGCCAAGATCGGGGGTGAGCGGCGCGCCGGTTGCAATGACATTCTCGACGGCGCCCTCGATCAGGCGTGCGGCGTCGCTCATGTCTTTATCCGAACGGGTACGGCCGAAGTGATCGAACATCATCGCCATCGACATGATCTCGGCGTAGGGGTTGGCGATGCCCTGGCCCGCGATGTCGGGCGCCGAGCCGTGGCTCGCCTGGGCCATGACGAAGGTATCGCTGGCCGAGATGGCGGGTGCCATGCCCATGCCGCCGACCAGCCCCGAGGCCAGGTCGACCATGATGTCACCGAAGGTGTTGGTGATGCAGATGGTGTCGAACTGCTGCGGCTTCATGACGAGGTGGGCGGCGAAGCTGTCGACCATGACCTCGTCGAAGATGATGTCCGGATACTCGGCGGCAACCTTGCGGCATTCCTCGGCGAACATCCCACAGCTCAGCATGAAAACGGTGTCCTTGTGCACTGCCGTGATGTGTTTGGCCGGGCGCGCCTTGGCGACCTCGAAGGCGGCGCGGGCGATGCGCTCGCTCGCCCGTCGCGTGATGACACGGACCGACAGGGTCATGTCGTCGGTCGGGCGGAATTCACCCGAACCCATCACCATGTTGCGGTCGGGCGGGAAGCCTTCGGAATTCTCACGCACGATGGCGATGTCGACGTCCTGGTGCAGTGAATCCAGGGTGGGGTACGACTTGGCCGGGCGCACGCTCATATAGAGGTCCATCACCTTGCGCATAATGGGCACCGGGCGGATGGCCTTAGGGTCGTCGCGCGGGTAGGCGCGGTGGCCGATGGGGCCGAGGATGCAGCCGTCCATTTCCAGGAGGCGCGGGATGGTGTCGTCCGGCATCGTGGTGCCGAGCTCCTGGTAGGCGGACCAGCCGACCGGTACGTCCTCCCAAATCACGCTGACTCCGGCCTTGTCGAGGGCAGCGCGGGCGACCCGCAGCGCCTCGGGCACGACCTCCGGCCCAATATCGTCACCGAGCATGACTCCGAAGGTATACGTCATAGGATTCTCCCCGTTGGCCGTGCCTTGGCGGCATGCGGCGATTATGAACTACAGACCTGCCTGGGCGAAGCCGTAGCTTCGCTACGGCGAAGACTGGGGCACAGAGACACAGAGGTCGCTCTGGACTTAAATCTGTCCGGTAATTTTTTTAGGGCGCTATGCACCCCCAAAAATAGAACAAATCAGCCGCATCACTTAGGGTGGTAGCAGAATTTACTGACCGAACCACATGCATGGTCTCTCTGAGTCTCCGTGTCTCTGTGGTCAATTGAAGAGGCACCGATGGATTATTTGAATCTGAGCGAGACGGAGCGTCACGAACTGAACATGGAGTGGTTGCCGCGCCTGACGGTGCCCAATGTCGACGACTACGTCGAAGGCGGGGCCAAGCGCAGCGCCGAAGTTCGGGAACGCCTGAAATGTCACCTCGATATTGCCTATGGCGATACGCCGCGGCAGGTGCTCGATATCTATCCCGCTGCCGCGCCGGGTGCGCCGGTGTTCTTCTTCATCCATGGCGGCTACTGGCGGGCCTTCGACAAGGGCCAGTACAGCGAAGTGGTGGAGCCGATGGTCGCGGCTGGGGCGGCGGCGGTCACGCCGAGCTATGACCTCTGTCCCGACGTGTCCATCCCTGTGATCGTGGATCAGGTCCGAAAGGCGCTTCTCTGGACCTACGACAACATCGCCGAGCACAACGGCGATCCCGCTCGCATCCATGTCTGTGGCCATTCCGCCGGCGGGCACTTGACCGGTATGATGATGGCGACCGACTGGCAGGCCTTGCGGGGCCTGCCGAAAGACCTGTTGTGTGGTGCCGTCCCGATCAGCGGCGTGTTCGATATCGAACCCCACCGGCACACGGATCTGAAGGAAGATCTGAAGCTGTCGGTCGCGGACGTCGCCGCCAACAGCCCGCAGAACCTTCCGTTGCACTTCGATGGCCCGGTCATCTGCGCTGTCGGCGGTACCGAGTCGGAGGCCTTCCGGAATCAGTCCAAGGATTTCGTGGATAAATGCGGCAAGCACGATCTCGAATGCGAGTATTTCGAGCTGGACGGAGATAACCACTTCGACGTTACCGAGCGGCTGGCCGATGCGACCCATCCGTTGACTCGCGCCGTCCTGGCGCAGATGGGGCTTTCCTGATGCGAATCGGCCGAAACGCGATTTGGGTGTAACGCAAATCTGGCGTAACACGATTCAGGCCGGCCCTCATACCCACACGATATGAGCGCCAAACAATCCATGGCTGAACGACGGCGCCGCCTGCCGGCTGCCATCCGGGGCGGGCTGTGGATGTCGGTGGCGATGCTCTGCTTCGCCTGCATGGACGGCATGCTGCGTCATATCACCAGCGAGCTGCATCCCTTCCAAACCGTCTTCCTGCGTAGCGTCTTCGGGCTGCTGTTCATCAGCCCGTGGCTGCTGCGCGCCGGGATCGGTGCGCTGAATACCCAGCGTCCGTTGCTTCACCTGGGACGTGGCGTGTCCAGCCTGATTGGCTTCACCCTCTGGGTTGTGGCGCTCAGTCTTGCCCCACTGGCCGAAGCCACGGCACTGTCCTTCGCCATGCCGTTGTTTGCCACGCTCGGCGGCGCCTTGATTCTTGGCGAGATAGTGGGGCGCGGCCGCTGGCTCGCCGTGGCCGTCGGGCTCGTCGGTGTGCTCGTGATCATCCGGCCGGGCATCGCCATCGTCCAGCCTGGAGCACTGGTGGCGCTTGCCGCGGCCTGCGGATTCGCAGCGTCCGCATTGCTCACCCGGCAGCTCAGCGCGACCGAGGCGCCCTTCACTGTGGTGTTCTACGTGTCGCTGTTCATGTCGGTGGTGACGCTGGGGATGTCACTTCCGGTATGGCAGACGCCGTCCATCGAAATGCTCGGGATCGCCGCGACGACCGGTGTGCTCGGTACCATCGCGCAACTCTGCCTGGTGCGGGCCTATGGCGCTGCCGACGTCTCGGTGATCGTGCCCTTCGATTTCGTGCGCCTGGTGTTCGTCACCATCATCGGTTTCGTGGTGTTTGCCCAGGTGCCGGACGCCTGGACCTGGCTCGGCGCCATCCTGATTGTCGGCTCCAACACCATCGCAACCCGCTGTGAGAGCCGCAGCGAGCGTACGGCGAACTGAGTTGGGTCGAATGAGGATCCAGCCGGATTACGGCGCACGGGAGGTTTGATGGTCCACACCGCACACGAGTTCTGAATACCGATTGATCCATCGGTTCCACAATTGATCTATCGAGTCGATTGGGGAGTCGGTCCAACATCAACGAGGGAGGGAACATGTCCTTAGCTGAAAAACTCGATGCCCTGCGCGAAGGAGCCAAAAAGCGGGTGCCCGAGAAGAAACGAGCCGTCATGGGTCAAGCCACGGCGGACTTGCGAGCCTCGGGAATATTGGATTGCGCTGCCGCTGTCGGCAGCCGTCTTCCTGGTTTCAGCTTGACCAATGCCGGCGGCCGGATAGTGCAGTCGGCGGACTTGTTGGCGATGGGAGCCGTCGTTCTCACCGTCTTCCGCGGAAGCTGGTGACCTTATTGCAATGCGGAGCTGTATGCTCTGCAAGAAGCTGCCGACGAAATAAAAGCCCTGGGTGCGACAACGGTCGCAATCACGCCGCAACTGGCCGAACACAGCTCAACCATGACGGAGCGGCATAAGCTGAAGTTCGACCTGCTTTCCGATCCGGGGAACGCTTATGCCAGCCAACTGGGACTGACATTTACGGTGCCGGATGACCTGCGCGAAGTTTATCTGAGCATCGGGATCGACTTGCCCAAGCACAACGGTGAGGACAGCTGGACGCTGCCGATGCCGGCGCGCTACCTGATCGATTCTGGAGGCGTGATTCGTGCCGCCGACGTCGATCCCGACTACACGCACCGTCCGGAACCCGGGAAGACGATCGCGGACTTGAAAGCGCTAGCCTGAGGTTCGCGCAAATGACTTGATTCGGCGCTTCCGGCCTAATCGGCGGGGGCGCTGAATGCCCAGACATGGCCGAACGGATCTTTCAGGCGGCCGTAGTACCCACCCCAGAGTTTCAGGCTTGGAGTGTCGATCACTTCAGCGCCGTGTTGCGGGGCGCCCGCGAAAATCTGGTTGACGAATTGCCGCGAGCTGAGTTCGAGGCGGATCGTGACTGGAGTCCCCCCGATCTCGTTTGGCGGGTTTACCCCGGTGGGCAATTCGGGGAAGTGTTCCGTGATCATG